>ERZ1370068.8551-contig-7394_pt1 | contig 76960 bp, 103 predicted proteins | sample MGYA00561227_ERZ1370068 | MGnify/ENA primary metagenome ERZ1370068 (study PRJEB38410, sample SAMEA6850437) | metagenome | study: Metagenomic assessment of the ecological functions of the soil: analysis of the soil microbiota associated with the... | reverse complement strand
ACTTCCACTTATGATTAACTCGATTCGCAGAAACGGTCAATACTGCTCGGCAAAATCTGCGAACGCACGCAGCTTCGCCTTCGCGTCAGCGAGAGGTGATCGCCATGGGGATCTCACGATCGAGGCTGCCAAGCTGCCATCGTCGCGTCTGAGACGATCACAAAGTCGTCGCTCTGGAAGCGGAGCTACCACTTGCCGCCTTCGTCCAGCTATGCAACTGCACATTCGTTGCGGATTTCGCACCAGGCTACAAAATGAAGGGCGGCCGATTTTCCGTGGCGATGACTTCCCGTTCCCAGTCGTTGAGCTTGACCGGGAACTGGCCAGTCGGCGCCAGCATAGATGCGCCCTTTGAACGTCGGCAGGCGTTCCTCGCCATCGTGTCCTTCTGGCGGCCGACTTCGCGTCCTGGCCCGCAACTCCACGGCGCGCGCTTCTGGCAGGTACGCACGTCTCCTCGACCGTGCGGTAGGCGTCGCGCAGCGCTTCGGTCGCGCTCCCGATCTCTACCCTTGAACTGGGCGAGTTGCTCTGGGAACGAACTTCGTCGCGGCGGTTTCGATTTCAGCTTGATCAGCCGCCGTCGGACCAGCAGCAGAGCGAAGCGACCTGGATTCGGATGTCTGAGCCTTGTTCGGCCTCAGGGTCAGACCGGCCCACTCGGATGCGCGTAGTAGCCCTTCTCTCCCGCACCATCCCTCACGCTGTTGATGATCTTCCGCGTGCGCCGCGGTCCAGCGTCCTTTCGCGTGAGTCCCTCGAGCTGGCGGGAACTCGCTCCGGGTGTCCTGCCCCGACAAGGCCGTCACCCTTTGACGTGTGAACATCAACCGTCTTGATGTCGGTGACGTTGGGCGACCACTTGCGGCGAGTAGTCGGCCGCGAGACCGTCCAGCTTCGCATTGAGTGTCTTCGTGAGCAGACGCGTCAGCGTTCTGCCACAAGAGCGCGTGGCAGCGACTGGCGTCGTCCGCCAGCAGACGCAACAAGGTGCTTTGCGCTGACGTGACCGGGTTAGCTGACGCGTCGGGCGCCGGGATACTTCGGCAGGGTCTCCATGAACTCTGAACACGTCGGCGCGGAGGAGACTCGGATTTCGCTCGAATACCTCGGGCCCGCATCTCATTTCAGGACCGACTTTCGACTCGCCGCTCTTCCACCCCTTTGCCCTCCAACTCGTCCTTTTTATCGCTGGCCAGCCTGATCGCGCGAACGGCAGGATAGCAACTGACCGGAAAGTTCAACGCATCATCGGTCGCGACTGATGCGCTAGCGGTTGCCTGCCCGCCTGATGACCTGTGCAATGCGGCGTCTTTGCGGACGCTCGAATAGATACCTGCCCGCGATTGTAGTCTGAACTGTCGAAATCGCCCCGAGAAGTGAGCATGACGATGTCCGCGTCCGCCTGAATGACCCGATAAACCATCTTACTAAGCCTGATCCAGTAAACAATCGGCTCGTGCTCACCCAGATCGGGCAACGGCAGGGCCAAGGCTCAGCCTGATTCGACGGACTGAACGATCTCGCCAATCCCGGCGACATCCGACTTGTTTCGGGAACCTGAATCACCAACGCGGGCAGAACAGGCGGCTCTCCGCCTGCTCGCAATACGCTGCCCATCTTGACCAGGTCGCGAGTAGTCTTACGGTATCACGGAGAAGCGGTTGTCGAGAATGCCGTCCTCATCCGGGTTGGTCGAGTGACCACCGTGTCTTTGACCAGCCCCGATGCGCGCACTCGCCGATGTCAACGACGCGAAGTGTGAAAGGTGTCCGATCCTTCGTCTCTCCCATCGCCTTCGTGAAGCGGTCAACGTGGCTGAGATCCCAGACGACCGGCACTGCCGGGTTGGCCCTTTTTCGCCGTGAATAAGGCGCTGCACGATCGTTGTTCACATCTGCTGCGCGCTTCATGCTGCGGTGCGCCTCGTCCAAGATCAGATAGAGGTTCGCCCTCCTCCTGAATGGCGCGTTCGTGCAGCGGACCTCCCAAAACGACAGTTCCTGCCGCTGGTTCGTTCCGCTCTGACCAATCGACTGCCTTTAGAGAGTTTGGCGCGGCAGCAGACGCGCCGCGGAAGCAGATCGGACTCCAGGAATCCGTCATCGACCTCCATCAGGCTCGATATCAGCAGATCCTCGATGCGTCGAGCATCTTGCCTCGGGTCTGCCGGTTCAACGCGGGATCGTCTGTGCCATCCAGAGGAATCGCGTTCTTGGTCGGGCTCGGCATCGGTCAGACGAACCATGGATGAGCGCCTCGATAACAGCGCAGCCGACCGTCTGCCCGGCTCCAGGTGATGGCGGACAGGGCGAATGGAAGACGTCGCAATTTGCGCTGTTCGTCCACACCGCGGGCGAGTCGAAGACGATCCACCAGAATGATGGCTGCTTCTCGCTGATAGTCCTTCACCTGGCGCACGAGGTAGCCGCGATTGATGGCGAATGTCGACAGCAGTTCTACAAACGGATCGGTTTCCGCGCCGCCTCGGCGTACCGTGGAAGCGATGCCGGCGAACGCGTCTGCGAGTTGGTAACGTACGTGAATGGTCGTGCAAAGATTGAGATTCCCGCACTCGCCCGAACGAAGTTCGCCAACGATCCGGGTTGAACAGCACACCATATGCTTCCGTCCACGCGTAGGCGACGACCAGACGCGTTTCACGCACTCAAGTCGATGACGCCGCAGAGCGCCAGGTGCCACTGGAAGCCACAAGAGCGGAAACTGGGCGTTGAACGCTCTATCTAGCTCCACCTACAGGATCATGCATGGAGCCGAAAACTGGATTTCTCCTGAGCTGCCAGCCATGGAAATTCGTGTCCGGGTGAACTGTAGTCGCCCTGATCGGCTCACCGTCCGGAGCCCCGCCCGTGATAGCAGCTGGATGCAGGCGGCTGCAGTAATGACAGATCCCCAACTGTTCAGTCCCCGGCTGGAGGCTCACGAGCGCCTTTGCTCGCCAGCCGCAATCATTATCGTGACCAAAGATCGTAACGTCGTTGTCCGCCGTCTTGCTTGTTTAAACGCATCACCAAAGCGTGTAGCAGCCGTTCCTGAGCCGGCAGCGAAATCAACGACACCGCTTCTCTTCTCATGATGACGTGACGGCGCAGTTCTGGGACAGCATAGGCCTGGAAAGGGGGAACCTGCGATCCAGAATCAGCGCTTTCAAATCTCAGTGCCTACACCGTTGCGCGTCGTGGGCGCTCATCCCACGCCGTTGTTAGCAATGCCATCATCGACGCCCGTGGTCGCATAGCTCGCGATTACCAAATCAACCCGCGTCCGGCCGGTACTTCTCAACGACCGCCTGATGCCTCGATGACCCCGCAAAGCAGAGATAAGAGATCTGCGAAAGGTTGCGGCGCCCGGCGGTACCCCACGCGCGCAGGTGTCCGACTCGAGCCGCTTCGCGCCGGCTCGGCGGTGATGCCCTGCTCAACCTGCGCGCCGTCAGGACGGGACTGGGATCACAGCGATTTGTACGCGCGCTGCGGGCGCTTTCATGGCACAGATCGCTTGATGGTATGCCGCCGATCGCCGATGCGGTGGTCCCAAGATTGACGCGTGGCGTGAACTGGCCCGGACGCGTCGGCGGGCCGATCGGTGCGTCGCCCGGCGCAAAACCGTGCGACTGGCCGGCGCTCTTCGTCCCTCTGCTCGAAGGCGATCCGGGGCCTTCCCAAGTCGCAAGAAATAGATACTCGTCCGGTTCTGGAGAAATCGGCGTTCCCGTCCGCGCCAGCGGGGTTGATGACACCGCGATGACAATCTTGATCGAGATACGTGGGGCTTCTGGGAACACCTGCTCCAGAAGCAGCCCAGTGCGATACCCTTCTCGTCGATTGAATGATGAGGACTGAGTCATCGGGATAGCAGTTCTTAGCGAGCCCCAGTCGCCGCTCTATCATGGCCAACCACTTCGGCGCGACGATGAGATCGTCGCTTTACCTTCCAGTCGCTGTTGCGGTCAACTTCACCTGCAGCGGGGACGGGTGATCGATGATGCAGTCCACCTGCGGTTGCGCTGCGTAACTGGAGGGCTTCCAAGAGGCGGTGATTTCGCCCTTGATCACAATCGGGGCAGGTTCGCTCACCGCCAATGCACGACTTCACCCAGATGGCGTAAAGTCCTGAAAACACAGCGTTCGCCGAAACGGCGATTACCACGAGCGCCATCAAGCTTCGGCGGTCTCAAGGGATTGCCTCAGCCTCTTGCCGAAGAACGCCGCCGTCAGGGCGTTCCGCACCTGTGCGTGGTGAGCCTTCCTGGATGCCCGTAATCCTGAAGGCAACTGCGGTTCGTCCCGGCCATCGACTTCACGCCAGTCCTGAACTGCAGCCGCAGCCCGGAAATACGGGCTGGCAGAGCACTCGAACCCAACTGAATGTCCGCGTTTGGCCATGGCGTCAACCTGCGATCGGATATTCGCGCAGCCGGATCGGCAACCTTGTCCGTGAGGTGATGCCGAGTCGGGAAGCACGCATCGACTGTCTCGTTTGAGATCGGCGCGGCGGTCATTGACCGACGCACAGCTGCCGCCTGAATACCCGGCCAAGTTTGGTGTAACGTCGAATGGCGTCGTAGTATTCCACGAATGTCAGTTCACGGTGGCATCGGCAGGCATTTCCCGGTGTGACCGTAAAGGCGCTACCGGAACGCAAAGTCGCGTGGTCGTCTGATCGCCCGCGCTGCCACCCCACAGTCGCTGGGTAATAGCGGGTCCATTGATGCGGCGCTGGCCGCTAGTCACAGGTCAAGGCTATCAAGTGACAATGACTACTGGCACGACACGACTCGCAAAGTAACACGGATGACGGAACAACTCTCAGTCAGCTTCACGCCCTGCACCACCGTCTGTGTCACGCCCTCTTGCGCGTCGACACGAGAAGCGCGCCCGATTTCACAGAGCCTCTTGGCCTGGTTGAATCGTCAAAAATCTCGCACACGATTTGGTCTTCCCCGCGCTCGTTAGGTGGACATATGCATGGCACGCGTGGTGTCGGCGGTGCAGATGGTCGGTCATTGTCCGTCGGTCCGGCCCGCCACTTCAGGACGCGGGTGGTGCCGCCGGACAGGGCAACGCCCACACGATTATCGGGGCGCGCGACGACATCGCCGATCACCGAGGGCTGCGGCCAGAGACGCACACCTTGTATCGGAAGCAAAAAGACGATTCGCTTCGTTACCTTCGCCCGGCTCCTGACTCGTGTGGCAATACGTAGCTGTCACTGACTCGAGGATGCCACCACGTCTGCGAAGATCAAGCCTGTGGCTCGTTAACACCACGGATCTGACGGGCAGCGATACGACTCAATAGCGTTGGGAATGCGTAAGCCATAAAGGGGCTCACACGATTCCCGCAAGCGCAGCAGGGTTCGGTCGCAGTGACGTTCAACGTGCCGCCCGATGCACATCGAGATCACGATTCGCGGATATTAACGTTCACCGGCTTGTCGTAGTCGTCGAACACCGTCAGACATAATCCGGGCAAACGACCATCGGCTGGCGTCTCGTCTGCACGGCTCAGCTGGCACGATCCGCGTGTTCAACGCGACTCGAAGCGGCGGAGCTTCGCGTTCGCCGGGTTCGGCGTCGTTCGCGGCGTCGAGCGCTTCCTTCGCTGTCATGATCACGCCAGAAGATCAATCAGTGTTATGCCAGTTCGTCAGATCGTTTCCGTGTAGTCTTTGCTGCCGACCAGTTTGTAATAATCCTCTACGCCGTATTGCATCCGTCGCTGCAGAGCGCCCAGACCGCGCAGTGCGTAAGGCATTTTGAGCATGACAACTCTGAGCTGTGGTCCCGGCGTCACCAACCAAGACCCACTAAAAGCGGGAAAGAATGTCGAATACCCGCAAGGTTTCATGGCACTTCATCAACTGAACGGTCTGCTCCGGAGAGTTAAAGGCGAACCTGCTCGGTGTATCCCCGGCAGAAACCACCAAAACCCCAAAGGAAGACCCGCCAGAACAACGGATACCGTCGAAAAGCGATTGCAGTGCCGTTTGAGCTGTCCCCACCCTCACGAAAGCTGTCCGGCAATGCCCACAGCTCAAGTCCGGACATTTTCAACGATAGGCTGGCCGGGTTGAAGCAGCTTTGATACCGCGATAGTTGCCGCCGCGGCATCACTGGCGACTCGCGATCATCGCCGCCTTGAGACCGCAAGGCGCGCTCGATGCTCTGTATGCGGTGTTATCTGGTGCTTGGCGCTGCAGCGCCTCGTATGACCGCATTCTTGGGATCGACCGCCTGGATCACGTGCCACCGCTCGCTTTCGCCGGCAATGCCCAAGGCGAGCTTGGGATGCGTTTGGTGTTCGCACAGTGCCTGAAGCCGTTCGCGAATGTCAGGAGTGAAAAAGACGCCGTTATTGACAAGGTGCAGGTTAGCCAGAGCCGCTGGCCTTGTTGTGCGGATTGCTCTTCGCGTGCGCACGCAATGGACCAGTAGATTGCGCTCTGCCCAATACGATAGCCGCCACAACGTGACGCGGCGCTCGTCGGCGATCCTGGGGAAATCCCGCTACCGCGAACCGCTCCAGCGCGTCGGCGAAGTCGCCAAGATGCACGAATCGAACACCGAGCGGCGCACACTTTATCGTGGACGAAGGTAGATCCTTCTTCTCGATGATCTTCGAAGCGAAAGCACCTTCCTCGATCCGAAGATACTTCATCCAACCGGAGCGACCCTGAAGATCCGCGCCCATGATCCCGACTTGGCTTCAACAATCACCAGTTGCGGCGGTGACGTTTCGTAGGATGTAACAACGGCATCTAGTCTGGGCGGATCTCGGCTTCCGGCTCGCGCTCGACAACGTTCTTCTCGACAAAAACCGAGCTGCTTAAACAATGCCGCGACATACTTTTCAAGTTCAACGGCCTTCTTCGGAACGTTTCGAGCTTGACGATCTTCTTGATCCGCTGCCATCAAGCTAGGCCGCCTGAACCCTCCCTGCCGCTTTGCGTCGATCTTGAATCTCTTCCGCTTTCATCCGGCGCTCGCTTCCAATGCTTCCGCGCGCCTGATCGACGAGCGCGGCGAAGAGCCGCGACGGATCGAACTCACTGGCGATGGCCGCCGTGGTCACGCCTCGCGCTCCGCGCGCCCGCACTTTAGGAAACAATAGCGCCATGCCTCACAGACATCCGGCAGCTCAACGCGAGGATCGGTAAACGCGTGCACTTCGGACCGCCCGGCGATGTCAAGAAGAAGGGCGGCAAAGTGGCATGACTGAACGATCATAGACGAGTGGTCGTTGACGGAGGTCCGCGTCGTTCGCGCTGGGGCCGCCAGCTGCCTTCTCGCAGCTCATTCGATGGGACAGCGGCGCGCCATCCGCCTGGGGCTACTATCGCAAGCGGCGGGTGAGCATCACTGGGAAGCTGGCCGCAGACGACGGTCAACTCTTACCCAGTGACGCGATCCGCGGCCCTGAGGCAGACGCTCGCCAAGATTGGTTTCGGTGAGCCTGGACGGCTGTTCTGGCTTCCTACGCTCGCGAGTGCCAGCCGCGCCGCGTCGCCAGTCGCCTCCGACACGATGCGCCAGCGGTGCCTGAAGACCGACCCGCGTCTTGTGGCCGGTGAGCTCTATCGCCACGATGCGCGGGATGCCGGAACGAAAAAGAGCGCCCTCAGTGGACGCTCTTCGTTGTGCTGCTTTCGTTGCAATCTCGTTGCAAACGAACCAAAGCTACTGTTGTCGGGGCGATTCGAACCTCCGACCCTCGGTCCCGAACCGAGTGCCTCTACCAGGCTGAGCCAACGCCCCGACCGGGCGAAGCCTTATCTTACCCCACGGATCCCCCGCCTTGTGCTCGCGGACCTGGCAGCGCAGAAACTCCCCTTCACCGCCGCGACGGCCTCGTGCGTCGCTGGCCACAATCCGCACGCGCAAGCGCCGCCGTCAGTCGCTCTCGCACCGATACGCGATCGACGCCTTTCGCTGCTGCGGTACCGGCACTCCGGGCGGCACCCTGCCGTTGCGTCGCGAACGGCGAGTCGAACGACGCTTCGTGCCGAGAAATCCTTGCGCAACCTTTCCCCCGAGGTGCGCGCGGATGGCGTCGCGATTCGCACGTGTCGCGCGGAGCCGCTGACGGTCACCTGAATCACGCCGCTGTCATCAGTGATCAGAAAACGATGCGTCGTCGCATCCTGATCGAACCACCATTGCCGCGGCGTCGCCGCGCCTCTTCAACTCGGCGTCCTTCGCCATTCTGCTTCCGATGCTCTTCGTGCGTGACATCCCCGCCGGTACACTACGCGGGATGCCAGCAGCGAGCGCGAGGGCCGGAAGACGATCGTCGCATATCTCCATCAGACAAACTCTCCGAGCTCCATCGTCGAGTCTTCGGCCGGCTCCAATGTGTCAACCCACAGAACACGAAGCCAATGAAGAGCCGCGAGTTAAACCTGGACCGCCCAACGTCTATCATCAAGCATGCGAATCGGGAGAAGCCAGGCCGCGCGGGCCGGCGTCAGCTGCAGACGCCTTGCGGGCATTACGAACGCCGCGCCTTCTGCCCCGCCCGGCGCGGACCGCCAGTGCGGCTACCGCGACTACCTGGCGTCGATCGCCGACCGGCGACGGTTCGTCCGCAACGCGCTGCGCTTCTCGGTTCACCATCAAGCAAGTCAGCGGATTTCGCAGTCGCGGGAATCGGGACGGCCGCTCGTGCCGGCAGGTGCGCGCCGCAGCGGCGCAGATTTCCAGCGCATCGATCGACAGATCGCCGAGCTGGACTCGCCGCCCGCGCCGATGTGCAAAGCACGCTGGCCGCTCTGGGACGCGCCCGCTCTTCCGGCCGACACGCCGCCCGGCACGGCGGCACACCTGGCTTCGAATCGATCAGCGGACAGTAACCGTCAGATCGCTCCCTCGTCGCCAGCGCACCATCGTTGGCGATCGCGCGCACGACGTAGGTGCCGGGCGGCGCGGAAAGCGCGCGGGACGTGGACGCTTTGCCGTCCGCAACCAGCGTCGCCCCCGCTCGCGCACCGAACGCGGATTCTCGCTGGCCCACGCAACTGCATCCAGGTGACATTCGTACCCACGCCGCTGCGCGGTCGCGACCGAGTTGGTCTGCCAGCGGCTGAACAATGCGCGTCGCATCGGCGGCCCGCGTGCGCTGGATCGCCACGCGCGGCTTGGGCAGCCCATCGCCTGCGAAACCGTCGCGACGAGCTGTCGTCACCGCTGGCAGGTGGTGACTGTCCACCTGAGCGCGATGCTCACGGTCGGCGGCTTGGTGCCCGGATCATCCTCGCCGGGATTCAGGTTGCCGCGCGACATGATGATCCGCTCGGTAATCTCCCCTACCGGCAGCAATTCTACGCCGTCTCGGTCTTGTTGTTCGACTTGATCGTCCAGCGCATCACCCGCTTGCCGAAATTCGCGGGCACGCGCATCGCGATACACCCAGCCTTGCCGTCCGCGGCGTGGAAGAACGTCGGCTGGCCGCGATCCGCGCTTGGCCAGGCTCTACGCTGGCGGTATCCCTTTCGCTTCCGGATTGCCGCGACTTCGACGCGGTCGTCCGCGTACCGACCGGAATGACCGACCAGCGACTGTTCCCAGTTGCGGTTGAAGTAGCCGAAGACCAGATCGAACGACCCGTCGGCGTTCTTTGATCCAGCCACCGAGCTTTACGGCACCACGTTCTGTCCAGAGGCGAACTTCGTCTGTGGAATCGCGGTCGGGAGCTGAGACGGCGTCTGCGCCGATCCGGAGCCAACGGAGACGATCAGCGCACGAGTAACAGGAAGACGATGAACGCTGAACCGCCGGGCACGCCGAGAAACGCACAACGAACTCAAGGACCAACGGCCACGACAAGGAACGCCGAGGTCGCCGAGTTTTTTGCACACCGGCGCTCGGCGTGCTCTGCGTTTCCGCTTCTGACGGTGACCTATCGTTCACGATCCGGTCGTCCGCTTCCGCGCTGCGGCATGGGACTGGAAATCCTGTTCGTCGATATAGAACAGGCTGACCCACGCGAAGCTCATCTCGTCGATCGGTCCGCTGGCCGTAGCCGACCCAGTTGCGCGGGTTCGGGTTGTATTTGTTCGCCGCGCGTGTTGTCGTGCCACGCGGTGATGTGAATGATCGTCCCCGCCGGCAGCAGCGGCTGCGACATCTTCGGCGTACGGATACGTGATGTGCCAGCCGAACTGATAGTTGCTGACGCAGCTGAGCGTCTCGGTGCGCGCCGGGCCGGGCCGCGCGGAATCGGCGCGGATGTCCGGATAGATCGCTTCCATGCACATCGCCTTGCCGCGATTGTGCATGTGCGGCTGAAACGCCGACACGACCGCCGGCTCGCGGCAGCCGGAAGTAGCCGTCGGTCCGCGACGATCTCGCCGGGCGGGATGTCGAGATCGGTGTTGTCGCCCATGTGCTGCGTGAAGGCGACGTACTTCGGCACCTGGCCCTTTCGGCATACAGCTTGAAGCCGATCGACAGGTTGACGAGCGATCCGCTCGCCGCTCGGATGCAGATGCAGGTTGAAATGGATCTTCGAGCCGGCCTTGATCAGGCGGCCGGAATCCTCCGGAAAGATGTCGCCGTTCTTGCCGAGCGCGTATTCGTTGAAGAAGAAGCCGACCGGATCCTCGTCCTCGTCCTCGATCATGTTGGCCGTCGCGTGGTGGACGACCTTGAAGCGCACGGCTCGGGCTTGGTCTCGACGGCGCTGATGTACATGTCTTCGGTGAATCCGGGATCGACGTCGACGTCGATAGAACTCGTCGGGTCCGTTCGCCCGCAGCTCGTACGGCTTCGGCATCGTGACGACGATGTCAGGCTTGCCGATATGCCACTTGTCGACGTCGCCGAACTGCCGCGGCTGCGGGCATGTCGGCCAGGTTGCCGTGCGGCGCGCCGGCGTCGACCCACTTCGCGATCGTCGCGATCTCCGCGTCGGTCAGCGACGGATCGTCCTTGAACTGCTGGATGCCGATGTGCCGGTCGATGTACCAGGGCGGCATCTCGCGCGCCGTGCACCTTCTGCTTGATCGACGCGCGCCCACGGCCGCGCGTCCTGATAGGTGATCGAGCGACATCGGCGCGATGGCGCCAGGCCGATGGCAGTTCTGGCAAGCGCGCTGCAGTATCGGCGCCGACATCTTTAGTGAACGTCACGCTCTGCGCCGACGCGGCCGAACTGACGGCGCCGACAACGACACCAGCGTGAACAGTGCGCGCTTCATTTCGATTCTCCAGGAGCAGCCGAACGCCAGCAACTCTCCCGAATAGTTTCCGCCACTGACCGGCGACGACGATGCACTGCTTGCCGTTGTAGCAGATAAGTCATCGGCGATCCGCTCTGCGGCGCCGGCAGATACACCGCGCCGACTTCCTGCCCGCTCGCCTTGTCGGCACGCCCGCAACATAGCGCCACGCGGCGCCGGTCGAGCGTGGTGGTCACCCGCGGTTCGCCGGCGATCACGAGCGTTTTCGTCGACCAGCGCGCCGGCGTAGCCCGGTCTGGCCGGTGCGCGGAATCGTCAGCCCTTTCAGCGCCGAGTGATTCTTGATCGTCGTCGGGCGTCTCGCCGTGCGCGATCTGCCACTATGATGTTGCCCTGCGTCGAGATCGATCGCCGTGATCCGGCCGCATGGCGGCTTGACCGAGCGGCAGCCCTTGAACCGTCAGCCCGCCGCCACCTTCGCCACCAGCCGCCGCTGCGGCGTGCGGTGCGTGCGGCGCGACGGCCGCGGCGCGTCGGCGCCCGCGCCTCCGCCCGATCCCAGCGTCGTGCGAACGCCCGGTCGTCGCCGAGCCCTGGACGAAGTTCATGTCCGATATCTTCGGATCCGGCGGCAACAGCCCGAGCGGCGTCGATGATCGGTCTGTGACGGCACGTAAGCGATGTGCGTTTCGGGATCGTACGACACCGCCTGGGCCAGTTCGTGCCGCCGGTGTTCGTCGGCAGCACGAGCGTCGCCGAGCGGACCTTCGATCTCGGCTGACGACCGGCGGCGTGAACATCGGACCGATCTTGTATTTCGCGACCAGCTTCACCGCCTCGGCGCGCAGCTCCGGCGTGAAGTCGATCGAGGTCGTTCGGCGACACGCCCTGACGATCGTAGGCCGGCGGCTTGCGTCGGGAACGGCTGCGTCGGCGTACCACTCGCCGGGCACATCGCCCTTCGGCACCGGCGCTCCTCGATCGGCCACACCGGCTGGCCGGTGATGCGATCGAGCACATAGAGAAACGCCTGCTTCGATCGGCTGCGCCACCGCCTTGATCGCCCGGCCGTTCACGGTGATGTCGACCAGAATCGGCGCGCACGGAATAGTCCATGTCCCAGATGCCGTGGTGCACGAGCTGGTAGTGCCACTTGCGCTGGCCCGGTCTCGCAGGTCGACCGCGACCAGGCTTTCGCCGAACAGCCCGCTGCCCGGCGCGATGGCCGCCGTAATAGTCGCCGGTCGGCAGTTCGACGGGCAGGTAGGCAATGCCCGAGCTCTTCGTCGACCGAAATCTGCGCCCAGACGCCGGCGTTCCCGTGTAGACCCACGAGTCCTTTCCCACGTGTCGTTGCCGAACTCGCCGGCCTGCGGAATCGTGTGGAAAGATCCACAGACGCTTGCCGGTGCGCGACGTCGAAACCCACGCACGTAGCCTTTCACGTTGCTAGGCGGCTGCGCGGCACGCCGCCGCGATCGGTGCGCGCGCGCCGACGATGACGACGTCGCGCGCGACGATCGGCGTCGACGTGCAGGCCGACCTCGCCGGTCACCAGATCGATGTCCTGGTCGTCATCCAACTTCAGATCGACGACGCCGTTCTTGCCGAACGCTGGGACCGGGAACCCCGGTCTTCGGCATCGAGCGCGATCAGCCGGTAGCCGGGCGTGACGTAGAGGATGCGCGCGGTCGTTCGCCGTCGGTCCAGTACGGCCAGGCCGCGGCCCGACAACTGCCGCGGCGCTGCCGCGCCGCGGGCGCCTCTCGCGCTCGCTGTGCATCCAGAGCATTTCGCCGGTCGCGGCGTCGAGCGCGACCACCGCGCGCGCGTGCCGCCGGTCGAATAGACGATGCCGTCGACCATCAGCGGCGTCGACTCGAACTGGAACTCAGGGCGCGGACCGAGCTGATCGGTCTTGAAGCGCCACGCGACTTCGAGCGTGTTGAAGTTCGACGCGTTGATCTGATCCAGCGGCGCGTAGCGGCGTGCTCCCGGTGTCGGCCGCGTAGCTCCGCCACTCGCCGTTGCGGTCCCCGACTGCGCGCCCAGCGACACTCCGCCACCACCATCGCGACAACGACGACGCCACGCTTCACGCTGCCTCCATAATCCCGGGAATTTCAGATTTCGGATTTCGGATTTCGGATTTCTCAGTTCTCAGTTCTCAGTTCTAAGTTCTCTGGTTACTTTTCCACCACCCTGAACCGCGCTACACCCTTCGCCGTGCCGCCGGAGCACGCGGTCGCTGACGGTCACTTGAGTTCGTAGGTGCCGCTCGGAAACCGGGTCAGCGGCACTGGCCTGCATTGCAAACGCCTGCGTTTCCCACGGCGCGGGCGGCGGCAGGTCGTCGTCGCCGAGAATCTGCGGCGGTGTGCCGTTGAACAGTCGGCGCTCGCGCGTCGACCCGATAGAACTGGATAGTTCGCCGTCAGGGCGGCGTCGGGCGCGGCGTAATTGCAGATCTGGTAGACGGATCGTCAGCACGCGTCGCCGGGACTGGAAGATCTGTGTCAACGTCGGCGCCAGCGCGGCACGCCCGAACGTAGTACGGCTTGTTCGCCCTGCTGCTTGGAAACCAGCGGCGCCGCCAACAACTGCATGTCGGTCGCGAGAATCAACGTGGACAGCCGGAGATCGTCGTTCCAGAAATCCGGAACCATCACCCGGCGTTCGAGCAGGATCGGCCGATCGGCTTTCTTCGCGCGCGCGGTCGAGGATGCCGACATAGAAATCGTACTCACCGGGCGTGCAGCGCGATCGCGCGGCTGAAGACGCGATGACTGCGGTCGCGCAAACGACTTCTGGTCGAAGAAGTAATGCATCCTCGTAGGCGAAGAGCGCCGGTCGCGCTCGGCGGGCTCGCTTCTCCGCCTGCTCGCGCTCTTCTCGATCGTCCGCCGCTGCAGTTCGAGCACCGCCGAACTCTCGCCGCCTGCTGGGTGCTGCGGCGTGACGACGATCACGCCGGGACCGCCGACCGGCAGCTCACCGGCGTTCAGCTGACACGCTCTCGGCGATGTGCATCGGCGACTGCCCGCTGCGAATCCACGCGCGCAACTCAGAGTGCTGCTCGATCGACGTTCCCTGCGCACCGCCCGGCATAGACACGCGCCGCGCTCGAACGAATCGCTCAAACCATCGAGCGAGATGGTAGAACGGGATGTACGCCTTGTGCGCCGCTGATTTCAGGACATGCGCGTCCCAGAGGATTCGTGCGTCGGCGTCGGTGCCGTCACGCTGCGCGACATCGACCGCATCGAGCAAGGCGAGAACCGCTGCTTGTTCCTTAGGACCGAGCGCGGGGCGTCCGGCGGCGCGCACCGATTCCGACACGGCCGCCGTCACGACAATCGCGGCGGCGAGTGCGGCTGTCATCACCGGTCAGCGGGCAAATGAGCTTTCGAATGTCAGTTCCTCGACCTTCGTCAGCGCGTCGTGCGCGCGTCAGATCAGGCTGTAGCGGCGTCACCGATACGTAGCCGTCACGGACCGCCTGGTAGTCCGAGCGATCGTGCGGCTCCCACTCGTTCTGCCCTTCTTCAATCCAGTAATAGGCGCGCCCTTTCGGGATCGTGCCGCTCCGCAACCGACGTGACGTGGTTGCGCTTCGCCTGGACGGTGACGCGATAGCCCTTCGGCTCGCCTTTCGGGACATTGATGTTGAGAAACGTGCGCACCGGCAGCGGCCGCTTCGCAGCATCGCGTCGGCGAGTCGTCGCCGCGGCCCGCGGCCGCTAGAAAAGTCGTACGCGCCGCGCGTCGAACGCAGCGACACGGCAATCGCCGGGCACGCCGAGCAGCGCGCCTTCGAGCGCGCCCGACACCGTCCCCGAATAGGTCACGTCGTCGCCGAGGTTGTAGCCCTTGTTGATGCCGGACACCACGAAGTCTGGCAGTCCCTTGAACACCTGCGTGATCGCAATGTTGACGCAGTCGGTCGGCGTGCCATCGACACCGTAAACGCTGATCGCGCGATCGATTCGAGCCGCAGCGGGTGCCGCAGCGTCAGCGCGTGACCGATCGCGCTTTTTTCATCAACCGGCGCCACAATCGTGACAGCGCCGACTGCGCTTCAGCGCCTCCGCAGAACTCGTATGCCGTCAGAGCGATAGCCGTCGTCATTCGTCACCAAAATACGAATCATGAATGGTGACGAGATTATAAGTCTGAAGTAAGGAAGTCCAGTAGGAAGTCTGCCAGGTCCGAGGCATCTGCATGGCTATCAACAGCTTCACACTTCAAACGTTGGCGTGTGGCAAACTTCAGCACTTCAAACTTCAGACTTCTTTAGCGTTTTGCGTATGGCGCTACCGGCCCACCTGCGACGACTGTCACCCAGATTTCATCGGCGCCGCGACTTTTGTCGCGATAAACAGGAAAGCCGCGGTAGTTGCCAATCTCGATGAAACGATTCGGCATCGAATACGGCTGCCGCACTGTCCGGCTAATACCAACGCGAGCCGGCATATTCCAGCCAGACACCGTTGTTGTCGCGCGGCTGCGGGATTGATTCGATGTTGGTGCGCGAAGGACGGGGAACATTTGGACGTTCGGCGGTCTCGATCGCGACTCCGGGGCCGGAGCAGGAATCGCGGCGCCCGCTGCACAGACGTTCCGGACGTTCCGATAGGCGCTGAACACTTCGGGCCGGAGCTCGCGCGGCGCCGTCGTGATGGACGAGGCGACTTCAACCGGAAACGCCGGCATCCGGCTGCCGGTCGTGCCGGCGAGCTCCCCTTCACGCCGCCGTTCGTAGCCCGCGCATCGACTGCCGGCCAATCGGCAGATAGACAACGCTGTGCGGTTCGAGCGTCACGTCCGGCGACACCGGCACGTGTCGATACACGCCGACCTGCGACATGATCTCCGCCGTCGAAGAAGCGCCGTTCGCGCGTCGGGTAATAGATGAGTCCGTTCACGAGAATCGGCTCATCATTGAATTGCCACGCCTCGCATTCCGCCGAAACCGGCGGCGACGGGGTTCTCGGACTGGTAGACCTGCGCGCTTCCGAGGTTGGGTAACAGCACAGCCAATGTGAGGACGGCACTGGCAAAAACAACCCTTCATGGCGAACTCCTGACGAGGTGTAGTCAACACCCATGCCGTTCTTACAATCAACTGGATTCATGTCTTCTCTGGCCGAGATTCTGGGGCGCGAAACGCGGGAAGGCGAGCTCTACGAAAGCGCTGCCTGACGGGCGACTTCGCTGCTTCGCGTGCGGCCATTGCTGTCCCGCTGCCGGACGGCGCGGTCGGCGTCTGCAAGGTCCGCTTCAACGAGGGCGGCAAGCTGCGCGTGCCGTGGGGCTACGTCGGCGGCGTGCAGTGCGATCCGATCGAGAAGAAGCCGTTCTTCCACGCCTATCCCGGCGCGCTCGCCTACAGCTTCGGCATGCTCGGCTGCGATCTGCACTGCGCGCTATTGCCAGAACTGGGTCACCTCGCAGGCGCTGCGCGATCCGCAGGCCGTAGCGCCGCCGCTGCATGCGACTCCGGAGGACCTGGTCCGCGACGCCGTCCGGCGCGGCGCGCAGCGTAGCTGGTCAGCACCTACAACGAGCCGCTGATCACCAGCGAGTGGGCGGTCGAGATGTTCAAGCATGTCAAAGCGGCAGGGCTGGCCACCGGCATTCGTGTCGAACGGAAACGGCACGCCGCAGGTGCTCGGAATATCTGCGGCCGTGGATCGATTTCTACAAGGTCGATCTCAAGAGCTTCGACGATCGCCACTATCGTGAGCTCGGCGGGCGGATCGGACCGATTCTCGACACGATCCGTCAGCTGCACGCGATGGGCATCTGGCTCGAGATCGTCACGCTGCTGATTCCCGGCTTCAACGACTCGCGCGACGAAATCGACCGCCTGACGCGGTTCGTGGCCGAGGTGTCGCCCGATATTCCGTGGCACGTCACCGCGTTCCACGGCGACTACAAGATGACCGCGCCGCAGAACACCACCGCGGAGATGCTGCTCGCAGCGGCCGCGCATCGGCCGAGCGAACGGCCTCCGCTACGTCTACGCCGGGAACCTGCCAGGGCAGGTCGGCGACCTCGAAGACACCGCCTGCGCGTCGTGCGGCGAGCGCTTGATCGCGCGTCTGGGTATCACATTCGCGACTACCGGATCACGGCCGACGGCGCTTGCCCGTCATGTGGCGCACACGTGCCCGGACGCTGGCGCGCGCGCTTTGAAGGACAGATTAGACCTCCCGACCGGATTACAATTCCTCTTTTACCGATGAATGACGCTCCTCGGACGGCCGCTGAAGAACCTGCGGCTGTCGGTCACCGATCGCTGCAACCTGCGCTGCGAATACTGCATGCCGGAGGACGACTACGTCGTGGCTGCCGCGCGAGGACGTGCTGCATTTCGAGGAAATCAGCGCGCTGGTCGACGTGTTCCTGTCGCTCGGCGTGGACAAAGTGCGTCTGACCGGCGGCGAACCGCTGCTCCGACGCGATATCGCGACGCTCGTGCGGATGGTGGCGGCCAAACCGGGCATTGCCGACCTCGCGCTGACGACCAACGGCGGTGCTGCTCGCCGATCAGATCGACGCGCTAAAGGCGGCGCGGACTGGGGCGCATCACGATCAGCCTCGATACGCTGCATCGCGAGCGATTCAAGGCGCTGACGCGCTTCGACGAGCTCGATCGCGTGCAAGCGAAGGTATCGCGGCGGCGCATCGCGTTTACGGGTCGATGAAGATCGACACGGTCGTGATTCGCGGCGTCAACGACGATGAACTTGGCGATCTGATCGAGTTTGGCAAGACCGTCAACGGCGAGGTGCGCTTCATCGAATACATGGACGTCGGCGGCGCGTCGCGCTGGTCGCCATCGCGCGTCGCGTCGCGTGCGGACATGCTCGCCGCGCTGACGTCCCGTTACGGGTCGATTCGGCCGCTCGACGAATCGTCGTCTGCCCCGGCCGACCGCTATCGCGCTGCCCGACGGCACTGACGTTCGGGATCATCGCGTCGACCTCCGAGCCGTTCTGCCGCACCTGCGATCGAAGCCGCCTGACCGCCGACGGCATGTGCACTTCTGTCTCTACGCCACGCGCGGCTGTAGACCTGCGCGGTCCGATACGCCGCGCGCGACGCCTGCCGACCTGCGGGCGCATCATCGCCGACAGCTGGCGCGCGCGCGACGATCGCGGCGCCGAAGTCCGTCTCGCGCTCAGGCGATCGCACGCGCGTTCGTGCCGGTTCAGGATCTGCTGCAAGAAGGATCCGCACCTCGAGATGCACACCGGGGCGGGTAGGCGGATTAGGGACTGCCGATATCGGATCTGACCCCGGGTCGATCCGGGGTCAGATCCAGGGTCGGATCCAGGGACTGCCGATTCAGCAGACCGTCAGGACGGGCGCCGTCCCATCGTCGCGCGCGGCGCGGCTTCCTCGAGGTGATGGCGTTCCAGCCGGCGATACAGCGCCCGGCGGCTGATGCCCAGCAGGCGCGCCGCTGCCATGCGGTTTCCGTTCACCTGCTTCAGGACCTCGAGAATGTGGACGCGCTCGAGTTCGTCCAGCGGCGCAGGCGACTCGGGATGAGCCGGCTCCGCGGTGCGCGCGCTCGCGGCGTTCCAACCGCAACGTCGGGACCAAACGCGCCGGCGAGTTCGCGATCCGAGATCAGATTGCCATCGGTCAGCATGCAGGCGCGCTCGATCACGTTCTTCAGCTCGCGGACGTTGCCGTCCCAGCGCGCCTGCTGCAGCAGGCGTTCGGCGGCCGGCGTCAGCCCGTTCAGCGGTCTTCCGCATGCCGCTCGCGGACTCGCGCATGATCGCCGCCGGTCAGGTAGGGAATGTCCTCGCGCCGATCGCGCAGCGGCGGCAGCGTCAACGCTCGACGACGTTCAGTCGGTAAAACAGGTCGCCGCGAAAACGGCCGGCATGCCACTTCGGAGCGCAGGTCGCGGTTGGTCGCCGCGATCACCGCGACGTCGACGCGTTTGGGCTGCAGCGAACCGACGCGCTGAACTCTCACCGAACTCGAGCGCTCGCAGCAGCTTCGCCTGTACGCGTCAGCGGCAACTCGCGCGACTTCGTCGAGAAACAGCGTTCCGCCCTGCGCCGCCTCGAACAGGCCCGGCTTCGGCTTCCACCGCGCCGGTGAACGCGCCGCGCACATGGCCGAACAACTCGGTCTCAAACAGCGTGTCGACCACCGCCGAGCAGTTGATCGTCACGAACGGCTTCGCGCGCGCGCGGTCCGGCCTGGTGAAACGCGCGCGCCGCCAGTTCCTTGCCGGTGCCGGTCTCGCCGCTGATCAACGCCACTTTGGCGTGCGGCGCGAGCCGCCGGATCAGGCTGAACACTTCCTGCATCGCCGGGCTGCGCCCCAGCATGCCGCAGAACTCGATCTGCTTCGCGATCTGGCTCTCGAGCGCGACCATCTGCGCGCGCCGCTCGAGTTCCGTCGCGAATCGCCGGTCAGCACCTGGCGCAGGCGATCGAAGTCGAACGGCTTGGTCAGGTATATCGCGCGCGCCGAGCTTGATCGCCTCGACCGCACTGTCGACCGCCGCGTAGCCGGTCATCAGGATCACTTCGCAGCCGGGCACCGACGCGCGAATCTGGCGCAGCAGTTCGAGTCCGTTGACGTCGGGCATCCGCAGGTCGACCATCGCCAGGTCTGCCGGTTTGCCTGGCAGCGTGCGCATCGCCTCGGCGCCGCTGGCGCAGGTGACGACGTCGAGAAGCCGATTTTCGAGGCGAGCCGCTCGATGACCTTCAACACCGGTTGCTCGTCGTCAACGACAATCAGACCGCGGCCGATGAAAGAATGCGCCGGCTTATTCGACGACATGGTTGGCAAGTCTAGCCGTCGGAAATCAGGCTCGATCCAGTATAGGACTCAACGGATTGCGCAGTGTGCGAGTGCACGCATAAATGTGCGAATGTAGGCCATTATCGCACACTTCCACCGAACGGCTTTCGCCGCCGCGGAGGGTATCGGCGCGAAAGTTGCTGGCAGCACGATGGAATAATGTCAAAAGATGACACGCCGAGGCCGCGAACATCGCCGTGAGTGTGACTTCTCAAATCGGATTCTCGGCGTTCTTAGAATGGCGCCAAAAGGTGGCGACGCGCCCAAAACCCGCAATGATGAGCGCGCTTGCTTCGGTTTTGATCGTTGACGATGAACCTGCGGTGCGCGAGCTGATGGCGCGCGTGGGTCGCCTCGCTCGGCATGCGTCCCCATACCGTTGGCAGTGCGGACGAAGCGCTCGAAACCCTCCGGCGCGCACACTACGATCTCGCGGTGATCGACGTGATGATGCCGGGGCGCGACGGGCTCTGGCTGGCCACACAAATGCGGCGCGATCACCCGCACACCGCCGTGGTCATGTCGACGGCGGCGATGCCGAGGCGCTTTCCAGTGCTGCCGCACCGAACCGTCGGTCGCCGACTTCTTGATCAAGCCGTTTCAACGCGATCGGTTTCGCGCTGGCGGTCGATCGCGGCCGCCTGTGGCGGCGACACGCGCTCGAGGACGTCGAGTGGCACGCGCGCTTATCGCACGAGCTGCATCAGCGCTGCGACGACCTTTGCCTCCTGCGTGCGGCGCCGTGCCGACCAGGGAGGTTCAGGAAAGGAGTGTGTCCACGAGCTGGTCGCCGAGTGCCTCGCCGACACCGCTCGCCCACTCCGAACGTGCTGCGCGCTACGCGCGGTCCGTCGCCCGCCAGATGAATCGCGCAGCCGCAGTTCGATCGCGGCGCTGGAGGCCGCAGCGCTCTTTCGCGACATCGGAAAGATTGCGGTGCCGACGGCACTGCTGACCAAGCCGTCGCCGCGCTGACCTCCGGCGAAACGGCGATCATGCGGCGCCATGCCGACATTGGCGCCGAAGATGCTCGAGCCGGTGACCCCTCACGCTGCGTGACGCCGCCCCGATCGTCCCCGCGTCGCATGAATGGTTTGGCGGCGCCGGTTATCCGCGCTTGCGAATCGCGGGCAGTGCCATCCCGCCGGCGAAGCCGCATCATTGCGAGTCGTCGACGCCTACTGACGCGATGACCCAGGACCGTGCCTATCGCGTCCGGCTTCGGCTCGACCGACGCGGTCGCCGAGCTTCTGCGCTGCAGCCCGGCGGCAGTTCGACCCCGACGTCGTCGCGGCGTTCGCGGTCCTGGGGCGTCATTAGCGGGGGCCGAAGAGGAGACGCCGGCGAAACCGACGATCGACCGCAAAGCCCGCTAAGTTCGCGAAGTCAAACCCCGTGGTTTTCCTCACCCTTTTGCGACCTCTGCAGGCACAGGTGCTATCTGCTTCGCAGCAACTTTTTGCGCTTCAGCCGAACCGAGTTCTGGACGCAAGAGTTCGCCAAGTTCGCGAGGAAGTCAAACATTGGTTTTCTCTTTGCGACCTCTGCGAACTCGCAGGTTCATCTGCGCTACTTCCGTTTCTGGGACCGGCCCGTCCCACAAGCGGACACTTTTTCGGCTGATCATCGCAATTTTGACGCTAGTTAAGTCGTTGTTGTATAATGCACTTACACCGTTAGGACGCGCTGGCCTGCCGTTTGCCCCCTCGCATGTGCTGATCGTTTTCGCTTTTGTTTCCGTCTAAGCACACACAAACAACCATGGATATTGCTCGCCCGTCCAATGCCAGGAAGAAGCGGATCCGCCAGGTCGATCTACGCCGGCGTCGGTCTGCTGGCCGTTGTCCTCGTCAGCGTCGGCCTGTCGCGGCTGAAGCCGGCCGCGCCGACCGTCGAACGCGCGGTGGTCTGGCCCGACACGGTCGAAGCGCGGGCCGATGATTCGTGCAGGTGCGCGGCCTCGGCACGCTGACGCCGGAAGACATCCGATGGATTCCGGCGACCACGCAGGGTCGCGTCGAGAAGGATCATCCTGCGGCCCGGCACGCGGTGAAGAGCCGACAGACGTCATCCTGGAGCTCACGAACCCGCAGCTCGAACAGCAGCTGCAGGACGCACAGCTGAAGCTGCAGGCCGCCGAGGCGGGCCTCGCGAACCTGAAGGTGCAGCTCAATAACGACCTGCTGCGTCGCAGCGCGCCGGCCGCGCAACATCGAGGCCGACTATCAACAAGGCGAAGATGCAGGCGCAGATGAACGAGGCGCTCGCGAAGGACCAGCTCGTGTCGGATCTCGATGCTGAAGCAGTCGCAAGGTGGACGCCGAGCAGCTCGGCCGTGCGCACGACCAGATTGCGAAGGATCAGCTCGCGAGCAAGGCCGACTCGATGCGCGCGCAGCTGGCCGTGCAGCAGTCGGCTGGTCGATCAGGCTCGCGCGCTGCTGCAGCTGACGCAGCAGCAGCAGCGACGAGCTGAAAGTCCGCGCCGGCCTCGACGGCATGCTGCAGCTGGTGCCGGTCGAAGTCGGCCAGCAGGTCGCCCCGGGCACGAACCTCGCCCGCGTCGCGAACCCGAGCCGGCTGAAGGCGGAAATCAAGATCGCGGAAACGCAGGCCAAGGACATCCAGCTCGGTCAGAAGGCGGAAGTCGACACGCGCAACGGCATCGTCGAAGGGCGCGTCGCGCGCATCGATCCGTCGGTGCAGCAACGGCACGCGCACGGTGGACGTCACGCTGACCGGCGATCTGCCCAAAGGCGCGGTGCCCGACCTGAGCGTCGACGGCACCATCGAGCTCGAACGCCTGAACGACGTGCTCTTCATGGGCCGCCCGGCGTTCGGCCAGGATCAGAGCGTCGGTCGGTCTCTTCAAGATCGGCGCCGACGGCGTCAACGCCGAGCGCGCGCAGGTGAAGCTCGGTCGCAGCTCGGTCAACACGATCGAAGTGCTGTCGGGACTCAAGGTCGGCGATCAGGTGATTCTGTCCGACATGTCGGCATACGACGCATACGACCGCATCAGATTGAAATAGCGGCGACGGCCGGGCGCCGGGCCCGATGGGCCGCGCGCCTCACAGCAGGAGACGAACGCACATGGCTGAGAACGGACAGGCGCTGATCAAGCTGGATGGTGTGACGAAGGTCTTCTTCACCGACGAAGTCGAGAACGCACGCGCTGTCGGGGATCCACCTGGAGATCGACAAGGGCGAGTATGTGGCGATCGCCGGGCCGTCGGGCTGCGGCAAGTCGACGCTGCTGTCGATTCTCGGCCTGCTCGATTCGCCGACCGAAGGCCAGTACCTGCTGAACAGCCGGCCGGTCGCCGAACTGCCGCGCGTCGGAGCGCGCGCGCGTGCGCAACCGCGAGATCGGGTTCATCTTCCAGAGCTTCAACCTGATTGGCGACCTCACGGTGTTCGAGAACGTCGAGCTGCCGCTCACCTATCGCGGCATGAAGGCCGCCGAGCGCAAGCAGCGCGTCGAAGCGGCGCTCGAGCGCGTCGGCATGGCGCATCGCGCGAAGCACCTCCCGAGCCAGCTCTCGGGCGGTCAGCAGCAGCGCGTCGCCGTGGCCCGCGCCGTCGCCGGCGAGCCGCTGATGCTGCTCGCGGACGAGCCCACTGGAAACCTCGACTCGCGCAGCGGCGAAGCGGTGATGGATCTGCTCCGCGAACTGCACCAGCGCCGGCGCCACGATCTGCATGGTGACGCACGATCCGCGCTACGCGCGCCACGCCGACCGCAGCATTCATCTGTTCGACGGCCGCGTCGTCGAAGAGCGGATCCGAGATGGCGGTCACTGAATAGACGGTCAAGTCTGAAGCCTGGAAGTCTGAAGTATGGCCGAGCACCGAACAACCGGGTTGTCGCTAACCATCCGGCCGTTGGCGTGAGGCAAACTCACTCAGACTTCACCACTGACGTCTGTGTTCTCAGATTTCCGACAGGCACTTACGCCACTCTCCTCGAAGTCCCCTGGCTTCAGCGCGCTTGGTCGTCGTCGTGCTGCGCTGCGGGCATCGGCGCGAATACGGCGATCTTCAGCATCGTCAACGGCGTCTTGCTTGAAGCCGCTGCCGTTTGCCGATCCGCAGGCGCTGGTGTCGCGTCGAAACGACCGGTGCAGCGGCGAGCCGGATAACACCTCTTATCCTCGATTTCCAGGACTGGCGCGCCCAGGCCACCACCTTTGAACAGCCTCGCGGTTTACGCAACAAACGGATCGACGCATGACCGGCGTCGGCGACGCTACCGGGCTCGACCCTGCATGGTCAGTCGTGACGCCGACACTGTTGCCCTGCTCGGCGTCGCGCCGTTGCGTGGACGTCTGCTCGCGCGCCGACGACGACCAGCCGGCTGCGCCAACGAACCGTGGTGCTGGCCGAGGCGTCCTGGGCGCAAGCACTTTGCACGCGACGCCGGCATCATCGGCCGCTCGCTTACGCTCGATGGCGATCCCGTACACCGTCGTTGGCGTCATGCCGGCGAGCTTTGAATTTCCATTCGACGCCGAAGACAACCGCCTGAACTCTGGATGCCGGTTCGAGCGTCGCGGTTTGCGACGAACTGGGCGGAGCAACGCAACGCCTCGTTTCTTCACGGCTTCGGCCGCCTGACGTCCGGGACGACGATTGCGTCGGCACAGGCCGGATCGCTGTGCGACGATCGCGGCGCCGGTCGGCGCGAACAGTATCCGCGCAACAGGAGCCGCGGCATCGCTGGTTCGTCCGTTCCAGGACGTGCTGGTCAAGCGACTATCGGCTCGGCCGTGGTCGTGCTGTTGTCTGGCGGTCGCCGCTGTGCTGCTGATCGCCTGCGCGAACATCGCCAACCTGCTGCTCGCCCGCGGCTCGACGCGTCGGCGCGAAATCGCGATCCGAACGCGCACTCGGCGCGAGCCGTGGCCGCATCGTCCGCCAGTTTCTCGCCGAGAGCCTGACGCTCGCCGCTCGCGGGCGGCTTGCTCAGCATGCTTCTCGCAGCGTGGGGGTGCGGCTCCTTGTCGCGCTGCAGCCCGTTGCAGATCCCGCGGCTGCAGACGGCACAGGTTGATCGGCGCGGCGCTCTGCCTTCACGATCGGCGGCCTCGATCGCGGCCGGCGCTGCTGAGCGGGCATGGCTGCCGGCGTTCCAGCTGTCGCGAGCAAATCTCGGCGACGCGCTGAAGGACGGCGAACGCGGCGGCAGCAGGCGCCGCCGGTGCACGCACCCGACAGCTGCTGGTGGTCGCCGAGATGGCGATCTCGCTGATGCTGCTGGCCGCCGCCGGGCTTGCTGGTGCGACAGCCTGATCGTGCTGCAGCACGTCGACCCGGGATTCCGCGTCGAACGGGCGCTGTCGATGCAGCTGCAGCTCGCCCGCCGCGCGCTACCCGACGCCGCAATCGATGCGCGCCTTCTATCGCCGCTTGCGTGAAGAAGCGCCGGCGCTGCCCGGCGTTTCAGCGTCAGCGATCGCCACTGACGATGCCGCTGTCGGGCAGCGATATCGGCGTCGGCTTCACGATCGAAGGGCGGCCGGTCGATCCCGCGCACACGGACGTCCGCGGAGTATTTCGGCATCAGTCCAGATTACTTCTCGACGATCGGGATTCCGGTGCTGCGTGGCCGCGCATTCACCGAACGCGACAACGACTCGTCGCCTGATGTTGTCGATCATCAACGAGAAGCCTTGCGGCGAAATACTGGCCGGACGAAAACGCCCTCGGCAAGCGGATGACGATTGGCTACAGCAACACCGGGTCCGCGCGAGGTGATCGGCATCGCCGGCGACGGTCGAACGTGGCACGCATCTGCCGACGCGTGCCGCCGCCGCAGATGTACACCATTCGAGCAGACGCCGTGGCCCGTTCATGAGCGGCGGTGTTGCGGACCACACGGCAGCGATCGGCGGCCGCATCGGTGCGCTGCGCTGATGGCGCTGGCGCATCGATCCGCTGCAGGCGCCGGGCGAGTTGACGACCCTCGAGCAGTACTGTCGAACGGTCGGTCGCGACGCCGCGCTTCACCGCGATCCTGCGTCGGCAGCGTTCGCCGCGCTGGCGCTGCTGCTCGCCGGGTTCGGCCTGTTCAGCGTGATGGCGTATTCGGTGGCGCAGCGCCGGCGCGAGATCGGCATCCGCATGGCGCTCGGCGCGCAGGCCGCCGACGTGCGATCGCTCGGTCGTCATCGCAGGCGGTGCGGCTCGGGCGCGATGGGCCTGGCGATCGGTCTGGCCGGCGCGCTCGCCGCGGCGCGCGTGCTCGACAGCCTGCTCTTCGGCGTCAGCCCGAGCGATCCGCTGACGTTCGCCGGCGTGTCGCGCGGCGCTGCTCGCCGTGCTGCTGCTGGCGGCGTATCTCCCGGCGCGGCGCGCGACGCGGCGTCGACCCGATGATCGCTCTGAGAACCGAGTAGATCATGCTGATTTCCTTACGCAACGTCGAGAAGTCCTACCCGCACGGCGTCGGCCGCACCTACGTGCTGCGGCGCGTGAACGTGGACATCAAGGAAGGCGAGTTCGTCTCGATCATGGGGCCGTCGGGCGCCGGCAAGTCGACGCTGCTGCACATTCTCGGCATGCACGACAGCGCCTGGTCCGGCGAGTACTACTTCATGGATCAGCCGGTCCATCGTCTCAATCCCAAACAGCGTTCGGAATTGCACAAGAAGCACATCGGTTTCGTGTTTCAGAGCTATCACCTGCTCGACAACCTCACGGTCTACGAGAACCTCGAAATCCCGCTCTCGTATCGGAATGTCAGCCGCAAGGATCGCCAGAGCATGGTCGGCGACATCCTCGACCGGTTTCAGATCGTCGGGAAGAAGGACCTCTATCCGAACCAGCTCTCGGGCGGCCAGCAGCAGCTGGTCGGCGTGGCGCGCGCGGTGATCGCCAACCCGCAGGTGATTCTCGCCGACGAGCCGACCGGCAACCTTCACATCGGCCCAAGGCAAAGAAATCATGGAGCTGTTCCGATCGCTGAACGAAAGCGGGGCGACGATCGTCCAGGTGACCCATTCGGAAGTGAACGCGTCGTACGGCACGCGGATCATCCAGCTGCGCGACGGCTGGGTCGGTGGAAGAACTGAGTCAAGTCGAGTCGCGAGTCGCGGTCTAAGTCGAAAGTCGTAGTCACCAACTAGTTGCCTCTTGGAGCGACGTCTGAAGTGGCGACTGAGTTCAGAGAGTGAACCGTGGCACTTGCACAACGCTGGCCCGACGACGATCGATCGACCGAGAGACGACGACCAGCGACCGGAACTCGCACATGCCGCGCGTGCTGATCGCCGACGATCAGCCGCGACGTCGTCTCGAAGCGCTTCGCCTGCTGCTCAAGGGCGAAGGCTACCAGATCGACATCGCCGGATCGCCGGCCGGCGATCCTCGAGGCGATCGACGGCGACGGAGTTCGACGCCGTGCTGATGGACCTCAACTACGCGCGCGACACGACGTCGGGCCAGGAAGGGCTCGACCTGCTGTCGCAGCTGCGCGTCGCACGATCCGACGCTGCCGATCGTGGTCGATGACCGCCTGGGGCAGCGTCGAGGTCGCCGTCGAAGCGATGCGCCGCGGCGCCCGCGACTTCGTGCAGAAGCCGTGGGAGAACGCGCGGCTGCTCGACCATCGTCGCACGCAGGTCGAGCTGGCGCGCGCACTGCCGCCGCGCAGCAGCGGCTCGAAGCCGAGAACCGATCGCTGAAGCCGGACGTGCCGTCCGCTGCTGATCGCCGGAAGCGCCGTCGATGCGGCCGGTGCTCGAGCTGATCTCAGCGCGTCGGGCCGTCGGAAGCCAACGTCCTGGTCACCGGCGAGAACGGCACCGGCAAGGGCACCGTCGCGCAGGCGCTGCATGCCGTCTCCGGGCGCGCCGGCAAGGGATCTGGTCACCGTCAACGCCGGCGGGCTGTCGGAAGGCGTCTTCGAGCGAGCTGTTCGGCCACGTCAAGGGCGCGTTCACCGATGCGAAGACCGGATCGCGTCGGCCGCTTCGAGCTCGCCGACGGCGGCACGCTGTTCCTCGACGAAATCGCCAACGTGCCGCTGAACCTGCAGCCCAAGCTGCTGCGCGTGCTCGAGACCGGCGACTTCGAGCGCGTCGGCTCGTCGCGCACGCGCCACGTCAACGTCCGCATCGTTTCGGCGACCAACTCGAATCTCGGCGAGGAAGTCGCGCGCCGGACGCTTCCGCCAGGATCTGCTCTTTCCGGCTGAACACCATCGAGATCCAGCTGCCGCCGCTGCGCGATCGGCGCGAGGACATCCCGGCGCTGGCCACGCACTTCCTGCGCCAGCACGCGCAGCGCTATCGCGAAGAACATCACCGGCGTTCGAGCCGGCGGCGCTGCAGGCGCTGCTCGATCATCCGTGGCCGGGCAACATCCGCGAACTCGATCACGCGGTGCGAGCGCGGCGTGCTGATGGCCGCAGGGGCATCGACGATTCGCCTCGGCGAGCTCGGTTTGCGCATCGATCGCGACGCCACGTCGCGCGATCGAGGACATGAGCCTCGAAGAGGTCGAGGGCTTCCTGATCAAAGAAGGCGATGGCGCGGTTCGACGGCAACGTCAGCCAGGCGGCCAAGGCGCTCGGTCTCAGCCGCAGCGCTCTCTATCGCCGGTTGCAGCGCTACGGCCTGTAAAATGACGGAGTGTGAACGGTTCTGAATCGAGCGCGGGCGCCACAGCATTGCGGTCCGCGCTCGAGCCGATCGAGTAATCCAGCATCCGACTCGCGCTTCGCTTCGACCAGCGCATCCTGCTGCTGGCGCTGGCGGCCGGCTTCCCTGCGGCGCTCGTCGCGTTAATCCTGCTCTGGACCGGCGACTATCACACCGAAAGTGCAGTGGACGCTGACGCGTCCTGATCGTCGGCGTCTGGACGGGCTGCTCGTTCAGCGTGCGCCAGCGCGTGGTCCTGCCGCTGCAGACGCTGTCGAACCTGCTCGCCGCGCTGCGTGAAAGCGACTTCTCGATCCGCGCGCGCGGCGCCAGCGGCGACGATCCGCTGGGCGCGGTGATGCTCGAGGTCAACGTCCTCGCGTCGACGCTGCACGATCAGCGGCTCGGCGCGCTCGAGAGCCGGCGCGCTGCTGCGGACGGTGATGGTGGAAATCGACGTCGCGGTGCTTCACGTTCGACGGGCGCCAGATCGCTGCGGCTCGTCAACCGCGCCGGCGAGCGACTGCTCGGCGCAGACCGCCGAACAGCTGCTCGGCCGCACGCGCCGGACGATCTCGGCCTGTGCCGACCTGTCTCGATGGCCAGATCGCCTCGCATCGAGGACGTCGCGTTCCCGGGCGGCGCCGGCCGATGCGAGGTGCGCCGCACCACGTTCCGCCAGGAGCGGCCGCCCGCACCAGCTGCTCGTGCTCGCCGACGTCAGCCGGCCGCTGCGCGACGAAGAGCGTCAGGCGTGGCAGCGGCTGATTCGCGTCATCGGCCACGAGATCAACAACTCGCTCGCGCCGATCAAGTCGATCGCCGGCAGCCTCGAGTCGATGCTGCGCGCGTGAACGCAGATTGCCGCGACGAGCTGCGAACGAAGACATGCGCGAGGCCTGGCGGTGATCGCCGCGCGCTCCGACTCGCTCAGCCGCTTCACGACGGCTACGCGCGCCTGGCGAAGCTGCCGCAGCCGAAGTTCGCCATCGGTCAACGTGCTCGCGCTGGTGCGCCGGATCGTCCGGCGTCGAGACGCGCCTTGGCGTGCGTCGCCGGAGCCGGTCCTGATATCGCAGTGCGCGCCGATCCCGACCAGCTCGAGCAGCTGCTGATCAACCTGGTCGCACAACGCCGTCCGACGCGTGCGCTCGAGACCGGCGGCGCGCGTCTCGGTGGCATGCGAAGCCGACGGCCGCATGCTCGGATCTGTGGATCGACGATGAAGGCGCAGGGCTGCCGAACGCGTCGAACCTGTTCGTGCCGTTCTTCACGACCGAAGCCGGCGGATCGGGATCGGCCTGGTCTTGAGCCGCCAGATCGCCGAGGCGCACGGCGGCACGCTGACGCTCGAAAACCGCACCGACCCGGCGCGGGTGTCGCGCTTTCATCTTCGCATTCCGCCATAGAAAACACTGGCGAGCGGCAAAGAAGAAACCGCAGAGGGCGCAGAGAGCGCAGAGCTGCGAATTCCCTGCGTGCTTCGCGGTGCTTTCCGCGGTTTCTTCTTTTCGTAGCGGTTTCTTCTTTCGTAGCGTGGTTTTCTTCTTTTCTAGGGAACAGCGAGCCACCAATCGGCACGTCGCGCTCACCAGGCGTCAACAGCACGACGGCGCCCTTCTGGATCCGGCACGCCCAGCGTGAGCACTTCGGTAGCATGAAGGGACCGATCGCGGTTTCGGCGGAAAGTTGACAACGGCCAGCACCAGGCGGTTGCAAGCAGTTGCTCTTTGCTGTGGTGCAGTTCTGGTCACCTGGGCGGGAGAGCGCTTCACGCCAATCGACTCGCCGAAGATCCCGACATCCGCAGTTTGAGGTAAAGGCCGGCTCTTCCGTGCCTCCGGAAAGTCTTGAACCTCGACCACGCCTGCCGACGCGGATGTCGACCTTCCGGGAAGTCCGTATAGGAAAGGCGTGTAGCGTCGTCGGTCATAGAGCGGAAAATGTGACGGCAAACAATGCGCGGAGGCACAACCAGTCTATCGGTTCTCTCCTTGGACTGTCTCGCTTGGTTCACTACCGCTCGCCAATTGACGATGAACGCAAAGTTCGCAAAGAACGCAAAGAATCCGAGTGAAATTCATACTCTGCGAACTTAGCGAACTCTGCGTTCCTCTTCCGGGCCAGTACTGTTTTTGACGATACGCTGCACCAGCATTCTGTTATGGACGAGCCGGTGCGTGCGTTTTGATAGAACTCGCCGGTCGTGGGAGCCACCCGCGCCAAAGGACGTGCTTGGAAACATCCTGATCGTCGAAGACGACCGGGACACGCGCGACACGCTGGCCGCGCTGCTCGGGACCGAAGGGCTCCATGGCAGATCGGCGGCGCAGAGAGGATGGCCCATGAAGCGCTGCATCTGCTGCGCAGCGTCCGCCATCGCGCGCGCCCAAGACACCGATGCCTGGTTTTGCTCGACCTGACCATGCCGCGGCTCAGCGGCAAGGAATTCCGCCGCGCTCAGCTCGGCGGAGCGAGATCCGACGGTTGGCGAATGTTCCGGGTCGCGGTGATGTCGGGCGCGGTGAACCTCGAGGGAACGCGCGCGCGCACTCGGCGCCGTCGCCACGCTGGCAAAACCGATCGACATCGACGTGTTGCTGGATGTGGTGAAGCGCTACCGCGCCTAGGACGGCCTGCCGCCGACGGCCTGACGGATTGGCGACCGCGAGCACCGGCCCCGAGTGCGGCGGCGGCGAGCCACCAGCGCACCCACCGGCCGTTCTTTCGATCGACGAACACAGAACAGCTGCGCCAGCGATCGCCGCCTGATCCCGACGGTCGAGACGGCGTCGGTCGACGCGGCTGAACATGCCCGTCGGGCATTTGTGGTCGTCCGTCGAGCGCGCCGAGGCAACGCGGACACGTCGCCATAAGTGAAGCGGAGCCTCGGCCCGTCATTTTAACATGTAGATTGTGCACACCCGCTGTCGGGATCCGCTGTGCGAGGCGCCTGCAGAAATTCCGTGAAATCAGCGCTGGATGCGATCGGCACGTCGGTTGCTGCACTCGATCGGTCGTCACCACAGCCATGGATGTCCATCACTGTCAGCGTCAATGATGCGCTTCGATCGACTTCGAACGCCGGCTGCTCGACATGCGGCGTTGGCGAACGCATGCGTGCCAGCGGATGCCGCCGAAGAAACCGGACTCGACACCCGGAACTCTGTCTCAGGGTGCTGGCTGGTCTGGAACAAGCAGGATTGATGCAGCGACGCGATCGAAGACTGTTTCGGTGCGCCGCCGCTTGGACCTCGGCGCCGCGTCGTAATGCTGCAACTGGGCGCTGAGCGTTCACGCGCGCCGGCTTCATCGCATTGAACAGCGCGATGTGCCCGTCGACGCACGCGCTTGCGCTCGGCTTCGTCGGTTCCAGCGTCCAGACGTCGCGCTGCGACGTGCCGCCAAGCGCGATACCGTCGCTGCGCGCCATCGTGTGAAGGCCGAGCGAATCCAGGCGGCGGGCGGCATCAGTCCGCCGTTGGTGTGATAGTTGACGTCCGGCTGCGGCACCAGCACGCGTGCAACTGTCCCTTCAGCGGCAGCAGCTCCGGATCGCCAAACAGTTCTTCGGCGCCAAGCCCAGTGCAGTTGATCGACGATCGGCTCGCGCAAGCGCCGCCAGATCGCGCGGCGTGTCGAACTTGCGGATCACGATTTTCCCGCCCCACAAGCCGGAAAGTCGCGCGACCAGCGCGTCGAGGTAGATGTGACGGCTCGATGCGGAGGCTCGGGCTCCACAGCGCATATTTCGTCGGAAACTGGATGCTCGCCCGGCTGCAGCACGACTTCATCCGGCAGCAGCTGTGGCAACGGCGCCGGCCGACTCGGGTCCGGCGGTGACGGCGTGCGCAGTTCGTTCGCCAAGTTGAAGTTGTCGATCCACGTCACGCCGTAGCCGGCGCCAGTCATCAGCTGCAGCTGGCGGTAGGCAATCTCGACGGCGCTGCGGTATTGCGCGTCCCATTCCGGCGTCCGCCGATCGGTCGCCACGAGCCCGATACCGGCGTGAAGCCAGCCAGCGACATGTTCGACGTGACGTATGGCGGTACGGCCGCCGCGTAAATCGTCACGTCGAAGCCGCGCCGCTGCAGCTGCCGCGCACTGGTCAGCCCGACCGAACCGCAGCCGATCACGGCAACGTCGTCGCGCCTGATGTTCGGTGGCAAACTCGGCCGCCATCAGACCGGTGCCCCAGGCCAGCGACATGCCTGCGCCGCCGTGACCGTAGTTGTGGACCAGCAGCTTGTCGTTCGAGGCTTGATCGGCCTTGAGCACGAAGCCCGGATCGCGATGCGGCCGCAGTCCGACGGTGGTCCGAATCACTCGATCCCACGACGCCCTGACCGGAACCAGGTGCTGCAGGCGGCCGGAGTCGAGTGGCCGGCGGCCGGCGTAAGCGTCGGCGCCGTCTTCGGGGCGCAGGCGGTCAGTCCGAATCCGGCAACGGCCGCGACGATGCCCGGCCTGCAGAAAGGCTCGACGATTCACGCGGTCCCGACTCCGTTCTTCGCCAACGTCCTTCATCGCTGCGACGAACGTGTCGATTTCGTCGAGCGTTGTATAAACGTTCGGCGTGATTCGCGTGCCGCGGTAATCGAATTGCTGACGCCGGATACGGTCCGCCGATCATCGCCTGGCCGATGATTCGATACTTGTTCCAGAGGAAATCGTTCAGCGCTCGCGCTTCAATCCCTTCGACGCCGACATAGCCGATGCCCCAGCACTGCCCCGGCTCGAGGCTCGAGTGGATCGTGATCCGCGGCACATCTTTCAGCTGGCTGGCCCAGCGGGTCGTCGAGGTATCGCAGCCGCGCCGCCTTGTTCTCGATGCCGATCGCCTGGTGAAACGCGCAGCGCTTCGGCAATCGCCGCCGCCTTCGGCGCGACCGACTGGGTGCCGACCTGCTCGAACTTGCGGATGTTGTCGTTCTGCGTCGCCGCGGCGGCCTGCAGCGGCCAGGCGTCTTTGATGCCGATCGCGACGCACGTAGAGCAGCCCGGTGCCGTGTGGCGCCAGCAGCCATTTGTGCAGGCTGCGTGCCCGCGAAAGTCGCATTCGAGCTCGCTCAGCTTGAACGGGAAGTGCGCCACCGAATGGGCCGCGTCGACGATAGAGCGTGATGCCGCGCTGCCGCGCCAGCCGGCACAGGCGCTGAACGGGAAACAGCTGGCCCGGTGATGTTGGTGACGTGGCAGATGTGCAGCACGCTGCGTCTGCGGCGTGATGGCGCCGCTTCGAGAGTGCGGTAGAGATCGTCCTGTTTCGCCGGAACTGGAAACTGGACGCCGGGTCACCTTGATCTTGTCGCGCCGCTGCCGCTGATCCCACGTCGTCAGCATCCGCGGATAGTCCTGGTGTGTGGTCAGCACCTCGTCGCCCGGGTTTCAGATCGAGACCGTCCTGTGCAATCTGCAGCGACTCGCTCGCGTTGCGCGTGATGGCGATCTCTTCTGCGATCGCAGCCGAACTCGCCAGCCAGCTTGCGGCGCACCGCTCTCCATGTTGCGCTCGATGAGGCCGCGTGTAATACACCGGCGCCTGGTTGATCATGTCGCTGTAGCGCTTGAACGCCTCGTGAACCGCGCGCGGGCTGGGACAGCTGTTGCCGTTGTTCAGGTTGCTGATCGTGCGATCGAGCGTGAACGCTTCCTGGATTTCGCGCCAGTGAGTTCGTCCTGCGCGATCATCGTCCGCGCGGCGCCGGCGACGGCCGCGCCTGCCGCCTCGACTTCGGCGGAAGCCATTGCGGACCGACGACGAGCGATCCTGGACGGCTGCCGCCACGCACGCCGCCGGCGCGGAGAAAGTGTTCGACGATTCATAGCGCGGATTCTACGACGGCGGGCTTCAGGTGCGCCAGCGCGAAAGCCCACTCGTCGGCCAGCTCGGCGATCCGCTTGTCGGTCGGCCGGTAGCCGTGCGAGCCCTGCGTCTCGACGCGGATCAGGATCGGCTTCGCGCAGCCCTGCGCGCGCCTGCATCGCCGCCGCGAACTTGAACGAGTGGCTCGGCACGACGCGATCGTCGTGGTCGGCGGTGGTGACCAGCGTCGCCGGATAACAGCGTCGCCGGCCTTGACGTTGTGCAGCGGCGAGTATTTGACAGATACGCGAAGCCCTTCGGCGTTCGTCGGACGATCCGTATCCGGTCGCCCACGCCGAGCCGCCGGTGAACTTGTGGTAGCGCAGCATGTCCATCACGCCGACGGCCGGCAGCGCGACGGCGAACAGATCCGGGCCGCTGCTGCATCACCGCGCCGACCAGCAGGCCGCCGTTCGAGCCGCCCATGATGCCGAGCGTCTGCGGCGACGCGTACTGTTCGCGTGACCAGATGCTCGCGCGGCGGCGATGAAGTCGTCGAAGACGTTCTGCTTCTTCTCGAACATGCCGGCCTCGTGCCACGCCTCGCCGTATTCGCTGCCGCCGCGCATGTTGGCCGTGGCGCTACACGCCGCCGCGCTCGAGAAACGCGATCACGTCGGGCCGGAATCGGCGGCACCTCGGAGATGTCGAACCCGCCGTAGCCGTACAGCATCGTCGGGTTGCGCCGTTCTTTCTTCAGATCCTTTCTTGTGCGTGATGAAGACCGGCACGCGCGTGCCGTCCTTCGACGGCGGCGAACACCCGCTCGGTCATCATACAGCGACGGATCGAAGCGTCAGCTTCGGCGCCTCGAACGGCGTGCTCTGTGCCGGTCGCCACGTCGAACGCGGAACACCGTCGTCGGATAGAGCGGCGACGTGAACGTGTAAGAACACTTCCGGCGCGATCGAACCGGCCCGACCGGCCCGGCTGATCGTGCCGAGGCCGGGCGGCGATGGTCGTCCCGCCGCGCGTTCCGTCGAGGTTGTAGAACGCACGTCGCTCGCGACGTCGACCAGCGCGTTGACCGCGATCTTGCCGGCGACCATCGCCGCCGACTCGATCGACGTCCTTGCCCGCGGGCGACGATCGTCTTCCAGTTCGCCGGATCGGGCCGTTCGATCGGCACCGCGACGATCTTCTTGTTCGGCGCGCCGCGATCGGTTTGCAGGATACAGCGTGCCGTTCGACGACGCCGAGCGGCTCGTATGCCGCGCGTGTGGCCGGGATAGAGCGAGCGCACCGGCGCGTCGAGCTTCGGCGCGAGCGGGTCGCCGAGGTCCTTCACGAACAGCTCGTTCTTGTTGCTCGTGCCCTTGTTCGTGACGATGAACAGGTAGCGGCCGGTTTCGTCGAGCTCGGCATCGATGAACAGCCCGCGCTCGTCGGGCCGCTCGTAGATCAGGCGATCGGCGGCCTGCTGCGGTGCCGAGCGCGTGATAGTAGATCTTCTTGTCGCTGACGCGCCGCCTCGAGCGCCTTGCCCGGCGGCGGCTCGGGATAGCGGCCGTAGAAGAATCCCTTGCCGTCCTCGGTCCACGACAGGCTGCAGAACTTCACCCAGCGGACGACGTCAGGCGGTCTTTCTTGCCGCTCGCGAGCTCGCGAACGTAATACGTGGACCAGTCCGATCCGCCGTCCGACTGGCCGTACGCGAGGTGCTGAGCCGTCGGGCGACGGTTCGTAAGTTCGACAATGCGGTGGAGCCATCGGGCGACAGCTCGTTGGGGTCGATCGCCACGGTCTCGGGTCCGCTGACAGCGTCTCGCGCGTGAACACCACCGCTCTGCCGCTGCAGCCCGGTGTTGCGCGTGAGTAGAACCACTGACGGCCCCGGAACTGTGGAATGCCGACACTTCGGAGTAGTTCCACAACTCGGTGATCCGCGCCTTCAGAGCGCGCGCGCAGCGCAGGCCGTCGAGATAACCTGGAACGTGACGGCGTTCTCAGCGTCGATCCACTGCTTCAGCTCCGGCGAGTTGAGGTCCTCCATCCAGCGGTAACGGATCGGCGACCTTCGTCCGAGTAGTCGTCCACGGTCGAGCCCGCGGCGGGGCTGCGGATATTTCAGGCGGTGGTGTCTGGGCCACAAGAGCGGTCGTAATCAGTGTCGCGGCGGCGACGCACACGGCCGAATGCGCATGGAACCTCCGTCAGTGCTCCAGCCGAAGAAGAAGAACGCCGAGACCGCGAAGATCGCCGAGTGTGAATTTTCACTCGCCTCCTTAGCGAACCTTGCGAACTTGGCGTTAATACAGTCAGCTCGCTGATTACAACACGCCGGCGACGCTGTTTCCTATTGCAATCCCATAGGAGGCGTGGCATCGTCGTATGGGGAGGCCATACGAAAGGGGACCGGGACTGAGGACTGGGCAACGGAGGCTCGGGACTGGAGTTCGCGATGGCTGATGTGTGGCAGGGGACGTGCTGGCCCTGATGGTCTTGAAGACGCTCGATACGGCTGGGGCCGCTGCACGGCTATGGCATCGCGCGTCGCATCGAACAAACCAGCGCCAATCATCTGTCGGTCAGTTACGGCAATTCTCTACCCACCTGCCCTAGCTCAAGCTCGAGCGGGAGTGGGTCGCATCACCGCTGAATGGGGCGTCTCGGAAAACCAATCGCGAGGCCGGGTTCTATCGATTGACGCGCGCGGGCCAGGAAGCAGCTGGAACGAGAAACGCGCGACTGGGAGAAAGACCACCGCGATCCTCGCGCGGTTTCCATCGCGCCCAAAGAGCATTCGTCATGAGGTCGTTGCGCGTAACTTTCCTGCTGCGACTGGCCGCGCCGTTCACGGGCTCCCGCGGCGACGCGGAGTTCCGCGACGAACTCGAGGAGTCATCCTGCAACTGCACATCGCCGACAACCTGCACGCCGGGATGGCCCCTGGACGATGGCGCGGCGGCGAGGCGATCCACATCAAGCTGGGCGGGGTTGCGCAAAACCATCGAGCGCCAGCGCGAGCGGCGTGGCCTGCCCTTCGTCGATACGCTGCGACAGGATCCGCTTCTACACGCAGTGCGTGACGCTGCGCGCCAATCCGGAGCTTCAGCCTGGCGCTCACCGCGATTCTCACCCTCGCCCTCGGCATCGGCGCGACCAGCGCGATTTTCAGCGCCGTCAACGCCGTGCTGCTCCGGCCGCTGCCGTTCGCCAATCCGATCGTCTGGTGATGATTTACGGCAAGGACGCTCGTGGCGGCGCACGATGTCGTCCGTGCAACCCGACCTTCATCGACTGGCGCGGCCAGGCGCACAGCTTCGAAGCCGCCGCCGCGTTCTTGCGAATGCAACCGTTACGGTCAGTGCTGGTGGCGACACCGAATACCTGCGCGGCAAACGTGTGACGCCATCGATGTTCGAGGGTGCTTGGCGTCGCGCCGGCGCTCGGCCGGACGTTCACCGAAGGCGACCAGACCCAACCGGTCGTGATCCTGGAGCGATGGCTTTTTGGAAACGTCATTTCGGGTCTTCCCCACATGTCGTGGGTCAGACGCTGCGGATCATGGACGCACCGTTCACCGTCGTCGGCGTGATGCCGCCAGGCTTCCACATCGACCCGCCCGATGGTGAACAGCTTTACCCGCCGCTGCCGCTCGCTCTGATCCCAATCGCAAGCGCGGATTTCTCCGGATCATTGCGCGGCTGAAATCGTGGGCGTCTCGCCAGCGCAAGCGCGAAGCGATCTCGATGCGATTGCCCAGCGTCTCTCGAACTTCTTCATGGCCGCGCCAACGAAGCCAGGCTGATCGACCGTCGAGCCCTTGGTGGACGCACTGGCCGGTCCCGGACGACTTCGCGCTGCTCACTCTGCTCGCGGTGGTGTCGGCGGTGCTGCTGATCGCGTGCATCCAACGTGGCCAGCCTGCTGCTGGCGAGAGGCGCTGGCCCGTCAGCGCGAAATGGCAGTTCGCCGCCACTGGGCGCTGGACGAGGACCGGCTGGTGCGCCAGTTGCTGACCGGAGAGTGTTGCAGCTCGCCCGGCCGGGGCGCGGCCGGTCTGCCGCTGGCCGACTGGCTGGCGCGGCTCCCGGTCAAGCGTGGTGGGCGACTTCGAAATCGCCGATCCCCCGATCTCGACGCCACGCGCACTGACGGCCTCGTCCTGCCGTTCATCCGCATTCCTGGTTTCGCTTCGTCACCCGGTGTTGTTGTTCGGCGTCGTTCCGCCGCGTTGTCGTCGGCATCGCCGGATTTGAGCAATGCGATGCGCGAGGGCAGCGGAGCACCGTTACCGGCACGAGGGGTCCACGCGTCCGACGGGTATTAGTGGTCGCCGGAACCGCGCTCGCGTTGGTGCTGTTGGCCAGTGCTGGTGTGCTGATGAAGGCACTGATCACGATGCGATCCACGCAAACTCCGGATTCGACACACGCGCGCAACATGGTAGCCGCCGAGATCCGGCTGCCACCCGTGCGGTTCGCACGGCTGTCGGATCGCGTGCAGTTGTTCAGGTGAGCGTCCTGACCCGGGTTCGCAGCGTCTGCCTGGCGTAGCGCGCCGCCGCTTTCGTCGCCAATCTGCCGCTCAACGGAAGCTACGACTCGCAGGGCTTTCTCATCCTCGGCCGCGATCTGCCCGCCGGAAAATTCCTTCACCTCTGCATTCAACGTCGCGACGCCCGGCTACTTTTTCAGATGATGGGCATCCCGGTTCTGGAAGGCCGCGGTTTTCTCGACAGCGACGGCGCTGATGCGCGCCAGGGAGCGATTGTCATCAACGCCGGTCGCGGCGAAGCGCTTTTGGCCCGACCGGCCGCCCGTCCACGGACGCCAGATCCGCCTGCCGATGGCCGGCCGCCAACCGGCAACGCGCTGACGCCTGTCGTCGGCGTCGTCGCAGACGTCCGACACTCCGGCTCTGATGCAGCCGCCGCAATCGGAGATTTACGTCAGCGCGATGCAGACTCGATCTCGGGCATGGAACCTCGACGGTGCCTGGCCGTGCGCTCGAACGGCAGCCGTTCATCGCTGATTGAACCGATTGAGCGCGGCGGTCCGCGACGCGTCAATCCGGCGCAGTGCCAAATCTATCGCATCAATACGGGATGGACAGACGTCGCCGCGCGATCGATGGCGGAGCCGCGATTACAGCATTCATGGCTCTTCACCGCATTCGCGGCCGCCGCGAGTGACGCTGGCCTGGCCATCGGACTCTACGGTCTGGTGGCCTTCTCGGTGACCCAACGCTCGAAGGAGATTGGCGTTCGCGTCGCACTTGGCGCGTCGCGCTTCGAGATCATGCGGCTGGTTCTGCGGCGGGGATTGCCCAGGACTGGCGTCGATCGGCAGCGTGCGCCCGGCCTGGCTTATGGCTACGCGGCCACCCGGATCGATGGATAGCCGCCTGGTCGCGGGCATCGAAACCAGCGACCCGGATGACATTCCTCGCCGTTACCGCCGTCCTGCTTGGCGCTGCGGCGATCGCCTGCTATCTGCCGAGCGCCGCCGCGGCGCAGCTGGATCCATTGATCGCGCTTCGCGCGGAATAAGCCGGGCTCGCCGCCTCGTCGGCCATGCGGACGCGTGGCCTGCTGTTGCTTTTTTCCTTGCCGCGCCGCTGGCGATTCGCGCCGCGAGCGGCATGTCCGACACCCGGAGTCGGTCTTTGGTTTGTGCCCGGCGCGGACTACAAGCTGGCGACTTACGATCAGTCGGTCGATTACTTCAAGAAGGTCGCATCCGGCAGCAAAGCTATCACGGCTGGTCGAAGCCGGCAAGACCAGCCAGGGACGCACGATGTACTTCGCGCTGGTCTCGTCGCCCGACAACCTCGGCAAGGTCGATCGCTATCGCTGAGATCGCACGGCGTCTCGCACATCCGCAGGGCTTGACCGAACGCCGAGGCGAAACGGCTCGCGCACGCGACGGCAAGGCGTTCGTTCACATCGACGGCGGACTGCACGCGACCGAAGTCGCCGGACGGTCAGCACACGCCGCAGCTGCTCTACGACCTCGCTCAGCAAGGCCGAGCGATCCCGACGTCAAAGCGATCCTCGACAACGTCGTCGCTGATGCTCTGGCCGACGATCAACCCCGACGGCCAGCAGATGGTCGCGCGAGTGGTACATGAAGAACGTCGGCACGCCGTACGAGCTGTCGGGCCTGCCGCAGCTGTATCAGGAATACGTCGGCCACGACAACAACCGCGACGCCTACATGCTGAACATGATCGAGTCGCGCGTCGCTCGAGCACACGTGGCGGCAGTGGGAGCCGCAGATCATCTACGTCCACCATCAGTCGGGCCCGTTTCCGACCCGCATCTGGCTGCCGCCGTTCTCCGAGCCGGTCGGCATCGACGCGCCGTTCATCATGTCGCGCGAAGTGAACATGATCGGCATGGCGATCGCCAAGGGCCTCGAGGAGCGCGGCCAGGTCGGCGCGACGCACATGGGCACGGCGTTCGACGCGTGGTATCCCGGCTACATCGACTACGCGCCGAACTTCAAGAACATCGCCGCGTTCTGGACCGAGACCGCGCTCTTTCAGTACGCGACGCCGCGCGACCTACACGCTCGACGACTTCCCGCAGAACATGCGCGACCTGCGGCCGCAGAGCCTTTACTCGAGCCCGTGGCCGCCGGGCATGGTGGCGCCTTGCGCGACGCGGTCGACTACATGGAGACGGCGTCGCTGTCGGTGCTCGAGTACGCGTCGAAGTACAAGGACTCGCTGCTCCTCGAATCGCTACCGCGCGGGCGTCGATCAGATCGCGCTCGGGCAAGAAGAAAGCGCCGTTCGCCTACGTCGTGCCGCAGCAGCAGCGCGATCCGGTCGCCGCGGTCGAAATGCTGCGGCGCGCTCGCGTTCGGCGGCGTGCGCGTGTCGCAGCTGACCGCTGCCGTCGACGATCGGCGGCGAGACGCTTCCCGGCCGGCACCTGGATCATCCCGACCGATCAGGAATTCGCCGCGATGGCGCGCGAGGTGCTCGACGTCCAGCGCTATCCCGGACCTGCGGCAGTATCCCGGCGGCCCGCCCGAGCGGCCGCACGACGCCGCCGGCTGGACGCTGCCGCTGCAGATGGGCGTCCAGCGTGCGTCTACGCGACGTCGCCTCTGGCGACGACGTGCGCGCGAAGATGAAACTGCTCGGCGCCGATGCCGGAGCCGAAGGTGAAGCCGACGCCGTACGACGCCGGCTATGAAGACCGACGCGGCGCCGTTCGACAGCGCTCCCGGCGTCGGCTTCGACGGCGATCCGGCGGCGAGCGGCCATCGCGCCGCTGCCAGGCCGTGTCGCCGGCTCCGGCGATCGCTGCTCGTGGTCGATCCCGCGCAGAACAACGCGTTCCGCGCGCATCAATCGCGCGTGGGCAGCAGGGCGCGACCGTGCAGACGCATCGGGCGGCCGATACGCGATCAGCGGCCTCTCGACCGATGCGCGCCGGACGACCATCGTCAAACGCTCTGGCGCTGCAGGCGGAACGCCGCCGAATGCGGCTACCGGCGACGACGCGATCCGAGAAGCCGCGCATCGGCCTCTATCAGCCGTGGACCGGCAGCATGGACGAAGGCTGGACGCGCTGGCTGCTCGAGCAGTACGGCTTCTCGTTCATCGCTCATCCACCCTGAAGATTTCAAGACGCCGCTCGGCGATCAGATCGACGTGCTGATCATCGCCCGACGATGCGCGGTGCCGGTGGCCGGCGCAGCGGCCGGCGGGACGCGGCGGCGCGGCGGCGCGCGCTGCGGCCCGAGCTACGCCTATCAGCTGACCGCGGACGACCTGCAGCGGCTTCGAGCAGTTCGTCCGCGACGGCGGCACCGTCGTCTGCCTGAGCAACGCCAGCACCTTTCGCGATCCAGCAGCTCAAGCTGCCGGTCAAGCAATGTCGTCGCCGGCCTGCGGCCGGAAGAGTTCTTCCTGCGCGGCTCGATCGTCGAGAGTCGACCACCGATCCGGCGCATCCGGTGATGGCCGGCATGCCCGCCAAGGCGGCAGTGTTCGTCGACGGCAGTCCGGTCTTCGAGCCGCAGGAGGGATTCACGGGAACGGTTCTGGCGCGATATCAGGATCAGCGGATCGCCGCTGCTTTCCGGCTATCTGATCGGCGAAAGACTATCTCAACGGAAAGGCCGCGGCGCTCGACGTGCCGCTCGGCGACGGCACATGTCGTGCTGATCGGATTCCGGCCCGAATGGCGCGGCCAGCCGTTCGGCGCTCGCGTGCTGTTCAACGCGCGCGCTCTACTTCGCGATGATTCGCACGATCACCGACACACTCGCGCATCGATCGAGCATGGAAATCGACGAGCGGTTCGTTCGCGCATCGGGACCGGGCGGACAAAACGTCAACGAAGTGTGCAACCGCCGTCGAACTCCGCTTCGACGTCTGCGCGCGTCGCCGCTGCCCGAACGAGGTGAAGACGCGGCTCGACATCGCTGGCGGGCAGCAAGATGACCGCCGATGGCGTGCTGCTGATCGACAGCCGCGAGCACCGGACCCAGTCGATGAACCGGCGAGGCCAGCGCTGGCGCGGCTCGATCGCCTTGATTCAGACTCGCGGCGCGCCGTCCCAAGACGCGCCGCAAAACCAAGCCGGGCAAGGCCGGCGCCGCGAAAAACGGCTCGCATCCAAGCAAGCGGCGGAGCGATATCAAGTCTCAGCGGGAGGAAATCATCACTGGAGTGAGACGGACGATCAGGCCGGGGACTGAGTATGGCGGCATCTCGCCGGCGGCGCGGTCTTCGCGCTGCGCGCCAGCAGCCGGCGCCGCCGGCCGCCGCCACCCGTGGCCAGCAGCCGCAGCAGCCGATGACGTTCTTCATCACCAGCGCCGGACCGGGCAACGGCGCCAACCTCGGCGGACTTGCCGGGGCCGATCGTCAGTGCCAGACGCTGGCGCAGGCGGCCGGCGGCGGCGGCAAGACCTGGCACGCCTATCTGAGCGCGCCGCGGCGAACGGCCAGCCGGCGGTCAACGCGCGCGATCGCATCGGCAGCCGGACCCTGGTACAACGCGAAGGGCGCGCGCATCGCGCAGAACGTCGCCGATCTGCACGGCGACACGCTCGAGCGGCGCGCCGCGGCAACAACCTCACGAAGGCGACGGCGATCACCGAAAAGGGCGACACCATCAACGGCGTCGGCGACACGCCGAACCGCCACGACATGCTCACCGGCTCGCAGCTCGACGGCACGGCGTTCACCGACGGCGCGGACCATACGTGCGGCAACTGGACGAGCGGCGCGGCGGGCACCGGCGCAGCTCGGCCACCACGATCGCACCGGCGGCGGCAACACGCTCGTGGAACTCGACGCACGCCAGCCGCGGCTGCAGCCAGGAGAATCTGGTCAGCACCGGCGGCGCCGGCCTGTTCTGCTGCTTCGCCATCAATTGATCGATCATAACATGACACGCGGGACGGCCTCGCCATGCGCCTCCGGTCCCGTTGGTCTGATAGCGAACGACGCCCTGCGGATCGAGATAGAAGGTGGCCGGCACGTTGATCGAACCCCATCGCCGTTCTCGGCGGTCTCAATCGGTACGCGCGCGACCGCAAACGGAACTTCATGTCGGCGAGATAGCGTTCCAGCCGTTTGCGGGTCTTCATCGACGCTGACCAGTAGAAATGTCACATTCGGATTGTTCTGGATACTTGGCGAACTGCCGTCTTCAGGTGCGGCAGCTCCGCCTTTGCAGATGCCGCACCACGACGCGAAAAAGTCGAGGCAGGACGACTTTGCCTGAGCGTTGACGCATCGAGCGGTTTGCCACGAGCGTTTTGAGAGGCAAGGACGGCAACGGTTTATTCACGACGTCGCAGCGCCGCGGCGCGGCGCGCCCTCGCGTCCGCGTCCAACTCGCCTGCCAACCAGGCATCCAGGCCGTTCGTCAATCCGGCAGGAGGTATGGCCGTCAGATCCTTTCATCGCCCCACGCCAGCGCCATGATGCGTTCAGCGACAACGCGTTCAGGCAGTGATCGCGCGCGCGGTCGCCCGCGTTGCGCGTTCGACATCGCCGAGGGCGATTTGATTAGTTACGTCGAGGCCCTGATAAAGCCGTTCGGCTTCCTCGAGGCGTTTTATCGCATTGGCCAGATCGCCACGCTTGAACAGCGCCACTCCGGCGATGGCTGCGGCTCGCGCGTGCCGCGCGAGGAAGCCCTGCGCTTGCTCCGGCATCTGATAAGCGCTGGAGATTTTCGGCGACGAAGCGATCCGATGCCGCCGCGGCCTGATCGGCAGCTCGAATGGCGCGGTCGTAATCGCCCGCGTCGAGCAGCCGTTGCGCGTCGGCAAACAACGGCGCCGGATCGGCAGCGGCCGACTTGTCTCGACGGCGTACGCTGTCGGCAGCGTCGAACGACCTCCGAGCGATTCGCAGCGCTTCTGCGCCGATGCACGGGTCGGATCGGCCTTCAACGAAGCGCGAAGTGCCGCCAGCGCCTTGGGTCGATACGCCGGCTCGTCGTGCCACCCCGGGAAAACGGTTTGCCGCCACCCCTTGAAGGTAAATCCGCCAAGCGTTTCCAACGCCTCAGCCGCAGTGGCTTTGTCAGCCGCGGCTACCCGAGCGCGGCGATGGCGCTTTTCGACAACCGCTGTTCCCACAATTGTTGGCCGCGCTGCAGGGCTTCGCGCGGAGTCTCAGCCAATCCAATCGACAACAGGAAGATGGCAAGCAGTCGTCATAGCGAAAGCGTATCAAGTGTCCCGGAAAGTGGCGCGTGAATTGCTCAGATTCACCGCGTGTGGTCGCGCGGTCGTCTCGATTCCTCATCGGCGCACCGTTGCCGCGCTCGCGGGCGTCACGTTGTGGATGCTGCCTCCGGGACGGCGAACCGTCGGTGCCGGTGTTTGCAGCACCGCGCGAGCGGCCCGACTGGAAGCCGGTTGAAAATCAAAAGACGCCGCGCGAACTGAGCTGCTTCGCAAGGCGCGCGTCTGGACCGAAACGAATCCAGCCCGGGGCCGATCTGTCGCGAATCCTCCTGACCCAACCGGTGCACTGAGCGAAGCGTTGGTGCGGTGCCGCTGCTGCATCGAGCGCGGCGCACGCATGACGGCGAAATTCGGATTGCGTGCTTCCGGACGGTGAAGTGGTGAAGGTGAAGGACGGCCACACCGGCGAAATACACGCGGAAGTCGCCGCCACTGCCTGCTATCGGCTCTCGGCTTCGGCGCCGATCGGATGTTTCGATTCCTCGGCTGCGCTGCTATGGATGTCTACGCAGTCCGTTCTACGCGGTGATGGCTCCTCGACTACGTCCGCGCGCGCGAGGCCGTTACCAGATCGATTCCTGACGAACGATATATGGACTGAATGGGTGGCGGTGGAACGACGCCTCGACGGCACCGCAGTCGAGACCGACAACAAGGAAGGCTGGAGTTGGTTCGAGCTCGATGCCGTCGATCCGGCGCATGGCGCCAACCGTGCTGAGCGCGACGCCTTGCGGCTGCTAGCCATGTTCTGGCGCACTGGGATAACAAGGCCGAGAATCAACGTCTGGTCGTCCGGCCGGAACCATTTGCCTACATCCATGATCTCGGGGCGACTTCGGGCCGAAATCGCTGGATCTCGAGGATGGCGGCAAGCGCCGGTGTGGAGCGACCGCGCCACTTGCTCCGTCAGCATGAAACGGTTTCCCCCATGGTGGCGGCACTTCCCGACACCAGGATTTCCCGAGGCCGGCGAACTGCTCGCGCGGCAATTGAGCGCGCTCGACGATCAACAGGTCAACAGACTGTTTGCTGCCGCTCGCTTCGCTGAGTTCGACCCGTCAACCGGCGTCAGTGCCCGGGCTGAGACGTTTCTGGTTGAAGGTCCAACAGATTGTCGCGGGCGGATCCTGCGAATAGTTCCCGAGTCGATCGACACGCCGGTTCGGCTGATCGCTTGAAAACAGCTCATCGCCGTCGATTCTGACCAGCATGAAATGAAACGCCGTCGAATCCGACCGCGGTCAGATCGGTTTGGCGGATGCTGGCGGCGCGCAACGACCCAGCCGCCCCGAGATGAAATAGGTGATGCCCTGCTGCGGCTTGATGCGTTCGTAAAAATGTTCGTGGCCTGAAAACGCCACGGTCACGTTGTGTTTCACAAACAGCGGCTCCAGCGCGGCGCGCAGCGTCCGGGCCGGCCGTTCGTACTAACCCCGAGGTGTAAATCGGACGATGAAAGACCGGAATCTTTCAGTCGGCGTCCGATGCTGCCATCTCGCGATCGATCCATTCCAGCTGCGGGTTGCTGAGCCGCTCGGTGTCGATCATGTAGAACTGACGCGTTGGCGCCGGCGATTCGGCGACACCAGCGACGGTGGCTTGAACGTGTAATAGCGCTGGTTATTCATGTGGAACGGCGCGTAGGCCGGCTGATTGGGATCGTCGTGGTTGCCATTCTGGTCGCGTAGGCAGATGATCGTCGAGCAGCGGCTTTCTGCATGGCAGCTCGAATTTCTGTCGATAGTCCGCGGCACGGTTTCCGCCGTCGCTAAAGCGCTGTCGCCAGGCATCTCGGGACAAAATCGGCGGGAAGCACGCACGCAGAAACGCCTGACGAAGCTGTGCCGACACCTCATGCCTCGCACAGCTTCATCGCCGCGGCCGCAGCGTCACCGATCCGCGGCAAAAGCGGACCGATGCGGTTTTCTTCGGCGGCGTCAGGACTGGATGCCAGGCGCCCCAGGCTTTGGCGACGCCGGCGCCATCCGCCGCGTATGCGGCGCGCGAGGTCGATTGGGTGTCGCGGCAGGCGGGCGCCAGCCCGTGGCCACGACGGCGGCGGCCAGAATCACTGAGACGATGAGCTTCCAGAGCTGTGCCAACCTGGCGGGTTTGCTCTGCAGAAAACAGGCCAGCCCAGTCCCGAGTCCCGAGTCCCCAGTCCCCAGCCATCTCCAGTGGCAGACACGCTCCATGAAATCCCGGGCGTTAGGCGGCGCAGGCGCTGTCTTCGTCCTCTCCGGAGCGATGGTGCGGTTGCCGGCTGCCGGTCCGGCGCGTCACAGTTCCAGCCGGTCCAGAGCGCTTTGCCAGAGACGTGCTTCCGATTTTCCAGAAGTCCTGCCGGGACCGCCACCGGGCCGGGTCAGGTCGGCGCCGTTCTCGCTGCTCGATTACGACAGCACGCGGCCGTGGGTCCGATCAATCAAAGAGAAAGTGATCACGCGCTACATGCCGCCGTGGCATCTCGACCGCTCCGTCGGCGACTACGATCCTGATCCGTCGCTTGAGCGACGACCGAAATCGCGACGATCGTCGAAGTGGGTCGACCAGGCGCGCCGCGCGGCGACATGAAGGACGCCCCGACGCCGCGTCGTCTTCCCGCCGGCCGAATTCATGTGGCAGTTCGGCGAAGATCCGGATCTCATCGTCTACTAGCAGCTGGCGTCACGACGTGCCGCGCAACGGTCCGGATCTCTATCCGAGCGTCGACAGTGCCGTCAGGTCTTGACCGAAGACCGCTACATCAAGTGGATGCAGGTGATGCCCGGAGAACCCGAACGGTCGTGCATCACGTGCTGGTCTACACGATTCAGGATGCGCAGTCGGTCGGCACAGGTGCAGCGCGCGGCCGGTGGGCGCTCGGCGCGCGGCGGACGCACACGCCAGCGACGTGGCAGCGAGACCGGCCGGTAGCGCCGAGCCGCAGACCTCGCTGCTCATCGGAGTACGCGCGCGGCAACGACGGCGACATCTTCCGGGACCGGTTCCGGCGAAGATGCTGCAGGGCAGTTCGCAGATCGCGCTGTCAGCTTCCACTATCACCCGAACGGCGAGACGCAGGTGCCCGGTCGAGAAGACCAAGATCGGCATCAAGTTCTTCCCGAAGGGCTGACGAGCCGAAGCACCTGATCGTCGACGACCGGCATCTGGCGTCGCCAGGAAACGCTGGTCAATCGCGCCGGACGAATCGAACGTCGCGAAGCGATGCGTATTTTCCGTCTCGCAGAAGCCAGCGCGGCTCGTCAGCTATCCAGCCGCACATGCACTATCGCGGCAAGCGGCAGACGCTCGAAGCGATTCTGCCGAGCGGTCAGGTGCAGCTAGCTGACGGACGTGAACCGCTTCGTGTGGACTGTGGCAGATCGCCTATCCGCATAAGAACGCAACCGGCGCTGCCCGACGGGCACCGTGCTCCACTGACGGCCTATCACGACAACTCGGCCGGCAACAAGGAGAACCCGGACCCGACCGCGTTCGTCGGCTGGGGCAGCCGCACGGTCGACGAGATGAACATCGGCTGGCTGGATTTCTATTACATCAGCGACGACGAATACGCGGCGCTGCAGAAAGAGCAGGCGAAGCATTCCGCCGAGCAGCGCCCTAAGCGTGTCTTCGTGGCTTCGTGTTTTCGTGGCTTCGTGTTTAGCAGTCATCGCGAGTGTGACACTGCCCCTCGCGACGCCTGACTGGCCGATGCACGGCGGCGTGGACAACATCCGCTATTCTCCGCTGACACAGATCAACCGTCGAAACGTCGCGCAGCCTGAAGGTGGCGTGGACCTACGACTCGCACGACGCCTTCAAGGGCTCGGAGATGCAGAGCAACCCGGTCGTGCGTCGACGGCGTGCTCTACGCGACGACGCCGACGCTGAAGGTCGTGGCGCGTTGAACGCGGCAACCGGACAAGAGATCTGGAAGTTCGACCCGGAGCGGCGGCGCGGCGCGCGGGCGCGCATTCCGCCATCGCGGCGTCACCGTCCACGAAGATCGCGTGTTCGTCACCTATCGCAACTTCCTGTTCGCGCTCGACAAGCGAACCGGCCAGCCGATCCCGTCCTTCGGCCCGGACGGCCGCATCGATCTGCGCGAGGGCCTCGGAATGCCCGCCGAGCGCGCCAGCGTCAGCGCCAGCACGCCCGGCGCGATCTTCGAGGACCTGCTCGATCATGGGCAGCAGCGTGCCGGAAACGCTGCCCGGCACGCCGGGCCACATCCGCGCGTTCGACGTCAACACCGGCAAGCTGCGTTGGATCTTCACACCATCCCGCAGCCGGGCGAGTTCGGCTTACGACACGCTGGCCGCCGGACGCCTACAAGCTGATCGGCGGCGCGAATGCGTGGGCGGGAGTGACGGTCGACGCCAAGCACGCGATGGTGTTCGCGGCCACCGGATCCGCGTCGTTCGACTTCTACGGCGTCAACCGGCATGGCGACAACCTGTTCGCCGAACTGCGTGCTCGCGCTCGACGCGCCGCACCGGCAAGCGGATCTGGCATTTCCAGGGCGTCACGGCACGACGTCTGGGACTGGGACTTTCCCGCCGCGCCGAACCTGCGTGACGGTCAAGCGCAACGGCCGCAACGTCGACGGCGGTCGCGCAGATCACGAAGCAGCGGCTACGTCTACGTCCTCGACCGGCGACGCGGCGAGCCGCTGTTCCCGATCGAACAACGCGCACGGTTCCGCCGTCGCCGGTCGACGGCGAAGCATGGCTGTCGAACGGCAGCCGTATCCGATCGAAGCCGCCGCCGTTCACCCGGCAGGGCACTGACCGAGGCGATGCTCGACGACGCGCACGCCGGAGGCGCACGCGGCGGTGCTCGAGCGGTTCCGGCAGTTCGGATCGGGGATGTTCGCGCCGCCGACCGATCGACGGGCATCATCGTCTTTCCCGGCTTCGACGGCGGCGCGGAATGGGGCGGCGCCGCGTTCGATCCGGACAGCGCGCTGCTCTACGTCAACTCGAACGAGATGCCGTGGATCGTCAGGTTGATCCCGCAACAACGACACGTCGCTCTACAACAGTCAACTGCGCGACCTGCCACCGCGAGGACCGCAAAGGTTCGCCGTCCGCGCCGTCGCTCGAAGGCATCGGCGATCGCCGCACGCGCGACGAGATCGCCGCGCATCATTCGCGAAGGGCACCGGGCGGATGCCGGCGTTTCCCGACATGGGCGCGCGCAACATCGCCGACCTCGTCGAGTTCCTCGATCACCGGCCGCGACAAGGGCGCCGATCCGGCGCTCACCAGCGACCCGAGCTGGCTGAAATACCGCAGCGACGGCGAGACATCTTTCGCGATCCCGACGGCTACCCGCCAATCACGCCGCCGTGGGGCACGTTGAACGCCATCGATCTGAACGCCGGAACGATCCGCTGGACGATTCCGCTCGGCGAGTACCCGGAGCTGGCCGCGCAAGGGCATGAAGAACACCGGCAGCGACAACTACGGCGGACCGCTGGTCACCGCCGGCGGCTTGCTGTTCATCGGCGCGACGAACTTCGACAAGAAATTCCCGGGCGTTCGACAAGAGCAACGGAAAGCTACTTACTGGGAAACCACGCTGCCCGCGGCTGGAAATGCCACACCGTCGCACCTATACAGTGAATGGCAAACAATACGTCGTCATCGTGTGCGGCGGGGGAAAGAACGGAGCGCCATCGGGAAGCGCCATCGTCGCCTTCGCACTGGCGCGCTGAAGTCGCGAGTCGCGAGTCAGGCGAGTCGGCGAGTCAGAATCGGCAGTCACGAGTCGCGAGTCGGCGATCACGAGTCGCGAGTCGCAGAGTCACGGTGCGACGGAACCTCGGTTGTCACCGGCCACCAGAGCCGCAGGTGGGAAATGCCCTGCTCCTAAGCTGCACGCCGTCGACAGCTTGCACCTTCGCTGTTCTGTAACCGTGACGGCCCGGCCGGTTGACCACGCATCGGCTGCGTGGCAGGTCGGTCGACGAGCTTAGGGTTTATCAAAAGGCGCTGGCAGCATCCGCCGAAATCTCGGGCCATATTGAAAAGGAGATTTGACAACGACCGGCGGCTTCGAAGCAGCTGGGCTCCTCATCCGAGAGTGCGGCATCGCTGATCTCCGAGGGATTCGAGCAATCGTCGGACCGATACTTTGCTCAATACTGCTACCGCGCAAAGGCTCGTGCGCCGAAATGCGGACTCAGCTCACAGTCGCTCGCGATCGTGCATTCATCACTGAAGACGAGCGAAGACGCCCTCGACGACCTCATGTGCGACCAGATCTCGAAGAATGTTGGCCGGCGCGATCGATCACCTCGAGCGTGAGGACCGGAAGAACCGACGCAAAAGCAAGTGGACTCGCGACCCCAGCGACTCGCGACTAGTGACTCGGCGACTCGCGACTATTCGGCCCGCCAGCGACTCGATCGGATCCACCCGCATCGCCCGCAGCGCTGGCATCACCGTCCCGGCAATCGTCATCACCACCGCGAGCAGCGCGACGCTGGCGTAGTGGCCGCATCCACAGGTGTCACGCCGGCCAGCGCGCTTGCCCATCCATCGGCCGGCGGCATACGCCAGCGCAATCCCCGGGATGACGCCCAGTATCGCCAGCTTGATGCTGCGGCGGACGACCATTCGCAGAATGTCCGCCGGCTGCGCGCCTGAAGCGCCATGCGCACGCCGAATTCCTGTGCCCGCTGCGAGACAGTGAACGACAGCAGCCCGTGAATGCCGATGCCAGCCAGCACGAACGCGATTCAGCGCGAACACGCCGATCACGCGGAGCTGCGTCGGATCGCGATGCGGTGTCGCGCTCCACGATGCCGGCCAGGCGTGTTCACTTCCGCCACCGGCATCGTCGCATCGGCGCGACGTCACGATCGACCGGATCGACGGGGTGAGCGCTTCCGGCTTCAGCGACGACCGCACGACGAGCGCGCGCGGCACGTGGCCGATGATCAGGAATTGTCGGCGACCTGCTTCGACGATAGATACGACCTGCGGCTCGGCGCGGCCCTCCGAGCCCGCGCATCCGGAATGTCGCCAACGACGCCCGATGACGACGCGATCGGCGTTACGCGAACGTGATATGGCGGCCAAGCACCGACGCCAGCGTTTCGTCAGGCCAGTAACTGCTTCACGAACGAATCGCTGACGACCGCGACGAATTGGCGATCGCCGGCATCCGGATGTCGGCGATGTCGCGGCCGCTCCGGACTGGAACGCCGATCGTCGCGAAGTAGCCCGGCGTGACGAACCGCAGGTACGCCGTCTTGTCTTTCGGCTGAACTGCGCGCCCGTCAACGGCAACCGGCCAGATGCCGCCGCGCATCCGGCCCATCGGCAGGTAGCTGACGAACGCCGCGTTGGTGACGCCGGGCAATGCCAGGAATGTCGGGCAGCACGCGCGCGTAATAGGCCTCGCGTGTCGCCACGCTGGCGTAAGCTCGGCATCGGCAGCGGTGTCTGCATCGTCAGCACGCCGTCGGCGCGGAATCCCGGGGCGATGGCCTGCACAGTGAGCAGCGCGCCGCGTCAGCAGGCCGGCGGAGACAAGCCAAGACGATCGACGCGACGATTTCGACGACGACCAGCGCCGAGCGCGCGCCTTCTTTCCGGCCGCCGCCGGAACGCGATCCCTCGCGCAGCCCGCTGAGGTCCGCTTCCCCGCTCAACCTGAGGACCGGCGCCAGGCCGAACGCGAGGCCGGTCACGACGCTCGAGGATCAACGCGAACAGCAAGACGCGCGTGTGCAATCCGTCGGCTCGGTCGGCGAGCGGAAGATTGACCGGGACCAGCCGCGTCAGCAGTGGCACCGCCGCAAACGCCGTCGCCACTCCCAGCACGCCACCCGTCGTGGCCAGCGACGAGGCTTTCGGTCATCAGCTGGCGGACCATCCGCTCCCGGCCGGCACCGATGGCGGTGCGCACGGCGAGCTCCGCGGCGGCACGCGCGAGCGCGCGCGCCAGCAACAGGTTGGCGAGGTTCGCGCACGCGATCAGCAACACGCACGCCGGACGCGCCGTATAGCGCATACAGCAGAATCCGCGACTGGTCGGGCACCTCGTCGGTGAAACGCCGTATGTTCGATCCCGACGTCCTTGTTCTCGGCCGGATACTGCCGCTCGCGACCGCGCGCCGATCACTTCCATTTCCGCGCGCGCTTGCGCCAGGTGACGCCGGGCTTCAACCGGGCGACCGCGTGACAGCCAGTGGTTGTTCCGATCCTGATCAGTCCGACCTCGCCGAACCGTAGCGGAATCCAGAACGCATGACGGTCGTCGATGGATAGCGGAACTCGCGTCCCATGACGCCGATGACCGTGTACGGCTCGTCGCTGAGCGAGGACCTTGCGTCCGCAGGCACCGACGGATCGCCGCCAAACTGCGCCTGCCACAACGCGTAGCTCAGAATCACCGTTCCGGCGCTCCCTGCACGTCGTCCGACGCCGTGAACGCGCGTCCCATGATCGGCGACACGCCGAGCGTCGGCATCACCTCGTGTGAGAGCGACGAGCCTTCCACGCGTACCGGATCGCCGACGCCTACCAGCGTCGCGATGGCGATCGTGCATCATGGCGGCTGCGCTCGAACACCGTCGCGTCGTGCGTCCAATCGCGGAAGTTGGGAGCCGACAGATTGTTGCGGTAGCTGCGGCGTCCGTTCCCACATGTTTACGAGCCGATCGGGCTCGCGCGAACGGCAACGGACGCAAGCAGGACGAAATCGGTGACCGAGAACGCCGCGGTCGTCGCCGCCGATGCCGCAACGCGACGATGACGATCGCCGTCACGGGGCAGAGCCTGGCGTCCGCCTCAGCATGCGTGCGGCGTGCGACAGGTCCTGACGGAGGATATCGGCGTGGACCGCCGCGGCATTTCACGACCGTTTCGCCGATGGCGCCGAGCCACAGCGACGGCGCACCAGCGGCTGACGTCTGCGCGCGGCGCCGCTCGAACACCGCGCGCATTTCGGAGCCGTACTCGTTGCGGAACGACGCCGGATACAGACGCAGCAGAAGGCCGTAGAGATCCATGACGCTCATTCCGATCGCGAGTGCGGTGATGGGATCGACGCGAAGGGCGCGGAGCGTCGGCGCAAGCGCACCGGCGATGGTCATCACGGCGGCCAGAGCCGACGGCACTGGCCCAGCGTCATCGGATCGGCGGCCGGGACGCCAGCCAGAGCGCCTCCATGCTGCGGCCGGCGGCATACGCGAGGAATACGCCCGGCACGACACCGGCAATCGTCAGCACGATCGCGCGCGTCAAGCACCATCGCGAGGATGTCGCCGGACTGCGCGCCGAGCGCCAGCCGCACGCCGATTTCCGTGAGTGCGCTGCGAAACCGCGAACGACAGCAGACCGTGGATGCCGATCCGCCGCCAGGACGAAGCGCGATCGTTGCGAAGCCAGCGAGCACGCGCACCTGCACCGTGCGCGACGACGTTTCCAGGTCGATCATGTCCGATGAGCGCCTGCACGTCGGTGATCGGCAGCTCTCGGATCCGCGCGGCGGATGATGTCGCGCACTGGCGGGCGCAAGCGCGCGGGATCGCCGGTCGTTCGAACCGCCAGCGCCTTCGGCGCGTAGAACGTGATCGCGCCGTCGGCCACCTGCTGCGACGACAGATAGACCCTGCGGCTCGCTCTTCCGCTCCAGCCCGCGGAATCGAACGTCGCCGGCCACGCCGACGATCTCGCGGTCCGCGTAGGCGAACGTGAAGTGGCGGCCGATCGGATCCTGATCCGGAAAGTAGCGCCTCACGAACGATTCGCTGACCACCGCGACGAACGGCCGGTCGCGGGTGTCGCCGCGGCTCGATGTCGCGTCCGCGCTTCAGCGGCGTGCTCATCGTCGCGAAAGAAGCCGGGCGTGACGTAGCGGATCGCGGCGGAATTGTTCGCCGTGCGCACGTCGGTGGCCGCTTCGGCGTCGCCTTTGACGGACACCGGCCAGATGCCGCCGCGGAACGACGAGATCGGCGAGAAAGCTGACGAACGCCGCCGACGTCACGCCGGGCAACGCGCGGACGCCGTCGAGCACGCTCGCGTAGTGCGCCTCGCGTCGACGACGCGTCGCGGTACTCCGGCATCGGCAGTTCCGTCCGCATCGTCAGCACGCCTTCGGCGTTGAAGCCTGGATCGATTGCGCTGCACGGTGAGCAGCGCGCGGATCAGCAGGCCCGCCGAGACGAGCAGCGACGATCGACGCGACGATTTCGGAAACGACGAGCATGGAACGCAACCGCTCCTTGCGTCCGTCGCCGGCGCGGGCGCCTTCGCGCAAGCCGTCGAGATCCGGACTGCTTCCGGCGCGCAGCACGGGCGCCAGGCCGAAGACGAGTCCTGTGACGACGGTAAGCGCGACGCGCGAAGAGCAGCACGCGCGATGTCGACAGACGGCGCCGCCGCAATCGGCAGGTTCGACGGCACCAGTTGCGCGAGCAGCGGAACCGACGCGATGGCGATGCCGATGCCAAGCGCCCCGCCGACGACGGCCAGCAGCAGGCTCTCGGTCATCAGTTGACGCACGAGGCGCTCGCGGCCAGCGCCGATCGCCGTGCGGACGGCCAGTTCGCGCCGCCGCGCGAGCGCGCGGGTCAGCAGAAGGTTGGCCGAGATTCGCGCACGCAATCAGCAGCACGCATGCCGAGGCCCCGGACAATGCCACCAGCAGCAGCCGCGACCGTTCCGGACACGTCGTCGCTCAGCGGATCAACTGCAGCGCCGGTGTCCTTGTTCGCAACCGGATACGGCCTGCTCCGATTGCGCGGCGATCAGGTCCATTTCCGCGCGCGCTTGCGCCGGGGTGCACGCCGCGCTTCAGGCGGCCGACACCATCCAGCCAATTGTTCGGTGCGCTCTTCTTCGGTGTACTGCGCGTGGCGCCGAAGCGATTCGTGATCCAGAACTCGATTGTTCGCGTTCGGAAACCGGAACTCGCGCGGCATGACGCCGATGCACCGGTGAATACCGCAGTGTCGAAATCGGCTTGTGCTGACAGCGCGCGGCCGATGATCGCCGGATCGCCGCCGAATTCGGTTTGCCAGAGGCGGTAGCTGAGCACGAATGTTGCCTGGCGCTCCTTCGCGATCGTCCGCCTCGGTGAATCCGCGTCCACCATCGGCGCAACGCCAAGCGTCGGCAGCAGGTCCGAGCTGACCGACGCGCCCGTCCAGCGGCGAGGCTCGCCGGCGCCAAACACCGTGATCTGCTCGCCGTGGTAGATCCCCATCGATTCGAACGACGTCGCCGCGGCCTTCCAGTCCCGATAGTTCGGCACCGGAAAACTCCATATGGTCGTATCCCAGGCGTCTCGCTCGACGACTGTGACGAGGCGATCCGGCTCCGGAAACGGCAGCGGCCGCAGCAGTACGAAATCGGTCACCGAGAACGCCGCCGTCGTCGCGCCAATGCCCAGCGCGACAATGAGAACGGCGGTGAGCGCAAAGCCCGGGCTCCGGCGCGAGCACGCGTCGCTGTATAGAAAGCGTCCTGCCGCAGGATGTCGGTGTGCACCGCGGCCGCGTTGCCAGCGATCTCGGCAATCGTGCCAAGCCACAACGCGACGAGGCCCGCTCCGGATGTCTGCCGCAGGCGGCGCGCGGAACGAGCGCGCATTCGTCGCCATATTCATGGCTGAAACGACGCCGGGTAGAGGCGCAGCAGGAAGTTGTAGAACGTCATATGGTTCTTCGGCGCACAGCGCCACAGGCCCGCGCCATTCGCACCAGTTCGGCAAAGCGGCGCGCCTCGGCGCGCTACCGCCGTGCCGAGCGGCGTGATCCGGTAATAGCGGCGGCGCTCGTCGTCTTCGTCCGGATCCGGACGCTCGCGCGGTCTCGACGAGCAGGCCCTGTTCGAGCATGCGCTGAATCGATCGATACAGAGTGCCCGCGCTGAGCTTCGAGCTCCCCGCCAGTTCGCGGCGCGACGTCCTGGATGATGGCGTAGCCGTGGCGGTCCTGATCCGCCAGCGCCATCAGGATGTGGAACGTGGCGGCAGGCAGCGGCAGCAGCGCGTCAATCTCTTCGCGGTCGATCATGCCTTCTACTACAGCCACGGTGGATATATGTTCAATGGCTATAGACGAAAGTGAGGGCGAATGGTTTTATTCGGACTGGGGGCTGGGGACTGTGGACTGGGGACTGGGGGACTAGGGGACTAGGGACTAGGGACTAGGGACTAGGACTGGGGACTAGGGACTAGGACTAGCGGACTAGGGACTAGGGACTCAGGGAGCTCACAACGCCGGCGGCGATCGCGAGGGCACGCCCAGCCTGCCAGGAAGGCGAGGCCACCGATTGGGGTGATTGCCCCGAGAACGGTCACGCCGGTCAGCGCGAGCGCGTACAGGCTTCCGGAAAGATCAAGATGCCGGCCACGAAGCACCACCCGGCGACGTGGAATCAGCCAGCCATCGATTCGAGCCATCACCAGGCCGGTAATGAGCAGCGCGAGGGTGTGGTACATCTGATACCGCACTCCGGTTTCGAACACTGCGAGCATCTCCGGCGACAGCCGGCCGCGCAGCGCGTGAGCACCGAACGCCCCCAGCGCCACGCCGAGAAATCCGAATATGCGCCGAGCGGCAGAAACGTCCGATCCATCTGGCAGATTCTACCGGGTTGCGACTCGCCCTAGTCCCTAGTCGCCTAGTCCCTAGTCGCTGGTCCCCAGTCCCCTAGTCCCCAGTCCCCATTTAGAATACAGACCGTGAATCGTCGCGCGTTCCTCAGGCGCTGGCCGCCGGCGCCTCCCTCGCCTCCCGCCGGGTTCGTGGCCAATCTACCTGAAACCGAGTGGCGTCAGTTCGAAATCGTCACCAGCGTCGAGGTGTTGCAGCCCAGCGGAGTCACGCGCGTGTCTGGTTGCCGACGCCACTCGTCGACACGCCGTATCAGCAGACCAGCGGTGATACCTACCGGGCTGACGGCGGCTTCGTCGAAATGGTTCGAACGGCCGGCGCGACTCGATCGACATGCTGGTTGGCGAATGGCCGTCAGGCGTCACGCCGCTACTGAAGATGACCAGCCGGTCGCGACGCTCGATCGTGCCGTTGACTTGACCCGGCCATCTGTCCCGCCGCCGCTCGACATGCGAGCGCTCGAGCGCTTTCTGCGGCCGACCAAGCTGATTCCGATCGACGGCATCGTCAAGGCGAAACCGCGGTGACAGCAACCAAGGGGCGCCGGCACCGACATCGAGCGCGCGCGCGCCATCTACGACTGGATTGTCGATAACACCTTTCGCGATCCGAAAACGCGTCGGCTGCGGCCTCGGCGACATCCGGTTCATGCTCGAGTCGGGCAATCTCGGCGGAAGTGCGCCGACATCGACGCGCTGTTCGGTCGGACTATGCCGCGCGTCCGGGCATTCCGGCGCGCGAGCGTCTACGGGTTGCGCGTCGCGCCGAGCCGCGCTGGACGCGAAGAGCCTCGGCCTCGTCGTCCACCAACGCGACGCGCGCGCGCAGCACTGCCGCGCCGAGGTTTACCTGACTGGGTTTGGCTGGGTGCCGGTCGATCCGGCGGACGTGCGAAAGGTCGCGCTCGAAGAGCCGCCCGGCAATCTGCCGCTGACCGATCCGACAAGTGCCGCAGCAGTGAGGCAACCGGCTGCTTCGGCGCATGGGAAATGAACTGGATTGGCCTACAACACCGCGCACGATGTGCCGCTGCCAGGCGCGAAGCGCGGTCCGATCAACTACTTCATGCATCCGCAGGCCGAAACCGCCAACGGGCCGGATCCGGACAGCCTCGATCCCGACGGCTTCCAGCTACTCGATCACCGTGCAGGGAACTGTAACCGCTTCCTTCGCCGACCACCACAGCCGGTCCGCCGACTTTGACCTGCGTGATCGTCGCCGCCCGTCATCGTCACGCTGACGTGGATGCGGCTCGGTCGCCGAACCAGCACGCCCTTGCTGAAACACGATCGCGTTCGACGCCGCGCCGCCGGCACGAAGCCGTGCTATCGCGATGAAGCAACCAGCCGGACCCGCAGCCGACCCGGTCGGCCGGATCTTCCGATCCCCACCGCTAGCAGCAGCCGACGGCAGGCGACCAGATCAGCCACCGCATCGTCCCTGACCGCCGGATCTGGCCCTCCGTCGAAAATATAGATGCCGCGGCGCTGGATGCCGGCGGCGGCAGAGCACGGCGTCCACGTTTCGCGCGGTCGATCGCCGCTGCGTCGACCGCCTTGCGCGTCGCCACGGGAACGACGAAGAAATTCGAGCCGCAGTTGACCTCCTGCGCCGGCGCGCGCTGGCCAGCGAGCGCCGCGGGCTCGAGCGCCGAAGCGCCGCCGACGAGCGCGGCGCTGTCGGTGACGGTCTTGCCGAACGTTGGATTCAGCTGCGTCATCCACGCGAATCGCAGCGACGATCACCATTCCAATCGAGGTCGATCGGCGTCGGTCCGGCACCCGAGACCGAACACTGTGCGCTACGGTGCCCGGCTTTAATCGACGCCCGGCGTGCGCGAGCGCGAAGCGCCGTTCCGATCGTCGGATGCCCGGCGAACGGCGTCTCGCCGTTCCGCGTGAAGATGCGCACTCGATGGTCGGTCCCCGCCAGCTCAGGCGGAAACACGAACGTGCACTCGGACAGGTTCGATTCGCGTGTCAGCGTGTGCATCTGCGTTTCGTCGAGGCCGCGCGGCTGCAGAAACACCAGCAGTTGATTGCCTTCGAACGAATGTGTCGTGAAAACGTCGAGGTGCACGTAAAACCGTCGCGTAGCACCGCCCTGTAACAGGAGGGCACGAACCCGGCGACGACGATCGCCCAAATTCCCGTCGAGTTGATTGCAACATTTCACACTTTATACCGCTGATCGCTTGACCCCGTCACGCTCGGGACGGCTGATTTTTAAGCTCCCCACGCACAACCCTCTCGCGAGGGATGACTTGATGCCCCTTCGAATAGCCGTCCTGAGCGACGATAGCGGTCTATCAGACGCGTGGTACCTACGCGATTAGCGCCGATCCGGTTTACGACGCCACGGCATATGCCTGCAGCCCTGGCTTGCGCCTTTGCGATCCGCAACGCGAACCCGCACGCCATCGTCATCGACCAACAACTGCCCGGCGCGATCGAGGTTTGCGCGGATCTCACGAGGGAAACCCGCGCCGCATCGTTGTTCGTCAACGTCAATCAGGACGATGACAGCGCCATGGACGCCCGCTCGCCAGCGGCGCCCGCGGCATCGTCTATTCCGCCGCGCCGATCGCAGATATCGTCAAAGCGCTCCACGTCGTGGATAACAACCAGGTGTGGGCGCCGCGCGAGGTCATCGTCGCAACGTGGACCCGCATCCGGACCGAACAAGAGAGAAGCGCGCCGCTGCCGAGATCGCGCTCGGCGGAACGGCTGAGTGCCCGCGCGAGCGTGAGGTATTTCGATATGCGGCGGCCGGGCTGGGTAACAAAGAAGTCGCGAACAAACTCCGATCAGTGAGGCCACGGTCAAAGTCCACCTGACGCACATTTTCGAGAAGCTCGGACCCCGCGGTCGCGGCGAACTGGCTGCGGCGTACCACGGGCTTCTCCGATGGAGTTCGGACGCTCCTGCTCCGAACGGTATTCTTGCGACCTCAAGCTAATTGCTTACGACCACAAGCTAATTGCGGCCGGATGTCGGACAGACTTAACTTGCTTCGACGTAATGGCGCTGCGCGGCGATGGGCATCGGCCGCGCGTCCTGCGTCTGGGTCCGCGACACTTCGAGCAGCATTCCGGGGCGCTGTTTGAGTGTCGCGGATCCTATTTCCATCCTGCCGCCTGCTTCACGTAGCTTCCAGCAAACAGCTTCCGCAGATTCTCCACTTTCGGCCGATCGTTGATCACGATGTACGGGTCGAACGGATTGTTCGCAAAATAATCCTGATGGTAGGTCTCCGCCGCGAAGAAACCGTCCGAGCGGCGCAATCTGAGTGACGATGCGACGCTTGAAGAATTTTCGCGTCGTTCAGTTGCGTGACATACGCCGCTGCCGATCTGTTTCTGTGCGTCGCCTGAATGAAAATCGCCGAACGGTACTGCGTTCCTTCATCGGGACCTTGACGGTTCAACTCAGTGGGATCGTGAACCACCGAGAAGAAAATTTTCAGGAGTTGACCCAAGGTGACCGCGGGATCGATCGAAGGCAACCCGCACCGATTCCGCATGCCCGGTGGTTCCAGTGCTGACGACTTCATACTTCGCATTCTTCGCGGTTCCACCGGCATAACCGGAGAGTCGCCACCTCGACGCCCTTGACGTGCTGAAACACCGCCTGCACGCCCCAGAAGACAGCCGCCAGCCACCACGATCCGTTCCTCGGCACGCGCTGAAGGCTCAGCTGGGCGTCCACGGCTGGGTCGGGAACTGAACCGCTCGCGCCGCCGTTATTGCGCACGGCTGCGACCACCAGAACCTATCGCGGTCCAGATCAGAAGGCGCTTCGTCATACCGTCACGTTAGCACGACCGAAACCGGGGTGGGACTACAGGCGCTAAGACCGAAAGTCCGAAAGTGTTGGAGAAAAAGGTTACATTAAGAAGTGAATTTCTTACAGACTTACCTGGCTTCCTGGCTCAATTATCAGCATCCTTTATCGAGGGTCTTTTTTGTCATTTGCATTGCGATGTTCATACTTAATCCCTGAATTTTTGCAGACCAGGTTTAAATACCCGCTTCCGGTTTAACTCATATCGATAAACGGTTTGGCCAATTTTCATATAAAAATGGCCAGCCAATGCTTTCATATTCATATTTATTATCGTTCGATACTTCATCACTGTTTACATAAAGGGTCAGTACTCAACATAAATTCAACCTTGTTTTCAAAATCGACCACGTAGAGATACATCGGTTAAAAAACCATAGGCCCACCCTACTTTATTAAGAAAACGCGGATATAACCGGGCATTTGATGGCCTGCCGTTTCTAAAGAAAAATTTTACGTAGCCATGTCGTAATATGCCGCGCTGTCGTATTTTGGATAATTCGTTTCTGAAGGATATTGCGGCAGGTACCGGTAAAGCAAATTGAGATCATCTGGAGTCAGGTTAAATCTTTGTCGCGATGGTACGGATGAAGGGAATAAAACAGGTTGCAATAGTTGTTTTGCAAATCCTCAACGGAAAGATTGTTATGTGTTGTAAAATCCATAGGCTCCTTAATAAGGCTATCGTTGCGGTTATAATAGGCTTTGCCCAATTTAACCGTACGTTCCTAAAATCAAAAGAATCGGTTTATTATAAGCCGAGCGGTTGTGCATATATTAAACGTGCCGCCTTCATCAATAAACCGCGCGCGGGATTCGTGTGGCGCGTTTTCTACAGGTGTATCATTCCATAAATTGCCGGGTAATGCGTATGTTGGAATATCCCCTTTTTCATGTAAGAGTCCTGTTGATAGTTTGCTGTCCTGTAAATTCATATAAGCGGTTATACGCATCATTATCGCTTACTAAAAAGCTTTCTATAAAATGGGCAATAGAAGGTAGCCCATCTGGCGAGAGTGCTGTCTTTGTACACGGTTACCTGGCCCGTAATAATTGCAGTCATATTGTATAGCCCTGTATTTATCCCGCACTCGCCATTAATATGCATATTATTCAGTTTTTCGAGCGCCAGTAAGGCAAGCGGCAACTTTACCGTTGGGGCAGGGTTAAAGATAAAGTTCATTACCTGCATTGAAATAATAATTTTTTAAAAAGAAGGGTTATTGTGTTTATCCCTGTTGATTTGTGTATAGATCAGTCTGTAGCCGGTATGTATCTTTATCCAGCAATACTTTTTTACAACAGGATTATTATTTTCAAACAGTAATAATATTTGCAACAGGCTATCCGTGCAACTTTGCAGCATAAACGATGACGCATAACTTCAGCATACCAGGAAAGAGAAAAGCGTGAGCAGGATAAAAGATTCGCATGCTGCTGAGATTAGCAGATAAATCTACAATAAAAAAGATTTACTGTTTATGTTCCGTTGCAGTAGGAAAGTCCGAGAGCCTGGAAGTCCGATAGTACGAAAAGAAAAACCGATTGCTCACGCTTATTTTTTAATTGATCTTTTTATAGTAGCCTTCTCCCTGGTCAGGGAATATTTTTTACCAATGAATTATAAGTAGCCGCCCAGTAATTGTCTTGTCATATTCAGTATCGCCAAACCCTTTCACCACTGCTCACTCCATACATTGCATTTGCCAGGAAGGCTTCATCCGCATTTTCAAAAATTCAATAAGTCCATTTCTTTTTCCATGTGTCCCGAATCCCTGCCTCCTTTATTTTCTCCAACAAATAACGACGCAAGCACTCGGCAACACATCCTTCTGCTAATGGCGGCGTATAAATGATTTTATCTTTTATACAGAAGATATTCGCGATGGTGCTGTCACCGATACGATCATAACTATTCAGTAAAATACAATCATTCAACTCATGCCGCCCGGCATATAATGCAGCCATTGCGTAAAGCGGGAAGTTATTGGATTTGAGAGTTGCTAAAAATATCGCATGCTTTTCTGCCACCGGGAGAGAGATCAATGATCAACCCATTGTCATTCAGGTTCCCGGTAGTTTTCTGAAGAAAGCGGCCAGCTTTGAATAATGTAATTGGGGAAATGATTTTGCGGGTCATATAAGCCGCCATCGCCACGAAAAACCACCAGCCGGACCCGGGCATATTGCTGGTGATTATTTTTAAACCACACAGTTCCAATATTTGGTGTGCGAGATTATCCGCAGTAAAAGAACCGGCTGATCCAAATTGCAATGGTTTAATCCCCTGCAAACAGAGCGGTCAAGAGCGAAAATTTTGCCAGGGCCATGCTGCCTGCTGCTTACTTTGATGGTTTCAAAAATGCCATCACCATAGCGAAAACCCCCGGTTATCTGCTACTGATAACGGGGTTGCCGGGGCTGAACGTAATAACAATTGCCGTTAAAATTCAGGTAGGTATTCACGAAGAAAAGTTCAATAAATCAGATCCATTAAAAAGCCCTGTAAACCAGGGCTCAATGAGTGCAACAAACATCGCAACAATTAATTTATCACCACAATAAATTTTCAATGATTGTGTTGTATGATTCCATTTTCACTGCATACATCACCAAACCTGCCATTGATTTGGCGCCGGTTTTTACCTTCAAATTTATCTCTTATCGCTTCTACCTGGTGCGCGGGCTTATCTCCACTATAACATCCAGCAATTTCCTTTGTTGTTTTTCCTCGCACATGAGCTTTTAACACAGTGAGCTCCTTTTCAGTGAGGCTGATATCATGGCCACCACCGGCATCGCGCTTTGGTACGTAACCCGCTAAGAAGGGCCTTGTTGGTCAATTCATTAAAAAGAACTCCTGTTCATAACAGGTACGTATGGCATTAGCAAATAGTTTCGGAATCAGGGCTTTTGGTGAGGTAGGAATTCGCGCCTATCTCCATCAGTTTTGATATCATTGAATGATCATTGTGCATTGACAACATGATCGCTTTTATATTCAGGGGTAATTCTTACGGATTTCAGGCAGGGCTGGCAATACCATCCATGATCGGCATCCTGAATATCAAGTAATATTACGTCGGGTTCAAAATGTTTTAGCAGGTTAAGCAGTTGCATTACCGTTGTCGGCTTCAGCAATCAGGTCAACATCTTTTTTTACCCCGGATGCGTGCTGTTTTTAACACCGGCCTGAAAGAGCATGATCGTCAGCATAATAATGACTTTTATAGGCCTATCCAAATCTGGTTTTTCATACGGTTTAAATTTTAGGTCTTTTTGAAGACTACGTGTAAACTATTCTGCAAAATGAGAAATTTTCGTGATACTTACTATAGGGAAGTACGAAATTATACCTTTTCGGATTATACTTAAAACTATTTTTAGTTACCGTGTTTTTACTATACTTTTTTGTGTTTTTACCATATCCATCAGAAGCTTCTACGAAACCGTTAGTATAAGATGTAGTTTTAAAAAATAGGCAGCAGTTCTGCGCTTGTCTGCCATATGGTTAAGGTCTACTTTTGTTTTAGAAGTTGATTGGCGGGGATTAGCAGCCTCAGACCGTCCAATGTCCTTGATCACTGCGTCCAGTAAAAAATTTTCCAATATTCTATGAAACCGGCAAAGTCCAATGTCCAGTCAACTTTTTCTTTTTTTTTATTAGTACGTGCTGAATTCTTATCCTGTAATTACCTCCCTGATCCAGTTGTCACCCAAAATCCTTTGAAGAACCAGGTATTTTATAATTAAAATCTTATTACCGCATATTGATGCAGTGTAAAAAAAAAAGATTTAACTATGAAAGCCACGTGAATTTGTTAAACCGTGCAGCCTGATCCCATCCCCCATTAAACCTTATCGCTTTTTCTTTTATCCTGTAATTACCTCTGATCCACCTGTTAACCAAATCCTTTGAAGACCAGCTATCTTTTTATTCAATGAAAATCTTATTACCGCATATTGATGCAACTGTAATAAAAAAGATTTATCTATGAAAGCCACATGCCGTTGTTACCTGGCACTGCCCTGATCCCATCCCATTAAACTTTATCCAACTTTTCTTTACCCTGTTGTTACCTCTGGTCCAAACACAGTTGGCCAAATCCTTTGAAGACCGACTGTTAACCGAATCCTTTGGAGACAAATGTTTTATTCGGTTAAAAATCTTGGCCACAGCATGTCAATGTATTGTAATAAAAAACATTTAACTATGAAAGCCACGTGAGATTTGATACCCGAAGCTGCGTAATCCCATCCCCATTAAACTTTATCCTTTTGTTCTTATTTTACCTGCTTTTTTGTGAGCAAGCGCCCGGTGCAAATGAAACAAAAAAGCAGGTAATTCCCACGAAGGAGTTGAATTCCGGATTGTGATTTTTTGTGCAGTTAATAATCATTTAGCATCATGATGCATGAGATTTCTCACCCACGCGAAATAGTCCTGATATTTTCGAGGTTCCATGCCGACGGGGTCATATTGACACATAGAACAAAAACTAATTATTAATATTTGTAGATGGTCTCCTAAGAGTTGAAATCGATTGCGATCTTAAGAATGTCCATCCCGAGCCTCATGGCAGCCAGGTTCAGCGATTTGCCTTGTGCTGCTTTACCCTGGCGTTGGCCATCTCATTAGGGGGAGTGTTGCAGATAATTCCATAGTGATGATCGTGCCTTTAATGCGATGGCCACGGCCGCATAAGAGAACATCCGGAGTAAGTGACGTGTGGCGGCCTGCCAGTGGCGGTTCCCGGGTGTCATTTTCAAAAAGCTTGTGCGCGGCAAATTATCCACTCAAAATGAATGGCAGTGGGGCCAACTACTACTTCATTGACTCCTGAATTGCCCTAAAAACCTGTCAAATAGTTTCGGTTATCTGTTATTATTTCCCCTTTTGCCAGCAAATTGTTCCTGAAGAAAATGGTTTTATTGTAATTGGTTTGCAGTCCATTAGGAAGATCTACTTTTATCAAAAGCTATCCTGTTTGCCAGCTATGGTTGAAATATAATTTACCGTTCCTGCCAGCCATCCGAATTCATTACTGGGATAACTTTCTACCCCTTATCAAAACTTTTTGACCGGTTTTATTTTACCGAGGCCAGACGAGGAAGCCATGAGCTCTCCATAATATTTACTCTGGCAGATTGCACATAGAATAATAATTCCTGGTTGGCCGTTAGTAACTGATTCTCCTGCAAAAAATGAAGTAAATAATACTTTACCGGCCTCAGGGGCCACTATTGCATATTTTTGTATCCATTCCTTCCACTTTACTTTTCAGGCTAAATAATGCACTCCACCGGAATTGCTGACGCTGATCCCATTAATATATTTTTGCAGATCAAAGCAATTCTTTGTTTTATTGTGTTCCGCAATATCAGTAATATGCTGGGAAGACATTTGCTTAAGCCCCCTCTTCTTTTGCTATTAGTTTCGCTTCTATCGTGATTAAGTTCAACCAGGGCGATCACTTTTATCTTTTGCAGTGATTCATTCGCTTTGTATTCCATTTGCTGTAAACTATAATCTTCTTCCAATAGCTTTTGTTGTTCTTTCGCATTAATTTCAATATAAGACAAGTAACGAATATCTTTCTGCAGAGCCTTTTCTTTTGCTGATAATATCCATTGAATAAAATTTAAGGTTTCGTTGAGATTTTTGAAAAAAAAATCCTGGTAGCAGGTTGTAGTTCTCCTAGTTCATTTAAGAGGAAGAGGTTTGGCAGGCAAAATTTCCAGGCTATCATTCATCGCAAAAATTTCTGCCTGGTTGATCCATTTTCACAATAAAAGAACTTGTTCATATTTTCTAACTACTTTGCATGAAAGCCATTATTTGTCCTATGGGACTTCCTGTTCATTAATAGCTAACAAGTAATTTTTCCAACTTACCATCAATCCTGGCAACAAGTAATTTGGGTGGGTTGATCGCCGTTGGCACTTACCGAACCTTGTATTATATCCGGATATTTGATTAGGAACGTCAATGCCATCAACAATAATAAGATAAGAAGAAAAATATATTCCTTTTCCGGATTATCCAATGCGGTTTTTATAGGATATTAATTCCTTTACTTCATAGCTTACCAGTTCATCACGGTTATCAATAAATGCAAAGATGTTGCCGGCATATAATGAGCTCTTACGGTTGATTATTCTAATTCCAGTTGATTCTTAACAAGAGTAAAATATTCGCCTTTTAAAATTAGGGGCTCTGGTGAGTTCCCTGTTCACACCAATGACTCCTTTATTCAAAACAATTATCTGGTCAGCGTTTTCACTGTACTCAGGCGATGGGCAACTATCACAACCGTTTTCCCATGAAAGAAAGACTCAAAGATTTTGTAAAATGATGCTCTCATTATTTGCATCAGGCTGTTGGGCGCCTCATCAAAAAAATAAATTCAGGATCACGATACACTATCTATTATTGTGGGTTTTTATTTGTTTTTAATGCTTTTAAGATAGTGGGACAAAACAAATATTGGGATATTTCAGAGATTGTAGTTGTTTACGGTAAGACTAAATTAATTCAAACAAGGGTGCAGTCAAGTAAACAGAATGGCATAATTACAATTTTGTACGAGGTATCCAATATACCTATATTTACTTCTATTGATTAACTCTTTTATTTTTAGACATTTAACAAGATACCCTGGTTAAAAATTTCCAGATAAACACATGCCCACGACTTTAACAACTACCAAAATAAACACATTAAGACAGTTTTCTTACTTCATAGAAAGGACGGTTATTGAAATCAACCGATTTAATACTTTAGTTCCCGGGTGTCGGAGATTCAGATTTTTACATTATCGCCATCAATTCATGATCTTTAATTAAAGCAGCCCAACCAATAGTGGAATTGGAAAAAGATATTCTAAAAATAGATTTTTGCAACGTTCACTTCCATTTTACCGCGACAATTAAATAAAGATGATACTTTAGATGTTCTCTTTTTTTTATGCAACACTACGGAATACCTACAAGGCTCCTTGATTGGTCAGAGAATCCTTTTATGGCCTTATTTTTGCTTTAACAAATTGCTCAGTATAAAATATTCGGAAATAAAGCTGTTTTTCAAAAAGATGCAACAATTTGGGTGCTAAGGATCCTGTTGCATGGAATGGGAATCAATTAAAGAAATCAACTGGAACGGAGTTGTTACTCCTGATAATCCCGTAATAAATAGTTTTAAGCCTGGAGCAAATTTGATCAGATTAGGGGAAAAATATATCGCAATGTATGGCATACATAATAGTGCCAGAATAGTAGCTCAAAGGGATGTATTTACTTTCTTTGGAAAAAGTTTAAAGGCCATGGAAAGGATTTACATTGATGAAAACTTCCCTCAAGATTGTTTAATGAAATTAATATTACCAAAAGCAAAAATTCATTCTTTACTCAAATCTTTAGAATCAATTGGAATTACTGATTCGGTTGTTTATCCGGATTTAGAAGGCTTTTCAAAGAAATAAAACGTTATTTTAAATTTTATATTTAATCAAAATGTTTTTATAAGAAATTTTGAATCAAGGAACCATCAGTTGGTGGTATGATCAACGTGAAAATATTGATTTCAGTCCGTCATACCAAAGAAAGGGCGACTCTGGTCGGCAAAGATAAATCTATTTAATTGATTCGATTTTAAATGGATTTGACATGCCAAAAATATATATTGCCGACTTTACATTTTTAGCTCTGAATTAAATGAATCGTAAACCTTATGCAGTTGTAGACGGGAAACAAAGATTTGAAGCATTATTTGATTTCTTTTCGGGAATATTAACTTTAGATAAAAAGGCTTTATTTATTTGGAGGATGAAGCCAAAGTCTTAAACTTGAAGGACTCAGCTTTAAGGACTTAAAAAATAGATATCCTAAAATTTCTAGTAAATTTGAAAATTTTAATATTTTCTGTTATAAGCATAATTACTGATAGTGATGCATTAATTAATGAAATGTTTATTAGGTTAAATAAGAGCAAACCTTTAACTGGTGCTGAACTGAGAAGTACGATGAAGGGCTTCCACAATTGACTAGGAAAATAATAGAACATACATTTTTAGCCAAAAAGTAAGATTTAATATTTCTCGTGGTCAGGATACTAACGTTGCAGCAAAGTTATTGCTAGTAAATTTAGAGGAAATTTGTGGATACAAAAAATTCACCTTGACAGATTTGTTAGAGAAGCTGCGGCAGCAGAATCTACTAATTTAGAAAGTGCATATAAGCAAATACTAAAGTACTTGATATAATGTCAGAGGCATTCATTAACAAAGACCCTTTACTATCTTCTTCAGGATTAATTACTATTTGTGTGGTTCTTTGCTAATCTTCCAGATGAATCAAGAAAATTTGGAAGACTTTTTATTAGAATTCGAAACGGACGAAAGCAAGTAGAACAAAAAAGATGCGAATATTGATTTAGTAATTTATAGGTATACCAAAAGCCCTAAATGATCAAGCTAGTTTGGTAGGTTTGCTACGGTATACTTCTTAAATATTGGAACAAATGGAATATGGAAAGAATTAATATCGATCTGTCGAGCCTTCTTCTTTTAAAAAAATGACATTCTTTACAGAATAAAGTATCCAAATAGTAATTTTTATTTTTCATTTTAAATCTTTTAATAAAACTGATCTAATGATTAATCATTTTGAAGAATACTTCAAAACCTTCTAAAGCTCATTCCTTGAACGAAATAACCAGGCATAGTCATCTTACGGCATTAAAACTTTATTGGAAGCTATTGCGAAAACATCAAATCAATAATTAAAATTCTTCATGAACCTCGTCGCGAAGGGAAATTTGGTTCACGGATTTGAAAAGTCACACATGTAAATAGTATTGTTGGCTATGTAAGAAAATAAAAGATAGCAGATGATTTGGAAAAGACTGGCGTAAAACGATCAAATAAAAAAGTACATGGAGCTTTCTGATAATATCCTCCCTTACAGCTACCGTGTGAGTTCATTGTGGATTGAAGGTGATCGGGTAAACAGCCACGCTATTTTTATGCATGAACTGGAAAACCGGAAAACAAAATTGCAAAAAGAGAGTTGTGGTAATGTTGAAAACTTTTACTTAATTTTTCCTCTCAGCCACAGCTCTTTGCAATTTCGATTTTCATATAAAAATAACGTGGCTTCCACACCTGATCACCTTCATCCACGTGGACGGAGATGACATAGCCTTTTTTATTTGATCAGTTTTGCATGGCTTTCCAAACATCTGCTTATCTTATTTTCTACATAACCAACAATACCTATTACATGTGTGCCAAATCGGCATTTTAATATTGAATTTGATGTTTTCTGGCCAATACCGAAGGCCATTAACTGTTGGCACAAGATCTGAGAGGATGAGTTTGTGATTGTTTGAAATTCTTCAAGTGTTAATCATTAGATCGGATTTTATTAAGATTTATGAAATAGTAATTACTGTTGGGCTATATTCTGTAAATGTCATTTACAAAGAGAGGCTCGACTAGATCGATATTGTCTTTCATATTGTTCCAATATTTAAGAGTATCTGCCAGCAACCTACCAAACCTTGTCGTAGGCTTTTATTGCTACCGTCAATATTCGCATCTTTACTGGATGCGCTGCATTTCGAGGAAAAGTCTTCCAGAAGTACACTGATTCGATCAGCAAAGAATGCTGAAGGAAGACAGTGGGGTCTTTACTGATCCAATGTGATGATATATCGAAATTTGCTTTCAGTATTCCTGTGCTCACAGCCTGCTGCCACCAGCTCTTTAAATCTGTCAGATTAATTTTTGTATCACAAATTTCCTACAGGCTAATGGCAATGGCTGCTGCAGCATTAGCACGAGGAATGTCTTGCTTTGGCTAGCGTGTTTTTCTGGTGCAAGCCCTTCATCATTCAGTTCAGCACCAGTTAAGGCAGCAACGGCTGGCTAATAAACAGTGAAATATCAGTAATTACTTATAACTGAAATATTAAAATTTTCAGAGGCCAGAGAACAGGATCTCTATCTATTTACTAAGCTGAGTCATAGAGCTTTGATCTCAGAGAAGCCCAACATCTGGGAGTGTATTCCCGAAAATCAGGTAATGCTGTTTGTTTCCCAAAAAACCCCATCGCCTTCGTGAATTCAGAAGCTAAAAAATGTAAGAGTCAGCTTTGTATATTTTGGCATGTCAATCCATTAAAATCGAATCAGGTATTAAAAACTAAAGTTATCTGAGCAAGTCTTCTTGGACTGAAGCTCAATATTTTCGTTGTTGCAGTATTGATTCTTTCTTAATAAACATTTTGATTAAATATAAAATTTAAAATAACGTTTCTTTTGAAGGCAACTATAAATCGGATATTCCAATTGATTCTAAGATTTGATGAACTCAATTTTATGAACTCGTAATTTTCATCAATGTAAATCCCTGACGCGTGCACCCTAACTGAACTGCTATTCGGCGCTGTCCATGTGTGCCGTACGTGCGATCAGTTTAATCTGATCAGGTGTTCGATATTTATTGCAGTACATCGAGAATATTTCTCCTTGTTCCCGGTGACTAACGTTGATTCGGATCTTGCCCAAATTGTTGCATCTTGAAAACAACTTTATTTCGGGTATTTGCTGAGCGCTGTTAGAAGCAAAAAATGGGCCGTAAAATTCTCTGACAATCAGAGGAGCGCAGTATTCGCTGTGTATTGTGGGGTAGAAGATTGACCGTTGCGTATCATTTGGAATTTCCAGTTCGATTATTACAATTTGAGCTGCTGGATGTCTATGGTGTGGCGATAATGCGAATGCTCCAGCACCTCAGGAGTGTATTGAATCGATTTCAACCAGCCAATCACTTCTATGAGTAAGAAAACTGATATTTATGTGTTTATTTTGGTTGTTAAGGGTGAAGTACAACCAGAGTATCTTGTTAAATGTCTAAAACTCAAAGAGTTAATCAATAAACAGAATATTTGATACACTCGTAAGTGACCCATGCTGCATTCTTCTTTATGATACTGCCTGTTGGAGCCAATTTGTGCATCAAATTTAAATAACTGTGATTATCCCATGTGTTTTATTAGCATGATTTACCCAAAGCATTAGAAGATTGACAAAATGCAGTACAACAGATGGTGTAGTGATCCTAATTGATGGTGTCGCTGGATATATGTGGATCATTTGAAAGTCTTGAGTCTTTCTTTCGCTGGTGATAATTGCCAGTGAAAACGACCCGGATGTGTTTTGGGCAAAATCCTGGCCCAAAGGCGAATATTACTCTTTGTGGAGGTGTAAAGACCAATGCCGGCAACATCTTGCGACCGTGATGAGCTGGTAGTAGTAAAGAGATATCTCTATAGTGCATTGGATATATTTTCTTTCTATCTTGTGTGTTGATGGCATTGACATTCCTGTGTAATAATCAGTCGCTCCACAGGTTCACTGTGACTCAAGTAGTTGAAATGGCAGGAAGACCGGCGATGAAACTTTCATGCAAGAGAGTAAGAGACTGAACAGGGTTCTTTTGACTGAAGATGAGTCAACCCGGGCAGAGTTTTGCGGGTGCCTGCGGCCTCTTCATAGCGTGGGCAGGAGTACCAGAGGGTAAAATTCTCTCTCCGGCAGAAATTGCCACAAGTGGATGAAGGCGCTCGTTACTGTCTTATATTAATGTGCGAAGAATTAACAATGACAAGAGAGAGGTGGCTTTAAATGGGGCTACAAGCAGGCGAGATCCTTTAAAAGTGTTTCCACGAACGCAATCGTAAGTAAACTAATAACTTGAAGGGCTGACGTAATAGCATTGTTGCAATAAAAACAAGAGGTGCTGGATCTTGCAAATCTGTTGTCGGCGTCATTCCATTGTTGGCCTGAGAAATGAGGATGAAGATGGAGTGGCGGGCCGATAAGTATTTACTTCGTTTTGCGGGAATCGGTTAACCGACCATTCTATGTGCTGTACTCGGAATTTTCTGACTCGATAAAATGAAAACCGTTAAAGTGGGGCAGAGTTGTCCTGATCGGCGGCTATCGAAGAAGCGACAAAGTGTTTTCGGCAGGCTGGGCTTTGATCATGGTCTTCCTGACGGACTGAGGCCAATTCGCAATAAGGCATATTTCGAGCTGTTTAGCGACAGAAATGGCTGAAACCGGAAACTATTTGACCGGGTTATTCAGTTGGTGGATCAGCGAGCTCAGCCTGGCAAGTCCTGTGGCGAAGCGATCTGCCTCCGGGTGGTCTTTTATAGCGACGACTAAATTTGATCATCGTTAATACTGACCGCTAATGAATGTGAAGCCGCGGCGAACATAATGTTCGGATGAACCTGATCATTCAGTAAATTTAAATCTTACAAATAGTTAATAATTTTTTGTTCTCGTGTGACTGGCGACTCCGCAGCAGAAATATCCGGACTATTTCGCGGGGTATCATGCGATATAATTGCTAAATGATATAAAGCACCATGTCAAATTCAATTCACTTTAAGAAATACCTGCTTTTTGTTTCATTTGCCTGAATACAAAGGCTGGGTAAAGCAGAACAAGAATAAGCAATGAGTAATTCACATGGCCTTCATGGATAAATGTTTTTGTGCAATGCGATTGGCATGTATGTAAGGCAACCGAGATAAAGCTGTGAGACTGGTGCTCGTGCTAGAAGTTTGGTTAGCAGGTGGACCAGGGTAAAAAGAAGAGATCAGTTTGTGGGATTAGAGGATCAGGCAGACCACCAGTAAATTCATGTGGCTTCATGCTTTTGTACAGTCGTATCAGCATATGCGTGTGACAAAGGTGAATGCGCCAACGATTAACCAAGGATTTGGTTAACACGAATTGATCGGAAAGGTAGTACATTAAAGGATGTTTGGTAACAGGAAGGGGTCAGGCAGCACCAGCTGTGCACGTGGCTTTCATGGATGCACTGCCTGCATCAGTAATACTGTAATAAGATTTTAATTAAAAATGTCTGGTTCTTCCCAAAGAATTTGAATGATCAGGAAAATGAGACAAAGAAATCAGCATATAAAAAAGTTGACTGGAGACATTAATACCGGTTTCATAAGTGTGGAGAGATTTTGCCTGGACGTAGAACTGGAGTGTCTGAGTTGCTAATCTGCCAATGTGAACCTTAACAAATGGCAGACAGAACTTGCATATTTAAAGCATCTTGTAGTTTCGTAAGCTTTCAGGCTGGAGTATGTGTAAAAAAGTATAGTAAAGCACGAAACTAAAGCCAGTTTAGTATATCGAGATATGGTACCTATAGTAAGTATGCGAAATTTCATTTTTACTGGCCACGTAGACCTCAAGACCTAAATTTAAACCGGCAATAAACCAAGTGAATAGACTAAAAGTCATTATATCAATAGCCTTTTTCGGAGACGAGTATCAGTAAGGCTGTGTGGCACTCACATTCCTGCCTGTCTTAGCTGAACCCGGCATGTGTTATCTTGTTCACGATAAATGATATTCTCATAGATACCCGAATCATGTCAATGATCGTCAATGGTATCAAAGTGTGGAGATCAGGCGGTGGCACATAAAATTCCGATTCCGCCATTTTCTTTAACAAGCAACGTTGGTGACTTATGGCCTTCGAGAGGCTCGCTGTGTCAGAAAAACTGGCAAAGAAATTTGCGTCTGTCTCCACGTAATCAGCGTTCAAGTCTGTGAAGGTAAACCAGCGCCGGAGTTTAGTGATGGCAGTAATTAATGAATCGCTAACTGCAATCTGAAATTTATCGTGGTGATAATTGTTGCGATGTTTGTTACGCTCGATGAGCCTGTTTACGGGCTTTTAATGGATCTGGAGAGCTTTTTCAACAAGGTGGTGCCTGCCCCAGTGCAGCGACGTATTATTGGTTCAGTGGCTGGTGACAGGAGGTTTCAGCTCCATGTTTGAAGGCTGTTAAGTGAGTAAGACGCTATTTAAATTCATTTGATAGCGTTCGCAGGGATAAACTGTGCAGTTTGATCAGCCGGTGCACATCATGGAACTGTGTGTAAATGTCACCCAGCCAGGTCCAGCTCGTGGCGATGGCAGTATATGACCCATATTTCACAATTGCATTGGTAAACTGTAGCACCTGAAACCACCGGAATAATCTGTGGATCTCTTCCCAGTGGCAGAAAAGCATGCGATATTTGCTTCCAATGAACTCCTGCTATACTACAACAATATGCCGGGCGTATAGTGTGTGTTACCACTGAATAGTTATGATGTGGCACCATCACGATATCTTATATCAAGATAAAAATGTTTATATATAAGTGCTGTTGCCAGTAAAGCAGGCAGGGATTACATAAAAATGAATCAGCCAATTTTGGTCTTTGGCTCAATCTGATATTCATGGAAGAGATAGTGAAAACTGTGAATATGAACCACGGCTCTTTATGTTCATTGGTAAAAATACGAACTGTGATCGGTGAGAATGGCGTGGCAATATTCCTACTGCACAGCAGTAAATCACATGTGATTTATCTGCTAATATATGCTGCATGCTGGTGGGCACAGTGTATGACGCAGCATATTTTGTTTGAAAATCTGTTGCTGAATGGATACATGCCGGCGATCTATGGCTTTGGGGACCCCTCTTTTAAAGTGATTTCAGTATCAGGTGGCCTGGGCACTTTGACCCAATCCTGCCTCAACTGACAAAGTTACCCAGCACAGCAAAAACTGGATAATGTATTAGCCTGGACTTGAGGCTATACAACTGCTAGCAATGTATAGACAACTTTCTGCCTTGCCCGACACACTTTTTGGCAGCGATAATATTCGGCAGCAACCGCATATGGGCCTTTGCAGGGCAGCAAATATCAGGTTGCCAAAAAGGCTGTTCTTTATACATTACCCGGCAGTTGCGAGGCTGTTTGTAAAACAAACACATCCTGTGCGGTTGTGAGGCAGCTGGCAATCATGCTGACAATCGAAGCGCGCCAATGCCGATTTAACTGCAGAGATGTCGTTAGGCGAGCTTATTGCAACACGACATTCCCAGCCAGGCCTATGAACGGCTTACATGACGGTGGTCGGCGTTTTTATTGGGGTGGACACCATGGTTTTTGGCGCGATCTTTGCGTGGTCGATTTTAAAACGGGTTGAATTTATGTTGAGTACAACCCGCTGCAGGCGGTAGTAAACCAGACGATGGCAAACATGAATATGGCATTGGCCATTTTATGTAATTGGCAAACTATCAATAGCGCGGAGATTAAGCCGGAAGCTAAAGTAGAACATCGCAATGCAAGACCAGAGATGTTGACAATGGCAGAGAAGCGAAAATGCTTTCAACA
>ERZ1370068.2251-contig-1408_pt1 | contig 76976 bp, 92 predicted proteins | sample MGYA00561227_ERZ1370068 | MGnify/ENA primary metagenome ERZ1370068 (study PRJEB38410, sample SAMEA6850437) | metagenome | study: Metagenomic assessment of the ecological functions of the soil: analysis of the soil microbiota associated with the... | reverse complement strand
AGGTCTGCGGCACCACGCCGTGCCGCCTGCGCGGCGCCGGCGATATCATCGAGGTGTGCCAGAGCCGCATCCATCACGATCCCTTCCATCTGTCCAAGGACGGCAATTTCAGCTGGGAAGAGGTCGAGTGCCTCGGCGCCTGCGTGAACGCGCCGATGGTGCTGATCTGGAAGGACACCTACGAGGACCTGACCAAGGAAAACTTCGGCAAGGTGCTGGACGGCTTTGCCTCCGGCAACCCGCCGAAGCCGGGACCGCAGATCGACCGTCAGTTCTCGGCGCCGGTGGGCGGGCCGACCACGCTGAAGGAAACCACATGACGCGCGACCGCACATTGCGCGCGGACGGGCCGGGGAGGGTCGGCGCGATGAAGAACTGGCGCTATATCGCGCATGCACGCCGTGGCGGCGGCCGCGTTCATTTTCCTGCTGCAGCGCTACGCGCTGAGCGCGTCGCTCGAATCCAGCCTGCTGTGGGCGCTGACCTTCGGCGGATGCGCCGCGGGTCTCGCCTACACGCAGTCCAATCGCTGATCCCGAGGAAGCTTCAAGTCATGCTCGACGACAAGGATCGCATCTTCAAGAACCTCTACGGCCTGCACGACTGGGGCCTCGAGGGCGCGCGCCGCCGCGGCGCCTGGGACGGCACCAAGGCGATCATCGACAAGGGCCGCGACTGGATCATCAACGAGATGAAGGCCTCGGGCCTGCGCGGGCGCGGCGGGGCGGGCTTTCCGACCGGGCTGAAATGGTCGTTCATGCCCAAGGAATCGACCGACGGCCGGCCGAGCTATCTCGTGGTCAATGCCGACGAGTCCGAGCCCGGCACCTGCAAGGACCGCGAGATCATGCGGCACGATCCGCATCTTCTGGTCGAGGGCTGCCTGCTCGCAAGCTTCGCGATGGGCGCGCATGCCTGCTACATCTATGTGCGCGGCGAATTCATCCGCGAGCGCGAGCATCTGCAGGCCGCGATCGATCAGGCCTATGAGGCCAAGCTGGTCGGCAAGGACAACCTCAACGGCTGGCCGTTCGACATCTATGTCGCCCACGGCGCCGGCGCCTATATCTGCGGCGAAGAGACCGCGCTGCTGGAAAGCCTCGAAGGCAAGAAGGGCCAGCCGCGGCTGAAGCCGCCATTCCCGGCCAATGTCGGCCTCTATGGCTGCCCGACCACCGTCAACAATGTCGAGTCGATCGCGGTCGCGCCGGACATCCTGCGGCGCGGCGCGGCGTGGTTCGCCGCCATCGGCCGGCCCAACAATGTCGGCACCAAGCTGTTCTGCATTTCCGGCCATGTCGAGCGGCCCTGCAACGTCGAAGAGGCGATGGGGATTCCGTTCCGCGAACTGATCGAGCGCCATTGCGGCGGCATCCGCGGCGGCTGGGACAATCTGAAGGCCGTGATCCCCGGCGGCTCGTCGGTGCGCATGGTGCCGGCCGAGCAGATCATCGATACGCCGATGGATTTCGACAGCCTCGGCAAGCTGCGCTCCGGCCTCGGCACCGCCGCCGTGATCGTGATGGACAAGTCGACCGACCTGATCCGGGCGATCGCGCGGATTTCCTATTTCTACAAGCACGAGAGCTGCGGCCAGTGCACGCCGTGCCGCGAAGGCACCGGGCTGGATGTGGCGGGTGCTGACCCGCATGGCCGAGGGCCGCGCCCACAAGCGCGAGATCGACATGCTGCTGGAAGTGACAAAGCAGGTCGAGGGCCACACCATCTGCGCGCTCGGCGACGCCGCGGCCTGGCCGATCCAGGGCCTGATCGCGCATTTCCGTCACGAGATCGAGGCGCGCATCGACCAGTATTCGCACAAGGCCGACATCGACGATGTCGGCGTGCTCGATCCCGCGCACATGGTCGCGGCGGAGTAGATGACGATGTCGCAACCGAGCATTTCTGGTGGCAGAAATACGGGACGCTGGCGCAGATGGCGCAGGCGGCCGTGGCGCTGCTCGGCTTTGTTGCGATCCTGTTCCAGATCAACGAGATCCGCACCAACAACCGCGCGGCCAGCGCGCGGCAGGCGTTTCTGGGCTACACCGATCTCGCGTTCAAGAATCCGAAATTCGCGCAGCCGGACTACGACGACGATCAAGGCCGCCGGCCGCGACGAGCAGGTTCAGTATGAGAGCTTCGTCTCGTATTTCCTCTACGCCTGCGAGGAGGCGATCGGCGCGTTCGCCGACAAGCGCGAATGGCAGGCCTCCTGCGATTACGACCTGAAGCCGCATCTGCCGTTCCTGTGCGAGAAGAACGCAGGCGCAGCCGGCTTATCTCGCGACCTACGGCACCGAGACCCAGCAATGGGTCAAGGCGTCGCTGAAGACCGCCAGCGTTACACCACCCGACTGCAAGCTGGAAAGACTTGAGACGCAATGACCAAACTCATCGTCGATGGCAAAGAGATCGATGTTCCCGCGGAATTCACGCTGCTGCAGGCGTGCGAGGCCGCGGGCGCCGAAATTCCGCGCTTCTGCTACCACGAGCGGCTGTCGATCGCCGGCAATTGCCGGATGTGCCTGGTCGAGGTGAAGGGCGGCCCGAAGCCGGTCGCAAGCTGCGCCTGGGGCGTGCGCGATTGCCGGCCCGGTCCGAAGGGCGAGCCGCCGGAAATCTCGACGCGTTCGCCGATGGTGAAGAAGGCGCGCGAAGGCGTGATGGAATTCCTGCTGATCAACCATCCGCTGGATTGCCCGATCTGCGACCAGGGCGGCGAGTGCGACCTGCAGGACCAGGCGATGGGCTACGGCGTCGACACCAGCCGCTTTGCCGAGAACAAGCGCGCGGTCGAGGACAAATATCTGGGCGCGCTGGTCAAGACCTCGATGAACCGCTGCATCCAGTGCACGCGCTGCGTCCGCTTCTCCGCCGAAGTCTGCGGCGCGCCCGAAATGGGCGCGACCGGCCGCGGCGAGGACATGGAGATCACGACCTATCTGGAGTCGGCGCTGACCTCGGAACTGCAGGGCAACCTCGTCGATATCTGCCCGGTCGGCGCGCTGACCTCGAAACCCTATGCGTTCGCGGCGCGGCCCTGGGAGCTCGGCAAGACCCAGTCGGTCGACGTGATGGACGGCGTCGGCTCGGCGATCCGGGTCGATACCCGCGGCCGCGAGGTGATGCGGATCCTGCCGCGCATCAACGAGGCCGTGAACGAGGAATGGATTTCCGACAAGACCCGCCACGTCGTCGACGGCCTGCGCACGCAGCGGCTCGACCGGCCCTATATCCGGGAGAACGGCCAGCTTCGCGCCGCGTCATGGTCGGAGGCGTTCGCGGCGATCGCCGCCAAGGCCGGCCGCATCGACGGCAAGCGGATCGGCGCCATCGCCGGCGACCTCGCGGCGGTCGAAGAGATGTTCGCGCTGAAGGAGCTGCTGGCGAAATGCGGCTCCGCCAATCTGGCGGTGCAGGGCGGCGACGCCTTCGATGCCAGGGCCGGCCGCGCGTCCTACATCTTCAATCCGACCATTGCCGGCATCGAGCAGGCCGACGCGCTGCTGATCGTGGGCTCGAACCCGCGCAAGGAAGCCGCCGTTCTCAACGCGCGCATCCGCAAGCGCTGGCGCACCGGCCAGCTCAAGATCGGCGTGATCGGCGCCAAGGCCGATCTGACCTACGATTACGACTATCTCGGCGCGGGCACGGATTCGCTCAGCGATCTCGCCGCCGGCAAGCATTCCTTCGCGGACGTGCTGAAGGGCGCGAAGAATCCGATCGTGCTGGTCGGCGCCGGCGCGCTGGCGCGGCATGACGGCGCGGCGGTGCTGGCGCTCGCGGCCAAAGCTCGCGGCCGGATTTCGGCGCGCTCAAGGACGGCTGGAACGGTTTTGCCGTGCTGCAGGATACGGCTTCGCGCGTCGGCGCGCTCGATATCGGCTTTGCGGCCGGCGCAGGCGGCCTGAGCGCTGGCGCAGATGACGACGTTCGGCACGCTCGACGTGCTGTTCCTGCTCGGCGCCGACGAGGTCAAGGTGCCGGACGGCACCTTCGTGGTCTATATCGGCACCCATGGCGACCGCGGCGCGCATCGCGCCGACGTCATCCTGCCGGGCGCGGCCTATACCGAAAAATCCGGCATCTACGTCAACACCGAGGGCCGGGCGCAGATGGCCAGCCGCGCGGCGTTCCCGCCGGGCGAGGCGCGCGAGGACTGGGCGATCGTCCGCGCGCTGTCGGATGTGCTGGGCAAGAAGCTGCCCTACGATTCGCTTGCCGGCGTTGCGCCAGGCGCATGTTCAAGGCGGTGCCGCATCTGATGCGGATCGACCAGATCGAGCCCGGCAAGGCCGATGACGTCAAGGCGCTGGCGGGCAAGGGCGGCAGCGTCGACAAGACGCCGTTCAAGACGTTCGGTCGAGGATTTCTACCTGACCAACCCGATCGCGCGGGCGTCGGCGGTGATGGCGGAATGTTCCCGCCTGGCGTCCGGGCAAATGCTGACGGCAGCGGAGTGAGCGTGACCTGATGGCTGAATTCTTCGCAAGCTCGTTCTGGACCGGCTTCCTCTGGCCGCTGATCATCATGGTCGCGCAGAGCGTGCTGCTGCTCGTCGTGCTGCTGATCGCGATCGCCTACATCCTGCTGGCCGACCGCAAGATCTGGGCGGCGGTGCAGATCCGCCGCGGCCCCAACGTCGTCGGCCCCTGGGGCCTGCTGCAATCCTTCGCCGATCTGCTGAAGTTCGTGCTGAAGGAGCCGATCATTCCCGTCCGGCGCCAACAAGGGCGTGTTCCTGCTGGCGCCGCTGGTGTCCTGCGTGCTGGCGCTGGCGGCCTGGGCCGTGATCCCGATGGATCTCGGCTGGGTGATCTCCGACATCAATGTCGGCGTGCTCTATATCTTCGCGATCTCGTCGCTGTCGATCTACGGCATCATCATGGCCGGCTGGTCGTCGAACTCGAAATATCCGTTCCTCGCAGCGCTTCGCTCGGCGGCGCAGATGGTGTCCTACGAAGTCTCGATCGGCTTTGTCATCATCACGGTGCTGCTCTGCGCCGGCTCGCTGAACCTGTCGGCGGTGGTCGAGGCGCAGAACACCACGGCTTGCAAGCCTGATCGGACTGCCGGCTGACGATCCTGAACTGGTACTGGCTGGCCGCTGTTCCCGATGTTCGTGGTGTTCTACGTCTCGGCGCTGGCGGAAACCAACCGTCCGCCGTTCGATCTGGTGGAAGCCGAGATCCGAGCTGGTCGCGGGCTTCATGGTCGAATACGGCTCGACGCCGTATCTGCTGTTCATGCTCGGCGAATATGTCGCGATCACCACGATGTGCGCGCTGGCGACGATCATGTTCCTCGGCGGCTGGCTGCCGCCGGTCGCGCTGCGCGCCGTTCACCTGGGTGCCCGGCGTGATCTGGTTCGCGCTCAAGGTGTTCTTCATGTTCTTCCTGTTTGCGATGGCGAAGGCGATCGTGCCGCGCTACCGCTACGATCAACTGATGCGGCTCGGCTGGAAGGTGTTCCTGCCGCTGTCGCTGGCGATGGTGGTGATCGTCGCCGGCGTGCTGCAATTCGCCGGCATCGCGCCGAAATGAGGTCGCTATGAGTGTCAACATCAACGCAACCGCCCGCTCGCTTCTGCTTGTCCGAATTCGTATCGGCGTTCTTTCTCGCCATGCGCTATTTCTTCAAGCCGAAGCCGACGCTGAACTATCCGTTCGAGAAGGGGCCGATCTCGCCGCGCTTCCGCGGCGAGCATGCGCTGCGCCGCTATCCCAACGGCGAGGAGCGCTGCATCGCCTGCAAGCTGTGCGAGGCGATCTGCCCGGCGCAGGCGATCACGATCGAGGCCGGCCCGCGCCGCAACGACGGCACCCGCCGCACCGTGCGCTACGACATCGACATGGTGAAATGCATCTATTGCGGCCTGTGCCAGGAAGCCTGCCCGGTCGATGCCATCGTCGAGGGACCGAATTTCGAATTCGCGACCGAGACCCGCGAGGAACTCTATTATGACAAGGCGAAACTGCTCGCCAATGGCGACCGCTGGGAGCGCGAGATTGCGAAATCAATCGAACTCGACGCGCCGTACCGGTGAGGTGAGGGCATGATCCTTCCCGCGCTGTTCTTCTATCTGTTCGCCGGCGTCTGCGTGGCGTCGGCGGTGATGGTGATTGTGTCGCGCAATCCCGTGCACTCCGTGCTGTTTCTGATCCTGGCCTTCGTCAACGCCTCCGGCCTGTTCGTGCTGATGGGCGCCGAATTCCTGGCGATGATCCTGGTCGTGGTCTATGTCGGCGCGGTCGCGGTGCTGTTCCTGTTCGTGATCATGATGCTCGACGTCGACTTCACCGAGCTGCGCGAGGGCTTTCTGGAATATCTGCCGATCGGTCTCGTGATCGGCGGCGATCTTCCTCGTCGAGCTGCTGCTGGTCGGCGGCGGCTGGGTCATCAATCCCGGCGTCGCCAAGTCGATCACGGCGGCGATCCCGGCCAATGTCAGCAACACCGAGGCGCTCGGCCTCGTGCTCTATACGAAGTACATCCACTACTTCCAGATCGCCGGCATGGTGCTGCTGGTCGCGATGATCGGCGCCATCGTGCTGACGCTGCGCCACAAGGCGAAGCGTCAAGCGGCAGGACATCAACGTGCAGAACGCGCGGACGCCGGAACTCGCGATGAGCGTGCGCAAGGTGGCCGTCGGGCCAGGGGCTGCAGGACGCGGACGCGGCGGAGTGGGTGCAATGACGATCGGTCTCGGACACTATCTCGCGGTCGGCGCGATCCTGTTCACGCTCGGGATCCTCGGCATCTTCCTCAACCGCAAGAACATCATCGTCATCCTGATGTCGATCGAGCTGATCCTGCTCGCGGTCAACATCAACCTGGTGGCGTTCTCGACCTTCCTCGGCGACATCGTCGGCCAGGTGTTCGCGCTGCTGGTGCTGACGGTGGCCGCGGCGGAGGCCGCGATCGGTCTGGCGGTGCTGGTGGTGTATTTCCGCAACCGCGGCTCGATCGCGGTTGAAGACGTCAATCTGATGAAGGGCTAACGCGCAGCGATGGTTCAGGCAATCGTCTTTCTGCCGCTGCTGGGCGCCATTCTCGCCGGGCTGATCGCGATCTTCGGCGCGCATGCGCGCAATCCGAGCGGCGATACGGTCGAGCATCACGACGACGCGCATGGCGCTCGACGCCCATGCGGCGGATGCCCATGACGACCATGGCCACGACGATCACGGCCACGACGACCACCACGTGTCCGAGCCGCCGGCGGCAGGGTTCGCGCGCGGCCGAGCTGATCACCACCGGACTTGCTGTTCGTTTCGGCGGCGCTGTCCTGGGTGGCGCTGGTCGATGTCGGCTTCCTGCACCACGATGCGCGGATCGCGCTGTTCCCCTGGATCAATTCCGGCGATCTGCAGGTCGGCGTGGTCGCTGCGGGTCGACACGCTGACCGCCGTGATGCTGGTGGTGGTCAACACCGTCTCCTCGCTCGTGCATCTCTATTCCATCGGCTACATGGACGAGGATCCGTACCGGCCGCGCTTCTTCGGCTATCTGTCGCTGTTCACCTTCGCGATGCTGATGCTGGTGACCGCGGACAATCTGGTGCAGCTGTTCTTCGGCTGGGAGGGCGTCGGCCTCGCGAGCTACCTGCTGATCGGCTTCTGGTACCAGAAGCCGTCGGCGAATGCGGCGGCGATCAAGGCCTTCGTGGTCAACCGCGTCGGCGATTTCGGCTTTGCGCTCGGCATCTTCGCCGATCTTCATGCTGATCGAAATCGACCGATTTCGAGACCATCTTCGCCGGCGCGCCGGCGCTGACCGGCAAGACCATCGACTTCTTCGGCTGGCATGCCGACGCGCTGACGCTGACCTGCCTGCTGCTGTTCATGGGCGCGATGGGCAAATCGGCCCAGTTCCTGCTGCACACCTGGTTGCCGGACGCGATGGAAGGCCCGACGCCGGTCTCGGCGCTGATCCACGCCGCGACCATGGTGACCGCCGGCGTGTTCATGGTGGCGCGGCTGTCGCCGCTGTTCGAGCTGGCGCCGAACGCGCAGGCCGTCGTGATGTTCTTCGGCGCCACCACCGCGTTCTTTGCGGCGACCATCGGCCTCGTGCAGAACGACATCAAGCGCATCGTCGCCTATTCGACCTGTTCGCAGCTCGGCTACATGTTCGTGGCGATGGGGGCGGGGGCCTATTCGGTCGGCATGTTCCATCTGTTCACGCACGCCTTCTTCAAGGCGCTGCTGTTCCTGGGCTCCGGCTCGGTGATCTACGCGATGCATCACGAGCAGGACATCCGCAACATGGGCGGGCTGAAGGACAAGATCCCCTACACCTATAGCGTGATGGTGATCGGCACGCTGGCGCTGACCGGCTTCCCGCTCACCGCCGGCTATTTCTCCAAGGACGCGATCATCGAGATCCGCCTACGTCGCGCACAATCCGTTCGCGTATCTACGGCTTCGCTGATGACGGTGATCGCGGCGGGCCTGACCTCGTTCTATTCGTGGCGCCTGATCTTCAAGACCTTCCACGGCGAGCCGCACGACCAGCAGCACTACGAGGCCGCCCATGAGGCGCCGCTGTGGATGCTGGTCCCGATCGGCATTCTCGCCGCCGGCTCGATCCTGGCCGGCTTCCCGTTCAAGGAAGTGTTCGCGGGCCATGGCGTGGAGGAGTTCTTCCGCGAGTCGCTGAAGATGCACCCGCATATCATCGAGGAGATGCACCACATTCCGCAGGCGATCGCGTTCCTGCCGACCGTGATGATGGTGCTGGGCTTCCTGGTGTCGTGGCTGTTCTACATCCGCCGGCCCGTATCTGCCGGTCGAACTCGCCAGCCAGCACCAGATGCTCTACCAGTTCCTGCTCAACAAATGGTATTTCGACGAGCTCTACGACTTCATCTTCGTCCGCCCGGCGAAGCGGCTCGGCCGCTTCCTCTGGAAGAAGGGCGACGGCTTCGTCATCGACGGCTTCGGCCCGGACGGCGTGTCGGCGCGGGTGCTCGATGTCACCCGCAACGTCGTGAAGATCCAGACCGGCTATCTCTATCACTACGCCTTTGCGATGCTGATCGGGGTCGCCGGGCTGATCACCTGGTTCATGTTCGGCCGGGAGGCCAGTGATGACAACCTGGCCCATCCTTTCGGTCGTCACCTTCCTGCCGGTGGTCGGCGCGCTGGCTGATCTATCTCAGCCGCGGCGACGACGAGGCCGCGCGACGCAATGCGCGCTGGATCGCGCTGTGGACCACGCTGGTCACCTTCGCGGTGTCGCTGATCCTGGTCTGGCGCTTCGATCCGGCGCAGTCCGGATTTCCAGTTCGTCGAAAAGGCGATCTGGCTCGCCAGCGGCATCACCTATCACATGGGTGTCGACGGCATTTCGCTGCCGTTCGTGATCCTGACCACCGCCTTGATGCCGTTCTGCATCATCGCGAGCTGGAAATCGATCACGATGCGCGTGCGCGAATACATGATGGCGTTCCTGCTCCTGGAAACGCTGATGGTCGGCACCTTCTCGGCGCTCGACCTCGTGCTGTTCTATCTGTTCTTCGAGGGCGGCCTGATCCCGATGTTCCTGATCATCGGCGTCTGGGGCGGCCCGCGCCGGGTCTATGCCTCCTTCAAGTTCTTCCTCTACACGCTGCTCGGCTCGGTGCTGATGCTGCTGGCGATCATGGCGCTGTACTGGAACGCCGGCACCACCGACATCCCGACCCTGATGCACACCGCCGTGCCGCGGTCGTTGCAGACCTGGGCGTGGCTGGCGTTCTTTGCCTCCTTTGCGGTGAAGATGCCGATGTGGCCGGTGCACACCTGGCTGCCCGACGCGCACGTCGAGGCGCCGACCGCGGGCTCGGTGATCCTGGCCGCGATCCTGCTGAAGATGGGCGGCTACGGCTTCCTGCGCTTCTCGCTGCCGATGTTCCCGCTGGCCTCGCATGATTTCGCGCCGCTGATCTTCTCGCTGTCGGTGATCGCCATCGTCTACACCTCGCTGGTGGCGCTTGATGCAGGAAGACATCAAGAAGCTGATCGCCTATTCGTCGGTGGCGCATATGGGCTTCGTCACCATGGGCATCTTCGCCGGCACCACGCAGGGCGTGGCCGGCGGCGTGTTCCAGATGGTGTCGCACGGCATCGTCTCCGGCGCGCTGTTCCTCTGCGTCGGCATCGTCTACGACCGCATGCATACCCGCGAGATCGCGGCCTATGGCGGCCTGGTCAACCGGATGCCGCTCTATGCGCTGGTGTTCATGGTCTTCACCATGGCCAATGTCGGTCTGCCCGGCACCTCCGGCTTCGTCGGCGAATTCATGACGCTGATCGGCACCTTCAAGGTCTCGATCCCGACCGCGACCTTCGCCACGCTCGGCGTGATCCTGTCGGCGGCCTATGCGCTGTGGCTCTATCGCAAGGTGGTGTTCGGCGCGCTGATCAAAGCCGTCGCTGGCGAGCATCAAGGATCTGACCTTCCGCGAGAGCCTGACGCTGTTCCCGCTGGTGGCGCTGACCATCCTGTTCGGCGTCTATCCGAAGCCGGTGCTCGACATGTCGGCGGCCTCGGTGCAGCAACTCGTCAACAATTACAACACCGCCGTGACTGCCGTGAAGGCAGCCGCGCTGCTGCAGTACGCGCAGTAAGGCCACCGCGCCATGAGCTTCTCGAGTGCAGGTTATCAGTTGCTGCCGGTGCTGCCGGAGCTGGTGCTGGCCGTCGGCGCCATGGTGCTGCTGATGCTGGGCGCCTATCGCGGCGGCAGGAGACGACCAGGCTCGTCACCGCGCTTGCGGTTGTGCTGCTGGTGCGTCACCGGCGTGCTGGAACTGATGCTGCCGGCCGGCAAGCTCACGACCTTCGGCGGCAGCTTCATCGTCGACGACTTTGCCCGCTTCCTGAAGATCCTGGCGCTGATCGGCTCGGCGGCGACGCTGATCCTGTCGACGGAATTTCTGTCCGATCCGTCGCGGCGCATCTTCGAATATTCGATCCTGGTGCTGCTCTCGACGCTCGGCATGATGGTGCTGATCTCGGCCGGCGACCTGATCATGCTCTATCTCGGGCTCGAGCTGATGTCGCCTCGCGCTCTACGTGGTCGCCGCCAGCAACCGCGACAACGCCAAATCCACCGAGGCCGGCCTGAAGTACTTTCGTGCTCGGCGCGCTGTCCTCGGGCATGCTGCTGTACGGCGCCTCGCTGATCTACGGCTTCACCGGCACGGTCGAGTTTCGCCGGCATCGCGGCGGCGGCGAAGACCGGCAGCGTCGGCATCGTGTTCGGCCTGGTGTTCCTGCTGGCCGGGCTCTGCTTCAAGGTTTCGGCGGTGCCGTTCCACATGTGGACGCCCGACGTCTATGAGGGCGCGCCGACGCCGGTCACCGCATTCTTTGCCTCCGCGCCGAAGGTCGCGGCGCTGGCGGTGTTCACCCGCGTGGCGCTGACGGCATTCCCGGGCATCGTCTCGCAATGGCAGCAGATCGTGGTGTTCGTCGCGATCGCCTCGATGGCGCTGGGATCGTTCGCCGCCATCGGGCAGAAGAACATCAAGCGACTGATGGCCTATTCGTCGATCGGCCATATGGGCTTTGCGCTGGTCGGGCTTGCCGCCGGCACCGTCGAGGGCGCGCAGGGCGTGCTGGTCTATATCGCGATCTATGTCGCGATGACGCTCGGCACCTTCGCGGTGATCCTGACCATGAAGCGCAACGGCCAGCCGATGGAGCAGATCAGCGATTTCGCCGGACTGTCGCGCACCAATCCGCTGCTGGCATTCTTCTTTGCGATGCTGCTGTTCTCGCTGGCCGGCATTCCGCCGCTCGCGGGCTTCTTTGCCAAATGGTACGTGTTCGTCGCCGCGATCAAGGCGGGCCTGTTCACGCTGGCCGTGGTCGGCGTGCTCACCAGCGTGGTGGGCGCGTTTTACTATCTCACCATCATCAAGGTGATGTATTTCGACGAGCCGCTCGGCCAGATCGACCCGATGCGCATCGAATTGCGCACGGTGCTGGCGGTCGCGGGCATCTTCAACATCTTCTTCTTCGTCTATCCGGGGCCGCTGGTCAGCGTCGCCACGGCCGCGGCGAAGTCGCTGTTCCTAGAATGACATTCTCGCTCGGTCCTCGAGGCCACATCGGCGGGCTACCGGTCTCGCCGCCTTCGACCAGATCGGTTCGACCAACGCCGAAGCCATGGCGCGCGCGCGCGACGGCGAGCGCGGCCCGATGTGGTTCGTGACATCGGAGCAGACGGCGGGACGCGGCCGGCGGCAGCGCGCCTGGATCGCGCCGCGCGGCAACCTCGCCAGCAGCGTTCTCGAAGTCATGGACGTTTCGCCCGCGGTCGCGGCGACGCTGGGCTTTGCCGCGGGGCTTGCGCTCGAGAGCGCGCTGCAGAAGGTCAGCGTCGAAGCCAGTCGCTGCGGGCGGCGCGGATCGGACCATCTGAAATTCTCGCTGAAATGGCCCAACGACGTGCTGGCGGGACGGCAGAAGCTCGCCGGCATCCTGCTGGAGGCCGAGGCCGTGGCCGGCGATCGCCTGGCCGTCGTGGTCGGCATCGGCACCAACGTCATCGCCGCGCCCGAGGGCACGCCGACGCCGGCGACCTCGCTGGCGGCGCTCGGCGTCCATGTCGGCGCGGAGGAACTGTTTGCCGCGCTGTCGGACGCCTGGGTCGAATTCCGCGGCATCTGGGACAATGGCCGCGGCTTTGCCGAGATCCGACGGCTGTGGCTGGAGCGCGCGGCCGGCCTCGGCGAGCGGGTCGCGATCCAGACCGGCAGCCGCGACCGTCGAAGGCACATTCGATACCATCGATGAGACCGGCTGCCTGATCGTCCGGACGGCCGACGGCAAGCGCATGCCGATTGCCGCGGGCGAGGTCTATTTCGGCGCGGCGGCGTCGGTGGGAGCGGCCTGATGGCGCGGCCGGATGAACTGACCTTTGCGCCGCTCGGCGGCGTCGGCGAGATCGGCATGAACCTGTCGATCTACGGGCTCGGCAACCGCCACCAGCGCGTCCTGGCTCGCGGTCGATCTCGGCGTTTCCTTTGGCGACGAGGAGCATCTGCCGGGCATCGATCTGATCATGCCCGACATCCGCTTCCTGGAGAAGGAGCGCAAGAACCTGATGGGCCTGGTGCTGACGCACGCCCATGAGGACCATTTCGGCGCCATCATCGACCTCTGGCCGAAGCTGCAATGCCCGATCTACGCGACCAAATTCAGCGCCGCGCTGTTCGAGGCCAAATGCGCCGCCGAGCGCAATCCGCCGAAAATCCCGGTCACGGTGGTGCCGTCGGGCGGCCGCATCGATCTCGGGCCGTTCACCGTCGAGTTCATCCCGGTCGCGCATTCGATTCCGGAATCGCATGCGCTGGCGATCCACACCTCGGCCGGCACCGTGCTGCATACCGGCGACTGGAAGATCGATCCGACGCCGATCATCGGCCTGCCGACCGACGAGCGGCGCCTGCGCGAACTCGGCGATGCCGGCGTGCTGGCGCTGGTCGGCGATTCCACCAACGCGGTGCGGGACGGGCGCTCGCCCTCGGAGACCGAGGTCGCCGCCACCATCACCAAGCTGGTGAAGGCGGCCAAGGGCCGGGTCGCCGTCACGACCTTTGCCTCCAACGTCGCGCGCGCTGAAGGCGGTGGCGGACGCCGCCAAAGCCGCCGATCGCGAGGTGGTGGTGGTCGGCCGCGCCATGGAGCGCGTGGTGCAGGTCGCCCGCGAGACCGGCTATCTCGACGGCGTGCAGAATTTCCGCGGCGCCGATCTCTACGGCCATTTCCCGCCGGACAAGGTGCTGGCGCTGTGCACCGGCAGCCAGGGCGAGCCGCGCGCGGCGCTGGCCGCGCATCGCCAATGACGACCATCCGCAGGTGACGCTGAACAAGGGCGACTGCGTGATCTTTTCCTCGCGCACCATCCCCGGCAACGAGAAGGCGGTCGGCGCCATCATCAACGGCCTGGTCAGCCAGGGCATCGAGGTCATCACCGACCGCACCGATCTCGTCCACGTCTCCGGCCATCCGCGCCGCGACGAGCTGCGCGACATGATCTCATGGGTGCGCCCGCAGATCCTGATCCCCGTCCATGGCGAGGCGCTGCATCTGTCTGAGCACGCCAAGCTGGCGCGCGCCGCCGGCGTGCCGAAGGTGCTGATCTGCCGCAATGGCGATCTGGTCAAGCTCGGACCGGGCGATCCCGCCATCATCGACGAACTGCCGTCGGGGCGGCTCTACAAGGACGGCAACATCCTGGAGGATTCCAAGTCCCGCGCCGTGGTCGAGCGGCGCCGGATGGGATTTGCCGGCTGCGCCTTCGTGGCGATCGCCATGACCGACAAGGGCGAACTGGCCGACGATCCCGAGGTTGATCTCGTCGGCATCCCCGAGAAGAATGCGGCCGGCGAGGTGATCGACGAGATCGTGTTCGATGCGGTGGTTTCGACGGTGGAGAGCCTGCCGCGGGCGCGGCGGCGCGATCCCGACGCGATGGCGGAATCGGTGCGCCGCGCGGTGCGGGCCGTCATCAACGAGCATTGGGGCAAGAAGCCGATTTGCCTCGTTCATGTTCTGACGGTTTGAGGTAGAAGCGTTTCCGGCGAGCTGAGCGGATCGTACCGGAGATGCGATGCAGGAGTGGAGTGTCATGCTGGGCCGGCTCAATCATGTCGCGATCGCGGTCAAGGACGCGGAAAAGGCCGCCAAGATCTATGGCGGCGCGTTCGGCGCCGAAATCTCCGGCGCGGTGCCGCTGCCGGAGCATGGCGTCATCACCGTGTTCGTGACGCTGCCCAACACCAAGATCGAGTTCATCCAGCCGCTCGGCGAGGCCTCGCCGATCGCCAAATTCGTCGAGCGCAACGCCGACGGCGGCATCCATCACATCTGCTATGACGTGCCCGACATCATCGCGGCGCGCGACAGGCTGATCAGCGAGGGCGCGCGCGTGCTCGGCGACGGCGTGCCGAAGATCGGCGCCCACGGCAAGCCGGTGCTGTTTTTCCACCCGAAGGATTTCTCCGGCGCGCTCGTCGAAATCGAACAGGCCTGAACCCGATGGCCTACAGCATCTCCACCGCGCTTGCGATCTACTTCGTGCTGTGGTGGGTCGTGCTGTTCGTGACGCTGCCGTTCGGCGTGCGCAGCCAGCACGAGGACGGCGAGGGCGCGCCCGGCACCGATCCCGGCGCGCCGGTCATGGCGCGGATGGGCCGCAAGCTGATCTGGACCACGCTGATATCGGCCGTGATTTTCGCCATCGCGATGTGGGCCTATTATCAGGGCTATCTCAACATCGAGCGGCTGTCGAAGCTGATGGGGATGCCGTTCTGACAGCATTGCGAAGGTGGGGGACGGAAAATGACGTTTCAACGAATCATTATCGCGCTCTTGGTCCTGCTCGATCGCCGGCCTTGCGGTGTCGTTCTACATGAACTGGAAGACGGCAGACGCAGCTCGCGGACCGTGAAGGCCTTCGTCGAAGGCTCGGTGTTTCGCCGAAGCGGTGGCGGCCTGCGAAAGGCGCACAGAGCTCGACGCCGTTCAAATGGAATGGCGGCAAGCAGACCGCGGTGATCGGATTGAACTCGGTCAAGCTCAACAAGGACACCATCATCGCGAGCTACACGCTTGTCGCCGACAGCGTCTATTGCGACTACGATCCGATCAAGAAAAAGGCCGATATCGGCATCGAATTTCCTCGAGCGGGAATTCGAACTAGGCCTCGCTCCTGGCGACGACGCCTTCGATCTCCTCCAGCAGTTTCCGCCACGCCGCATCGATCTCCGGCGACCAGTCGGCCCTCAACAACCTCGCGCAGCGTGCCGGCGATCACGCCGAAGAACGCGATGAACAGGTCGCGCGGCGTGCCGTAGGCGTCGTGCGAGGTGATCTCGCATTCGATCATGCGAAAGCTGCCCGGTGCGGTCGCCGGCGAAATCCAGCATCGCGTCGATCGTCAGCGCCAGCATCGAGCCCTTGACGAGCTCGCTGCCCTCGGTGCGGAACATCGATCTCGGCTTCGGGATGTTCGCGGAACAGGCGGCGATAGACCAGCGGCGTCAGATCCTCGCAGCGCTCGGCGGCCAGTCTCAAAACTGTCGCTCGATCGGATTGGTGAGCGTCATGCGCGGTCATGTGCCGGTCTTTAAAGCTCTTCGGATCGATCTTCGAAAAAAAGCGCGAGAAAAGAGCAGGGCACAAGCCCTGCTCTAAAAATTGTGTCGACCCTATTTCCCCGAAAATTTGGATTTGATCTTGATTGACGGGGCGACGCTGCTTGTGCGCGTCAGGGCTCCTCCCGAGACTTGGACCACCAGACTTCAGCCTTGCGGCCAGCCTGAGGCCGCACTGGTAGACCATCTTTTTCGTCTTGTCACCATTTTCGGCAACGATTGTTCAAAATTCCAGCAATCTGCGAAATGATCGGAATTCGCTACCGCGTGGTTGTGATTGCAGCTGCAAATCGGCGCTTGGTAACGGGAGTAGGGACGCCGAAGTTAACAGGCGGGCCGCGCAAACACTGCCAGCGCGGTTACTTCCGGCGCCCACGGAATTACTTGCCTGTCAAGGTCCATGGCGCGCGTAACACCAGTCCCGGGAACCTGATCTCGACTTCGGACTCTGTGCATGATTAGGTCTGAACTGTCGGATAGGTGATTTAGTCGATGCGCCGGCGGCTGAAGAATTTCCTTCCGATCGTCCTGATTGCCCTGGCGGTGCAGATTTTCGCACCGATCGGCGCGTGCTGGGCGGCCAGCATCGCGGCCTCCGATCCGCTGCATGGGGCCGCGATCTGTCACGGCAACGGCTTCGACCCGGATCAAACCAACGACAGACCGACCAGACCGGCCAGCCGCGCGCCATGACGGCTGCTGTTCGGTTTGCAGCGTGCTGCATGACCGGCGCGCCGGTCGATGTCGCCGCAGACCGCCGTGCATCGATGCCTCGATCGCGCAGCCGAGCGGGTGGTCTGGCTCGACTTGCACTCCGGACCTGTTCGGCCTCCCGCGCCGGCTCGCACGCGCAGGCGCGCGCGCCTCCCGTCCATTTCCTGACCCACGAACACTCACGATCGGTGCGGCCGCGGCCGCGCCCGATTAGTGACAGTTGAGCAGGCCGGCCGATCGTGCCGGTGTCAGGATTATTCCGATGTTTCGTTATCATGCCTTGGGCGGCGCGAGCACTGCTCGTGCTTTGCAGCGCGCTTTGCGACATTCCTTCGACCGCAAAGGCCCAGACGGCGGACCAGATGTCTGCCGCCGGTCACCGTCGAGGCGCCGCGTGTAGCGCCGCGAGACCCGCGGCGCAGAAGCCAAACGTCCGTTCACGTCTGCCCGGACGCAGACGCGACCGCCCTCGGCCAACGACCACCGCTGTCAGCGTCGCTAACGCAGGCAAAGTGTTACCGCGAGCGCCGCACGCGGCAAATCTTTATCAGGCGCCGACCGGGCAGACGCGAGACCACGATCGATCGAAGCCAGTTCGACAACAGGCCGGCGTTACCGGTCGGCGACGTGTTGCGCGACAGCCCCGGCATCTCCGTGAAGCAGGGCAACGGGCCGCGCGATCTCGGCATCTCGATCCGCGGCTCCAACGCCCGCAACGGCTTTGGCATCCGCAATCTCGTGATCTTCGACGACGGCTTCCCGGTCACGCAGCCGGACGGGCTTTCCCGCAGCGACCTGATCGATCCGCGCGCCTATGGCGCGATCGATGTCATCAGGGGCCGTCGTCGGCGCTCTATGGCAACTATGCCACCGGCGGCGCGCTCAATTTCCGCACCCGGCCGGGCGGCACCATCGACGGCGTCGAATACGGCGTCGATGGCGGCAGCTTCGGCTATCTCAGCAACTACCTGGCTGCCGGCAAGAAGGTCGGCAATTTCGAGGGCTCGCTGTTTGCGCAGCGATGCGCGCGGCGACGGATTTATCCAGCAACAGCTGGTTCAATACCCAGACCGTCGAACTTTCTCGGCACGCTTGCAGGCGACGCCCGACGACCGCTTCACGGTCAAGTTCATCAACAACGATCTCGAGCACCCGCCTTCCGATCCGGTCTGTCGCTCAACCAGTTCTATCAGAATCCCGTTCCAGCAGGGCTGCGCACTGGCTGCGACGGCGTGCGTCGGGCTGCGGATCGGTGTCGCTGTTCAACAACGGCTTCAACGCGTGCCGCGGAGCGACGGTCACACGGCGGTGCAGGCGGGACTTGGCCGCAATGATCGCCGCACCATCGTCGGCGGACGCTGGGAGCACGACTTCGACAACACGACCACCTGGCGCAATCAGTTCGTGTTCGACGACCGCAACATCAGCCAGCCGACCGGCGCCACCAGCGCGATCGGCGATTTTCCGTCGTACAACTACATGAGCGACGTCACCAAGCGCGGCGAAATCTTCGGCATGGATTCGACCACCTATTTCGGCGGCTTCGTACAACACGCTGGTCGCATCGAGCGATACGCGCAACGTCATGCCGGGCGGCAACGCCACGCTCGGCCTGCTTCAGAGCAACACGTTCAGCGATACCTCGAACTATGGCGTTCGCGCGCGCGAGGAGCTCAAGCTGACGCCGAACCTGACGGCGGTTGCCGGCATCGGATGGGAAGCGACCATCTGAAGGGGATCAATACCGTCTACACCTACAACACATCGCAATGTCCCGACGGCGACGATCCGCTCACCGACGATCGCCGACCGGCAATTTCAGAACACGGCGCCCGAACTGGCGCTGCTCTACAAGCTGAACAGCGAGTGGCAGTTTCGCGGCGCGCGTCGCCACCGGATATGGAACGCCGCAGGTCGGAAACCTCTTCGTCCTCTCGAACGGTCAGAACGGCAACAACACGCAGCTCAAGACGCAGAAGAACCTCGGTTACGACCTCGGCTTCGACTGGACGCCGAACAACGCGCTGAAGCTCAGCGCGACCGGCTTCTACGAATTCTTCCAGCAACGAACTGGTCACGTCAGGCCACCCGGTCGGCGCGGCGAATGCGAGCTTCACGTTCAACGCGCCGAGATCGGAGCATCGCGGCGTCGAGCTTGCCGCCGACTGGAAGTTCTATCCCGGCTGGCGGTTCACGGCGGCCTATACCTATCTCGATGAGATCTATACCGAATACACCGGAGAACATCACCAACGGCGCGCGTCTTCAGCTTCAACCGCGCAGGCAACAAGATTCCCGGCATCTCGCCGAACGAACTGACGGCGCGGCTCGGCTATGACGAGATGTTCGGGGCCGCTTGCAGGGCTCGGTGCGTTCGTCGAGGTCCAGTGGAAGGACTCGTTCTACATGGACAACGCCAATCTGCTGAAGGCGCCCGGCTACGAACTGGTCAATCTCAATGTGCACTACAAGACGGACCTTGTGTCCGACTACTTCAAGTCGTTGAGCCTGTATCTCGAGGTCAGGAACGTGTTCGACCGGACCTATGTCGCTTCCGCCAACAACATCGCGAACTACGGTCACGGCGCCGGCGTTCAAAATCCGGCGAGCGTGCTGGCGAACACCGACCGGCTCGATCTACGCCGGTTCGCCGCGCGCCTTCGTTGCCGGAATGAAGGTGGCGTTCAGATGATCGACGAGCTCAACAGAGGGAGTAAGGCCATGCTTCGAAGCGGCTTGCTCGCGACGCTCGCCGTTTGCGCTTTGGCAAACCGCAGCCTACGCGCAAATGAGCATCATCAGCACGCCTCGGAAGCGGCGTGCGAGGAGACGAGTCTTGCGTTGCGCGTCGAAGGTCACGCCCGCCTTCGCGCCGGATGGAACGCTCTGGCTGGCCTGGATGGCGGGCGGCCAGATCTCGGTCGCAAGTTCGAAGGATGGCGGCCGCAGCTTTTCGACGCCGGTTCAGGTGACGAAGGAACGCTCAACCTCGATTGGGGCCCGGATGCGCGCCCCAAGATCGTCGTCGATCGCAATGGCGGCATCGCACTGGCGTTTTCGATCTTCAGGGACAAGGCGTTCAACGGCCAGGTGCTCTACACGCGGTCGACCGACGGCGGAAAGAGCTTTGCCGAGCTGCAGCCGATCACCGCCAGCAACGAGAGCCAGCGCTTCGAGGCGCTCGGCGCTCGATGCCGACGGATCGGTGTTTGCGGCCTGGCTCGACAAGCGCAACCGCGTTCCCGCGCAGCAGAGCGGCCAGAAATACGAAGGCGCAGGCTTGTTCTTCGCGTCGTCGAAGGACGGCGGCGCGACCTATTCCGAGGCGCCGGCTGGCGCAGGACAATACCTGCGAGTGCTGCCGCCTCGGGCTGGCGTTCGCCGGACCCGGCCGTCCGGTCGTCGTGTTCAGGAACATCTTTGAGGGCGGCGTCCGGGATCACGCGATCATGACGTTTGCCGATCCGGCGACGCCGGGCGAGGTTCACCGCGTCAGCCAGGACGACTGGCAGATTGCCGCGTGCCCGCATCACGGGCCCAGTCTGTCGATCTCGGCCGGCGGGCACCTATCACGTGACCTGGTACACCAACGGCAAGGCTCGCAAGGGCCTGTTCTATGCGCGCTCGCAGGACGAGGGCCGGACGTTTTCCGATCCGCTTCCGGTCGGCCGAGCCGATCGCAATCCGACCCGGCCCTACGTGCTCGCCGGCCCGCGCGGACGCCGCCATGGTCTGGAAGGAGTTCGATGGCGAGAAAACCACGGTCAACCTGATGACGTCGCATGATGACGGCAAGACCTGGTCGACGCCCGACGCCATTGCCAGCGACGACGGACACTTCCGATCATCCGCTGCTGGTCAGCGACGGACGGCAGAGCCTATCTTTCCTGGATGACCAAGGCCGACGGCTATCGCTTTCAGCCGATCGAGGACGAGCCATGAAACGCCAGCTGCTTGCCGCGAGTATGTTCTCGTTGCGTTTCTGCTTTCGGCGCCGGCTTCCGAGGCGCCGTCCAGCTCAAGCCGTTCGAGCGAGGAAGCTGGCAGGACAGCTGCTGCGTTCGCATGCCGGCCATCCCACGCTGGTGCATTTCTGGGGAGTGACCTGCGGCCCCTGCAAGGTCGAGCTGCCGCTGCTCGGGCAATTCATGAAAGATCATCCCGCGATCGACGTGGTGACGATCAGCGCGGACCTCGTCCCGGATCTGCCGGGCGCCGCGCGATCGATGCTGGAAAAGGCCGGGCTTGTGGTCCGCTGAGAACTGGATTTTCAGCGATGGCTTCGTCGAACGGCTGAGATTCGAGATCGACCCGGCCTGGCAGGGCGATATCCCGCGCACGCATGCTGATCTCGCGAGACGGAGCGATCACGACCATCGAGGGTTCGGCCGAAATGGCGGACGTGGAAAAATGGTCCGACCAGCAACTCGCCGTGATCAAGATGAAGCGTGAAAGATGCGTTATCGCCTAACGAAAGACATGAGTATGAAGCCCATTCTCGCAGCTCTTCGCCTTACGCCGCTTTTGCTGTTACGCTCGCTCGCGCCTGCCGCGCGCGCCGAGAGGTCAAGGCCGGCGATCTCGTGATCACGCAGGCCTGGAGCCGCGCCACGCCGGGCGGCGCGAAGATCGCCGGCGGCTATCTGACCATCGAGAACAAGGGCTCGGCGCCGGATCGGCTGATCGGCGGCTCCGGCGGATGTCGCCGACAAGGTCGAGGTCCACGAGATGGCCATGAACAACGGCGTGATGACGATGCGTCCGCTCGACAAAGGGTCTCGCGATCGAGCCCGGCAAGACCGTAAAGCTCGCGCCGGGCGGCTATCATCTGATGCTGCTCGATCTCAAGAACCCGCTCAAGCAGGGCGACAAGGTGCCGGTCACGCTCGAGTTCGAGAAAGCGGGCAAGGTGAACGCTCTCGCTCGACTGTGCAGGGCGTCGGCGCGCAGGGTCCGGCGGGCGCGGGAGATACGGGCGGCGCAATGGACATGAAGAAGATGCCCGGTCATTCCGGCATGAAGATGTGAGGCGCGAGTGGTGTCGAAGACCAGCCCGCTGATCGCGCAGTCGGTCCTCGAGCATGCTGTCGGCGCGGACGTTTCGCAAATAACGCGAGCCGAACCCCTTTCCGGCCGCTGGCATCTGCGCGGGACGATTTGGTGGCCGATGACGGATCCGCTGGCGCGTTAAGTCCGGCGGCGGATCAAAGCTCGATCGGCGTTAAGATACCTGCGAAATCCGGCTGCCTTAGCGGCCTTTGCTTGAATGCCCGCCCTTGTGTTTTCGCATCCGATCCGGTTTCACTGCACGGCTTCCCGTGTCCCACCGATTCTCTGAGTTGACCCATGCGATTGTCGCGGTTCTTTCTGCCCATCCTGAAAGAGAATCCGAAAGAGGCGGAGATCGTCTCGCATCGGCTGATGCTGCGCGCGGGCATGATGCGGCAGGAAGCGGCCGGCATCTACGCCTGGCTGCCGCTGGGCTTTCGGGTGCTGAAGAAGATCGAGCAGATCGTCCGCGAGGAACAGGACCGCGCCGGCGCGCTGGAACTGTTGATGCCGACGCTGCAGCTGGCCGACCTCTGGCGCGAAAGCGGCCGCTACGATGCCTACGGTCCGGAGATGCTGCGCATCACCGACCGCCACAAGCGCGAATTGCTGTACGGGCCGACCAACGAGGAAATGATCACCGAGATCTTCCGCGCCTACGTCAAATCCTACAGGAGCCTGCCGCTCAATCTCTACCACATCCAGTGGAAGTTCCGCGACGAGCAGCGTCCGCGTTTCGGCGTGATGCGCGGCCGCGAATTCCTGATGAAGGATGCCTATTCGTTCGACATCGACGAGGCGGCGGCGCGGCGCTCCTACAACCGGATGTTCGTCGCCTACCTGCGCACCTTCGCGCGGATGGGATTGAAGGCGATCCCGATGCGCGCCGAGACCGGCCCGATCGGCGGCGATCTCAGCCACGAATTCATCGTGCTCGCGGAGACCGGCGAGTCCGGCGTCTATTGCGACAGCGACGTGCTCAATCTGCCGGTGCCCGGCGACGACGTCGATTACGACGGCGATCTCACCCCGATCATCAAGCAATGGACCTCGGTCTATGCCGCGACCGAAGACGTCCACGACGCCGCGCGTTTCGAGCGCGAGGTGCCCGCCGACAAGAAGGTGCAACACGCGGGGCATCGAGGTCGGCCAGATCTTCTATTTCGGCACCAAATATTCCGATGCGATGAAGGCCATGGTCGCGGGCCCCGACGGCGTCGACGTGCGCGATCCATGGCGGCTCCTACGGCGTCGGCGTGTCGCGCCTGGTCGGCGCCATCATCGAGGCCTGCCATGACGATGCCGGCATCAAATGGCCGGAAGCGGTGGCGCCGTTCACGGCGGCGATCCTGAACCTGAAGCAGGGCTCTGACGATACCGACGCCGCGTGCGAGACGGCTTTATCGCGAACTGCACGGCCAAGGGCGTCGACGTGCTCTACGACGACACCGACCAGCGCGCCGGCGCCGAAATTCGCCGCCGCCGACCTGATCGGCATTCCCTGGCAGATTCTGGTCGGTCCCGAAGGGCCTCGCCGAGGGCAAGCTCGAGATCAAGCGGCGCAGCGACGGTTCGCGCGAGAATCTCAGCCCGGCGGAAGTGGTGGCGCAGGATGACGCCGGATGAAGTTATCCACTGCGATGCCGCGATGTCGGCCATTCCGGCCACATTTGGCCCGAATCGTGGGATTATCGAGAGATGGATGAAACCATGAGCGAGCCAGTCCGAACCCCGCCTTTTGCGCCATTCGAATGGCTGCTGTCCGGACGCTATTTGCGGGCGCGTCGCAAGGAAGGCTTCATCTCCGTCATCGCCGGCTTTTCGTTCCTCGGCATCATGCTCGGCGTCGCCACGCTGATCATCGTGATGGCCGTCATGAACGGCTTCCGCAAGGAACTGCTGGACAAGATCCTCGGCCTCAACGGGCATCTTCTGGTGCAGCCGCTGGAATCGCCGCTGACCGACTGGAAGGACGTCGCCGAGCGCATCAGCCAGGTGCAGGGCATCCGGCTCGCGGCGCCGGTGGTGGATGGTCAGGCGCTGGCGTCCTCGGCCGTTCAACGCCGCCGGCGTGCTGGTGCGCGGCATGCGCGCCGACGATCTCAACAACCTCACCTCGATCGCCAAGAACATCAAACAGGGCACGCTCGAAGGATTTGACGAGGGGCAGGGCGTCGCCATCGGCCGCAGGCTCGCCGATCAATTGTCGCTGCATGCCGGCGACAGCATCACGCTGGTGGCGCCGAAGGGCGCGGTGACCCCGATGGGCACGACGCCGCGCATCAAGCCCTACAAGATCGCGGCCGTGTTCGAGATCGGCATGTCGGAATACGACGCGAGCTTCGTGTTCATGCCGCTGCCGGAAGCGCAGGCCTATTTCAACCGCAACAACGACGTGACCGCGATCGAGGTGTTCACGACCAATCCCGACAAGATCGACACCTTCCGCAAGACCGTGACGGAGGCGGCCGGGCGGCCGGTGTTTCTGGTCGACTGGCGGCAGCGCAACTCGACCTTCTTCAACGCGCTTCAGGTCGAGCGCAACGTGATGTTTCTGATCCTGACCATGATCGTGCTGGTCGCGGCGCTCAATATCGTCTCCGGCCTGATCATGCTGGTGAAGGACAAGGGCCAGCGACATCGCGATCCTGCGCACCATGGGCGCCTCGCAGGGCTCGATCATGCGGATCTTCCTGATCACGGGCGCTGCGATCGGCGTGGTCGGCACGCTGACCGGCTTCTTCGTCGGCATGCTGATCTGCCTCAACATCGAGATCGATCCGGCAATTCCTGTCCTGGATCACCAACACCGAATTGTTCTCGCCGGAGCTTTATTTCCTCTCGCAGCTGCCGGCCGAGATCGATTTCGGCGAAACCAGCGCGGTCGTGATCATGGCGCTGACGCTGTCGTTCCTGGCGACGCTCTATCCGTCCTGGCGCGCCGCGCGCCTCGATCCCGTCGACGCGCTCCGGTACGAGTGAGGGCGAGATGGCCGCAGGGGGCGGAAGATGTACCGGTTGTCTATCTCCACGAGATAAAACGCCAGTACACGCAGGGCGAGGCGACGCTGACCATTCTCAACGGCGCCAAGCTCGCGCTGTGGGCGGGACAGTCGGTGGCGCTGGTGGCGCCGTCGGGTGCCGGGCAAATCGACGCTGCTGCATATCGCGGGCCTGCTCGAAAGCCCCGATGACGGCGAGGTCTATGTCGGCGGCGCGCCGACCTCGCAGATTATCCGACATCGAGCGCACCCAGATCCGCCGCACCGACATCGGCTTCGTCTATCAGTCGCACCGGCTGCTGCCGGAATTCACCGCGCTCGAAAACGTCATGCTGCCGCAGATGATCCGCGGCCTCAAGCGCTCCGAGACCGTCAAGCGCGCCACCGAAATCCTGGCCTATCTCGGCCTCGGCGATCGCATCACGCACCGGCCGGCCGAACTGTCCGGCGGCGAGCAGCAGCGGGTGGCGATCGCGCGCGCGGTCGCCAACGCGCCGCGGGTGCTGCTGGCGGACGAGCCGACCGGAAATCTCGATCCGCACACCGCCGATCACGTGTTCCAGGCGCTGATGCAACTGGTGAAGGCGACGCGGGTGGCGATGCTGATCGCCACCCACAACATGGAGCTGGCCGGCCGGATGGACCGGCGGGTGTCGCTGGTCGACGGCCAGGTCGTCGAAATGGAGTAGCGGCGTCAGTAAATCGCGTCGATGCTGCCGCGCCGCGTATCGGCCGATCTGATTCGCATACGCGAATATGGATTGACCACGCATTGCGCCGAGCGGCCCGAAGCCGACGCGTTGCATTGCCCGTAGCTCCTCGAGTCTCCCGATTCAATCAGCGACCGATTCCGCTCTGGTCGCCGTCAGCATGGCCGGAATCGTTCCACTCGCGTCCCGAATCTTTTTCGCGGCGCGCACGGTTTCGTCAGTTCCATTTCACCGCGTCAACCACACGCGCGCCGTCTCCTCAACACGATTCCATCTGCCGGCTGCGTGCGTGCGCGATGCAATTATGAAATTTTTGCGGGCGATCCAGCGTCACAAAGTTGCGAAAAGAGCCTGTAACGCAGCGTTAGCTAACTTACGTTTTCACGGAAGTCGCGTTTCGCAGCGCGCTGTTGCCGCGAAGTTACAGCAAATCCGGACGAAGCAATGCTAAGAGCCTGACACGGCCTTGGGGGCTGTACCAACTAGAAACGGAATAAAAAGTATGAAGAAGGTTTTGCTTGTTACGGCCAGCCTGATCGCGCTCGGCGCGGCTGCGCCGGCAGTGGCTGCCGATCTCGCTGCGCGTCCTTACACCAAGGCGCCTCGCGATGATCGCCGCTGTGTATGACTGGAGCGGTTTCTACATCGGCGCCAACGGCGGTTGGGGTTCGAGCCGCAACTGCTGGGACTTCGCTGCGCCGGGCGTTGTCGCGTTCGGCTCCGAAGGTTCCCATGACGCGACCGGCGGCACGGTCGGTGGCCAGGTCGGCTATCGCTGGCAGGCCGGCACCTGGGTGTTCGGCGTTGAAGCGCAGGGCAACTGGGCCGACTTCAAGGGCAGCAACATCAGCCTGTTCGATGCCACGGTTCCGCAACAGATCGACGGATCGATGCGTTCGGCCTGTTCACTGGTCAGGTCGGTTATGCCGCCAACAACGTCCTGTTCTACGTCAAGGGCGGTGCGGCTGTGACCGTCGAACGACTACCGCATCGGTCTATCGCTGCAACCGGCGCGCTGTTTGCTGTCGAGCAACGACGACACCCGCTGGGGTGGCACGGTCGGCGCCGGCCTCGAATACGGCTTCGCCCCGAACTGGTCGGTCGGCGTCGAATACAATCACCTGTTCATGCAGGACCGTACCCTAGCCTTCACCACGCCGGGCGGCCTGCTCTTCGGCACCGATCGCATCCGTCAGGACGTCGATCTCGTCACCGCCCGCCTGAACTACAAGTTCGGTGGCCCGATCATCGCGAAGTACTGATTTTCGCGCTATCAATCCGATCGAAGCCCCGGGCTCTGCCGGGGAGCTTCTTTCGTTTGGGATGCCCGATTAACCATCAGGAAAAGCCGGCAAGACTCAGCGTTCGGGAACGCTTGACTCCTAGAACAAAAAGGAACAATGTTCCTCATATGTTCTTGCATCGTAGGAGTCGGACATGTTGAGGATGTTCGTGGAAGAAGCGGCGGCGCTGGCGTCGATTACGCTGTTTGTCGGGATGATCGCGGTCTGGGCGCAGCTGATTCCGCAGCTCTGATGCGCGGGCGGCACCGGTCCGGCCGTCTCTGGACGGGCTGGGAAAAGCCGGATGGCGGGCGCGGACGGCTGCGTTCCGCGTGGACTCCGCAAGGCCAAGGCATCACCATTGCGGCGGCGAGTCGGCGCGCATGCAGCGGCCGACGATCGCTCCCCACCATGATGCAAGAGCCCGTTAAGCGACCATGTCCAGTGCCGGATTCGTTCATCTCCACGTTCATTCGGCCTATTCGCTGCTGAAGGGCTCGATCAAGATCGCCAAGCTCGGCGAGCTGGCGAAGGCCGACCGCCAGCCGGCGCTGGCGCTGACCGACACCGACAACATGTTCGGGGCGCTGGAATTCTCCGACAAGATGGCGGGCTACGGCATCCAGCCGATCGTCGGCTGCGAGCTCGCCGTCGATTTCGGCGACCAGGACCCGAACGCGCGCAATGCGCTGGCTGCGGCGCCGTCGCGGATCGTGCTGCTGGCGGCGCGCGAGCGCGGCTACCGCAGCCTGATGCGGCTGAACTCGCGGGCGTTCCTGGAAACGCCGGTCCATCAATCGCCGCATATCAAGTTCGAATGGCTGGAGGGCGATGCCGAGGATCTGATCGCGCTGACCGGCGGCCCTGACGGCCCGATCTCGCTGGCGCTCGGCTGCCGATCATGCGGCGCTCGCGGCGGCGCGCTGCGACCGGCTGGCGAGCCTGTTCGGCGACCGCCTCTATGTCGAATTGCAGCGCCACGGCATCGACAAGGAGCGCCGCACCGAGGCCGGCCTGATCGATCTCGCCTATGCCAAGGGATTGCCGCTGGTCGCGACCAACGAGCCTTATTTCGCGGCGCAATGACGATTACGAAGCCCACGACGCGCTGCTGTGCATCGCCGGCGGCCGGCTGATCGCCGAGACCGATCGCGAGCAGCTCACGCCCGATCACCGCTTCAAGACGCGCGCCGAGATGGCGGTGCTGTTCGCCGACATTCCGGAAGCGCTGGCGTCCACGGTCGAGATCGCCGAGCGCTGCTCGTTCCGGCCGATGACGCGCAAGCCGATCCTGCCGCGCTTCACGGTCGGCGCCGGCGTCAGGTTCCGACGCGGAAGCCGAGGAGGCGGCGGAGCTGAAGCGCCAGGCCGAGGAGGGGCTGCGCAAGCCGGCTGCAGGTTCACGGCCTGTCGCCGGGCACCACGGAAGAGGACTACCAGCAAGCGTCTCGCCTTCGAGATCGACGTGATCAACCGCATGAACTATGCGGGCTACTTCCTGATCGTCGCCGACTTCATCAAATGGGCCAAGGCCCACGACATTCCGGTCGGTCCCGGCCGCGGCTCCGGCGCCGGCTCGCTGGTCGCCTATGCGCTGACCATCACCGATCTCGATCCGATCCGCTTCGGCCTGCTGTTCGAGCGCTTCCTCAATCCCGAACGCGTGTCGATGCCGGACTTCGACATCGACTTCTGCCAGGACCGCCGCGGCGAGGTGATCGACTACGTGCAGCAGCGCTACGGCCGCGATCAGGTGGCGCAGATCATCACCTTCGGTACGCTGCAGGCGCGCGGCGTGCTGCGCGACGTCGGCCGCGTGCTGCAGATGCCCTACGGGCAGGTCGACAAGCTGACAAAACTGGTGCCGCAAAATCCGGCGGCGCCGGTGACGCTGGCCGCAGGCGATCGCGAGCGAACCGAAGCTGCAGGCGTTTCGCGACGAGGACCCGGTGGTGGCGCGCGCCTTCGACATCGCCCAGCGCCTCGAAGGCCTGACGCGGCACGCCTCGACCCACGCCGCCGGCATCGTGATCGGCGACCGGCCGCTTGAGCGAACTGGTGCCGCTCTACCGCGATCCCAAATCCGACATGCCGGTGACCCAGTTCAACATGAAATGGGTCGAGCCGGCGGGACTGGTGAAGTTCGACTTCCTCGGCCTGAAGACGCTGACCGTGCTCGACGTCGCGGTCAAGCTGCTCAGGCAGCGCAACATCCATGTCGATCTGCGCGACGCTGCCGATCGACGATGCGCCGAGTTACCAGATGCTGGCGCGCGGCGATGTGGTCGGCGTGTTCCAGGTGGAAAGCCAGGGCATGCGGCGCGCGCTGGTCGACATGCGGCCCGACCGTTTCGAGGACATCATCGCGCTGGTGGCGCTCTATCGCCCGGGCCCGATGGCGAACATCCCGACCTATTGCGCGCGCAAGCACGGCGACGAGGAGCCGGAATATCTGCATCCGATCCTGGAGCCGATCCTGAAGGAGACGTTCGGCGTCATCATCTATCAGGAACAGGTGATGCAGATCGCGCAGGTGATGGCCGGCTATTCGCTCGGCGACGCCGACCTGCTGCGCCGCGCGATGGGCAAGAAGATCCGCGCCGAGATGGAGAAGCAGCGCGCGGTCTTCGTCGCCGGCGCGGTCAAGAACGGCGTGCCGAAAGGGCAGGCCGACACGATCTTCGAACTGCTCGCAAAATTCGCCGACTACGGCTTCAACAAGAGCCACGCCGCGGCCTACGCGCTGGTGTCCTATCACACCGCCTACATGAAGGCGCATTACCCGGTGGAGTTCCTGGCGGCGTCGATGACGCTCGAACTCAACAACACCGACAAGCTCGTCGGAATTTCGCGCCGAGGCGCAGCGGCTCGGCATCAAGGTCGAGGCGCCCAACATCAACCGCTCGGGCGCCACCTTCGAGGTCGGCGAGAACACGATCTATTACGCGCTGGCCGCGCTGAAGGGCGTCGGCCCGCAGGCGGTGGAGCTGATCGTGGAAGAGCGGCGCAAGGGCGCCGTTCACCTCGCTCGCCGATTTCGCGGCGCGGGTCAATCCGCGCGCCATCAACAAGCGCGTCATCGAAAGCCTCGCGGCCGCCGGCGCCTTCGACACGCTCGACTCGAACCGCGCCCGCGTCTTTGCCGGCGCGGACGCCATTCTCGCCGCCTGCCAGCGCAGCCATGAGGCCGCAACGATCGGTCAGAACGACATGTTCGGCAACGCTGCCGACGCGCCGACCATCATGCTGCCGCAGATCGAGCCGTGGCTGCCGGCCGAAAAGCTCCGCCGTGAATACGACGCCGTCGGCTTCTTCCTGTCCGGCCATCCGCTCGACGATTACGCCACCGTGTTGAAGCGGCTGCGCGTGCAGTCCTGGGCGGAATTCTCGCGCGCCGTCAAAACCGGCGCGACCGCGGGCAAGGTCGCGGCCACCGTGGTGTCGCGGATGGAACGGCGCACCAAGACCGGCAACAAGATGGGCATCATGGGCCTGTCCGACCCGACCGGCCATTTCGAGGCGGTGCTGTTTTCCGAAGGCCTTGCGCAATATCGCGACGTGCTGGAGCCGGGCGCGGCCGTGTTGCTGCAGCTCGGCGCCGAACTGCAGGGCGAGGACGTGCGCGCGCGGGTGCTGCATGCCGAGCCGCTGGATGACGCCGCGGCCAAAACCCAAAAGGGCCTGCGGATTTTCGTTCGCGACACCAAGCCGCTGGATTCGATCGCGCGGCGGCTCAACATGCCGGAAGCCGCCGCACCGGGCGGTCCGGCGAAGGGCCCGCCAGGCGAAACCTGCGCCCGCGCCGTCGGGCGGCGCCGATGGCGACGTCTCGCTCGTCATCATGCTCGACCTCGCAGACCGAGGTGGAGATGAAGCTCCCCGGCCGCTTCAAGGTCTCGCCGCAGATCGCGGGCGCGATCAAGGCGGTGTGCGGGCGTGGTGGACGTGCAGACGCTGTAGGTCGTGGCAAGGGATTTGCTGCCGCGGCTGCACGAAATTGCAGCAGGCACGATCGGCATTCATCGAAGGCATCGCCCCCTTCAGCTCCCGTTAACGCAGTATGCGGCGTGGCTTGTCGGGCGCGTGGAGATACGATTGCAACCCCGAGGTGTTTTGGTTAAACGGCGAGAGCCATCATTGCCGTGTGGGCATGGCCAGGGGACTTCGTGGTTGTTTCGGTTGCCAGGGTTGCGCGCGCTGACATGGTTGCTGCTGTTGCTGGCCCTTGATGGCGGCACAGCGTGGACGGCGCAGGGTGCCTCCTCGATCGCGGAGGGCATCTACGCCGCGGCGCCGCCGCGACTGCGCTGATCGCCGATGCCGGGCAGCAGGCGTCGATCGGCTCCGGCTTCCTTGTTCTCCGCCGACGGGCTGGCGATCACCAACTACCACGTGGTTTCGCAGGCCGTACTCCGAGCCGAAAACCTATCGGCTCGAATATGCGGCGGCCGACGGCAGCCGTGGAGAGCTCAGCGTGGTCGAGCGTCGACATGCCAGACGATCTCGCGATCGTTCGCCTTGCCAAGCGTGACGCGCCATTTTCCACCTTCGACAGCGCTGCGATGGAAGAGCTCGCCTCCCAAGGGCGAGCGCCTGTATTCCATGGGCAACCCGCTCGACCTCGGGTTCACGATCATCGAAGGCACCTATAACGGCCTGGTGGACCGCACCTACAATGATCGCGTGCACTTCAGTGGCGCGCTCAATCCGGGCATGAGCGGCGGTCCGACCGTTTCCGCCGAAGGGACAGGTCGTTGGCGTCAACGTCGCCACCCGCAGGGGCGGCCAGCTCTCCAGCTTCCTGGTGCCGGCGCGTTATGCGGCGGCGCTGCTGCAGCGGGTGCGCGAGGAGAAAACCCCGCCGGATCTACGGGCCGAGATCGGGCGACAACTCGCAGCGTGGCAGTCGGCGCTCCACAGATCGTTTGCCGAGAAAGGGTTTCGCCTTCGACCGCGCTCGGGCCGTATTTGGCCCCCGAGACGGTCGCGCCCTGGTTCAATTGCTGGGCCAAGTACCAATGCGGGCGCCACGCCCCGGCCGCGCCGCCAGCATCGATTCGATCAACTGCAAGGCCGATACCGCCGTGTATGTTGCTCCCGACCTGAACACGGAGGGCGATCCAGATCGATCATTCCTACGTCAAGGCGATCGATCTCAATCAGTTCCAGCTTGCAACCCTTCTGACGCCAGATGAGCCAGCCGCGGCTTGTCGGCGGCGGCCCGTTCCGCAAGTGGTACACACGCAGCGCTGCCACGAGGATTTTGTCGGTGCCGCAGCGGCGTCGGGAGAACCCGCCGCTCAGGGTTATCTGGTGCGCGCAGGCCTATCGTGAATTCGAAGAGAGTTCTCTACGACGCTGGCCCTGATCGCCGTGACCCAGGATCAGGGCAGCGAGGCATTGGTCTCGCGGTTGAGTCTCAGGCGGTGGGCTATGACGACGCCGTGGCGCTCGGCAAGCGCTTCCTTCAATCGGTGCAGTCGAGCAAATGATCTGGGTAGAAATACCGTCGCGTCACCGCGATATTGCCGCGCGTTTCCGGATCGCCGCTCCGGGGCGCGGATCGGCCGCGGCTATGACAACGACGTCATCATCGACGATCCCTATGTCGCCGCACAGCATCTGCGTGTCTTTCGCGACGAGGCCGGGCAACTCGTTGCCGAGGATCTGGGTAGCGCCAACGGCATCGTTTCTCGACGGCGGCCGCAATCGGCTCGCGCGCATCGTCATTGACGGCAAACATCCGATCTGTATCGGCCAGCGACCTATCTGCGCGTTCGCGATATCCACCATGAGGTCGAACGCGAACGCGTGGCTCCGCCGGAGGTGGCGGGGCCTTGCCGATCGCGGCGGCCGCAGCGCTCGGCGCTTCGCTGTTGGGATTGAGCGCGCTTCAGATCTGGCTCGCCCAGACGGCCGAGCTGCGGGCTTCGAGCTATCTCACGCCGCTGGCTGACGATCGTCGCCACGGTCCTCGTGTGGGCTGGCATATGGGCGCTGCTGTCGCGAATATTTTCCGGAGGCTCGCACCTCCTCCGCAACCTGCTCATTACGCTGGCGGGCGGCCTTGCGTTCTCGCTGTACCACGAGTTTGCCCGCGTTTCCGCGTTTGCGTGGACCTGGTCCGGAGCCAGCACCTCCAATACGTGGCGACGTGGTCGATCCTGGCGGCCGTAGTGCTTCCTGCATTTGCGCGAGGTAGGCCGAACCCGACTCAAGCTGAAGGGCGCCATCGTGGTCGCGCTGCTCGTTATCGCGATCGCGCTCCAGGCCTTGCAGCGGTCCGAGGCTTTTTCCGATTACGGGCGGCAGTACACGACGCACCAGCTGATGCCGCCTGCGTTCCGTGCGGTCCAGCTCACCGAACAAAACGTTTTCTTTGGCGAAATCGCCAATCTCAAAACCAGGCTCGACAGCGATCGTGTGAATGCCAGGCCAAACGAGGTGGTCCAGTAGTCGATTGCTCCGCTGGCGGCCGGCTCGGCGTCAGATCGCAGGTGCGATCAGGTCGCGGCTGCGATCAAGGCGCTGGCGGGCGTAGTGGACGTGCAGGCGCTGTAGCTCACGCCGTCCACACTCCGCTCTCATGATGAGGCCGCCAACATCTTCGCGAACCTGGCGAGAATTCGCCTCTGCCAACCGTGAGTTGTGCGCACCTCGACTCAAGAACCAGAAGCTTAACCATCCAGCTTCCGTGAAGTTTCTCCGCGCGAACCATAGGTGTTACGATGGATCAGGCGTCAGCGATCTCGAACGCCGCGAGCCGCAAAGGCGAGGAAAATTGCAATGTGCGAAAAATGTTCAATGGATCAGCTTCATCCGACGGCGCCCTCGCGGCGTTCCGTCGATTCTCTTCGCGGCCTCGGCACTTGGTGGGCTGATGCTCGCCGACACGGCTAACGCCAAGGATACCAAGGCTCCTCCCAAGCCGCAGAACGTGTTGTCGCCGGATGCCGCCCTCAAGAAATTGATGGAAGGAAATGCGCGCTATGTTGACGGCACGGCGCGGCGCCACGACTTCAAGCATGAGAGGGAGGCATTGGCCGGAGGTCAGAACCCCTACGCGGCCATCCTGAGCTGCGCGGATTCGCGCATCGCGCGCCGAATATGCCTTCGATAGCGGGCGTGGTGACTTGTTCGTCTGCCGCGTGGCCGGCAATTTCGCCAACGACGATACGGTTGCAAGCATGGAATATGCCGTCGCCGTGCTTGGCGCGCCGATGATCCTCGTCCTTGGTCACGACAGTTGCGGTGCCGTCGACGCGACGATCAAATCCCTGAAGGACGACAAGCCGCCGCCGGGACACATTCCGTCTCTGGTGGCTGCGATTGCACCCGCGGTGAAGGCGTCGGCACAGCAGAGCGGAAATGCGCTCGACAACGCCATTCGGCAGAACGTGATCGATAACGTCGCCAAGCTGAAATCGGCCGCACCGATCCTCAACGCAGCCGTCGAGCAGAACAAGGTCAAAGTGGTCGGCGGCATCTACCGGCTTGCAACCGGCAAGGTCGAGCTGTTGAGTTGACCAGGCTGGCTGGGTGCGGCGCGCGTCACCGCGCCCAGTACGGTGTTAGGCGTGGTCACGTTAGGAAGAAGCGGCAATAATCGCCGTCATCCGTATCCACTTGAGGTTTCACTGGGCCGCTTCAATTCCATCCCGGCTTCACGAAGCCGCTACAACATAAATGCTATTGCAACCTCACGGTGTTCCCGGCTATGCCCTTTCAGGGGATTAGTTTTGGGGGCGTTATGTTGGGGCGTGGAATTGCGTTGCTGTCGGGTGCGTTGTTGCTGTCGGGTGCATGACCGCCAAAGTCGGAACAGACTATGCGGCGATATCGCAAAAGATCGGTCCGCCAAAACCAGGGCAGTCCCGGGTGGTGGTGCTTCAGCCAAAAAGCGCGACGGCCTATCCATGGCCCTTTGCGCCTGCGACGTGAAGCTGGACGGCAGTCCGATGGGCAAGGTGATGGTAGGAACCTACGCCTATGCCGACCTCGCCCGCAGGTCCGCACCAGCTCACTGCGACCGAAGTGATGTTTCCCGGCGAGACCAAGCGCGATTTCAGCACCGCGCCCGGCCGCACCTATTTCTTTCTGGTCAAGTCCAGCGCGAGGCATGACGCGGTAACCGGCACGACCGCATGGTTGCGGGATTGGCCGGCGCCGTGGTTGCGTCTGTCGTAACCTCCGGCAGCGACAATACAGGGCCGGCCGACCTCATTCCGCTGGACGAGCCGACGGCGAGAACGACGCTCGTGGAGCTTCAGCTGGCGGAATAGCGTCGGGCCGAAATCATCCAGCGACGTCACGCGGCGGCGCGCCATCGCTGCCGCTATCATCTCCATGTCGTGCTCGGAGATTTCGAACAGTCCGAAGCGGAGCTGAAAGCCCCAGTTGCGTTTGGCCGTCGTGAACTCGAGCCGGCCGACGAGGGGCTTGATCGGCGCTTCTCGGGCCGCGCACCAGCCGACGTCACGGCGGAACGGCGAGAAACCGCCGCCCATGTCCGCCTGATACGGCGCGCCGTCATCCACGACACCGATCGCCGTAAACGACTGCAATCCGTCCCGACCGCGGAAGGCGCCGGTCGGCGAGTAGTAGACGACGCGGTCGCCGGGCTGGATGCGCCGGAGCGGCGCGGCCTTGCCGTGACAGACCTGCATGAAGCCGCTGGCTGCGGCCGATACGAACATGTTCGGCGGAAGCCACCGCCACCCAGTTCCTGCTCATGCCGCCGCCGGAACGAGCACGCGCAGGCGATGGCCATCGGGATCGGTCGCGACAAAGGTCGTACCGAAATCCATCTGCACGGGCTCCTGGAGAATGTTCAGCCCGCGCTTCTTCCAGTCGGCGAAGGTCGCCTCGACCGCGGCGGCATTTTCGACCGTGAACGCGACTTCGCCAGCGCCCGCCTGCGCGTCGGCTGCAGGCTCCACGGTCTTGCGCGACCACAGTCCCAGCATCACGCCTTCCCTCAGCGGCAGCATCGCAAAGGTCGGCGAGCTATCGAGAATGGGATGGCCGAGCAGGTCGGCATAAAAGCCGGCGCTGGCCGGCGGGTTCTCGACATAGAGCAGGACGAAACTGAAATTTGGCATCTGGAAGATTCCTGGTTGAACATCGCCGCCGAAGCCGCGCGGCGTCCGGCATGAAGCTCAGCCTAGGGGATGACCCTGCCAAAAACTGTCAGCAGTGAAATTCGCTAGCGTTCGGGAATTCCTTCGCTGGCGCGCCATTCCTTCAACAGCGACCTGCCGCCGCCGCGGATAGCGCTTGTCGAGGATCTGCACCTTGCCGATGCGGTCGGTGCGGAAATGCCGAAAGCCTTCGCGGAGTTCGCACCACGCCACGACGATGCGCACGCGGTCGAAAAGCCCAGCGCGAACGGCCAGATCGTGCGCTTTGAACTGCGTCCGTTGCCGTCGTGATAGCCGATCCGCAACTTGCGCTCGGTCCGGATCGCCGAGCGAATGACCGGCAGTTCGACATCACCTGCGGCGATCGCTTTTCCCGGCCCGATCAGAAGGCCCGACGTATCGAGACCATCTTTCAGGTCCGGCGGAAGCACGGCTGATATCTTGGCCAATGCGCTGCGTGCGGCGCCGCTCAGCGCCGCGTCGGTGCGGTCCGCCACCCAGCGCGAGCCGAGCACGATCGCCTCGATTTCGTCTTCCGAGAACATCAGCGGCGGCAGCATGAAGCCCGGACGCAGCACGTAGCCGACGCCCGGCTCGCCATCGATCTGCGCGCCCTGCGCGTTGAGCGTTTCGATGTCGCGGTAGAGCGTGCGCAGCGAAATCCCGAGCGCCTCGGCCAGCACCGCGCCGCTGACCGGACGCCGATAGCCACGCAAAAGTTGAATGAGATCGAGTAAGCGCTGCGCGCGCGACATTAATCCGCCTCGTTATCAAGCGGGACGAGGGTATCAGGGCCTGCTGCCAAGTTATGTCAGCATCATCAACATGATTTCCGCAGGCCAGCGTTGTTTCGGGTTACTCATTCCGCGCAACGACGCCATCGCCAATTTCATGAAGTTGTCATTGCTTTTGCGATGCCGTCCCGACCTGATCCGTCGTATAGTCGCACCAAGGGGAACTGTTCTGCATCACGTGAATACCACCTGAAATCGCAGCAACGGAGGTCCGCCATGAAAGTCAAAGACGCGATGCACAAGGGCGTCGACTGGGTCAGCCCCGACACGCCCGATCACCGAAATCGCAAAGCTGATGCGCAGCGCATGATATCGGCTGCATTCCGATCGGAGAGGACGACCAGCTGGTCGGGATGGTGACCGACCGCGACATCGTCTGCAAAGGGCTTGCCGAGCAACGGTTTCGATGCCAGCCGCGCCAAGGCGCGCGACGTGATGACCGAAGGCATCCATTGCTGCCGCGAGGACGATGACCTTGCCAAGGCGGTGCATCACATGGAGACGCTGAAGGTCCGCAGGTTGCCGGTGATCAACAAGAGCAAGCGGATGGTCGGCATGATCAGCCTGGGCGACGTCAGCCATTCTACGTCAGGCGATTTGGTGTCCGGGTACGTCAAGAGCGTTGCGGCCCATCACTGAAGCGGCGGCCTGTTGCGATCGAGATCGCCCCGAAACGGCTCGCGCCTGTTCGACCGCGAACAGGTGCGAGGCGTCCTGCTTGAAGTCGCTCGACCGCGCCGGCGCAGCCGGCGGATCGAGCGGCCTCAATCGTGCGTGCTGAAGTGGCCGCGCCAGGCCTTCGCCGTCAATCGCGCGAACTGCGCGCCCTCCATGCGGATCAGCGTGGCGTGATCGCCGCCTTCCATGTAGACGTGCCGCCGCGCATCGATGCTGTCGTCGATGATGACGTCCAGCCCGTAGCATTCGCCGAGCGGCGGTACGGCCCCGCGGTCGCAGTCCTCGAACAGCCGCGCGATTTCGTCTTCGCTCGCCAGGTCGACCTTGTGGCCGAGCTGACTTTTCAGGGCCGACAAATGCAGGTGACGGGAGGCCGGAAGAACGGCCATCATGTAGCCGCCGTCGCGGCGCAGCACGACGGCCTTGGCCAGCGCCTCGCCCGGCACATGGCAAGCCTCGGCCGTGCGCGTCGATGACATCGTAGGGGCATGAGGGATCAGGTCGTAGGTGACGCTCTGATCCAGATATTTCTGCAGGGTCGGGGAAACGGTCATGGCGATTTCCTCCATTGCATGGGCAATTCGCACACCGGGAGGAACTCGCGCCGTCGCCTCACGATGCGGGCGAACACGATCTTGGCGAAAGGATACGCCCGCCAAACGGCCGCGACAATGCGAATTTCGGTGCCGGAACCGGGCGGCGCGAGGCGCTATGCCTTGCTGAGAGCGCAATTATTCAAGAAATGTTCATTTTAACGCGCGCTCCATGCAAAGCGCGGGCGGCGACAGGGTGGGATCCCATGCGGTTAGCAAGAAGTTTGTCGATCCTCTCGGCGTGTCTGGTCGCGATATCCGGGCTGGCGGGACATTTGAGCAGCGCCGCCGCGCAAGCGCCGGAAAAGCGCATTGCGCTGGTGGTCGGCAATGGCGCCTATGCGAAATCGCCGCTGGCGACGGCGGCCAACGACGCCGGCCTGATCGCGCAGACCTTGCAGGCGGCGGGCTTCGACGTGATCGGCGCCCGCGATCTCGATGGCGACACGCTGCGCAAGAGTTTTCGCGACTTCATCAACAAGGCCGAAGCCTCGGGGCCGGACACGGTCGCGATGGTGTATCTGGCCGGCTACGGGCTGCAATTGGGCGGGCGACAACTATTTCGTGCCGGTCGATTCCGCGATCAACCGCGATACCGACGTGCCGATCGAGGCGCTGCGGACCGGCGACTACATCCGTCAGCTCGCCTCGCTGCCGCTGAAGGCCGGCATCGTCGTGCTGGACGCGGCGCGGCAACAACCTTTCGTCAACGGACAGATCGCAAGCGGCCTCGCGCTTGGTCGAGGCGGATCCGCACATGCTGATCGCGTTCAACGCGGCGCCCGGAACGGTCGCGCCGGCCGAGCAGGGGCCGTACGGCGTCTACGCCCAGTCGCTGGCCGAGATGATCCGGACCGGCGGATTGCCGCTGCCGGAAGTTTTCAATCGCGTGCGGCTTCGCGTCAACGAGGCGAGCAAGGGCGCGCAGGTGCCCTGGGACAGCCAGAAGGTCGATGCGGCCTTCACGTTCTTCGAGCGCGCACCGGATGCGCCCGCAGCTGCCGCCGCCGGATCAGGTCGCCGCCATCCGCAGCAAGCCGATCCGCGATCTCGGCGTGCAGGACGCCTACGCCGCGGTGCTGGAGCGCGACACGCTGCCAGGCCTACGAGGATTTTCTCGCCGCCTATCCCGACGATCCCATGGCAAAGCGGGTGAGGGCGATCGCGGCGGCGCGGCGCGAAGCGATCACCTGGCGCCGCACCTACCGCGCCGATACCCCGAACGCCTATTGGTCGTATCTGCAACGCTACCCGCGCGGGCCGCATGCTGGCGACGCGCGCCGCCGCCTTGCCATTCTCACCGCGTCGCTGGAGCCGCCGCCGTCGTTTGACGTCATCGACTACGACGTGCCGCCGCCGCCGCCGGAAGAATTCATCTATGTCGATCGGCCGGTGCTGGCCTTCGGCGATCCCGAGTTCGATTTTGTCGCCGCCGCCACCGGCGCCGGTCTACTACCTGCCGCCGCCGCCGGACGATTTCGTGATATTGGAGCCGCCGCCGCCGCCGATCGGGCTGTTCATCCTGCCGCAGCCGATCTTTGTGCCGATACCGGTCTATGTGCGGGCGCCGCGCTATGTGGCGCCGCCGCCGAACAACATCATCTTTGCCAACATCCACAACAGGGCTGTCATCAACAACGTGATCAACAGGCCGCCACAGCCAGGCTGCCCCGTGTCGGGCGGACTTGGCGCCAAGGCCGGCGGACGCCCCGGCGCGCCGGTTGCGCCGGGGCAGGGTGGCGCCACGCCGACACTGCCGCCTGCGGTGGCGCAAAGGGCCACGCTGATCCAGCAGGGCAAAGCGCCGGTACCGCCGAGCGCCGCGATCAATCCTGCCGCGAGGGCCGGCTTGCCCGGCGCGCGGGCAGGCCGGAAGGCCGAACGCGACGCTGCCGGCCAATGCGCCGGGCGCGCTGCCTTCGACCCAGCCCTTGCCGAGGACCAACGCGCTGCCGGTTCCAGGCGCCAGGGGCGCGCCACCCGCGCCTCCGAGCGCTGCGGTATCGCCAGGGCGCAGTCAATCCGAACGCGAGGCCTGGCGCGGCACGCTCCGGGATCAGCGGCTCCGACCGCTCCCGGCGCGGCTACCGGCTCCAGGCCCGCCATCGGGGCGACTGCTCCCGCAGCGCCCGTTGGCCAGCCGAGACCGGGCGTCTCCGGCCCGGCGAGGGTCGTAGCCCCGCCACCCGGCGCCGCCGCGCCGCCAAAGCCCGCCGCTGCGATTGCCCCGAAACCTCAATTGCAGCCTGAGCTGCGGCGAGCCCCGCCACCGTCGGCGGTGCACGTGGCAAGGCCGCCACCGCCGGCAGCCCGCGTCGCTCCGGCACCACCGCCGCGGATGGCCGCCCCACCGCCGCGGATGGCCGCGCCGTCGCCGCCACCAAGGATGGCCGCTCCACCCCACGTATGGCTGCGCCGCCGCCACAGCGCATGGCGGCGCCGCCGCCCCGCGTATGGCGGCACCGCCGCCCCGGATGGCTGCGCCACCGCCGCGTCCGGCTCCGCCGGCGGCGGCCAGAAGTGCCCGCCGGGCGCTCGATGCTGATTGTTAATCGGCCAGATCCGCAGGGATCTGGCCGGCGAGCGGCCCTAAATCGCGGGGCCGGAAGGCCGAAAATCAGGCCTTATTTCCTTGCTTCTGGCTGGAATCCGGCTATACAGCGCGCCATCTCACACGGAAACATGGCTCAAAGGCCGTCCGGTGGCAGCCGGGCCATAAGGCTCGTTTGCTCACACGTTTCCGGAGGAACCAACCGGAGGAATCATCACTATGTCGCTACCCGATTTTTCTATGCGTCAGCTGCTTGAAGCTGGCGTGCACTTTGGCCACCAATCGCACCGCTGGAATCCGAAGATGGCGGAGTTCATTTTCGGTGCCCGCAACAACATCCACATCATCGATCTCGCCCAGACCGTGCCGTTGCTGCACACCGCGCTGAAGGCGGTCAGTGACACCGTCGCCAAGGGCGGCCGTATCCTGTTCGTCGGCACCAAGCGCCAGGCGCAGGACGGCGTTGCCGAGGCCGCCAAGCGGTCGGCGCAGTATTTCGTCAATTCGCGCTGGCTCGGCGGCACGCTGACCAACTGGAAGACGATTTCGGGCTCGATCAAGCGCCTGCGTCATCTCGATGAAGTGCTGTCGTCCGGCGAGGCCTCCTCCTACACCAAGAAGGAGCGGCTGACGCTGCAGCGCGAGCGCGACAAGCTCGACCGTTCGCTCGGCGGCATCAAGGACATGGGCGGGCTTCCCGACATGATCTTCGTGATCGACACCAACAAGGAAGACATCGCGATCCAGGAAGCGCAGCGGCTCAACATTCCCGTTGCCGCGATCGTCGATACCAATTCCGACCCCAAGGGCATCACCTTTGTGGTGCCGGGCAATGACGACGCCGGCCGCGCCATTTCGCTGTATTGCGACCTGGTGGCCCGCGCCGCCATCGACGGCATCTCGCGCGCCCAGGGCGACCACGGCATCGACATCGGCGCCTCCGCCCAGCCGGCCCGCGAGGAAATTCCGGCAGCACCCCAGCCGACCGGCTTCCAGGGTCTGGCCGGTCCGCGCGGCACCGCCGACAACCTCAAGAAGCTCACCGGCGTGTCGGGTGCGATCGAGAAGAAGTTCAACGACCTCGGCATCTTCCATTACTGGCAGCTCGCCGAACTCGATCACGACACCGCGCACAAGATCGGTGAAGAGGTCGGTCTTCCGAGCCGGGCCGATGCCTGGGTCGCGCAGGCCAAGACGCTGACCGCGGAAGCGGAATAATTGGTAACGCCGCGTGGCCGGCTCTCCGGCCACCGGCTCTGTTCCTCAGATTGACGGCATTCCCTGGAGCTGACGGCGGCATGGCGCAAAGCGCGCGCTGCGCCTGTGGCTAACAGGCAAGAAGGATATTCGACGATGGCAACGATCACTGCGGCGATGGTCAAGGAACTGCGCGAGATCGACCGGCGCAGGCATGATGGACTGCAAGGCAGCGCTCACCGAAACCGACGGCGACATGACGGCCGCGCAGCGATTGGCTGCGCAAGAAGGGCCTGTCGAAGGCCGCCAAGAAGGCCGGCCGCGTCGCGGCGGAAGGCCTGATCGGCGCGCTGACCTCGGGCGCCAAGGGCGTCGTGGTCGAAGTCAACTCCGAGACCGATTTCGTTGCCCGCAACGAGCAGTTCCAGGGCCTCGTCAAGATGATCGCCCAGGTCGCGCTCGCACAACGGCGCCGACGTCGAGACGATCAAGGCGGCCAAGGTCGGCAGCGTCACGGTCGAGACCGCGATTTCGGACGCGATCGCGACCATCGGCGAGAACATGTCGCTGCGCCGCGCGGCTTCGCTCGAAGTCGGCCAGGGCGTGGTGTCGAGCTACGTCCATGGCGCCGTGATCGACGGCGCCGGCAAGATGGGCGTGCTGGTGGCGCTGGAATCCACCGGCAAGACCGATGAGCTCAGCCAGCTCGGCCGTCAGCTGGCCATGCATGTGGCCGCGACCAATCCGCAGGCGCTGGATCCGAGCGGTCTCGATCCGGCGATCGTGACGCGCGAAAAGGACGTGCTGGCCGACAAGTATCGCCAGCAGGGCAAGCCGGAGAACGTGATCGAGAAGATCGTCGAGTCCGGCCTGAAGACCTATTACAAGGAAGTCTGCCTGCTGGAGCAGGCGTTCATCCACGACGAAAAGGGCAAGTCGGTCGCCCAGGCGGTGAAGGAAGCCGAAGGCAAGATCGGCGCGCCTGTGAAGATTGCCGGATTTGTGCGCTATGCTCTCGGCGAGGAATCGAAAAGCAGGAATCCGATTTCGCAGCCGAGGTCGCGGCGGCCAGCGGCAAGAAGTAACCGCTGCGGTCAAAAGTCTTCCGGCGCCAACGCGCCGGAAGTCGTCTGCGCGGGACAAGGAAGCGATAAGCAATGGCTGAGCCGGTCTATCGTCGCGTCGTGATCAAGCTTTCGGGCGAGTATCTCGCCGGCAGCCACTCCTTCGGTATCGACCAGCCCACCATCGACCGCATCGCCGACGACCTGATCGCGGCCCAGAAGCTCGGCGTCGAGGTGGCCGTCGTGATCGGCGGCGGCAATATCGTTCGCGGCGTCGAAGTCTCCTCGCGCGGCGTGTCGCGCCCGACCGGCGACACCATGGGCATGCTCGCCACCATGATGAACTGCCTGGCGCTGGAAGCCGCCATCGAGCGGCAAGGGGACGCCGGCGCGGACCCTGTCGGCGTTCGTGATGCCCGAGATTTCCGAGCTGTTCACCCGCAGTGCAGCGCACAAATACCTCGCCGAGGGCCGGATCGTGCTGCTCGGCGGTGGAACCGGCAATCCGTTCTTCACCACCGACACCACGGCGGTGTTGCGGGCGGCCGAGATCGGGGCGCAGGCGGTGCTCAAGGCCACCAATGTCGACGGCGTTTACAGCGCCGATCCCAAAAGGACCCGTCGGCCAAGCGATTCGATCGCCTGACGCATTCGCAGGCGATTGCAGGCGGCTACAAGGTGATGGATGCGACCGCATTCGCGCTTGCCCGCGAGACGTCGCTGCCTATCATCGTATTCTCGATCGCCGAGCCGGGTTCGATCGGCGCGATCCTGCGCGGGACCGGCCACGGCACGGTGGTTGCCGGCTGACATGCCGGTGCTGCTTCGAACCGCGGGCTTCAAGGCGCCGGCGGCTGGTTTCTAAGGAGGGAAGAGCGTTATGCCCACGCCTGGTTTTGACATCAACGAATTGAAGCGCCGCATGCAAGGCGCCACCCAGTCGCTCAAGCATGAGCTGGGCGGCTTGCGGACCGGCCGCGCGGCGGCGTCCATGCTGGAACCGGTGCAGGTCGAGGCCTACGGCTCGCATATGCCGCTCAACCAGCTCGCCACCGTCAGCGTGCCCGAGCCGCGCCTGCTTTCCGTGCAGGTGTGGGACAAGTCGATGGTCAAGGCCGTCGAAAAGGCGATCGTCGATTCGAACCTCGGCCTCTCGCCCGCGACCGAAGGGCAGGTGCTGCGCTTGCGGATTCCCGAGCTCAACGAGGAGCGGCGCAAGGAACTGGTGAAGGTCGCGCACAAATACGCCGAAGCCGCCAAGGTCGCCGTCCGCCATGTCCGTCGCGACGGACTGGATATCGTCAAGAAGCTCGAGAAGAATCACGAGATTTCCGAAGACGATCAGGAACGGCTCGCCAATGATGTGCAGAAGGCGACCGACGGAACGATTGCGGAAATCGATCAGTTGCTTGCGGCGAAGGAAAAGGAAATCCTCACCGTTTGACGGCAACGTCCAGAATCGAGATTGGTCCTGGAATTCAGATAATGCCGAACGCCGCCGCCCCCGCACCGGAAGGATCGGATCGATCCGTTCCCCTGCATGTGGCGATCATCATGGACGGAAACGGGCGCTGGGCGGCAGCGCGCGGCTTGCCGCGTGCCGAAGGCCATCGCCGCGGCGTCGAGGCGCTGCGCCGCGTCGTTCGCGCCGCCCATGAACTCGGCGTGCTCTACCTGACGATCTTCTCGTTCAGCTCCGAAAACTGGTCGCGGCCGGCGACCGAAATCGGCGATCTCTTCGGACTGCTCCGCCGCTTCATCCGCAACGATCTGGCGACGCTGCATCGCGACGGCGTGCGCGTGCGCGTGATCGGCGAGCGCGAAGGGCTGGAGCCCGATATCTGCGCGCTCTGAACGAAGCCGAGGAACTGACCAGGGCCAACACCAAGCTCAATCTGGTGGTCGCATTCAACTACGGATCGCGCCAGGAAATCGCCGGCGCCGCGCAGCGGCTGGCGCGCGAAGTGGCGGAGGGCAAGCGCGATCCGGCATCGATCGACGCCGATGCGCTCGGCCGCTATCTCGATGCGCCCGACATTCCCGATCCCGACCTGATCATCCGCACCAGCGGCGAGCAGCGGCTGTCGAACTTCCTGATGTGGCAGGCGGCCTACAGCGAACTCGTGTTCGTGCCGATCCACTGGCCGGATTTCGACAAGGCCGCGCTGGAAAGCGCGATCGCCGAATATGCCAGACGGGAACGCCGTTTCGGCGGTCTGGCCGCGAAAACCGGATCGTGACCGAGGACAAGGCCGCGCCGGCGGCATGCGATCGCGAGCCGGGTTCGCGCAATCTCGTCTGATGCGCATCGCCGTCGCCGCCGGTGCTGATCCCGCTTGCGGTCGCGATCGCCTATGCCGGCGGCTGGCTGTGGACCGCGCTGGTGACGCTGGCCGCCATCGGCCTGTATCGTGGAATGGCTCGACGATCGTGGGTCTCGCGCGCGCTACGCGCGTGATCGCGTGCCGGGTGTCGTCGCGCTTGCGGTCGCCGGGTTTTGTCTTGCGATCGGCCGGCTCGATGCCGCGCTGATCGTGCTGGCGATCGGTCTCGCTGCGGTGGCATCGATCGCGCCGGAGCGGCGCAGCTGGGCGGCGGCGGGATTTTCGTATGCGGCGGCGGCGCGAGATCGCCTCGGTGCTGGTGCGTCTCGATCCCGTCAAGGGATTCGCCGCGCTGATGTTCGTGCTGCTGATCGTATGGGTGACCGATAGCGGCGGCTATTTCGCCGGCCGCGGCATTGGCGGGCCGAAACTCTGGCCGCGCGTCAGCCCGAAGAAGACCTGGGCGGGCGCCGTCGGCGGCTTTGCCGCGAGCCTCGCCGTGGCGTGCGGATTTGCCGCGTTCGATCTGGGCAAAATCGGGCCGCTATTGATGCTTTCGGGCGCGCTTTCGGTCGTTTCGCAGCTCGGCGATCTCTTCGAGATCCGCCGTGAAGCGGCGATTTGGCGTAAAGGACTCAAGTCACATTATTCCCGGCCATGGCGGGCTACTGGATCGCCTGGACGGATTTGTCGCAGCCGTCGTCGTGGCGGCACTTTTCGGTTTTCTGCGGGGTGGCGCCGATGGCGTCGGCCGCGGTCTTATGGTTTGGTGAAATTATGAGCGCAGTTCCATTGCGTAACAACAAGGCCGCGGCATCGGACGCGTGCGCACCGTCACGGTGCTGGGCGCCACCGGTTCGATCGGCGACAGCACCATGGATTTGCTGCGCGGCGCGCGCGACCGCTATTCAGGTCGAGGCGCTGACCGCGAATTCCAATGTCGCAGGCGCTGGCCAAGCTCGCCAAGGAATTCGGCGCGCGATTTGCTGCGATCGCCGATCCCGGCGCGGCTCGGCGAGCTGAAGGACGCCCTGGCCGGCACGCGCACCGAATGCGGCGCCGGCGAAAGCGCCATCATCGAGGCCGCGGCGCGTCCCGCCGATTGGGTGATGGCGGCCGTGAGCGGTGCGGCCGGATTGAAGCCCGCGCTTGGCGGCGGTCGACCGCGGCGCGACGGTGGCGCTCGCCAACAAGGAATGCCTGGTTTGCGCCGGCGATTTCTTCATGCAGCGCGCGGCGAAAGCCGGCGCCTGCATCCTGCCGGCGGATTCCGAACACAACGCATTGTTTCAGGCGCTTGCTTCCGGCAACCGCGAGGAACTGGTGCGCGTGATCATCACCGCCTCCGGCGGACCGTTCCGCACCTGGGCCGCCGCCGACATCGAGCAGGCGACGCTGGCGCAGGCGCTGAAGCATCCGAACTGGAGCATGGGCCAGAAGATCACCATCGATTCGGCCTCGATGATGAACAAGGGCCTCGAAGTCATCGAGGCCTCCTATCTCGTTCGCGCTGACGCGCCGACGAAATCGACGTTCTCGTGCATCCGCAGTCGATCATCCACGGCATGGTCGAATTCTCCGATCGCTCCGTGGTCGCGCAGCTCGGCGCGCCCGACATGCGCATCCCGATCGCGCATTGCCTTGGATGGCCCGACCGGATCGTCGGCCCGTCGGCCCGGCTGGATCTCGCCAAAATCGGACAGCTGACCTTCGAGGCGCCGGATTTCGAGCGGTTCCCGGGCTTGCGGCTGGCCTACGAGGCGTTACGTACCGGCCGCGGTGCGACCACGGTATTCAATGCCGCCAACGAGGTGGCGGTGGCGGCGTTCATTGCCGGCAAGATCAAGTTCGGGTCGATCGCGCGCCTTGTCGAAGCCACCATGAACGACTGGATCCGCGCCGGGAACCTTGCGCCTTTGAGCTCGGCCGACGACGCGATTGCCGTTGACCATAACGCGCGAAATAGAGCCGCCTCCCTATTGCCTCAAATTGCCTTAAAGGCATCCTAGAGGGTTGGGGACGGAGCCTTTGGCTCTTGTCGAGGGAATCTGGATGTCAGAGTTTTTTCTACATAGTTTCAATACGTTGGGCCATGGGCTCATCGGCTACATCATTCCCTTCCTGTTCGTCCTGACCATCGTCGTGTTCTTCCATGAGCTCGGCCACTTCCTGGTCGCCCGCTGGGCTGGCGTGAAGGTGTTGACGTTCTCGCTCGGTTTCGGGCCGGAACTCGTCGGCTTCAACGACCGCCATGGCACGCGCTGGAAGATCTCCGCGATCCCGCTCGGCGGCTATGTGAAGTTCTTCGGCGACGAATCGGAAGCCTCGACGCCGGCCTCGGCCGAAGCGCTCGCCAGCATGACCGAGGAGGAGCGGGCGGGCAGCTTCCATCACAAGAAAGTCGGACGCGCGCGCGGCCATCGTCGCCGCCGGTCCGATCGCGAATTTCATTCTGGCGATCGTGATCTTCACCTGCCTGTTCACCTTCTTCGGCAAGCCGAGCACGACGGCGCGCGTCGACAAGATCGAAGCCAGCAGCGCCGCCGAGCGGCGCGGGCTTTCAGGTCGGCGACGTCGTCACCGCGATCGACGGCAAGAAGATCGGCAGCTTCTCCGACATGCAGCGCATCGTCAGCGTTCGCGCCGGCGACACCCTGACCTTCACCGTCAAGCGCGGTGATTCCACGCTGCAATTGAAGGGCACGCCGGAACTGCGCGAAGTGAAGGATCCGTTCGGAAACACGCAGCGGCTCGGGATTCTCGGCATCACCCGTGCAACCTCGCCGGGCGAAGTGACGCACCGAGAAGGTCGATCCGGCGACGCGCGCTTTGGCTGGGAATCAAGGAAACCTGGTTCGTGATCGACCAGACGCTCTCCTATATCGGCAACATCTTCACCGGCCGGGCGAGCGCGGACCAGATCGGCGGGCCGATCTGGATCGCCCAGATTTCGGGGCAGGTCGCCACCCTGGGACTGATCCGCCCTGCTTCATCTGGCGGCGGTGCTGTCCATTTCGATCGGACTGCTGAATCTGTTCCCGGTGCCGCTTGCTCGATGGCGGTCACCTTTTGTTCTATACGGCCGAGGTGCTGCGGGGGCGTCCGTTGTCGGAACAAGTCCCAGGAATGCGGGTTCCGCGTCGGGCTGGTTCTGGTGCTGATGTTGATGGTGTTCGCCTTCTATAACGACTTCCATCAGGTGCCGTGGCTGAAGGGCTGTTCGGAGATCGTAGTAGCGGCTTTTTGTGACGTTGCCCATTGGCAACGTCTTGGAATGAAAATGGAATCGCACCGCGATGTCTGGTTTGCCGCCCTCGTCGAAATTGGCTACAAGCAGTGCAACTATTGGGAATCTGCCGGTTCGTAGGGGTACGGGCCGGCATTGGAATGACGAGGGCGCGTTGCGCATGATGTTTGGAATGCGAGTGCGGGGGCTCTACTGGCCGCTCTGATCATGGTTTGCCGTGCCGATGGCTGGCGCGCTGGTGTCTGTGCCGCGCTGCGGCCCAGACCGTGGCGTCGATCGCCGTTGAGGGGAACCGGCGTGTCGAGGTCGAGACCATCCGCTCCTATTTCAAGCCAGGCCCCGGCGGCCGGCTCGGCCAGGCCCAGATCGACGACGGCCTCAAGGCGCTGATCGAGACCGGCCTGTTCCAGGACGTGCGAATCAACCAGGCGGGCGGCCGGCTGGTCGTGACCGTGGTCGAAAACGCCGTGATCGGGCGCATCGCCTTCGAGGGCAACAAGAAGGTCAAGGACGAGCAGCTTTCGGCTGAAATCCAGTCCAAGCCGCGCGGCACGCTGTCGCGCCCGATGGTTCAGTCGGACGCCCAGCGCATCGCCGAAATCTACCGGCGCTCCGGCCGCTATGACGTGCGCGTCGACCCCTGAAATCATCGAGCAGCCGAACAACCGCGTCGATCTGATCTTCACGATCACCGAGGGCGGCAAGACCGGCGTCAAGTCGATCGAGTTCGTCGGCAACGTCGCCTATTCGTCCTATCGCCTGAAGGACATCATCAAGACGCGCGAATCCAACCTGCTGAGCTTCCTCGGCGGCGCCGACGTCTACGATCCCGACCGGGTCGAGGCCGACCGCGACCTGATTCGCCGCTTCTACCTCAAGAACGGCTTACGCCGACGTGCAGGTGGTGGCCGCGCTGACCGAATATGATCCCGACAAGAAGGGCTTCTCGTCACCTTCAAGATCGAGGAGGGCCAGCAATATCGCGTCGCCTCCGTCGACTTCCAGACCTCCATCGCAACGCTCGATACCGCACTCGCTGCGCAGCTTCTCGCGCGTCAGCGTCGGCTCGCTCTACAATGCCGAGGCGCTGGAGAAATCCGTCGAGGAAATGCAGATCGAGGCCTCGCGGCGCGGCTACGCCTTCGCCGATCGTGCGCCCGCGCGGCGATCGCAATTTCGAAGCGCACACCGTTTCGATCGTGTTCGCCGTCGATGAGGGCCCGCGAACCTATATCGAGCGCATCAACGTCCGCGGCAACACCCGCACCCGCGACTACGTGATTCGCCGCGAGTTCGATCTGTCCGAAGGCGACGCCTACAACCGCGCGCTGGTCGATCGCGCCGAGCGCCGGCTGAAGAACCTCGACTTCTTCAAGAGCGTGAAGATCCTGACCGAGCCCGGCTCGTCGACCGATCGCGTGATTCTGGTCGTCGATCTCGAAGAGAAATCGACCGGCGACTTCTCGGTGTCGGGCGGCTATTCGACCACCGACGGTGCGCTCGCCGAAGTCAGCATTTCCGAGCGCAACTTCCTCGGCCGCGGCCTGTATCGCGAAGGCGGCCGTGACCTACGGCCAGTACGCGCGCGGCTGTTCGCTGTCGTTCGTCGAGCCCTATCTGCTCGACTATCGCGTCGCGCTCGGCCTCGATCTGTTCTATCGCGAGCAACTTGGCCAACAGCTATATCTCCTACGGCACCAAGACGCTTGGCTTCAGCCCGCGGCTCGGCTTCACCCTGCGCGGAAGATCTCGCGCTGCAGCTGCGCTACTCGATCTATCAGCAGGAAATCCAGCTGCCGAGCCAGCTCGCGAACTGTAACAACAATTCCGTCGAACTCGTTGCTCGCGTTCAATCCGAGCCCGGCATTTGCGAATCTGGTCGGCGCTCCGCCGGCGGATCGATCACGTCAGGCGGCAAACCGCCACCGACACCTCCGGCATCGGCCTGTGGTGCTACAGCGACGGCGAAGCCTCGCTGCCGGTCCGCAAGGAACTGCAGAGCGGCAAGACGCTGACCTCGTCGGTCGGCTATTCGCTGAACTACAACACGCTGGACAACAACAAGAACCCGACCGACGGCTTGCTGATCGACTGGAAGCAGGACTTCGCCGGCGTCGGCGGCGACGTGAAGTACATCAAGTCCGCGGTCGACGCGAAGTACTACACCCCGCTGGTCGCCGATATCGTCGGCCTGATCCACGTCCAGGGCGGCATGCTCGAACCAGTTCGGCGGCAGCGAGCTGCGCATGCTCGATCACTTCCAGATGGGTCCGAACCTGGTTCGCGGCTTTGCGCCGAACGGCATCGGTCCGCGCGACATCAACCCGTTCGGCACGCGTGACGCGCTCGGCGGCACCAAGTACTGGGGCGCTTCGTGCGGAATTGCAGATGCCGTTCTGGTTCCTGCCGAAGGAAGTCGGGCTCAAGGGCTCGGTCTATGCCGACGCCGGCGGACTCTACGACTACAAGGGACCGACGTCGTGGGCGCAGACCGGCGAAGTCAACGTGCCCGGCTGCATCGAGCCGACCCAGCGACGGCAACGACGGCGCCGATCCCGGAACCTGCTTGGGCTTGCAGTATGACAACGGCAACGTGGTCCGTACCTCGGTGGGTGTCGGCCTGATCTGGGCTTCGCCGTTCGGTCCGCTGCGCTTCGACTATGCGGTTCCGCTTACCAAGGGTCAGTTCGACCGCGTGCAGCAATTCAAGTTTGGCGGCGGCACATCGTTCTAAAGTTCGATCGCCGGCCGGACTGCGACGGGTGGAATGGCGCAGCCGATATTCTTCAAGCAACCTCCTTCGTCGACGCTGGCCGACACTGGCCGCGTTGACGAAGGCGGTATTGGTCGATCCCGCTCGCGGGCGGTCAGGTGATCAGGGGCTCGCTTCGCTCGACGAAGCCGGTCCGATGCATCTGGCGTTTTTCGACAACCTCAAATACGCCGACCAGCTCGCATGCGACCAAGGCCGGCGCCTGCCTGGTCAGCCCGCGCTTCGAGGCCCAGGTGCCCGCCCATGTCGCGGTGCTGCGGGCCAGCCAGCCGTTCCGCGCCTTCGTGAAGCTCGCGCGCGAATGGCACGCCGATGCGCTTCGCCCGCAATCCTGGTTCGACAATGACGGCATCGCGCCATCGGCCGATCATCGATCCGTCGCGCGCATCTGGAGGATGGCGTGATCGTCGATCCGCTCGCGGTGATCGGCCCCAGGGTCGAGATCGGCGCCGGCACGGTGATCGGCGCGGGCGCGGTGATCGGCGCCGACGTCAAGATCGGCCGCGACTGCAATGTCGGCGCCCGCACCGCGATCCAGTTCGCGCTGATCGGCAACAACGTCCTGATCCATCCCGGCTGCAGCATCGGGCAGGACGGCTATGGCTTCATCTTCTTCGGCCCGGAGGGCCATCTGAAGGTGCCGCAGACCGGCCGCGTCCTGATCCAGAACAATGTCGAGGTCGGCGCCGGCACGCACCATCGACCGCGGCAGCCTGCGCGATACCGTGATCGGCGAGGGCACCAAAATCGACAATCAGGTCCAGATCGGCCACAATGTGACCATCGGCAGGCACTGCCTGCTCGCGGCCCAGATCGGGCTCGCGGGCAGCCTGACGATCGGCGACAACGTCGCGCTGGGCGCCAAGGTGGGCATCAACAACCACCTCAAGATCGGCGACGGCGCCCAGGTCACGGCGATGAGCGGGGTCAAGGACGACATTCCGCCCAACGGCCGCTGGGGCGGTTACTTTGCCAAAGCCGACCAAGCAGTGGTTCAGGGAGATCATTGCAGTGGAGCGGCTGGTGCGCGATGGCACGGCCGATCCGAAAGGCGAGGGGCGGGAGTGATGGAGGAGGCACCGGTCAGGTTCGAGCTCGTGGATATCAACGAGATCCTCAAGACGCTCCCGCACCGCTATCCGATGCTGCTGATCGACCGGGTGATCAAGATCCGGACCGATTACAGCGGCATCGGCATCAAGAACGTCACCTTCAACGAGCCGCCGTTTCTCGGGCATTTTCCGGACCGTCCGGTCTATCCCGGCGTGATGATGATCGAGGCCATGGCGCAGACCGCCGGCGTGATCGGCATCAAGTCGGTCGAAGGCACCGAGAAGCCGCGCGCGGTTTATTTCCTCACCATCGACAAGTGCAAGTTCCGCAAGCCGGTGATGCCCGGCGACACCATCGAGTACCACATGCGCTCGATCGGCCGCCGCAAGGCGATGTGGTGGTTTCACGGCGACGCCAAGGTGAATGGCAGCGTGGTCGCGGAGGCCGACGTCGGCGCGATGCTGACGGACTGACGCGCCTGCGCTCGCGCCTTCGACGGCCGGCCAAGGCCGATGCGTTACGGCCATCGCGCTGCAAACACGCCGTCATGATACGTCACTGGACATGTCGGCCGAACTCGCGCTAACGACCGGAAAATTCAGTTCTTTAGCGCGCTTGCGTTAACCAATGGCGGACCTGTCCTGATGAGCATGATCGATCCCACCGCGCGGATTGAGGATGGCGCTGTGATCGGCGAGGGACCATCGATCGGGCCCTATTGCATCATCGGCCCCACGTCGTGATCGGCGAGAACTGCAAGCTGATCGGCCATGTCCACATCACCGCGCAAACCACGATCGGCGACGGCTGCACGATCTACCCATTCGTCTCGCTCGGCACGCCGCCGCAATCGCTGAGCTATCGCGGCGAGCTGACCCGGCTCGAGATCGGCGCCGGCTGCACCATCCGGAGAGCCGTCACCATGAACGCCGGCACGGTCGCGGGCGGCGGCGTGACGCGCGTCGGCGAGCGCGGCTATTTCATGAACTGCAGCCATGTCGGCCACGACTGCCAGGTCGGCAATGACGTGATCTTTGCGACCTCGGCCACGCTCGGCGGCCATTGCGAGATCGGCGATTTTGTCTTCATCGGCGGGCTCGTCCGCCGTGCACCAGTTCACCCGGATCGGGCCGCAGGTGATGGTCGGCGGCGTCTGCGGCGTGCGCGGCGACGTGATCCCGTTCGGCCTCGTCAACGGCCAGTATGCCAGCCTCGAGGGCCTCAACATCATCGGCATGAAGCGCCGCAAGTTCACGCGAGACGCGGCTCGCCACCGTGCGTGTCGTTCTATCAGAAGCTGTTTCACGGCCCCGGCATTTTCGCCGAGCGGCTGAGCGCGGTGCAGCCGCTGGCGGCGCAGGATCCCGCGATCGCGGAAATCCTGCGCCTTCATCGACGGCGGCAAGCATCGCCGCGCTGTGCCTTCCGGCCGACAGCGGCGACCGGCATTGATCGACGGGATCGCCGCAACCATGATCGTCAGCGGCTTCGGACATTTCCTCGCCGGTCGGCGTGATCGCCGGCGGCGGCGTCATGCCGTTCGCGGTCGCGGACTCGATTGCCGCGCGCGGCATCAAGCCGGTGCTGTTCGCGCTGAGAGGCGCCTGCGATCCGGTGCGCGGTCGAGCGCTTCCGCCATCACTGGATTTCGGTCGGCCAGCTCGGCCGGGCGACAAAACTGTTTCGCGGCGAGGGCTGCCGCGACCTGATCTTCATCGGCACGCTGGTGCGGCCGGCGCTGTCGGAGATCCGGCTGGATTGGGGTACGCTTCGCGTCACTCGGCCATGTCATGGGCGGCGTTTCGCGGCGGCGACGATCATCTGCTGTCGGGCATCGGCCGCATCTTCGAGCAGGACGGTTTTCGGATGGTCGGGATCAAGGATGTCGCGCCCGATTTGCTGATGCCGGAGGGATGCATCACCCGCGCGGCGCCGGATGACGGCGCCGCCGCCGATATCGCAAGGGGCGGGAAGTGCTGCGCGCGCTCAGCCCGTTCGACATCGGCCAGGCCGCCGTGGTGATCGACGGTCACGTGGTCGGCGGTCGAGGACATCGAGGGCACCGACGGGCTGCTGGCGCGCGTGGCGCGGCTGCGCGCGCGAGGGCCGCATCCGCGCCAAGGCCGGCGCGCGGCGTGCTGGTGAAGGCGCCCAAGAGCGGCCAGGATCTGCGCTTCGACCTGCCGACCGTCGGGCCGCGGACCGTCGAGGGCGCGGCCAAGGCCGGGCTCGCCGGGATCGCGATCGTCGCCGGCAACACGATCGTGGTCGAACCGCAGGCCATGATCGAGGCCGCCGACAAGGCCGGCCTGTTCGTGCACGGGCTATGCGCGCGTGATGCCGGCGCGCGCGACACCGCCAGGTAGCGCGAAAGATCTTTCTGATCGCGACCGAAGAATCCGGCGACCGGCTCGGCGCCAACCTGATGAAGGTGCTGCGCCAGCGCCTCGGCGGCGCGGTGCGGTTCGAAGGCGTCGGCGGCCGGTCGATGGCGCGCGAGGGCCTGACGTCGCTGTTTCCGATCGAGGAACTGTCGATCATCGGGCTGCGCGGCGGTCGTGAAGCAATTGCCGAAGATCCTGCGGCTGATCCGGCGAAACCGCGGCCGCGGTGACGGAGGCTGCGCCCGATATTCTCGTCATCATCGACAGTCCCGATTTCACCCATCGCGTGGCGCGGCGCGTCCGCGCCGCGCGATCCGCTGATCCCGATCGTCGATTATGTCTCGCCCTCGGTCTGGGCGTGGCGGCCCGGCCGGGCGCGCGCGATGCTGCACCTATGTCGATCACGTGCTGGCGCTGCTGCCGTTCGAGCCGGAGGCCTATCAGCAGGCTGCGCGGGCCGCCCTGCAGCTATGTCGGCCATCCCTGACCGAGCAGCTCGCGCACGCTGCGGCCCGACGCCGACGAGCAGAAGCGCGCGGGACGCGCCGCCGCCGGTGCTGCTGGTGCTGCCGGGAAGCCGCCGCAGCGAGATCCGCCACCACATGGCGGTGTTCGGCCAGGCGCTGGCGCGGCTGCAGGCGCGAGGGCGTGGCGTTCGAACTGGTGCTGCCGACCATGCCGCATCTGCAGGAGGCGGTCGCGGAGCGCGCTGAAGAGCTGGCCGGTGCAGCCCCGGGTCGTGATCGGCGAGCAGGAGAAGCGGGCGGCGTTCCGGATCGCGCATGCGGCGCTGGCCAAAGTCCGGCACCGTGACGCTCGAACTCGCGCTGTCGGGCGTGCCGATGGTGACGGCCTACCGGGCCGGCGCGATGGAGGCCTGGATCCTGCGGCGCGGCGATCAACGTGAATTCGGTGATCCTGGCCAATCTCGTGATCGGCGAGAACGTCGTTCCGGAATTCCTGCAGGAGGACTGCACGCCGGAAAAACTGGCGCAGGCGCTGCGCGAGGTGCTCGGCGACTCGCGCGTTGCGGCGGAAGCAGCTCGAGGCCTTTGCCAAGATCGACGCGCATCATGTCGACCGGCAACCAGCCGCCCAGCGTGCGCGCGGCCGACATCGTGCTGGCGACGATGCGGAAAGCGCGGCGGGCAGAACTAGCGCGACGCTAGGCCTGTGGCGGCGTGCCTTCCTGCCACTCCGGGCAGCTGGTCCTTCGGATCGAACCACGACAGCGGCATCCGATCGCCAGATATGCACTTTGGGCCGCTCGGCAATCGGCGTGTCAGGCATCCCATCCGCAGCAGGATTGTGCCGGTGCCTGCGCGCTCGGCGACGATATGCGATCCGCATTGCGAGCAGAAATACGCGCTGTCTTGCCGGGCGAGGACTCAAAACCCCTGGAGCAGGCTTTCACCCTCTGGTCCAGCGAAAGCGGTCGCGCGGGACGTTGGTCACCGTCGAGAAGGCCGAGCCGTGCGTCTTGCGGCAGGTGGCGCAGTGGCAGTGAACGATTGGCCCGGGATCGGCATCCACTTCGTAAGCCACGTAAGCTTCCGCACAGGCAGCTTCCAGTCGAGCATGGGTGCCTCCGGTCCCCTTCAAATGAAGGAGATCTTCCGCCCGAAGTATCACAGGTCTGATCTCAACGGAGCGGGATCTGTTCGAATCCGGCTTCAGAATGCGCGGCGCTTACTTGCGCTTGTCCATCGCGACGTAGTCGCGGCGGGCGACGCCGGTGTAGAGCTGGCGCGGACGGCCGATCTTCTGCTGCGGGTCCTCGATCATCTCGCTCCACTGGCTGATCCAGCCGACGGTGCGGGCGACCGCGAACAGCACGGTGAACATCGAGGTCGGGAAGCCCATCGCCTTCAGCGTGATGCCCGAATAGAAGTCGACGTTCGGATAGAGCTTGCGGTCGATGAAATATGGATCGCTGAGCGCGATCTTTTCCAGCTCCAGCGCGACCTTCAGCATCGGATCGTCGCCATGGCCGGTCTCGGCCAGCACCGCGTGACACATCTTCTGCATGATCTTGGCGCGCGGATCGTAGTTCTTGTAGACGCGATGGCCAAAGCCCATCAGGCGGACTTCGCTGTTCTTGTCCTTCACCCTGGCTGATGAATTCCGGAATCTTGTCGACCGAGCCGATGTCGGCGAGCATCGCCAGCGCGGCTTCGTTGGCGCCGCCATGCGCCGGGCCCCACAGGCAGGCGATGCCGGCGGCGATGCAGGCGAACGGGTTGGCGCCGGAGGAGCCGGCGATACGCACCGTCGAGGTCGAGGCGTTCTGCTCGTGGTCGGCGTGCAGGATGAAGATCTTGTCGAGCGCGTCAGCCAGCACCGGATTGATCTTGTAGTCCTCGCAGGGCACCGCGAAGCACATGTGCAGGAAGTTCTCGGCGAAGGTGAGCGAGTTCTTCGGATACATGAAGGGCTGGCCGATGGTGTATTTGAAGGCCATCGCGGCCAGCGTCGGGATCTTCGCGATCATGCGCATCGAGGCGATCATGCGCTGCTGCGGATCGTTGATGTCGGTGGAGTCGTGATAGAACGCGGCCAGCGCGCCGACGGCGGCGACCATGATCGCCATCGGATGGGCGTCGCGGCGAAAGCCCTGGAAGAAGCGGGCCATCTGCTCGTGAACCATGGTGTGATGGATCACGCGGCTGGTCGAAATCCTCCTTCTGCGCCTGGGTCGGCAGTTCCCCGTAGAGCAGCAGGTAGCAGGTCTCGAGGAAGTCGCCGTTTTCGGCGAGCTGCTCGATCGGATAGCCGCGGTATTCCAGAACGCCGGCGTCGCCGTCGATATAGGTGATCTTCGACTGGCAGCTGCCGGTGGAGGTGAAGCCGGGGTCGTAGGTGAACATCCCGGCCTGGGCGTAGAGCTTGGCGATGTCGATGACATCGGGCCCCACCGTGCCGCTCAGGATCGGGAAATCGTAGGTCTTGTTGCCGACCGTGAGCGTTGCTGTTTTGTTGCTGGATTTTGCGTCCATCGTGAAGTCCCCGATGAAATCGTTGCGAAAACCGGCGCCTGACCCTGGTGCCATTTTCAGGGCAGATAGCGAGGCAGGCCGGATTGTCTAGAAGGCGGCTTCAAATGGGTAGCTTATTGCCCTGTGCACTGCAAGATGGCGCCCAGCACAGGCGCAGGGGCTCATCATGCGGCGGCCTGATCGGCGAGCCGGGCCAGGCATTCCTCCCGTCCCAGCACCGCCAGCACGTCGAAGATGCCCGGCGAGGTCGTGCGCCCGGTCAGCGCCACCCGGAGCGGCTGGGCGACCGCGCCGAGCTTGAGGTTGTTCTGCTCTGCGAAATTCCGCATCGCGGCTTCGGTGGTCTCCGCGCTCCAGTCGGTGACCGCCTCCAGCGCCGTGCGGAGCTTGCCGATCAGCTCGCGGGTTTCCGGCGTCAGCAGCGCGGCCGCCTTCGGCTCGATCTCGAGCGGGCGGTCGGCAAAGATGAAATAGGAGCCCGCGATCAGCTCGATCAGCGTCTTGGCGCGCTCCTTCAGGCTCGGCATCGCCCGCAGCAATTGCGCGCGCGTGGTGTCGTTGAGCTTGGCCTTCGAGGTCGGCGCCGTCGGGCACGTAAGTCCAGCACGCTCTCGAACATGGTCACGAGCGATTGATCGTCGGCGTGGCGGATATAGTGGCCGTTGAGGTTTTCCAGCTTGGCGAAATCGAACCGCGCCGCCGAGCGGCCGATGCGCGGGCAGATCGAAGGCGTCGATCATCTCCTGCGGTCGAGAAGATCTCCTGGTCGCCATGGCTCCAGCCGAGCCGGACCAGGTAATTGCGCAGCGCCGCCGGCAGATAGCCCATGGCGCGGTAGGCATCGACGCCGAGCGCGCCGTGGCGCTTCGACAGCTTTGAGCCGTCCGGTCCGTGGATCAGCGGGATATGGGACATGTTCGGGATGTCCCATTCCAGCGCGTCGTAGATCTGCTTCTGGCGCGCGGCGTTGATCAGATGGTCGTCGCCGCGGATGACGTGGGTGACGCCCATGTCGTGATCGTCGACCACCACCGCCAGCATGTAGGTCGGGTTGCCGTCGCCGCGCAGCAGCACGAGATCGTCGAGGTTCTCGTTCTGCCAGACCACGCGGCCCTGGACCTGGTCCTCGATCACGGTCTCGCCGGTCTGCGGCGCCTTGAGGCGGATGGTGGGCTTCATGCCGGCCGGCGCTTCCGGCGGGTCGCGGTCGCGCCACAGGCCGTCATAGAGGCGGGTGCGGCCCTCGGCGCGCGCCTTCTCGCGCATCGCGGTCAGTTCCTCCGGCGTGGCGTAGCAGCGATAGGCCTTGCCGCTGGCGAGCAGTGCTTCGGCGACCTCGCGGTGGCGGGCGGCGCGGCTGAACTGGTAGATGACGTCGCCGTCCCAATCGAGCTCGAGCCATTTCAAGCCCGTCGAGGATCGCGGCGATGGCGGCTTCGGTCGACCGCTCGCGGTCGGTGTCCTCGATCCGCAGCAGCATCTTGCCGCCGCGCTTTCTGGCGTAGAGCCAGTTGAACAGCGCGGTGCGGGCGCCTCCGATGTGGAGGAAGCCGGTCGGCGAGGGGGCAAAGCGTGTGACGACGGAATCAGTCATTGACCAGGGGCCGGGCATAGGGCTGCGGACGGCGCGTGGTGTATAGCAGGAACCGTGCATAACTAAAGCCTTGCCATGGGCAAAGTGGAGCTTGGCTCGGCGGGGCGAATTTGGCAGAAGGTCCGCTTAATCCGAACGGGAACAGTCGAATGACCACAGAACCGGTAGCGGCAGAGGCGGGGCGCGATTTCATCCGCGACATCGTCCAGGCCGATCTCGACTCCAAGAAGCACAGCCGGATCGTGACGCGCTTTCCGCCGGAGCCGAACGGCTATCTGCATATCGGCCACGCCAAGTCGATCGCGCTGAATTTCGGCATCGCGCAGGAATTTGCCGGGCCGCTGCCATCTGCGCTTCGACGACACCAACCCGACCAAGGAAGAGCAGGAATATATCGATTCCGATCCAGGCCGACGTGCACTGGCTCGGCTACGACTGGGGAACCGACCTCTATTACGCCTCGGACTATTTCGAGCGGCTCTACGAGTGGGCGGAGGGCCTGATCAAGGCCGGCCACGCCTATGTCGACGACCAGTCGCAGGAGGAGATCCGGCTCGACGCGCGGCACGCTGACCGAACCCGGCAAGAACAGCCCGTTCCGCGACCGCACCGGTGGACGAGAACCTCGACCTGTTCCGCCGCATGAAGGCCGGCGAATTTCCGAACGGCGCGCGCGTGCTGCGCGCCAAGATCGACATGGCCTCCGGCAACATCAACCTGCGCGACCCCGTGCTCTACCGCATCCTGCATGCCGCACCATCCGCGCACCGGCGACAAATGGTCGATCTATCCGAGCTACGATTACGCCCACGGCCAGTCGGACGCGATCGAGGGCATCACGCATTCGATCTGCACGCTGGAATTCGAGGACCACCGGCCGCTCTATGAATGGCTGCTCGACAAGCTGCCGGTGCCGTCGAAGCCGCGCCAGTACGAATTCGCGCGGCTCAATCTGACCTACACGCTGCTGTCGAAGCGCGTGCTGACCGCAGCTGGTGCGCGACGGCCATGTCGCCGGCTGGGACGATCCGCGCATGCCGACGATTGCCGGGCTGAAGCGGCGCGGCGTGCCGCCGGCGGCGGTCCGCGAATTCGTCAAGCGCATCGGCGTCGCCAAGGCCAACAGCGTGGTCGACGTCGGCATGCTGGAATTCTGCATCCGCGAGGAGCTCAACAAGCACCGCGCTGCGCCGCATGGCGGTGCTGCGGCCGCTCAAGGTCGTGATCGAGAATTATCCGGAAGGCCAGGTCGAGGAGCTCGGAGGCCGTCAACCATCCCGACGATCCCGACGCCGGCACCCGCCGCATCGCGTTCGGCCGCGAGCTCTATATCGAGCAGCGACGATTTCATGGAGAACCCGCCGAAGAAGTTCTTCCGGCTCTCGCCGGGCAACGAAGTGCGGCTGCGCTACGCCTATTTCATCAAATGCACCGAGCGTCATCAAGAACGCGGCCGGCGAGGTCGTCGAGCTGCGCTGCACCTACGATCCCGCAACCAAGGGCGGCAACGCGCCCGACGGCCGCAAGGTCAAGGCGACCATGCACTGGCTGCCGGCGGCGCAGTCGGTGCCGGCCGAAATCCGCGTCTACAATCCAGCTGTTCGCAAACCCAATCCCGACGCCGCCAATTTCGCCGCCGACATCAATCCGCAGTCGCTGGAAGTCCTGTCGGACGCGCGGGTCGAGCCGGCGGTCGCCGAGAGCCAATTCGATCGAGGTCGATGCAGTTCGAGCGGCAGGGCTATTTCGTGCGCGACAAGGACTCGACGCCGGACAGGCCGGTGTTCAACCGCACCATCGGCCTGCGCGATACCTTTGCGAAGGAAGTCGGCAGGGGCTGAGGCGACTTTCCAACCGCCTCGGGCGTGACGCCCGAGTGTCGATCGATTGGACCATCCGATGCGAAGCGCGGCAGGAGATCGTCTCCGCCATCCTGGCGAAATGGGCAGCGGCTTTCAGCGAACTGGACGATGACGCGCTCGCCTCGCTCTATTCGCGGAATGCACTGTTCTTCGGTTCGAACCCGAAATTGTATCGCGCCAAAGACGGCGTCAGGGCCTACTTCCAGGGTTGCCGAGATGGCGGTCGTCCGCCGTTCAATTCACCGATGTGGTTGCCGAACAGGCCGGACCCGATCTGATCAATGTCGCGGGCACGGCGTCGTTTTGACGCGCCGACGAAGGCGCGCTGAAATTATCGGTCAAGATAACCTGGGTGATCGCCCCCGCGAAGATGGCGACTGGAAAATCGTCAGCCATCACGTGTCGTCCGAAGACGCCGCTGATCGAGCAGTAGTGGCGTCCGGCGGCGCGATCGACGCGAAGGCGCGTAGTGTCCCCGATATTCCTCATCGCGTTCCGCTAGCCCGGCGATAACACCTTCCGGTAGTCTCCGGCCGGTATGTATCGCAGGACGTAGCGCGATGGCGGAGCAGGGGCACCACGCCCGGTGGCAGGCGAGGTTATGCCGGGACCTGGCCGCCGCGCGCCGCTGTGCCGGCCGGCGGCTTCGCGCCGTCCGTCCCGCGATCTGGCCGCCGCTCGTCGAGACCTTGCGGCGATGGGTTCGCGCCGAAGCGGGCGCCGGGCGGTTGCTGCCCTGGGTGCCAGTCGCGTTCGGCACCGGGATCGCGTTCTATTTCGCCGCCGATCACGAGCCGGTGCTGCCGGTCGCGGCCATCGCGGCGATCGCGCTTCTGCGCCGCCGGCGTTCCTGCTGCGGCGGCAGAAGGTGTTTCCGATTGCGGTGATGATCGCGGCGGTCGCCGCCGGCTTTGCGATCGCGACCTGGAAGACCGCGCGGATCGGCGCATGGCGTGCTGGCGCGGCCGATGTATTCGGTGGCGCTCACGGGTTTTGTCGAGACCCGCGACATCCGCGAGCGCACCGACCGCTTTGTGCTGCGCGTCGCCACGCATGGAAAGTCCGCGCGCGCAGACCAAACTCGAGCGCGTGCGGCTGTCGGTGCGAAGGGCACCGCGCCCGCGGTCGGCAGTTTTGTCGAACTGAAGGCGCGGCTGCAGCCGCCGCTCGGCGCCGTTGCGGCCCGGGCAGCTACGATTTCGGCCGCGACATGTATTTCGCCGGCATCGGCGCCTCCGGCTTTGTGCATGGGCGCGATCAGGACCGCAGGAGCCGCCCGGCGGCGGCGGCCTGTCGCTGCGCTATCGCCGCCTTCATGCAGGGCCTGCGCGATGCGATCGATGCGCGCGATCCGCACCGCGCTGGAAGGCGACCAGCGCGCGATCGCGACGGCGCTGCTGACCGGCCGGCGCGATGCGATCTCGGCGCCGGTCAACGATGCGATGTTCATTTCCGGCCTCGGCCACGTGCTGTCGATCTCGGGCTATCACATGGCGGTCGTCGCCGGCGTGGTGTTCTTCGCGGTGCGGGCGCTGCTGGCGCTGTTTCCCGCGCTCACCGTGAGCTTTCCGATCAAGAAATGGTCGGCCGCGGCCGCGCTGGTCGCCGCCGCGTTCTATCTGCTGCTGTCGGGCGCCGAGGTCGCGACGCAGCGCTCGTTCTTCATGACCGCGGTGGTGCTGATCGCCGTCATGGTCGACCGCCGCGCCGATGACGTTCCGCACGCTCGCGGTCGCCGCGATGATCGTGCTCGACGATCGCGCCGGAAGCGCTGGTGCATCCGAGCTTTCAGATGTCGTTTGCGGCAACGCTTGGCCTGGTGGCGCTGGTGCAGATCGGCATGCCGCGCCTGTTCGCCGCGCCGGACCATTCCGCGACCGCCCGGGTGGCGCTGTGGGGCGGGCGCGAGTTCACGATGCTGCTGCTGGCCTCGCTGGTGGCGGGGCTGGCGACCACGCCTTACGCCGCCTTTCACTTCCATCGCGTCACGCCCTATGGCGTGCTCGCCAATCTCGCGGCGATGCCGGTGGTCTCGGCGCTGGTGATGCCGGCAGGCCTGCTCGGCCTGGTCGCGATGCCGTTCGGCTTCGACGGCGTGTTCTGGGCGATCATGGGCGTCGGCATCGACTGGATGATCGCGGTGACGCAATGGGTCGCGGCATTGCCCGGCGCGGTCGGCCGGATGGCGGCGTTCGGCATCGGCGCCGCTGATCGCTGGCGAGTCGTCGGCATCATCCTGCTCGGGCTGTTGCGCACGCCGCTGCGCTGGTCGGGCGCCGTGCTGGTGCTGGTGGCGGCGGTGTGGGCGGTGCGGGCGCCGCAGCCGGATATTCTGATCTCCGCCGACGGCCGCAATGTCGCGCGTCCGCGGCGGCGACGGACGGCTGCATCTGATGCGCACCGGCCAAGGACGCCTTCCTGGCCAAGGAGTGGCTGGCGGCGGATGCCGATGCGCGCGGTCGCGGCTGATGCCGTCGCTCATCGAAGGCGTCTCCTGCGACGACCGCGGCTGCGTGACGCAAGCCGCCGACGGCGCGCTTCGTCGCGCTGGCGCTGCAGCCCGAGGCGCTGACGGACGATTGCGAGCGCGCCGCGCTGATCGTGACCGTCGCGGCAGGCGCCCGCAGGGCTGCGCGGCCTCGGTGATCGACACGCGAGCGCCTGCGGCGGCAGGGCGCGATGGCGCTGCGGCGCGAGCCGAGACGGATTTGTTGTCGATGCGGTCAAGCCCGCAGGCATCGACCGGCCGTGGTCGCCGGCGATCGCGGGCGAAGCGCTGGAGGCGGAACCGACCACCCGTCGCGCCGCGCGTGCCCCGCCGCGCTGCGCGCCGCCGATGTGGCTGCCGTCGGAAGCCGACTCGCAGGCGCGAGGAGTAGTTCACCCCTGGATGCCCGGCAGGGCCCGCAACCGGGATTGCAAAAATTCGAACCGGTAGGCGAGGCAGCTGGGCCGGCCGGGGCCATGCCGCCTCCGTGGCTGTCCGCTCGACGGACCGGATGCACCACCGGCAATTGCAGCACGGTCGCGCGCTGGCCGTCGCAGAGCCGCGTCACCAGCACGTAGCTGCCGTCCGGAAATTCGATCGCGCCGCGCGGTGCCGCTCCGCTGACATGCCGGATCGATGGCGTTGGACTGAAGCCGACGCGGAAAAACCTGTGCGTTCTGCGTCCCAGATCCAGCGGTTGTCGTATTTGACGTTTCTAGCTCGAACGCCAGTTCGGTGCCCGGCAGCATGCGGGCATTCGCTGACCGCGGCTCGCGCTCGGCTGGCAAAGCCGCGGGTCGACGTGCCGCGGAAGGTGGTTGAGATCGGCGTCTCCGCCTGACCACGGCTTGGGACGCGTTGCCGCCAGGGCATGCAGGCTATAGTCACACATCAGCGGATCGCTCCCTCGTTCGAGACAGCAGACCCGTGCGCCCCCTCGGAGGCGTGCAGGCCCCTATCTGAGTGGACTATGGCTTGACAGAGCTATTGCCCTGTTCAGGGCAAATCCGCGACTCCGGGCCGGCGCGCCTGGATCACAAACGCGCTACGGCCTCGCCGGCTGCGATGCGGCTTGCAGAACTCGTCAATGCTCGTCGGGCGCAGGCGGCAGCGGCAGTTCGAACGCGCCGAGATGGAATTCCTCCCGCCTTGCGTCACTCCAGCAACAGTCGCGCGGTTCGACCAGCGTGAACGCGGCCTCCGGAAATTGCTGCCAGATCGCGAGATCTTCGGCTCATGCCACCGTCGCCAGCTTGAACCTGAACATGTACCGGCCCGGCTCGGTGACGCGCGTCCTGCAAAGGTTGCTTTGATTTAATGTTACGCGTCTTTGGTGACCACCTGTCGTTCCCCCACGGCGCAAAGGCTCACCTGCAGCCAGCTTTGGCCGGCTTCTGGGCAATTCTGGCGACGCGCGCGGCCGGGCGGCGGCTTCGCCGCCGACCGTGTCCTCGAAGCGCTAGCGCGCTGCAATACTTCCAGGGCGTGAGAGCCCGACCAGCTTGCCCTGAATCCGGACCCGGTTCGGCGGCAGGATGCGGACCTCGTAGGCGGCATTGGCGGGCTCGAGCGCGATCGAGGCGCCGCGGCGGCGGAAGCGCTTTAGCGTCGCTTCCTCCTCGTCGATCAGCGCCACCACGATGTCGCCGGTGTCGGCGGTCTCGTTGCGCTGGATCAGCGCCATGTCGCCGTCGAGAATGCCGGCGTCCACCATGGAATCGCCGCGCACTTCCGAGCGCGTAATGTTCGCCGGAGCCGAGCATGTCCGGCGGCACGCTGATGGTGTGGCTGCGGGTCTGCAGCGCCTCGATCGGCGTGCCGGCGGCGATCCGGCCCATCACGGGGACGGCGACCGGGCGGTTGCCGTCGTCCTCGGCTGGCAGCCGTGCTGACGGAACGCTTGCCGAGCGTGCCTTCGATGACGCTCGGCGTGAAGCCGCGGCGGCCGTTGCCGGCCGGCGCGCGAGCTCGGGCAGCTTGATGACCTCGATGGCGCGGGCGCGGTTGGGCAGGCGGCGGATGAAGCCGCGCTCCTCGAGCGCCGTGATGAGGCGGTGGATACCGGATTTCGAGCGCAGATCGAGCGCGTCCTTCATCTCGTCGAAGGAGGGCGGCACGCCGGCCTCTTTCAGCCGTTCGTTGATGAAACGCAGAAGTTCATACTGTTTGCGCGTAAGCATCTCGAGCATTCCCCCGGTTGTAGCGTCGTCATTTCGGTCCTTCGATGATCGTCAGGGTCCATCGCGGGAGTCCCAAACTCCCATTCATAGACACCAGCATGTCGAAACAAATCATGAACGGACACTATATGTTCGATATGTGTTCCGCAACCACTTAATTTCAGGTGAACGCGTGCGTGTTCGATGACGAACCACGCGCGCTCAGGGCGTCATTCCGGCAGCCGTAGCAGCTCGCAAGCGCGAACCCTTGGCGTGCAGCCGGCGCGAACGGCGGACGTATCACAAGCGCCCGTGCCGCAGCGAGATTTCCAAGCAGCGACGAGTCCTGGTGGTTTGACCGCCAGCGTGACGCGCCGTCGCGCGTCTCAAGGCGCGCACGAAGATAGTCTTCGCGCTGGTCGTTGGCGGCGAGATCGCGGCCCAGCAGGGCGTCTCGCGCCATGATGGAGCACTGGCACGGCCCGACAGAGCGCGAATCAACGGCACCAGGAACAGGAAACCGCAGACATAAAGCGCCCCAGCGCCACGGCCGTGCTGCTGTCTCCCCGTGTTGGCGAACAGTGTGCCGGCACCGACAGCCGTGCTAAGTTGGCCGGTACGCTTCTTAGCGACAACCAGCCGACTGCCGTGTTGGAAGCCGCCGGTGGTCAGGCTCAGAAGGGCGTTTTGACCCTCGGCGGTGTTGCTCGCCGGGATAGCCCATCCGTCCGCGTGCAGGCCGCGCTGATCGCCTGCGCCTTTGGCGACACGCCTAAGGCCGGCAACCAGGATCGTGAATGAGGAATTAAGATGTCGAGGGTTCGGCGTCTGATGTTCTGCCTTTCCAGTCTCCATAGTCTGTTCTTTGTCGTTGGTTTGCACTGTCTGGTTGGATAGGTTCTATCTCTCGTACTCCCTGCATTGCTTTGCAGGTGTTACATGGTTTCTGAAAAGTCATCCTTTTTGTCACGCGTTTGCGCGCGCTTATGGAATGTTGAGAACTACTTGCTGCGGCGCGGGTCTGGTCATCTCAAAGCTGGGCGCTGACTTTTTGAAGACCCGATGCCAGAGCTTCTGATTTGCTTTTCCTGTTTCCCGAAGCTCTTCTGGTGCTGGGCGATTCTCGCTTCCTGTTTCTTCGCCACCAGGTACCTTAAGTCTGCGATCGTCGCTTCCTGTTTGGCAGCCGTGGATTTCAATTCCTCGACTTTGCGGTGCTCTTTGAGAACTCGTTGAGCAACATCGCGTTCACCTGGTCGTAGCGCACGCTGTAGGGTTTTCCTTCCTTATCGCGCACCACCAGGTCAGGATTCACCTTTTCCACTTCCTCGGCCACGAGCCCAAACTGCGATGTGCCTGCTGGATCAATCTCCTTCTTGTAACGGAAGGTAACCGGCTTGAGCGCGAGGAGCGCTTCGCTGGCCTTGTCCATCGGCTTGATGTCCTCCTTAAAACGCTTTTGAGGAAGACGGTCGTGCCCAGCTTATTGGCTGAGTTAATGAGAACCGGGATTCCGCTTGGCGGACGTTTGGCCGAAAATGCTGCCGTATATAGCAGCTGTTGTTTTCGCCGGACATCATCCCTCAAATGCCGCGCGCCGATGTAAACATTGCCCACTGCCGTTGGTTAGATTGAAGACCGGCACGAAAGCCCAAGGCGGTAGTTGTCGTCGCCGGTGGTCGCTGTTAAAGAGCGCTGCGCCACCGGCGGCGGTGTTGGCGCGCCCTCGTGGTGTCTGGCGCCGACGCGCGCAGACGTACTGATGGCGCTGTTTGCAAGCCGGTGGTGCTGCCATTGAGCGCGATTTGAACCGACGGCATTGGCTGAGGCTTCCGGTGTTGCCTGAGCGCATTTGCGCCCACGGCTGGTGTTGCTTGAGGCCGAAGCGGTGTTGCTAAGCCGAGCGCGAACCAGCCGGTAGCTGTGCTGGACGCGCCGGTCAGTATTACCTCCCGATCGCAGTTCGACCGACGGCCGTGGTTGACGGCTGCCTGGTCAGTATTGCTGAAGAGCGCGCTTCGACCGACGGCCGTGTTGTCGTTACCTCTCGGTGTGTGTTAAAAAGCGCAGCGGCGCCGACGACCGGCGTTAGGCCGCCCGTCGTATCGATAATGAGCGAGCGAGAGCCTACGGCCGTGTTACCGTTGCCCTCGGTATTTTCAGAGAGCGCGTCAAACCCGCTGGCCGTGTTGTCGCTGCCGGTGGTGTTGTTTAAAAGGGCGGCCGCTCCAACGGCTGTGTTGTTGACGCCAGTGGTGTTGAATAAAAGCGCCGCCGCGCCAAACGCCGTATTTGCGTCTGCGGTGTTGAAAAGAGCGCTCCCGCGCCGGTAGCGGTGTTGAAGCTGCCCTCTGCGTTGCTAAAGAGCGAATACCAACCAACTGCTGTGTTCGCAGAGCGCGGTGGTGAGGCTAAAAAGGGCGTTTTGCCCTTCTGCCGTGGTGAACCCGGGATAGCCTCCGTCTGGCGCCGGAACAACTGCGAAAGCGTTCCGGCCAACAGTTCAAAACAGACGAACACAACCGAAATTACAAGTGACACGTTTGTTGTTTTGAATTGGATGAATGGAGTCATATGCTTCTTCCTTTCTTTTGCAGGCTGAGCTGATTCGGCGGTTGTGAGAAGCCGTCGGTTACTGATTATTGAGAACCATTTGCGGCGCATGGCGGCTCATCTTCGACTGCGCGCTCACTCCTCCGCAGATTCGCTGTAAGCGCTTCAATTTGCTTTTGCTGTCCCGCAAGCTTCGACTCAAAAATCCTTCGTTAGCTGCTCCATTTGCGATGTTCTTTAGAACCATTGAGCAACATCGCGTTTACTTGCTCATATCGGACGCTGTAGGGTTTTCCTTCTTTGTCGCACACTACCAGGTCAGGGATTAATTTTATCAACATCTTCGGCCACGACCAAATTGCTGCATGCCTCGTGGACTCTTTCTTGTAATGGAAGGTAACCGGCTTCAACGCAAAGAGCGTTTTCACTGGAGCCGCGCCATCGGTCGATATCATCTTTGAACTGGCTGAGGAAGTCAACGTTCCCAGCTTGTTGCTTGAATTAATGTAAACCGCCGCGCCTGACGCAGAGGTTTGGCCAAAATGCTCCCGATAGAGATGTCCCAGCGCTCACTGCTTCCCATCGACGGCCGTGCCGATACAGATAACTTCATTAGCCGTATGCCGCCGCCGCCGGCATTATCGCCCAACGCGACGTTGAAGGAGCCGGTGGTGTTGTTAAAGAGCGCCGCGTTACCGATCGCGGCGTGCTGACGCCCTCGCCTATGGTGTTATTAAAGAGCGCTTATATCGACGGCGGTGTTGAAGTTGCCGGCGGTGTTGTTAAAGAGTGCAATGTTCATCGGCCGTATTGTTGAACGCGACCGTGTTGAATGTGAGCGGCTCCCGTGCCAATGGCCGTGTTTAGTTCCTTCACCTGGTAGTTTGATTCCAGGACGTTGAAAAGGAGCGGTCCCAGCGCCACTATTTCGGTGTTATAGCTGCGTCGTCGGTGTTGCTGGTGGTAGCTGCGAATGCCAGCCACTGTGTTTTGCCACTCCGGTGGTGTGGCCAAAAAGAGCGTTTTGCCCTCCGCCGTGTTGAATCTGGGATAGCCGCCATCGGGTGGCGGAATGACGGCTTGGTGCTTTTGGCAAAATGGCAAAAGTAGAGGAGCGCCAGCGTTAAAAACAGTGGAGTTGCTCCCTTTAGCGGAATCAATCGCTTCATGGATCTTCCTTTCTTTCTCTTATAAGCGCTTTTACTCGAGATACGGCAAGAACACAGTTGTCTTGCCATCGCCGACGTTGTGCACTTCTGTGAGCGACGAAACCAGGCCGGCTTCTCGAAGCGCCTTCGACCATCAACTCCACACGTATCGCCATGCGCTGCCCTTCATGAGACCAAGCGGCCCGAAGTCAAAAAGACGAAGCCTGGCCGAGCTCTAGCCTGCAGGCGGTCTGACTGCGCCAGTATATTGCCCTGACTGTCGAACACCGTACACCACCAGGTTGTTCCGCGCTCCTCTCCGGTATTGACTACGTGAGCACTGGTGGCCTGACCCTGTGCGAGGCTGAACATCCCTGTTTGTCTAATGATCGCGATGACAGCCTCCGCCGCACTCGCGCCCCTGATTGTCCAGATGGTTGCGATAGCCACAGCTATCACCATTGCGATGAGTTTCATGTTGTCGTGTTTCGTGTTTTCATAATTTTCCTTCTTAGGTTGTGACATCCTGTCCGGCGCATCTGTTTTTCGCGCCGGCATAAATGTGTTTTTATCTCCTAAAGCGAACCCTGTCTGAAACACACCACGAATTGCGCAGTTTTTAATCGCACTCGCCGCCATGCCGTAAAAATCCAGACAGTGTTAAAACAGGACGTCAAGCAGCCTAAATGACGACGCCATTTCAGTAAGGTGGCCTGAAGCCTTCCTTTGTCACGACCTGAGTCAACATTTAGCCGCGTTATTGACTTCATGTAGTGTCCCGAAAAGGTCACCTTGAGTTTGGCTACGCCGGATGCGTTCCTCCGTCGCGCTTGTAGATTAACTCCACCGTCGAGCCGGGATCAGCATAGATAGGCCCGGGCGTAACGACCGAATATTGCAAGGGACCACTAGGGAAAGAAGCTGTGCACGCGCGCCGCGACAAGATTGTTCGCGGTCGTTATGAAATCGGCCTCAAAAATCACCGGTGGTGCCCACGCTAGCAACTCCCCGACATTGTCGATGACGAGGAGGAGACCGGCCGCCACTCGTAAACGAGGTAGTGCCTCTCTGAACTGACCCTCTGCCAGGTCTATCTCCCAGCTATTTCTGAAAACGAACCTGCGCCGTAAGCGTCTGCATTGTGAGCACAGGCTCACGGGCAGAACTGGCGACCTGAACGGTATTGCTCGACGGGTTGATGCCGACGCTCCAGGCGCCTCCTTGCTGAGCGTTAACGTTTGGGGTATTCACCACATTGACATCTTGAGGGCGGGTGTGCTGAGTGTAGCTGGTTCTGCGGCGCTGCGATAGCAATAGCTACCGCCGCGATCAGCTTCATTGTTGTGGTTCGTATTTTCATAAAGCTCCCTCTTCCAGGTTGTGACATCTGTCTGGCACGTCGTCTTTCGCGCCGGCACAAATGTGCTTCTTATCTCCTAAAAGCGGAAATCCCCGCACAAAACCCACCACGGCTGCGTGAGACATATTGTCATAGACAACTGCCGTCCACATGGTTCTAGCCGAGTTTCTTTCACAACCGGCGGATTACCCTCGATGCACAACGGAGCCAGCTCGAAGATCCAGCGGTGGGCGCTGATCTTCTGAGGAGCGAATGCCTGCTCTTCAGGACACACGCCGCGAGAATATGAAAGCGCATCCGCGCCGCTCCGTCGATATCCGGGCGGTTACGGCTTCGGCTCTGGTGCTGACCGCTTAAGGCTCAACGCGAATCGTCGCGCGCGATCAGACTGCGGCAGGTGGGCGTTGTCCCGGAAGGTCTGCGCACACGGTTTTTTACTCCGCTTCGCTGCGCTCAGAATGACAGTCCTATTTACGAGATGGCTTCTATGAGTTTTCAGACTGAGCTTTCTTTGATCTTGCGTTGGAGATCCGTGCGTGAAAGACTCTTCTTTTTGGCGAACGAGAAATGTTACTTAACGGCGTGGGACGGTGCGATTCGAGCCCGGGGGAAGACGCATGCCGCAGCGTCGCCCCGGGGACGCGGATCACCAACGAAGCCACTAATGGCTGTGAAGTTTGCCCACGGGCGGGCCGGGAATGAAAGTTTGGAGGCGGTGATTCGACGTTGGCGATTCGTTGATTGCCGGGCCCGACGACGTAATTCGCTCGCGTTGAGGCTGGCATCGTTGCGCACGACCAGGTTGCCGCCCGCATCGACGTCAATTCCGCGGTCGTTCCTTGTCGCTGTGTTGCCGTCAAGTCGCGGTTTGCCCTGCCGGTGACGTGGACGCCGGCCCCCGTCAGCCGGCCGCCGACGCCATTACCCTCGCAAGTGTTGCCTTCTATGCGGCTGAGATTATCCACCTCGATGCCATCGCCCGTGTTGGCAGAGGCGGTGCAGCCGGTAACCGCACTGCCGTTGGCGCGATAATCGCCATCGCCGGTGCTGCCGCTCGCAGTGACAGTTACTAACTGTGCTGGAGGCGCCGACCAGAGATCCCGACGACGCCATTGCCCTCGGCCGTGGAACTGGTAATAAACGCCCGTGCCTGGGCGGCAATCCCACCGCCGGTATTGGGGTTGGCGTTACAATCGATCACGGTCAGATAATTCACTCCACCTGGTCGGGATGCCAGATCCTGTGTTGCCGAACGATAGGCAGGATTTGATCGTACAGGCGGTCCCAAGCCCGAAATCCGTGACCGCCGTTGAAGCTGCTGACGCACCCGGTGACAAAGCACGTTATTGCTGACCGCAATCCCGACGCCGCCGTTTTGAAATGCGACACAGGTTGTTTACCCGGCTGCCGCTATTGATCACAATCCCGAATCCCAGCGTTGACGTCAGCGCGCAAATCTGATCCGCAGCCAGGCCGCCGGCCGTTCCCTCGAGCCCGGCACTACCCCAGCCACTGATCGAACCATTACGAATAGCGATGTGGAGATGGTTATTGATCAAAATACCATTGAGCGATCCGCCGACGCCAAGCACTGTCAAAACCGGCAAGGTCGAGCGTGACATTGTTCGCGTCGATCTGATGCCGTTTTTGCCGGATTCACCTACGACGTTACCTCCCGAGGCAATATGAGCCCGGCTGGCTGATGACAAACACCGCAGTGGCATCGCCCGGGAGACTGTTGACGTCGATACACGTAGCCTCGCGCCGCGCAGGTCAATAGCGACATGAGGTCGACTACGACTGAACCGATATATGATGTTTTCATTACTTGGTTTTTAGTTTTGTTGCTTCTGTTTTCTATTTTTTCTCATGCTTTGCCGGCGCGCCTTTTCGCGCCGGCATGAATGTGTTTCTATCTCCTAAAGCGGAAGCCGCGGCCCAAACCCACCATTTCGGCAGGAAAATTTCCTGCGCATGCAGTGCAACGAAGAGCAAGGAGCCGCCGAAAGCGTTAAAATAATGCGTTCTCGACCGGCACGATCCATCGCATTAAAATGGTCTGCGTATGGCGGCGGCCTCGTCAGCGCAACAACAGGTCACGCAGCTTCTGGTGGACTGGAGCAGCGGAGACACGGCGCGCGCTCGATAAGCTGATTCCGTTGGTGCAGCCCGAACTGCATCGCCTGGCGCACTATTATATGAGCCGCGAAGGAGAGGGGCACACCTTGCAAACCACCGCGCTCGTCAACGAGGCGTATCTTCAGTTTGTCGACAAGACACATCCGCGCTGGCAAAACCGGCCACACTTTTTCGCCGTCGCCGCGCAACTAATGCGACGCATCATGGTCGATCACGCGCGCCAGCGCCATGCGCTCAAACGCGGTGGCGCAGCGCAGAAGGTGACGCTGGACGAGGCAGCGTTAGTAACCGAGACGCGGGCGGCGGAATTGCTCGCGCTGGATGAAGCGCTGGAAAATCTCGCCGCCTTCGATCCGCGCATGAGCAAGATCGTCGAGATGCGCTATTTCGGCGGACTGAGTACACGAGGAGATCGCGGAGGTGCTGAAGATACATCCCAACACGGTGATGCGAGACTGGAGCGCAGCGAAAGCATGGCTTTACGCCGCGCTGAGCGGAGAAGAATGTTAATGGAACCTGGGCGCTGGGCTCGAATCACTGACATCTATCATGCCACCATCGCGCGTCCACCGGAAGAGCGCGCCTCGTTTCTCGGCCAAGAATGCCACGGCGACGAGAGCTTGCGCAAACAAGTTGAGGCGATGGTCAAGTCTCACGAGCGATCGGGTGATTTTATCGAGTCGCCGGCCTTCGCCATCGCCCCCGAACTTCTGATTGACGAGCCGACGGTCGATTTGATCGGTCAATCGATCGGTCACTACCGGATTGAATCATTGCTCGGTGTGGGCGGGATGGGCGAGGTCTATCTCGCGCGGGACGAGCGACTCGGGCGCAAAGTCGCGCTTAAGCTTCTTCCAGAGCAGCTTGACGGCGGACGAGACGCAGCTGAGCCGGTTCAAAACCGAGGCGCGCAGCTGCCTCGGCCTTAAATCATCCGAACATTCTGACGGTTTACGAGATCGGCGCGGAAGGAAACCGACACTTCATCGCGACCGAGTTCATCGAAGGTATAACTCTGCGCGCGTTGCTCGCGCGTGGGAGGATGAATCTGCACGACGCGCTGGAAATTGCCGTGCAAGTGGCCTCGGCGCTGGCTGCCGCGCACGAGACCGGCGTCGTGCATCGCGACATCAAACCGGAGAACATCATGCTGCGACCGGACGGCTACGCGAAGGTGCTCGACTTCGGGATTGCCAAACTCACCGAGCAACAGCCGGGATCAGACTCTCATGAGATAGGAACAACAGCGACGTTGCAAACGCAACCAGGGTTAGTGTTAGGCACGGCGCGCTACATGTCTCCGGAACAGACGCGCGGCCAGACAGTGGACGCGCGCTCGGACATTTGGAGCCTGGGCGTAGTGCTCTACGAGATGGTCGGAGGAATCCCGCCGTTCGCCGGCGAGACGCCGAGTGACTGCATCGCCTCCATCCTGACGACGGAGCCGCCACCTTTATCCGGCGTGTTGCCGGATGTTCCGCTCAAACTCCAATCCATTGTGCAAAAGGCTTTGCGCAAAAACAGTGATGAGCGTTACCAGACGATCAAGGAGATGCTCGCCGACCTGCCGTCGCCTCAAAGAGGTTAGCGAGTCCATTACGAGCGGCTGGAAGCGGCAAAAGAAAATCACAGCATTGCTGGCGGCGAGCGTTGCGGTGGCGCTTCGTCATAGCGGGCCTGTTCATCTACGTGCGCCCGACGCGAACGGTAACGAACACTTTGGCCGGGAACGCATCCCCCCTGCCTCGGTGATCCCGGCAGTAGCAAGCATCGCAGTGCTTCCGTTCAGCAATCTGAGCAAGGAAGAAGAGAACGCCTTTTTCGCCGATGGCATGCAGGACGAAATTCTAACTAACCTCGGCCAGGATCGCCGATCTGAAAGTGATCAGCCGCGCTTCGGTGATGCAATATAAGAGCGGAGTCGCGCGCGAATTTGCGCGCAAGATCGGCCAGCAACTCGGCGTGGCGCATTTATTAGAAGGCAGTGTACAGCGCGCTGCCAATCGCGTGCGGGTCAACGCGCAAGCTGATCGATGCGCGCACCGACGCGCATCTTTGGGCGCAGACCTATGATCGCGATCTGGCGGACGTATTTGCAATCCAAAGCGAGATCGCCAAGGCCATTGCCGATCAACTGCAAGCCAGGCTTCGCCTAGCGAGAAAGCGCGCAATTGAAAAGCCGCCCACCGACCGACCTGGCGGCCTTCGACCTCTACACCGCGCCAAGACTCTACTTCTCACGACATCTTCATCACTACTGGTGAGCAAAACCTGCGGCAGGCGGTTGAGCTTCTTAACCAGGCAGTGACACGCGACCCCGCCTTTTTCGAGGCTTACTACCAGCTGGCCTATGTTCACGGACGCCTCTATTCACTGGGCTTCGATCACACTGCTAGCCGGCTTGGCCTCCGCCGAAGCCGCACTTCAAGCCGCGATTCGGCTGCGAGCCCGATGCCGGAGAAACACATCTGGCACGGGCGAACTATCTCTATTACGGCCCCCGCGACTACGCTGGCGCACTGGCTGAACTGGAAAATGCGCGGCGCAAGTTTACCTAATGATCCGCGCCTCTCCGAATTGACCGGCTACATTTTGCGTCGCCGCGGCCAACAGGAAGAAGGTCTGCGCAATCTGGAAAGAGCAATCGAACTTGATCCGCGCAATTACGTTCATCGTCCAACAGATCGCGCTCAGCTATCAATTCCTGCGGCGCTATCCAGAGGAGGCGGCCATATCTGGATCGCGCGCTGACCATTGTTCCGAACGACGCCGGCACTAAAGCTAACCGCGCCCTGGTCGACTTTTACTGGAAGGCCGGACACCAAGCCCTTGCACCAGGCGATCGACTCGATTCTCGCCGCGAGATCCCGGCGCAATTTCCGATAGCCGCTGATAGCTGGGTTTGTTTGCGCGCTAGCGGAGCGTGATCCACGTCGCAGCAGAGCGGGCCCTGGTGGCGCTGGGCGATAATCCATGTTGGGTCGACAGCCGCTGTTTATTCTGAGCCGCAGCTTTGGTGAAGGATTGCTGGCGCGGATGAATGAAAGACGAGGCGAAGGCACAGGCCGCCTTTCAGCAAGGCTCGTCGCTGAACAGGAGAAGATCGTGCAAGCGCAGCCAGATTATGGACCTGCGCTTTGCGTGCTCGGCCTGATCGACGCCGCTTTGGGGCGAAACGAAGAGGCGTTGGAGGAAGCGACGGCGCGCCATCGAGCTTCTTCCCGTGGAAAAAGATTCGATCAATGGCAGTCACGATGCTTGTCTATTTCGCGATCATCGCTGCGCTGGGCGGGCGAGAAGGACCTTGCCTTGCAGCAACTGGAACTCGAGCCCGCGCTCCAACTCCAGTCGCAGGTCGTACATTCAACTACGGCGCATTAAAGTTGTTGCCCTTCTGGGACTCACGCTCCGCGGCGATCCGCGCTTCGAGAAATCGTCGCCTCGCTCGACCAAAGGAAGCAAAGCCCCTATCGGAATCGCATACATCTCCATCACAAGCTCCGGCGCCATCACCCACTGAAAAATCCATCGCCGTTCTGCCATTCAAGCCTTTGCTCGCTGCAAGCCGCGACGAATCCCTCGAGATCGGAATGGCAGACACATTGATCACGAAATTGGGCAGCCTGAGACAAATCATCGTGCGGCCGGTGAGCGCGGTGCGCAAGCTACGCGGGCCTGGAGCAGGACCCGGTCGCGGCCGGGCGGGAACAGCGAGTGGACGCAGTGCTGGACGGGACCATCCAGAAATCCGGCGAGCGCATTCGCGTAACGGTGCGGCTGTTGAGTGCAGCCGACGGGCAGCAGCTTTGGGCCGACAAGTTTGAAGAAGAGTTCACAGACATATTTTCGGTGGAGGATTCGATATCGGAGCGAGTGGCTGCCGCCTTGGCGGTGACACTGACGGGCGCGGATAAAAAGCAACTCACAAAGCGCTACACTGAAAACGCCGAAGCTTATCAGCT
>ERZ1370068.6546-contig-5521_pt1 | contig 77092 bp, 88 predicted proteins | sample MGYA00561227_ERZ1370068 | MGnify/ENA primary metagenome ERZ1370068 (study PRJEB38410, sample SAMEA6850437) | metagenome | study: Metagenomic assessment of the ecological functions of the soil: analysis of the soil microbiota associated with the... | reverse complement strand
AGACAAACAACACTGATCTGACTACATCATGTTACATTACACTTTACCGTTTTGCACGTTTCTTTCTTCTTCTTCTCTTCCTTCCTTCCCTTCTTGCCGCTGGGAAAAACATTCTCACTTACATTGATGGGCCTTCAACAGTGCACTGGCTCACCACCATGAGAGAGGCAACGCTTTCTTGTGGCGTTGCGCTTAGGTCAACACTCCCGGCTGCGCGGTTTGGATCGTGCTGTCAGGAACAAAATCTAAACACTTCACCATCACCCGTATTCGCCGGGACTTGAACGCCCAGAAGTCGCCGAGGGTCTGTCCCGGAGCGGGATCGAAGTAGACCACGGCGCTCATCGAATCGAGCCCGGGGCGGGCGCGATCGACCATGAACGACAGATAGAGCGTGTCGACCCGGCCGGTGTCACCACACGCCTCGACCCAGCGTCTCGCTGGCGCGCGGCATGCCGTACGGCGCGTGCCAGGAGAGCATGAGCTGCGGCTCGCGCGTCGTCGCGGCGAGCGCGATCGCCGGCGCGGCGAGCCCGAGCGCGAGCAGCAGAATCCCGATCGCGTTCGCGGACCGGCGGCATGAAGGCAGCGCGAGGCGCCGGTCGGACGGCCGCGCCCCGGTCGGATTCGGGCGATGCGTCGTCGCCTTCAACGGTAGAGACTCTTCACCGCGCCCCACGTGGTGGCGCGAACCGGAACGGCGGCGCAGTTGGCGCCCGTTCCTTGCCAGGTCACGCGGTTCCTCTCCACCCGCCGCGGGCGTCACGAGCAGAACGTCGCGGCCCGAGTTCACCGGCAGGCGTCCGATCTGGACCGGAGTTGAGCACGAGGCAGGCCGGCTCCGCGCAGCCCGGGAGGCAGGTATTGGTCGCGGTGTTGCGGATCCCGATCCGGGCGCCGACGAAGACGTGATCGGCGTCGAGCGTGGCGGCCTGATCCGGCGCGACGAAGGCGGTGACGAGCAGGCGCGCCTGGTTCACGGCGCGTGGTTGCCCCACGTTGTAGCTCTGGATCAGCACCTTCGGAGCCGGGCTCGCGGTCGGCCACGGTGAGGAGCAGGAGTCGGCGGGCACGATGATCCCGTCGACGGCCAGCGCGCCGTAACGGCAGCCGCCGGGAGCGAGCTGCCACCACGGCGGCACTGATGGCAGACGAGGTCTGGATGTCGATCGTCATCACCAGCGCCACGACGCTGTCGAGCGGCGCGGCGAGCCGGCACGACGCGTAGAGCGCGTTCTCGCCGGCGTTGCTGGTGCACGTCGACACGGCGTTCGACGTCACCGTCAGCGCGGCCGGACAGCCGCTCCAGCCGAGGTAGAGCGCCTCGTCCGCCGAGGCTCGCGAGGCCGCGAGCAGCACGACGATGGCGAGCCAGCGACCGGCTCCCGATCGTCGCGCCTTCGGCGGCGCGAGCGGTCCCGCACCGGTGCTCCGTGATCTCAAGAGCGAGCGACGACATTCCCGCGCGTCGCGATCGAGCGGTCCCTCCACGTCATGGCGAGGTGTCGCGCACGGCGTCGTAGAAGGCCTGCCGCACGCGCAGCTCGTGACTGCTCGAGATCCCGCCGCCGTTGAGGTGGACGCTGTCGGAAAAGCGTCCCGGCCCCGAGAGGGTGACCGGAGGCGGCTCCTTGCCGCCGGCGAACGGCGAGGCGCTGTAGAGCCGTGCGGTGCTCCACAGGATCGACGCCTTGGCGTCGCAGCCCCACGCACTTGCCGCCGGACTCCTTGGCGCCGTCGTTGAAGAAACGGATCTCGAAGCCGAAGTAGCTCTTGTTGGCCTCGAGGTCGATGGTGTCGCTGGCCGCGCGCGCAATGGTGAAGAGGAATCGGCCGTGGTTCAGGTCGTCGCCGTGATGCGCGCCGTAGGCCGTGATCAGCGCGTCGGCCGAGCGCCCGCCGGCCCCCAGGGGTTCGCGACGCCCGCGCAGCCGCTCGACGGCATCCGATCGGAGACGGTGACCCCACCGTTGTTGCAGCCGGTCACGTTCTCGAAGTGCCAGAACGGCGGCAGCTGGTTGGTCTCCGATGCGGACGTCCACCACGATGTCCATCGGCGAAGAACCGCGGCAGCCGCTGGGGCAGCTTGAAGCACCCGATCAGGCGCGCGACGGAGTCGGTCTGAGCGCAGTCGAAGGTGATCGTCGAGTCGCCCCGGAGCGCGCCGCAGGCGTTCCAGGTGAGCTCGAGGCCGGCGCCACGCGCGCCCGGTCCCAGCGGCGCGACGCTGGCGCAGAACGCCGCCAAGGACACCGCGATGACACGTGCCGGGATCTTCATGGGGAGGGATTGAGTCCGGGATTTCGAGGCATGCAGGGTCTCATGGTCGCACGGAAAAGGACGGGTCCACAAGTTAGAAGGGTGGGCCGTCGGACTCCAGAGCGGGGGCCAAACCAGACGGGCGGCCGTCCGGAGACGACCGCCCGCATGGAATCTTTCGAGCCTACCGGTACAGCGACTTGAGCTGTCCCCAGGTCTTGTTGACCGTCGGGGTCGCGGCGCACATGCCGCTCCCACCGTTGATCGCGGCGCAGTTCGTGCCCAGACCCGGCCCGTCGATTTCGATCGGAACCGCCTCGGAGCCGAGTCCACCGGCGCCCGCGACCGAGTACATCACCGTTGATTGATAGAGAATCGCCGCCGCATAGGTGCAGCCGACGCAGGTGCCGCCGGCCTCGGAGGCGTTGTCGAGGGAGAAGGTGAGGTGCGAGAGGTAGTAGTTGCTTCCGGCCACCGCGGCGATCGGCGAGGACGCCGAGCGGGCCACGGTGACGAGGATTTTGGCGCGGTTGGCGCCGCCATAGCCGTCACCGTAGGCGGTGATCAACGAGCTGACCGAAGCGCCGGTTGAGCCGGTGAAGTTGGCCAAGCAACCGGTATTGGGAACCGTGTTACGGGCGGCAGAGATCGACAGACCGGTCGAGTTGCAGCCGCTTTCGTTCATATGCCAGAACGAGTCGAGCCCCGGTGTCGCGACCTGAAGAGTCGAGATCGATGTCGACGGCGAACCAGCCGGCCAGCGCGGGTGGCTGGAGCTCAGGACCGGGCTGTAGGGACCACCTGGACCGACGCAGTCGAACACCTGGTTCGAGGCCGCACCAGAACCGAGGCACCCGCCCCAGTTGATCGTGTTGCCCACGGCGAACGCAGAGGACGCCACGAGCGTGAGCGTGAGGAGGCCGCTACAAGCAACCAGAGACCTTTTCATTGCCACCTCCCAAAAGGCAGGGCGGTCGTCCCGTGGACGACCCCTGCATACTACGGAACCTCTCAACTTACCGGTACAGCGACTTGAGCTGTCCCCAGGTCTTGTTGACCGTCGGGGTCGCGGCGCACATGCCGCTCCCACCGTTGATCGCGGCGCAGTTCGTGCCCAGACCCGGCCCGTCGATTTCGGATCGGAACCGCCTCGGAGCCGAGTCCACCGGCGCCCGCGACCGAGTACATCACCGTTGATTGATAGAGAATCGCCGCCGCATAGGTGCAGCCGACGCAGGTGCCGCCGGCCTCGGAGGCGTTGTCGAGGGAGAAGGTGAGGTGCGAGAGGTGGTAGTTGCTTCCGGCCACCGCGGCGATCGGCGAGGACGCCGAGCGGGCCACGGTGACGAGGATGCGGGCGCGGTTGGCGCCGTGGGAAACCGGCACCGTAGGCGGTGATCAGCGAGCTGACCGAGCTGCCCGTCGAGCCGGTGAAGGTGGCGAGGCAACCCGTGTTGGGAATCGTGTTACGGGCGGCCGAGATCGACAGACCGGTCGCGTTGCAGCCGGGACCTTCCATATGCCAGAACGGAGTCGAGACCGGGCGTCACGACCTGGAGGTCGAGAGTGATATCGACGGCGAACCAGCCGGCCAGCGCGGGCGTCTGGGCTCCAGGGCCAGGTTGTACGGACCGCCGAGGTTCGCGCAGTCGAACACCTGGTTCGAGGCCGCACCAGAACCGAGGCACCCGCCCCAGTTGATCGTGTTGCCCACGGCGAACGCAGAGGACGCCGCGAGCATCAGCGTGAGGAGGCTGCTACAAGCAACCAGAGACCTTTTCATTGCCACCCTCCCAAAGACAGGGCGGTCGTCCCGTGGACGACCGCCCTGCGTACTGAGGAGCTTCTGAACTGAGGAGCTCTGAACTACCGGTACAGCGACTTGAGCTGTCCCCAGGTCTTGTTGATCGTCGGGGTCGCGGCGCAGGTGCCGGTCCCGCCGTTGATCGAGGCGCAGTTCGAGCCCAGACCCGGCCCGTCGACTTCGACCGAGCCAGCCTCGGTGCCGATGCCACTGGCGCCCGCGACCGAGTACATCACGGTCGAGTTGAGACGATCGACGCCGGGTCGGAGCAACCGTTGCAGGTGCCGCCGGCCTCCGACGCGTTGTCGAGGGAGAAGGTGAGGTGCGAGATGTAGTAGTTGCTTCCCGCGCTGGCCGCGATCGGCGACGACGCCGAACGGGCGACGGTCACGAGGATGCGGGCGCGGTTGGCACCGCCGAAGCCGGCGCCGTAGGCGGTGATCAGCGAGCTGACCGGAACCGCCGGTCGAGCCGGTGAAGGTGGCCAGCAGCCCACGTTCGGGACCGTGTTACGCGCGGCAGAGATCGACAGACCGGTCGAATTGCAGCCGGGACCTTCCATGTGCCAGAACGAGTTGAGCGTCGGCGTCGCGACCTGAAGGTCGAGATCGATGTCGAGGGCGAACCAGCCAGCCAGCGCGGGCGGCTGGAGCTCGAGGACCAGGTTGTAAGGACCGCCGAGGTTCGGGCAGTCGAACACCTGGCTCGAGGCCGCACCGGAACCGATACATCCGCCCCCAGTTCAGCGTGTTGCCGACGGCGAACGCAGAGGACGCCGCGAGCGTGAGCGTGAGGAGGGCGGTACAAGCGACAAGGGACTTTTTCATTGCTGCCTCCAGAGAACAACGAACAACTGAAGCAGAGTGGGACCGTGAACCGTGAACACACTGAGATGTCGCTCCATCACCACCTTCGGGGTCAGGGAGACCCGCGGTGAGAGGACTCTTGGCCGCTCGAGCCGAGGGGGCTCACCGGGCCGAGTCGAGGCACAGGGCGGTCGTCCTGTCGACGACCGGCCCTGCATACTACAGAACTACTGAACTACCGGTACAGCGACTTGAGCCGTCCCCAGGTCTTGTTGATCGTCGGGGTCGCGCGCAGGTGCCGACACCACCGTTGATCGAGGCGCAGTTCGTGCCCAGACCCGGCCCGTCGACTTCCGAGAGGAGCCGCTTCGGAGCCGAGACCACCAGCGCCCGCCACCGAGTACATCACCGTCGAGTTGTAGACGATCGCCGCCGGATCGGCGCAGCCGACGCAGGGCCGCCGGCCTCCGAAGCGTTGTCGAGCGCGAAGGTGAGGGGGTGCGACATGTAGTAGTTGCTTTCCGGCCGCCGCGGCGATCGGCGAGGACGCCGAGCGGGCCACGGTGACGAGGATGAGCGCGGCTGCCGCACCACCGAAGCCGTTGCCGTAGGCGGTGATCAGCGAACTGACCGATCCGCCGGTCGAGCCGGTGAAGGTGGCCAAGCAACCGGAGGTTGGGGATCGTGTTACGGGCGGCAGAGATGGACAGACCGGTCGAGTTGCAGCCGGGTCCTTCCATGTGCCAGAACGGGTTGAGCGCCGGGGTCCCGGTCTGGAGGTCGAGGATCGATGTCGACGGCGAACCAGCCGGCCAGCGCGGGCGGCTGGAGCTCCAGCGCGAGGTTGTAGGGCCCACCGAGGTTCACGCAGTCGAACACCTGGTTCGGATTCGCACCAGAACCGATGCAACCGCCCCAGTTGATCGTGTTGCCCACGGCGAACGCGGACGTGGCCGCGACGGTGAGCATCAGGGCCGTACAGAGGACGAGAATCTTCTTCATTGTTGCCTCCACGGTCTAAAAAACTTCAGGGGGTAGAGATCAGAGACGAACCGTACAAACAGTTGGGGCTGGGACACCACCGCCTTTCAAACGTTGATGCCAAGCCATGAAAGGCCTCGGCCCCGCAAGAGCCTAGGGCTCTTGCAAGGGCCGACCGGGCACACCGGATGCGCGCAGTACGCGGTAGCGACCACCGCCGCTGCTGCAACCACCGGCAGAACCGTTTCCAAGACCCGAGTTACCGAGAATCGTCTTGTAGAAGCCGATGTCAGCACCGTTGACCGAGCCGGGCCGCAGTTGTAGTCGGCACGACCCCGATACTTCGCACCCAGGCCCGCGGCACCCACGTCGTTCTTGAGGAAGCCGAGGTCGGCGCCGTTGACGCCGTTACCGCCGGAGTTGGCGTTGAGGTCGTAGATCACCGCGGTCGCGCGGCACAGCTCGACGCCGTCCGCGAAGATGCGGACGCGCAGTTCGAGTCCGACCGGAGAAGATCTGCGGCGGCGTGCACGACGACAGGTAGCTGCCGCCGATGATGCTGAAGCAGAACTGGCCGGAGCCGTTGCTGGTTCCACGAACGGCGTCACCAGCGCAATCGACGGTCTGACCGGCCACGACGGCCGAGCACAGTGCGAGATCGCAGCAGTTCTGGAAGTTGATCTCGATGTTGCTTCCCGGAATCGGATTGTTGGCGAAGTCGCGAACCGTGATGCAGCACCGGATCGACGGATCGGCGGTCGTAACCAGCCGTGCCTCGTGAAGCCACCGACGAAGATCCAGCGGCAACAACGCTGAATTCGCAGGACTGGGAACATTAGCCAACGCGGTGGCGGCGTAGAGCAGCCCGCACACCCCGAGAAGCGTGGCCTTGCGAACCAAACCAGTCATTGTTGCACCTCCATAATGAAGATGGGTCACCCCTGTTGCTGAAGAAGAATGCAAGGCTCAGTTGCAAGCAATCAGGTCGGGCTGCGAGCCACCTCCTTTCAACCCATTCTCGAATTTGAAGTTGTCGAAGCTGGTAGGCAGACGACGTTAAATGGTGCACTAACAAGGTCTTCCAAGACAGAAGAAGTGTAGGAGCCCACTCCGCCTCATGTCAAGAAGCTTTTTAGTCCCATCCCCGCGCTGTCATCCTCTTACGCCTCCTCGGACGGCTTCGCGGTCGACATCTCCGCGTGGACAAGACGCCTAACGAGGCCGACTTAACGCTTCGCTTCCGTGCACCCACTGGTGGGCGAAACAGGGCTCGAACCTGTGACCCCTTGCTTGTAAGGCAAGTGCTCTGCCAGCTGAGCTATTCGCCCGTGCCACCGTTCCGCCTGCGGAGCAGCGAGTGAAGCGGGATGAGCACGCAGTACCCGACCACGAGCAGCACCGGCGCCAGGGTGATCGAGCGCCTCGACAGCGCCAGATATCCCACGACCAGGACGCCCGATCCCGACTCCCAGGAGGAGGCTGTTGGCCAGTCCCCAGCGGAAGCCCAGATCCGTCTCCTGCGGCTCGACGGGCGGTTCGTGATCTCGATACCGGTTTGCTGCTCATCGCCTGCTCCTCGTCTCCCATGCGGCGGAACAAAAAGCCGATCGCCTCGGGCGAGTACGATCTCACCAGAGACCATCGGGCAGTCCGGTACCGTGAGGCCCGGGGCACGACGATCTCAGCGAGGATCGCGTTCTGTGCCGCCGCCTCCGTGGGGCGCGACGGTATTACCCCGCTCGGCGCGCGAGCGGTTCCCGCTTTTCTCCTCGGGTTTCGACGGATCGCGATCGACGCCTCGCGGCCACGTTCAGGCTCCCCGACCGGAAGCCCTCGAGGTCGATGGTCACGAAGCGAAAGCCGAGCGCCTTGATCGCCGCGACGACCTGCTGGCGCACATCCGGTTCGGTGAGCCGTCCGGCAGATCCGCGACCGGGACCTCGATGCGCGCGACCTCGCCATGATGGCGCAGTCGCACCTCGCGGAATCCCAGCGCGCTGCAGCGCTCTTCGCCGCGTTCCACCTGGCTCAGGTTGTCGCGCGTGATCTCCGTCCCGTAGGGAATCCTCGAGGCGAGACACGGAGAGGCCGGCTTGTCGTGGCTCTCGAGCCCGAGATGATCAGCCGCGGCGCGCACGTCGGCCTTGGTGAAGCCGAGCTCGGCCAGCGGCGACCGGATCCTCGCTCGTCGGCCGCCCGCCGTCCGGGCCGCCAGTCGGCACAGATCGTCGGCGATGGTTCCGTCAGGACGCGCCTGGGCTCCGGTGGCGCCGGCGATCTCGGTCAGCCGTCCGTAGAGCTCGCTCTTGCAGTGGTAGCAGCGGTGGATCGGTTGGCCCGGAATCGCGGGATCCTTGAGCTCGCCGGTGCTCACGACCTCGATCCGCGCGCCGATTCTCTGCCGCCTGGGCCAGCGCCAGATCCAGCTTCGCTCGCGCGTAGGAGTCCGATCGACCGATCACGCCCCATGCCCGGTCGCCGAGGGCCTCGTGGGCGACCGCGAGCAGCAGGCTCGAGTCCACTCCGCCGGAATAGGCGACGACCACCGAGCCCATGCGGGAGACCTCCGCACGCGAGCTGCTCGAGCCGCTCCTGCCAGGACCGCGGGGAAGGCGGAACCCGAGGCTCGGCGATCTGGATGAAGGCTTCGGATGCCATCGGCCGCAGCCTAGCACAGCGCGCCGGGGCTCACGGCGGTGCGGTGCTCAGTGATTCCGCGACGGCGCGTGTGCGGTCGGGATCGCCGCTGCGGGCGCTCCGGTTCGACGCGAGCCGAGTCGAGGGGTGAGATCAGGGTGTCGGCCGCGGTTTCGTCACGGCGCGCACGCGCTTGATGTTGTCGAGGTGATCGGCGTAGGTCACGGCGAACAAGTGCCGACCCTGACCGCGCGCCACGAAGAACAGGTCGTTCGGCATCGGGCGCCGGGTTCGATGACCGCCTCGATGCTCTCGCGTCCCGGATTGCAGATCGGACCGGGAGGCAGACCCTCGTAGAGGTAGGTGTTGAACGGCGAGTTCACGTGCAGCTCGCGCAGCAGCAGCCGGCGAGCGCGGTCCCCCTTCCCATCGCGTAGTTGACCGTGGGGTCGGCCTGCAGCCGCATCCCCTTCTCGAGTCGATTGAGGTACACGCGGGCGATGCGCGGCCGCTCTCGTCGACCTGCGCCTCGGACTCGACGATCGAGGCCAGCGTCAGCAGCTGGTGCAACGACAGTCCGAGCGGCAGCGAGTCCAGACCGACGCGCCGCGCGCAGCATCACCCGCTGCGTGCGTCGCGCCATGGTCCGGAACGCCACCTCCGGCGAGGTGCCGGGCAGGAACTCGTACGTCTCGGGAGCGAGATAGCCCTCGATCGACGGCGCCTTGATCCCGAGCGAGTCCAGGAACAGCCGCGCGTGCGCGAGCGAGTCGAAGGCGGCGATCGGCACGCCGAGATGGTTCGAGAGCAGCAGGCTGACCTCGGGCGTGGTGAGCCCTCGGGGATCGGTCACCAGGCTCATCCCGCTCATCCCGCGCGCGAGCGAGCGCAGCAGGGCGGGATCGTGATTCCGAGCCGGAACGAGTACTGGCCGGCCTTGATGCTGCGGTCGAGATGCATGAGCCGCGCGAGCGCCTGGAAGCCGAGCGTGCCGTGGATCAGGCCCGACGCGGTTGAGCTCCTCGCCGACCTCGCGCAGGCGCTCGCCGCGACGCACGAGGACCACTTTGCGCTGGTCGGGCGGAAACGGTCCCGCCGGCAGGAACAGGTGGCCGGCCACGGCGAGACCGGCGATGACGAGGAGCAGCAGGGCCCATCGGCGTGGCCTGAACGGGCGCCGCGAGAGCGAGCGGGCCGACGTTCATCACCAGGAGTCGCTGGACCCGGCCTTGATGCGCAGAAGGTACGACTCGAGCAGCGCCACCGCCGCGCCCTGGTCGACGCGGGCCCGATCGTGGCCGGTGCGAACCCCGACCTCGCGCAGCCGCCGCTCGCTCAGCGCCGAGGTCAGGCGCTCGTCGTAGGTCACGACCATCAGGCCGGTGCGCGTGGCGAGCGCGTCCGCGAAGCGCTGAGCCGATTCGGCGGCCTCACCCCGCTCGCCCGACATGAGCAGCGGCAGCCCCACGACGATGCGGTTGGCCTCGTGCTCGGCGCGCGCGCCTCGGCGACGCGGAGGACGCCCTGCTCCTGGCTCTGACCTCGATCGTCGGGAGCCCGGTGGCGATGATCCCCTGAGGATCGCTCACCGCGAGGCCGACGCGCCGCTGCCCCCAGTCCACCGCGAGAATCCTTGCCACGCGACGCTCAGCCTGGCGTTCGGTCGGTGCTTCACGAGGTGGCAGACCGTGCCGTCTCCCGGAAGTCGAAGGTCACCGAGTCCATGCAGGCTCTCATGATGAAGATCCCGCGCCCCCGCGAGGTCGAGCAGGTGCTCGGGCGAGGTGGCGTCGCTGTTGATCGAATCGGGATCGAATCCCGGACCGGTGTCGTGCACCGTTGATCTCGATGCGATCGGAGTACATGAGGAACTCCGATGTCGACGGGCTTGGTCGCGTCCGCGCTGGTGCCCGTGCTGGATGGCGTTGGTGCCCGCCTCGATCACCGACATGGCGACCTGGGACGCGGCGTCGGCGTCGAACTTGAGGCGCTCGCACAAGCTCATCGCGATGCCGTCGAGAATGCCGGAGGAGCTCGAGGCGGCCTCGGCATTCGCATCGAGAGGACTTCCGGATCGAGAGTCTGGGGCATCCTGTGGGCTCAGTGGCGGCCATTCGCGCCGGCCCGCAACAGCTCGAGCGCTCGCGCGAAGTCTTCTGGCACAGGAGCGGTGAAGTGAAGCGGCTTCACCAGTGATCGGGTGCAGGAACTGGAGCTCGGCGGCATGGAGCGCCTGATGCGACAGGTGCTCGAGCAAAGCCGCCGCGCAGGCTACGCTGGCCCGGCCGGGGCTCAACAACTTTTTGACGGTTCCACCATACACGGGATCGGCGACCACCGGGTGGCCGAGATGGCCCAGGTGGACGCGGATCTGGTGCGTCCGGCCGGTCTCGAGCCGGGCGCGGACCAGCGCCGCTTCGCCGAACCGCCTCGCGACCCGCCAGCGCGTGGCCGCGGGACGCCCGCCACGGGACGTCACCGCCATCCGCTTCCGGTCGCGCGGATCGCGCCCGATCGGGGCCTCGACCCGCTCCGACGACCAGCCCGGATCGCCCCAGATCAGCGCCAGGTAGTCGCGGGTGACCGCGCGCGAGCGCGATCGCCTCGATCAGATTCCGGTATGACGCGTCGGTCTTGGCGACCACGCATGAGGCCCCGACGTGTCCCTTGTCGAGACGGTGGACGATCCCGGGCCGCCCGGATCCCCCGACGCCGACGATCCCGGGAGCGTGGTGGAGGAGCGCGTGGACCAGCGTGCCGCGGGCGACCCCGCTCCGGGATGGACCACGAGCCCGGCGGGCTTGTCGACGACGATCACGTGCTCGTCCTCGAACACGATGTCGAGCGGCAGCGGCTCGGGAGCGAGACCGAGGGTCGCAGGATCCGGAGGATCGGGAAGCTCGACGTGGACGCGATCCCCGCCGTTCAACCGCAACGAGGCTCGCGCGGCCCGCCCGTTCACCTGGACGCGTCCGTCGCGGATCAGGGTCTGGAGCCGGCTACGCGACAGGCTCGTCTGCGCCGCCGCCAGGAAGCGATCGAGCCGCTCCCCGCCGTTCGGCGCTGGAACCGAGAGATCCAGGCTCCGGCTCATCGACCTCCTTCGCCGCGGCCGGACTCTTGGGGCCGATCTCGCCCTCGGCCGCCCGGGGCTGACCCTCGGAATGGGCGGACCAGGCCAGCGCGAACATCACGACGCCGATCGTGACGGCGGAGTCCGCGACGTTGAAGACCGGCCAGTGCCAGCGGCTCCAGCCAATCTCGATGAAGTCCACGACCTCGCCGCTCGACACGCGGTCGACCAGGTTGCCGAGCGCCCCGCCGAGGATCAGCGACAGCGCGACCTGACGCCGCGGGCTCGGCACGCGCTGGCGAAGGAACAGGTAGACGATCACCAGCGCGGCGAAGATCGAGAACAGGTAGTACGGGAAGCGATGGCCCGCGCCGAGCCCGAACGCGACCCCGGAGTTGCGCGTGTAGGTGAGACGCACGAACTCCCCGAGGATCTCGACCGGCGGGCGATAGGCGAGCGTCTCGCTCGCCCACCGCTTGGTCCACATGTCGAGGGCGAGCACCGAGCCAGCCACCGCGACGAGCGAGGATCAGCGAACGTTTCACCCGGCTCCCCGCTGGGCCCGCTCCTCCTTCTCCTTGCACCGGACGCACAGACGCGCGTGCGGCATCGCCTCGAGACGCGCGCGGGCGATCGGCTGGCTGCACGATTCGCACACGCCGTACTGACCGCGATAGACGCGACGCAGCGCATCGTTGATCTCGATCAGCGTGCGTCCCTCGGCCGAAGCGAACAGGAACGCCTTCTCGCGCTCCATCGCGTCGGTGCCGACGTCGGCCATGTGGAAGGAGTAACCGGAGAGATCTCCGGCGCTGTCGCGCTGATTGACCTTGAGCACGGTGCTCTCGAGGTGGCCCATCTCCTTCAAGATCTTCTGGCGCTCGACGAGCAGCCGCTGTTCGAATTCCTTCATGTCCTGTTCCGTCACGCGTTGCGCTCCAACACTGGGGGTGGACGCGGCCACGGGAGGTGGATTGGCCGGTCGTGGACGAGCCGGAGGCGCGGCGCGGGTCGCGCGCTGCCACGCGCGATCGCCGCCGGCGGCAACACCCGAGCGGTCTCACTTCCGGAACCGGATTCGTCTTCGTGCCTTTCTTCGTCGCGGCCGCGGGCGGAGCCGGCTTGCCGGCCTTGGGTCGGGCGGCGCCGACGCTCTTGATGGCCGGCGGCGGTGGCGTTGGCGGCATCTTCTTGCCGCGCACCGGGCTCCTTGCCGCGCGCCGGCAGGGCCGAACGGACGGGCGCTCCCCGGTCACCGACTTCCTCGCGGGCGCGCTCTTCGCGCGCGCGGGGCCGGAGCCCTTCGCGTCGGCCCGCGCGGGTCTGCGCGGCCGTGCCGGACTTCCGGGTGATGGACTTGCGCGGGGTCGCCATGTCATGAACCTCCGTATCGGTCGGCCCGAGGGCCTTTGTGATTATGCTGCTTCATCGAGCCGGCGCACGACTTCGGTCACGAGCCGCGTGAGCCGTGGCGCCGTTCTTCCCGCGACTCTCAGGATCTCGGGGATGTCCACCGGGCTCGAGGTGATCGGGCAGGCACGCGTCGGTGACGACGTTGAACGCCAGCACTCGCTGCCCGCCGTGCACCGCGACGATGGTCTCCGGCACCAGCGACATGCCGACCACGTCGGCGCCGATCCAGCGCAGGAAACGGTATTCCGCCGCGGTCTCGAGATTGGGACCCGGCACCGCGACGAAGATCGCGCGCGGCAGCGGCATCCCGAGCTCGAGCGCCACGCGCTCGGCGAGCCGCATGAGCGGACGCGCGAGTAGGGCTCGCTCATGTCCGGAAAGCGCGGGCCGAGCTCGTCGTCGTTCTCGCCGATCAGCGGACTGTCGCCGACGAGGTTGATGTGATCGGTCGTGACCACGACGCGTTCCGGGCGGCAGATCGGGGTTCATGCCGCCGACGGCGTTCGTGATCACCAGCGTGTGGCAGCCGATCGCCTTGAGCACGCGGACCGGAAACGCCACCTCCTGCATCGTGTAGCCCTCGTAGTAGTGCACGCGACCCTTCATCACCGCGACCGGGCGCCCCGCCAGCGTTCCGAGGTGCAGCTCGCCGGCGTGGCTCTCGACCGTCGACACCGGGAATCCCGGGATCTCGGCGTACGGCACCACGGTCTCCCGCGGCCAGCGCGTTGGCGAAGTCGCCGAGACCGGTGCCGAGAATGATGCCCACCTCGGGACGGGTCGTGGCGCGCGTATGGATGAAGCGGGCCGCCTCTTCGATGCGCCGCTTCAGCTCAACCGCCATGGCTTCCTCCCCGCTCCCCAGCGTCGCCTCGAGCCGGTGTCGCACCTCCGCCTCGCTCATCCCTCCACCTCGACCCACTTCGACCGCGCGCTCTCGCCGTGCGCCACCACGACGCGACCGGGGGCGATCCCGAGCGCTTCCCGCCAGCAGGCGCTCGACCGCGCGGTTCGCGCGCCCCTCTCCGGCGGCGGCGGTGACGTCGAGGCCCAGCGAGCCGTCGTCGCGCCAGCCCTTCACGCGCCTCGCTTGGCGCCGGGATGAACGTGCACCTTGAGCTTGGCACCGCTCACATGCGGATCGCGAGATCCCTGAGCGCTCGCGACCACGAACATCTGCAGGAACCAGATCACCAGGATGGCGATGAAGGGCGCCAGATCGATGCCGGAGATCGACGGTCGGGAACAACCGCCGGATCGGGCTGCACACCCAATCGGAGACGCGATCGAGGAACATGACGATCGGATTGCTCGGATCGGGTCGCACCCACGACAGAATCGCGTTGATGATGATGATCAATCAGAGCAGCCACAGCACCGATGTCCAGCAGGTAGGCCAGAGCCGTCAGCAGATTGCCGATCACGAACATCCGGGATCCTTCCCTCGAACTTCGCGCGCGCCGAAGAGGGCGGTTCCGACCCGCACCATCGTGCTGCCTTCCTCGATCGCCGCCTCGAAGTCACCGCTCATTCCCATGGACAGCTGCGGAAGCACAAGCCCCAGCGTCCGCCGCGCACGGTCACGCAGCTCGCGAGTGCGCGAAACGACGCGCGCGCCTCTTCCGTTCCTCCTTCCACGGGCCCGATGCTCATCAGCCCCTGGAGCTCGAGTCCCTGGAGCCCGGCCACCCCTTCGAGCAGTCGATCCAGCTCGAGCGTCGAGACCCCGTGCTTTCGAGCCTCGCCGGTCACGTTGAGCTGGACCAGCACCGGCAAGATCCGATCCAACTGCTTCGCATGTCGGGCGAGCGCCTGGGCCAGCTTCGCCGAGTCCACGCTGTGGACCCAGTCGAACATCGCCGCGGCTCGCGCCGCCTTGTTGCGCTGCAAGCTTCCGATCAGGTGCCACCGGACCCGCTCGGACTCAACGCCTCGATCTTCTCCCGGCCTCCTGCACCCGGTTCTCGCCGAGATCCGTCGAGCCCCGCGTCGATCCCGTCGCGCACTCGCTCCGCCGGAACACCCTTCACGACGCCGATCAGCCGCACTCCGTCGCCGCGTGCCGCCCTGACCGCTCCGCGGCCGTCGCGATGCGCTCGCGTATGGCCTGCACACGATCGCGCACTTCGAGAGAACCGGCGTTCACGGAGCGCGCGAGGGTAGACGCGCGCGGCGGGGTCGATCAAGCGGAAAAGTCGCGCCATGAGAAGGCGACGCGCCGATCCCGGGACAGGCTCGGCGGGGGCGCGCGATCGTCACCGGAATGCAAAGCGGCACGGCCGGATGGGTGGGAATGAGGATGGTGGAGGCGGCGGGAATCGAACCCGCGTCCGAAAGTCCTTCCCCAGGGAGATGCTACAGGCGTGTCCGGCCGTTTGAGTCTCGCGCGCCTCCGCTCCGACCGGCGGGATCGTCTGCGCGCCAGCCCGTCAAGATCTCGTCCTCAGCCCTCGGGCGGAGCGTTGGACCAGCCTGCGATTTTCTGATCGCTCGCTCCGGCCCCCACAGGCGGGGTCCGGGCGACCGTCGCTGCTAGTTATAGGCAGCGAGAGCCAACTGCTCATTGGCAGTTGTAATGGTCCCGCTTTTTGACGAGGTTACGGGTCCCCCGGCCTGCACTTCCTGGTTCTCGACCTCCGTCGAGACCTTTACGCCCCTCTGTCGAGCGTCCCGCGAACTCGGTGCTCGTCGACCAGTCGCGGAGACCGCGGTCAAAACGGGATGTCGTCGTCGGGACCGCCGCCGAAGTCGACGTTCGCGGTGTCGTCGGGCGGCACCGTGGCGCCCATGTCCTCCGGCCGCGCGCTCGCGCGCCGCGACCCCCGAGCAGCGTCATGTTGTTGCGCGACGATCTCGGTGGTGTAGCGCTTCTGGCCCTGCTGGTCCTGCCACTGACGGGTCCGGATGCGACCCTCGATGTAGACCTGACGGCCCTTCGTGAGGTACTGGCCCGCGATCTCGGCGGTCTTGCCGAACAGCACCACACGATGCCATTCCGTGGATTCCTGACGTCTGACCGCCCTTGTCGGTCCACCGCTCGGTGGTGGCGAGGCGCAGGTTGGCGACCGCCTGCCCGCCCTGGGTGAATCGCATCTCCGGATTCGCGCCCAGGTTGCCGACCAGAATGACTTTGTTCACACCGCTCATGTTCGTCTCCCGAAGTAGTCCTCGACGCGGAGGCGTGACGTGGGTGCCAGCATAGGCCCGCGGCCCCCGGGGCGCAATCGGATGCGCCATCGTGACCGCGAGATTCCTGAACCGCCCCGGGACTCGCTCCCGACGTCGCCCGCGGATCGCGCGATCGAGCCGCCCTCCGCGTGCGATTGACGAGCCATGCGGCGCAACTCCATCCTCCGGCGTTCGATGAGCGTGTCGGTTCCCGGGGCGTGGCGCAGCCCGGTAGCGCACCTGCTTTGGGAGCAGGGTGTCGGAGGTTCAAATCCTCTCGCCCCGACTTTCTCCGGTCGATTCCTGGTAGCCGGGCCATCGGAATGAACCCCGCGCCTGTAGCTCAGTCGGATAGAGCAACGGATTTCTAATCCGTCGGTCGGGGGTTCGATTCCCTCCAGGCGCACCACTCGTGACCCACACGGCTCTCGCGTTTCACGGCTTGGTGGTGGATGTAGCTCAGCTGGTAGAGCACTGGACTGTGGCTCCAGTGGTCGCGGGTTCGAACCCCGTCATCCACCCCATTCCTCACTAGGTCGTGACCGCGACGTCGAGCGCCTCGCGCACCTTGCGGGCGAGCGCGTCGAGCGTGAAGGGCTTCTGCAGGAAGCTGACTCCGCGCCGGGCATGCCGTGCGCGGTGAGACCCCTCCTCGGTATAGCCCGAGATGTAGAGCACGCGCAGCCCCGGCCGCATCCGCGTCAGGCGTTCCGCGAGATCGGGGCCCGAGAGCCCAGGCATGACGATGTCGGTCAACAGGAGCTGGATCGGTCCGGTGAAGCGCGCGCGCGAGATCGAGCGCCTGCGCGCCATTGGCGGCCTCGAGCACGCGGTAGCCGTGACGGGTGAGCGTGTTGCGGACCAGCGCGCGCACGATCTCCTCGTCCTCGACCAGCAGCACCGACTCGGTGCCCGACGCGACCGCCGGCGGAGCGATCACCGTCTCCTCGCGCTCCGGCGCGCCCTCGACCCGCGGGAAGTAGATCTTGAACGTCGAGCCGCGGCCGGGCTGACTGTAGACCCACACGTAGCCCTCGCACTGCCGCACGATGCCGTAGACGGTCGAGAGGCCGAGCCCCGTGCCCTTGCCGCGCTCCTTGGTGGTGAAGAACGGCTCGAAGATGTGGCGTCTGGGTGTCCTCGTCCATGCCGACGCCGGTGTCGCTCACCGCCAGCATCACGTAGGGCCCGGGGTGGAGCGGCGGGTGGCGCTCGGCGAGCGCGTAGTCGACCTCGACGTTCGCGGTCTCGATGATCAGCTTGCCGCCGTCGGGCATCGCGTCGCGCGCGTTCACCACCAGATTGAGCACCACCTGCTCGAGCTGGCTCGGATCCACCTTCACGCGCCCCAGATCGCGCGCCGGGACCCGCACCAGCTCGACGTGCTCGCCGACCAGCCGCCGCAGCAGGATCTCCACGTCGACGATCACCTCGTTCATGTCGAGGACCGTGAGCTCGAGCATCTGCTTGCGGCTGAAGGCCAGCAGCTGCCGCGTGAGCCCGGCGGCGCGCTCGGCGGCCTTCTGGATCTCCATTGCCGACTGGCGGCGCGGATCGACAGGCCCGGAGTCCGTCGAGGATCAGGCTGCTGTTGCCGAGGATCGCGGTGAGCAGGTTGTTGAAGTCGTGCGCGACGCCGCCGGCGAGCCGGCCGATCGCCTCCATCTTCTGCGCCTGGCGCAGCTCTCCTCGCTCTGGCGCAGCGCCTGCTCGGCGCGCCGGCGCTCGGTGATGTCGCGGAAGCTCCACACGCGCCCGACGCTCTCGCCGCCGATCCGCTGCGGCTTGGAATAGCGCTCGAAGATCTTCCCGTCCTTGAACTCGAGCAGGTCGAAGCTCTCGTCCTCGGGATGGGCGTAGAGCTCGCGGACCTTGGAGATGAAGCCCGCCGCGTCGCGCAGCTGGTCGAGCACGTACTCGAGCGCCCGATTGTCGTCGCGCGATTCGACGATGTCCGGCGGGATCGACCACATCTCGACGAAGCGGCGGTTGAAGCTCGTGATCTTGCCCTGCCGGTCGACCACGAGGATGCCGTCGTTGGTGGCGTCGAGCGTGGCGCTCAGCACCGACAGGGTCTCGCGCGGAGCCGGTCCTCGGCGCGACGGCGCTCGGTGACGTCGCGGTAGATCCCTTGGATGCGGTCCGGATCGAGACGCTTGGCGCTGATCTCGACCGCGCGTAGCGCGCCGTCGCGCCGCCGCATCCATCGCTCGACCATGACCGACCTCGCCGGCCCGCAGCTCCGGGAGCCGCGAGGGCACCCGCTCGAGGTCCTGCGGCGCGATCAGCTCGTTGATGCGCTTCTGGATCAGCTCCTCGCGCGGGTAGCCGAAGATCTCGCAGGCGCGGGCGTTGGCCTCGAGGAAGCGACCGTCGTAGTCGGTGATCGCGATGCCGTCCGACGCCTCCTGCATCAGCGTGCGGTAGTTCTTCTCGCTCTCGCGCAGCGCCGTCTCGGATTGATTGCGCTGCGTGATGTCGCGGATGAAGCCGGTGAACGCCGGCGCGCCGTCGTCGTGCACGTGGATGACCGCCAGCTCGACGGGGAACAGGGTGCCGTCCGGCCGCATCGCCTCGATCTCGATCGGCCGACCGAGGATCGGACCTCGCCGGTGGCGAGGAAGTGGGCGAGGCCGCGACGGTGCGCGTCGCGCAGCCGCGGGGAATGATGACCTCCGCCAGCTCGCGACCGATGACGTCGGCGCGCGCCCGACCGAACATCCGCTCGGCCGCCGGATTGAACTCGACGATCCGGCCCTGGCCATCCATGTCGACGATCGCGTCGAGGGCCGAGGTGAGGATCGCGCTCTTGCGCGACTCGCTGCTCTGAAGCGCCTCCTCGGCGCGGCGGCGGTCGGTGAGGTCGATCACCATGGCGCGCACGCGGCGGCGGCCCCGCCGGCCGGTGACCACGCGCAGCGCGTCGCGCAGCCACACCACCCGGCCGTCCGCCGCGATCATCCGGTACTCGAGCACGCCGGTCTCGTCGCGATGGGTGAGGGCGCGCCACTGCTCGAGCGTGCGCTCGCGGTCCTCGGGATGGATGTGCCGCGGCCAGAAATCGGGCGTGTCGAGCATCTCGCGGTTCGAGAACCCCAGCATGTCCTCGGCGCCGAGGCTGACGAACGTGATCCGCCCGGTCCCGGGCCTCGCGCTCCCACACGATCGCGTCCAGCTCGTCGACCATCTCGCGATAGTCGGCGATCACCTCGAGGTGCGCCGCCTCGCGCAGCCGCAGCTCCTCCTGCCGCTTGAGCACGCCCACCATGAACACCACGAGCGGCGTGGCGACCAGCAGCGTGCCGAGGCGACGCATGTCCTCGTCCGAGTAGTGGAAGAGCGGACCGGGGAGCGAGTAGAACACCGCCCCGAGCAGCAGTGAGAGCGCGGCGGTCGCGATCCCCGACCCGATGCCGCCGAGGTAGACGGAGCCCACCACGATGAGCAGGAAGACCACGCCGGGATCGGGCACCCACCACGGCGTGCGCGACAGCGCCTCGAGCGACACGGCCGCGACCAGGATCGTCATCGGCCCGAGCACCCGGCGCCACGCCGGCACGCCGGCCGGAACTCCGGGTCGACCGGCTGCCGGCCGTTGAATTCAGGTTCATCTCAGCATCCCGAGGGTTTCGGGAACCTCACGGCAAGCGTTTCGCGAGCTCCCGCACGGCCCGAGCGCGGTGCGACCGGGCGTTCTTCTCCGCCGCGCTCATCTCCGCCAGAGTACGCCCGAGTGGCGTGATTTCGAACACGGAATCGTAGCCGAACCCGCCGGTTCCGCGCGGGCTCTCGGCGATGCGTCCCTCGAGCACGCCCTCGCCTAAGACGTGGGAGCCGTCGGGAAAGCAGGCGACGCAGACGGTACGGAAACGCGCCGTGCGCCGTTCCAGCGGCACCCCGGCGAGCGCCTCGAGCAGGCGGTCGACGTTGTCCCGGTAGGTGGCGTGGGTCCGGCGTAGCGCGCGGCGCGCACACCCGGCTCGCCGCCGAGCGCGTCGACCTCGAGGCCGGTGTCGTCGGCGATCGCGGGCAGGCCGGTGAGCGCCGCCGCCGCGCGCCCCTTGAGCAGCGCGTTCTCGAGCAGCGTGGACCCGGTCTCCTCCACCGGCCGCGCGCCCGGAGTGTCGGCGAGCGTCACGAGCTCGAGATCCGGCCGCTCGAGCAGGGCGATCAGCTCGCCGAGCTTGTCCTGATTGAAGGTCGCCACCACCAGCTTCATCGCGCGCGATCCGGCTGCGCTCTCATGCCGGTCCGGGCAGCAGTCCCGAATCCCCGAGCGTCCGCCGCTGGGACGAGAGGATGCGGCGGATGCCGCGGCGGGCGAGCGCAGCAACCGGCGCAGCTCGGCCTCGCTGAACGAGGCGGACTCCCCGGTCCCCTGCACCTCGACGTACCGCCCCGTGCCCGTCATCACCACGTTCATGTCGACGTGCGCCGATCGAGTCCTCGGCGTAGTCGAGATCGAGACACGGCGTGCCCTTCGACGATCCCGACCGACATCGCGGCGACCGCGTCGCGCAGCGGCGGCCGCGCGAGGTGGCCGCGGTTCGACAGCGTGACGAACGCGTCGTGCAGCGCGCACCAGCGCGCCGTTGATCGCGGCGGTGCGGGTGCCGCCGTCGGCCTCGAGCACGTCGCAGTCGAGCGATGATCGTGCGCTCGCCGAACGCGGTGAGGTCGACGACCGCGCGCAGCGACCGGCCGATCAGGCGCTGGATCTCCTGCGCGCGGCCGCCGGTCTGCGCGCGTTCGCGGCGTGCGCTCGCCGGTGGCGCGCGGCAGCATGCCGTACTCCGCGGTCACCCAGCCCTTGCCCTGGCCGCGCAGCCACTGCGGCAGCGCGATCCTCGACCGTGGCGGTGCACAGCACGCGCGTGCGCCCCATCGACACCAGCGCCGAGCCCTCGGCCTGACCGGCAGCACGCCGCGCTCGATCTTGAGCGGACGCAGCTGCGCGCGGGCGACGGCCGTCGGGCCGCGCCGCAGCTCCGGATCGGCGGAATCGGGCGCGCTCGCGAATCGCGCGGTGGCGGTCGGGTCATGGCCTCGGGCGCTCACGACGGGGCGTGCGCTCGAACCACGGCAGATCGGTCTGGTCGACGACGGTGGTGGGCGGCAGCTCGCGCGCCGAGGAACGACTCGCGCGATCGCGCGCGAAGTTCCGCGGCTCGTCGCTGACGTAGAAGTGATGGTCCGGCTGCCCGCGGCGCGAGCTGCCCGCGCTCGGCGAGCAGGGTCGCCACGGCGTGCGCCGCCTCGGCGCCGGAATCGATCAGCGCCACCGTCTGGCCCATCAGGTCGCGGATCAGCGGCGCCACCAGCGGATAGTGGGTGCAGCCGAGGATCAGGCTCTCGAGGTCGCGCCGCGCGGAGCTCGGCCAGGTACTCCTCCGCCACCAGGCGCGTGACCGGTGGTCGAGCCAGCCCTCCTCGATCAGCGGCACGAACAGCGGGCAGGCCCGCGCCAGTCACCTGCGTGCCGGGCACGCGCCGCTCGACGGCGACCGCGTACGGGCGCCGCTGCCCACCGTGCCCAGCGTGCCGATCACGCCGATGCGCCCGTGCGGGCTCGCGTTCGACTGCGCCGCGCGCGGCCGGCTCGATGACGCCGATCACCGGGATCTCGAGCCGGGCGGTCAGTGGCGTCGAGCGCGTACGAGGAAGCGGTGTTGCACGCCACCAGCAGACACTTGACGTTCTGGCGCAGGAGAAACGTGGCGATCTCGAGGCTGAACCGCGTGACCGTCGCCGCGCGACTTGCTGCCGTACGGCAGGCGCGCGGTGTCGCCGAAGTAGATGATCGACTCGTTTGGGCAGCACGCGGAACAGCTCGCGCACCGAGGTGAGGCCGCCGAGGCCGGAGTCGAACACGCCGATCGGTCGCGGATCGTGGGTCGCGGGCATCCGTGGGCCTAGGGCATCTCCGCCGACGTCGATCGGCCGGTCGAGCGCGAGATGACCGCCGAGCGTCGCGATCGGCATGCCGCCGCTGATCAGCAGCACGCGCTTCACCTCGGGCATGTTGGCGCCGATGGTGCGGACCAGCGAGGCGACCGCCAGGTACTCGGCGCCGGCGCCGCCGCGGAAGCCCTGCTGGAAGGCGCGCGACAGATCGAGCGTCATGAGCCCGCGGTCGTCGAGGTAGACGTGCAGGACGGCGGTACCGGCCGGCAGCGCGGCGACGCCGCCGCGACGGGGGCCGCGATCGAGCCCGAGACCAACGCCGCCATCCGCTCGTGCAGAGTCTGCGCCTCCATGAGCTCGCGGGATTCGCTGACCAGGCTGTCACCGGAAGGCGAGGCGAAGAAGAGTCGCGCGGCCTGGAAACCGGCGCCGATCGAGTCGGCCGGCACCGCCTCGGTGGGCTCCGAACCGCGAGGCGGCACGATGATTCGCCACGCGGCCCACGCTAGCACGGCGACGATCACGGTTCCAATCAGCGCGCGTCGCATCGCTCACTCGCTCCGCTGGTAGGCCGCGATGCCGTCGGCGATGCCGGCCGCCAGCTCGGCGAGACCCTGCGGGCGCGTGAGCCGCGCGCGGTCCTGAGGCGAGGTCAGGGTGGCGCACTCGAGCAGCAGGCCGGGAGCGTTCACGCCGAGCAGCGTGTACGGCAGGATCTCGCGCAGACGGGTCGGCCCCTGGGCGTGCAGCTCGAGCGAGGACAGCACGTCCTCGGCGAGCTGGCGGCTCTCCACCGCGTGACGCGTGGCGACGTCCCGCCACGGCAGCACGTCGATCTCGCGCGTCGCGGCGGCGCCGTCCGATCCGTTGCGTGTGCCGTAGGTGGCGGGCGGCAGGTAGGCGGTGCGCGCCGCGGCCGCCCGGCGAGGGCCGCCGTCGAAGTGCAGCGAGAGCACGAGATCGGCGCGCGCACGGGTTCGCGGCGCTCGGCGCGCGCTTCCATCGGGACCTCCTGGTCGTCCTCGCGCGTCAGCACGACGCGAGTCGGCAAGCGCCGCTCGATCTCCGTCCGCACCAGCCTCGCCAGCGTCAGCGTGAGCTGCTTCTCGACCAGGCCGTTCGACGTGACGCCGTGATCCGCGCCGCCGTGCCCGGGATCGATCACGACCACGCGCAGCGGCCGCGGCCCCGGTGGACCTCGGGCGCGAAGGCCTGAACTCCGAACGATCCGCGGCGGCGAAGGTCAGCACGACGCGGCTCGGCGACGTCTCGCGGGTCACGCGGAAGCCCTGGGTCCTCGGGCGTCACCGCCAGCTCGAAGGCGGTGCCGAAGACGGTCGGGATCGGCGCAGCGCGCGCACCAGGCTGCGCGCGGCCAGCGATTCGGGCGCGGCGTCGATGCAGAGGCCGCTGAAGCTGGACGCGGAAGTGGGCGCGCGAGCGGTTCGCGATCGCGACGTCCTCGGGGCGATCGACCGGGAACACGAGGCGGGTCTCCCCGGTCTCGATCGCGACGGTCGGTCGCTCCACCAGCCCCGTGGCCGGGACCTGGAGCACGACGCGCCGGCCGGGATCGAACAGCAGCCGCGCGAGCAGCGAGTCGCGCGGCAGCGCAGCCACGAACGCGACCGGCACCTGGAGCTCGCCGCGCAGGGAGCGCACCGGCGTCGGCAAGCGCCTCGTCGTCTCGTCGACGATGCAGAACGGATTGTCGACCGTGAGCACGAAGCGATGGCCCCGCGCGCGCAGCTCCAGCTTGCGCACGTCGGCGCGCCAGAACTTGGTGGCGTCGAGCAACCGCGCGAGGTCGTTGACCCGGATCATGGTGTGGCTGTCGAGCACGCGCGTCGACGCCCAGTCGCGCACGTTGTGCTGAGATCGAGCACGCGCCGCTCCGGCTCGGTGCGACCAGCGCCGGCGACGGCCCCGGACGGACTGTCGACGGTGCCGGCGCGCGCGCGGTGGACGGCGTGCCGGCGCCCGGCGGCGGCGTGCGCGGGGACGGTGACGGCGCCGGCGGCCCGTAGAACGGAGGCCGCGGCTTGGCCGGAGTGTGCCGCGGCGGCGTCGACGACGACGGGTGCTGTGGCTCGCGCGCCCACGGCGGCACCGGCGGCGTCGACCCCGTCGAGCGGCGCGATCGCTCCCACGATCAGAAGTGTCCAGCCGATCCGCGACGCGCCTCGCGCCCACCGCCTGATCCCCGCGGCGCCGCCGCGCACACGCCGGAACACTCAGCGGTCGCGGGCGCGCCGCGCCTGATCCATCTCGCGACGCGCGTCGCGCTCGGCGATCGTGTGCCGCTTGTCGTGCGTCTTCTTGCCGCGCGCGACGCCGAGCAGCAGCTTGGCCCGGCCGTTCGAGAAGTAGAGCTTGAGCGGGATCAGCGTCTGCCCTTCTGCGACACCGCGCGATCGAGCTTCGACGATCTCCACGTGGTGGAGCAGCAGCTTCCGTCGCCGCACCGGATCGGGGTTGGAGCGGTTGCCCTGCTCGTAGGGCGGGATGTGCATCTGGAGCACGAAGGCTTCACCGTTCTCCACCGCCGCGTAGGCCTCGGCGAGGCTCGCCTTGCCCTGCCGCAGGCTCTTGACCTCGGTGCCGGTGAGCACGAGGCCCGCCTCCACGCTGTCGAGGATGAAGTAGTCGTGGCGCGCGCGCCGATTCTGCGCGACGACTCGCTCGGCGGATTCGGTTTCCTGGGACATGGACGGGAGCCTCTGGGTCCCGTGGCCGGACCGGGTTCGCGGCTGACCTTGGCGGAGCGGAGACGAACTGGTGCGGAAGGGGGATTTGAACCCCCACACCCTTTCGGGCGCTAGAACCTGAATCTAGTGCGTCTGCCAGTTCCGCCACTTCCGCACGAAGGCCGGCGGCGAATATAGGCCGGGGCGTCGAAGAGGTCAACCGCGCCGGCGCCGCGACCGCGACCCGCCGTGCGCGGGCGTGAGCCGGCGCGGGAGCGACACGCGAGCGCGCGCCGGCGTTCTGGGCACGGATCGAAGTCCGCGTGATGCGCCGCGGCGGCCGAGCCGCGCGCGATCGCGGCTCGGCCCACGGCACCGCTCACCGGTAGATGAGCTTGACCTTCCCCAGCTCACCGCACGCGCCGGCGTCACTCCGCAGGCGTTGCGGCCGTCCAGGGTCGGCGGGCATCCGCTGCCGAGCGGCGGGAGCGTGCCCGTGTACGGGTTGTAGCCGTCGAACAGCGTCCAGTCCCCGACGTCGCCGATGCGGCCGATCGAGCGGTCGGCCGCGGCTTCGTGCGAGCGATACCGGTACGAGTCCACGAGCGTCGTCTCGGCGCCGGTGACGTGCCAGAGCAGCACGTCGTCGCCGCTGTTCGACAGCGACAGCCCGAACGCCGGGAACCCGTTCGCGCGCTCCCAGTCGTACGAGGTCTTGCCGTAGACGACGAAGCGCTCGTGCTCGGGCAGCGTGCCGGTGAACGCGTAGCGCGGGATCGAATCCGCGTCGCTCAGGAAGTAGCCCGCGAGCCCGATCGTCCCCGGGCCCTGGTTGACCACCTCGACCCATTCGTCGTCGCGCGACGAGAACGCGCCGCTTCCGTCCCAGTCGCGCGCCGGACCGGGCAGGACCTCGTTCAACCTCCAGACCGGACGGGGATCCGCTCGGCGCGGACGTCGCCGCGACGGTGGGGACGATGAACAGCGTGAGCAGCGTGAGCAGCGTAGCCAGCGGTCGCATGGAAGGAACCCTCGCGGGGACGGGCGTGACTTCTGCGGGGCGATGCGCCGGACCGAATCGCAGTATTGATGCCATCCCGATCCTGCGCCGCCGCGCGTTCCACGCCGATCGGTGTGCTCACGTCGTTGGCGTTCTCGACCCGGCGTGGTCGCATCGATCGGCGCCGGTGCTTGCGCTTGAGCCGGCCACGTCGGGTCCAGTCGAGCGCCCACTGCGGCCGCGCGCGGGAATCGCCGCTCGGGGCGTGGATCAGCGCCGCGTGGACCGTGCCGCCGGCGACCGGGAGACCGATCTCGATCCGCGTGCGCTCGCCCGCTCGCTGAGCGCGCGCAGCACCACCCGATCCGTCGCCGACTCGGGCACGTACACGCGGTCGCCGCGGCGCGTCCGGTAGACGGTGTGGCTGACCGCGACCCGGGCACCCCACGCCGCGCGTGACTCGACGCGCGTGCTGGTGACCGCGCGCACCGGATCGCGCGCCAGCCGCCGCGCTCCCCAGCCCTCGTACCGCACGTCGAGCAACGATCGGACCCTGACCCGCGCTCATGGCCCACCACCACCCTGGCGAAGGCGGAGCGCGCGGACGAGGTCGTCGGGAGCCGCGCGCACGCCCTGCTGCTCCTCGAGGCCGAGGAGGACGCGTGTCCCGCCCGCGAAGCGCCGCTCGGCCTCGACGGTGGCGCGAGCGCCGGTGACACCCGGCGCGAACCGCCACCACGACAGGAGCCTCGCTCGCCGCGAGCCCGCGCGCGCCGCGGCCACGCTCAGCACGGCGGCTCTGGGCCGGACCGCTGCGGCTCGGCTCCGCCAGCGAGCGGAACAGCGGGTGCCCGCCGCGCACGCGACCCCGCACCGTGGTGGCGCCGAGGTCGCGGACCATGGCGGTCTCCGCGCGCCAGCGACCGTCGCGATCGAGCGCGACCTCGAGCGCCGCGGTGGCGCCCTGAGCGCTCAGGCTCATCTGCCGCTGCCGTCCGCCATCACCGATCACGCCCAGCCGCAACGCGCCGGCGGTCATCGCGCCGCCGCCGAGCGTGGTGCGCGAGAAGCGACCCACCAGGCCCTCGTAGCGCAGCCACGGCACGCCGCCGTTCCACCACGCGCCGTCCCGGCACGGCCACGGTAGGCGGCGCTCGCGCCGCGGTCCTCGGCCTCGAGGCTCCACGGCTCCGCGGCGGCGCCGAGCAACAGACCGCGGCCCCACAGCGGCGCGAGCTTGCCCATGCCGAAGCGGCCCGCGCGCGTGCGACCCTCGAGCGATCCGCCGGCGAGCGGATCGCCGTCGCCCTCGTGCAGCGTTCCACCCAGGCTGTCGCCGTCGAAGCGCACGCGGCGCGTGCGGGCGCGGCGGCGCCCCCGAGCGTCCGGCGGCGCCGAACAGCACCTCGACGCCGCCGCTCTCGATCGAATCGGCCGGCTCGGCCTCGTAGTCCGATCCCTCCGGCGCCTCGGGCGGCGGCTCGAGGTCGGACGCGAAGGCCGCGGTGGCGAGCGCGAGACCGGCGAGGGCGAATGCGAGCGGCGCGCGGATCGTCATCGCGCGCTCTCGTTCGGCGCCGAGGCCGATCGCGAGGCGCGTGGTCTCCGCCGAGCACGGGATGGCTCTGACCTCGACGGCGAGCGTGGCCCCACGCGCCGACGCGGCGAGCCCCGCGCCGGCCCGCAGGGGCGGTCACGCGCCTCGAGCCAGGCCCGCCACGCGCCGCCCCGGAGCAAGAGGCCGGCGCGGCGCATGCCGGCCGATTCCGCTGTCCGCCGTGGCGCTTCGCGCGCGAGCCACAGCTCGACCCCGGCGACCGAGTACACCGCACCGATCTCGAGCGCCCGCGCCAGCGGCGGCGCTGTCCCCCGGGTCCAGAGCTGCGGCGCCGAAGCCCACACGACGAGCCCGTTCGCGGCGGCCACCCAGGCCGCGCCACCGGCCTCCGCACCCACGCCCGGACCGAGCACGACCGCGGTCGAGTCCGGGGCGCGCTCGCGCCGCGCCACCGCGCGAAGCCCCGCTCCAGCGCGCGACCCGGCGGCGCCGAACGACGCCGCGGCCGAGGTCCAGCCCAGCGCGCGGTCCCCGGTCGCCGACAGGCCTGAGCGCCGCGCGCAGCGAACGCCACCCGGCGCCGATTCCGATCGCCCGGGTGGAGAAGTCCGGCAGGTCGAACCAGCGCGTGGTCGCGACCTCGACGCCGAGGCGCGACCGCGCGCTGCGGCAGGCCGGTCTCGAGCGCGACGAGCGCCGAAGGCGACGGGCCGCCCCCGCGGGCGAGGAGAAGTCCTGCGCCGCGGCGGCGCCGGCGAGAGCGAGCGCCGCGAGGAGGACGCACGCGCCGGCGGCCCGCACCGGCCCTGGCCTCGTCGTGGCGACGCCGCGCGCGTGCCGACGGCCCGAGTCGCGCCACCGGGCTCATGCGCGCCACACCCTCGATGCGCATCGCGCGCGTCACGGTCAGCCGATCCGCGGCGCTCTCCGCTCGCGCCCGCAGCACGACGAGGTAGATGCCGGGAGGCATCGCGCCGACAGACCACTCGTCTTCGCCGCGACCGGCGACCAGGGTCTCCGGGAACGGCAGCGCGACACGGCCGCCGCCGAGGTCGTAGGCCTCGATCGACACGCGCCCGCGCGGCCACGGCAGCGACCACGAGAGCCGCGCGCGCCCCGAAGTGGCGCGCAGCCGGCGCGGCTCGACCTCGAAGCGCCCGGCGATCGCGACCGGCGGCCGCGGCGGGGCGAGCGGCGTTCCGTCCTCGACGCGCGCGGGCAGCCACTCGCCGTCGCGCCGCTCGATCGGAGTTCCCGAGGGAACGCCGGTCGCCGAGTAGTCGACTCGCGCGCACGGCGCACCGTCGAGCTCGCGCAGCACCACCGCGTCGGCGCGGCCGGTGGCGTCGTTGCTGTTGTTGAGGCTCGACCACGGACGCACCGACCACACCCGCGCGCGATCGATCTCGGAAAGCGTCGCAGCAGCGCGTCGCGGTCCTGCGCGAGCACCGCGAGGCTCTCGGCCGCCAGCGGCGGGCCGTCGCCTTCGATCCGGCCGCGCGCGACGCCGCGATCGGAGAGCGTGAAGCCGCGCGGATCGAGCTCGAGCCCCGAGCGGTTCCTGATCTCGACCCACTCGCCCTCGTCGTGGCGCGGGTGGAACTGGATCTCCTCGATCGTGAGCGGCCTCGGCCTGACCCGGACGCGCAGCGAATCGGTGTCGTTCGACCTCGCCCTCGTCACCGGGCAGCTCGATCGCGAGCACGAGCGTCGCGCGGCCCTCGGCCAGCGCGACCCGAGCTCGGCTTCCATCGTGTCGCCGCTCGCGACCGCGGCCAGCGGCTGCTCGACCACGTCGCGCGCCGATCCGGCATCGACGGTGTGGACCACGCACCGGGCCTCCGCCCGCCGCGACGTCCTCGGCGCCGAGGTTGGCGATGCGGACCCGGACCGCGGCCTCGGCGAGAGGATCGGGCTGCTCGGGAACGATCGTGAGCGAGCCGGCGACGCAGGCGAGACCGCGCGCCGCGCGGTTCGATCGCCCGGGAGACGCGCGCGGCGGCGCGGAAGTCGAGCGCGTTGCTCCCCAGGTCCGCGTCGTCCGGAACGCGCGCGAGCGACATCCCCGAGGGCGCGTCGGGCGCCGGCGCGCCGCAGAAGTATTCCGCGGGCTCGAGCGCGCCGTATCCACGACCTCGGCGGCGCCGGTCGGGCCGGACGACGCGCACGGCGTCGGGACCGTTCTGGGAGCGGAGGTTGACGATCGAGCCCGGCGCGGGCTCGACCCGCGCGCCGCCGATCACGAAGCGTCCGCGCGCCGCGATCGAGTCGCCGGATTGACCGGTCCAGCGCAACGACCATCGTCCCGGCCCCCGAGCCGTCGCCGACCTCGAGCCGCGCCCCGGCGAGCGGGAGCGTGCGGTCGGTCGGGTTCAGCAGCTCGACGAACTCGTACCCGGTGTCGTCACCGAGCGCGTCGTAGAAGATCTCCGGCGAGGATCGGACGGCCGGCGGCGGCACAGCTCGTGACCAGCGCCAGACCCACCATCGGAAGCACGCGGCATTCCGGTTCTCCGCACGGGAGCGAAGCCGGGGGCAAACGCGGGGCGTTACGGTCGGGGGTGACGGGACACTAGGGAAGGCCGCGGCGCCGGCGCCAGGCCCACTCGAGGCTCAGCGCGCCGATCACGGCGCCGAAGATCCACGGGGACTCCCAGAGCCTGAGCGAATCTGTGCGCCAGCGAAGCCGCGCGCGGCAGTCGAGCGAGCGCGCCCAGCGGCCGGCGTGAGCCGCGACCGTGACGCCGCCGCCCGAGGCTCTGCGCGACGTTCGCGAGGCCGGCGCTTATCGGCACGGTCATCGCTTCCTCGAGACTCCAGCGATCGACCGCGAACTCCGGCGCCTGCATGGCTCGGCGCGTCGCCCGGAACGTCTGCGCGCGGGCGTTGACCCGACAGCGCCCGGGGCGCCGGCCCTCGAGCGTCGCGACGAAGCTTCCGCCGCGCGCGGCTCGAACGTGACGCAGGCCCGCGACCGCGAGCGTCCACCACCTCGCCGTCGACGTCGGCCCCCGCCACCGGACGGAACTCGCGTCCTGGAGCGTCGCGAACAGGCGACCGGCTCGCCGCCGCTCGCGAGCCAGCGCTCGGGCCGGACGCGCCAGCGGTTCGCCCTGACCGGCTCGCGAGCTCAGTGGATCACCCTCCCCGCCACAGCCGGCGCCCCGCGCTCCTGGGTAGCTCCGTCGTGGCCCGAGAGCGACCAGCGCCAGACCCCGGTGCCGTTCACGAGCAGCGCCTGGCCGCGGCAACGACGTGACGGCGAGCAGGAGCGGCGGACCACCGCCGCCGAGCCGATCAGCACGCGGTCGCCCCGCCCGCGACCACGGGCATCACGTCGGCGAGCGGCGCGGCCGCGCGCCAGGCGAGATCGCCGCGGCCTCGGGTCGTCGTCCCAGCTCAGCAGCTCGCGCGCGTCGGTCTGCGGCCCCGGCTGCCGGCGCCCGCCACGCGCGCTGCGCATCGACACCGCGAGATCGTTGCCGAGCGCGCCGCCGCGCGCGCCGCGAGCCCGGGCGCCGACCCGCCGAGCACCAGCATCCCCCGGCGCGTGCGGTGCAGAAACCGGACAGCGCCGCGTCGAGCCCCGCCGGCAGCTCGTGCGGCGGGATGCCGTCGAGCACCACCACCGATCGGCCCTTGAGCTCGCCGGGATCGAGCGAGCCCAGCGGACGCTCGAGCCTTCGATAGCCGGAGCGCTCGCGCGCCCAGGTGGTGACGTCGAGGCTCGAGTCGCCGGCCAGCGCGCGGCGGATGAAACCGATGTCCCAGTTGAGACCCGGCGTGATCACGAGGACGCCGAGGCGCCCCGGCGCGACCTCGACCGCGACCTGCCGCGCGTTGATTGCCTGACAGCTCGCTCGGGAAGCGTGTCGACGCGCGCGTCCACCGCGAGCCTTCGGCCTTGAACGGCGTGACCGAACTCGGCGGTGGCCTCGGCGCCGCCGGGTGCGGCGACGGTGACGCGCTGCAGCTCGCGGTGCGTCTTCGAGCAGGCTGACGCCGATCGGCGCCTGCGTGCGTCCGTGGTCGTAGTGGACCGCACCGGCGTCACCCGGCCGACCGCGCGTCGGACGAGGATTCGATGTTGAGCACTGGAGCGATCCCGCCGCGCGCCTCGCCCGCGAGCACGGCAGTGCACGGGAATGCCGAGCGCCCGCGCCGCGGCGGCGGGATCCTGGCCGGCGTTGACCGCGCCGTCGCTCCACCACCACCACGCCCGCTCGCGTTCTGGCCCGAGGGCGTCTCGCCCGAGCGCGCGAGCGCATCACCCTAGCGCGGTGGCGCTGCGCCCGCCGTCCGGCCGAGTCGACGCTCGAGGCGCGCCGCGAACGAGATAGGTCTCGACGCTCGCGCGGCCCGCGCCACGCCGACCTGAGCTCGGCGACCGCGTCCGCTCGGCGACGCGCGCGGCTCGGACCTCCGGGCGGCGGGCAACGCCATGCTCTGCGGGAGCGATCGAGCAGGACGATCAGCCGGGCGCCGCCGGAGCGGCAGGCGCTCGAGCACCAGCTGGGCGAGCAGCCAGAGCAGCGCGACAGGCGCGATGCGATGCGGCGCCGGCGCGCCGCGCCAGGTCCGGCAGCGGCGGGATGGTGAAGCGGTAGGCCCAGCGGCTGAGCGCGACGCCGCGATGGTGAGCGAGCAACACCAGCCACGGCGCGTTCAGCGAGATGAACCGAGAGGTCGGACACGGATTCGTGGGGGACGAGAGTCCTCGGCGGGAGCCGACGGGGTAGCGCAGCCTAGAGAGATCGAAGCGAGAGCGCGAATATCACGATCGCGGGATAACCCCGATGCGGATCCGTGATCCGAATCACGAAGCGCGATCTGCCTTGCGTCTGCCTCCTGCGCAGCCCATCGAGGATGATGCGGTCCAGCTCGACCTCGACAGGTCACCGCCGCGGCCGCTCGGGCCTGGCGACAGGAAGCGGAAGCGTCCGCCCACAGAGCATCACGCCGAACAGGATGCGCCTGACCACTTCCTGAATCGCGAGTGTGACCTGCTCGCGCTCGCGCGGGCCCGAATCGGCGATCACGGAGGCCCGAGCCCGCGTGGCGGGACGTCGCGACTGCCGTCGAGCGCGCGGGCGAGCGCCGGACCCGAGAGGGCGCCGCGGTGCACGAGCGCCTCGCCGATCCGGACCGAGCGCGCCCGTGCCGCGCGCGAGCAGCGGACGGCCGCCCTCGAGATCGATCCGCACGCACTCCGCCCGACGCTCGAGCTCGAGCCGTCCCGTCGCCGCGAGCAGCCTCAGGAACTGGAGGACCTCGCTGGGGCGGAAGTGGGCCAGATCGCCTTCGAGCGCCGGCGGCATTCACGACGCGTCCCAGCGCACGTCGCCGACGACGCGGCCGCGGGCCTCGGCCTTGCCGGTCAGCGAGCCGCAGGTTGTACCGGCCGAGCGCCAGCATCGAAGGACGGTCGCGCACGGCGACAGCACGCCGAGCGCGATTCGGTCAGCGGCGCCGGTGGTCGCGCCGAGCGAGCACGTCGATCGTCCTCTGAGCAGCATCAGCAGCGCGATCAGCGCCGAGTTGACGATGCCGGTGAGCCGTCCGAACAGCGTGGTGGATCCCTCACCGGCCCGACGAAGACCGTAGAGCCGGCCCCCGCTGAAGAGTAGGATCGTAGCGTAGCGGACGCCGCCACCGCGAACACCCAGGGATGGATCAGATGGCTGCGCACAGGCTGCCGAACAGCGCGAGGTTGAACGACGATGTCGACGATCGGATCGAGCACCGTGCCGAAGCGCGTCACCTGGTTCCATCGCCGCGCCACCCACCCGTCGGCGACGTCGGTGACGGCGGCGAGCAGGAAGACGCCGAAGGCGAGGTCGTCGTGCCGTCGCCAGCGCGGAACAGCGCGACGGCGGGGATGAGCGCCACGCGCAGCAGCTGAGCACGATCGGGACGTTGAGCGCCGAACAGCCGGTAGCCGTTCCGATCCCTGAGCGTGCTCGATGTAGACCGATCAGGGGCGAACAGCGGCAGGATCAGGAGCGAGGTCGAGAGGAACAGGTCAGCGACGGCGATCGTACGGCGGGCCGCGACGACCGGCGGCCCGACAACGCGAGGGCAGCGGAACCCGGGAGCGCCGCGCCTGCCCACGACCGAGCGCACCGCGCCGGAAGAGGCCTCGACGTCCTCGCGCACGCGGCGCGGACGGATCGGGCGTATCGGATCGCGGCGCGGGGACGGAACCGATCCGCGCCGCACACGCTTCGAGCTCTTCTTCGATGAACAAACGGCCTCGAACGGGGCGCTACGCCCGACGAGGGGAATCTGGAGCGCAGGATAATCGCCGTGTCGGGGCGCGGGCAACGCCGGCGCCGCGGGAGCCGCGTTCAGCGCGGCACGCCGCCGCCACATCGGCCCGACGCGCGCGGGAGGCCGGCGCTCGAACGCACGCGCCCGATCGTGGCCAGGATCTTCACCCCGGCGCGGGTGGCGCCCGTGAGCGTGCCGGAGACCTTGGATCGTCCGTGGCGCGCGGCGGCGATAGCGCACCGGGACCTCGGCGGCAACGCAAGCCGGCGCGAAGCGCCTGGCTTCGCATCTCGACCGTCCACCCGTAGTCGCGGTCGCGCGATCCCGGAGCGTGACGAGCGACGCCCCAGCGGATCGCGCGGAACGGTCCGAGATCGGTGAAACGCCCGCCGAGCATCGCGCTCATCAGCCGGGTCGCGAGCCAATTGCCGAGAATCTGCGCCGCGTGAGTGATCCGGCCTCGCGTTCCCCGAGCGTGCGGGAGCTCGATCACTGAGATCGGCGCGACCCTCGAGGATCGGAGCCAGCAGCTCGCCGAGCTGGCGCGGGATCGTCGCTGTCGTCGGCGTCGAGGAGGCGACCACGTCCGGCGGCGACGCCGCGAGCGCCGGCGAGGCCGGCGAGGCAGGCCGCGCCGTAGCCCGGCGTGGATTCAGCTCACCACCCGGGCACCGCGCGACGCGCGACCGCCGCGGTGCGCGTCGCGCAGAGCCGTTGTCGACCACGAGCCGCTCGCGGATACCACGCAGATCCCGGCGATCCGCGCCGTGCCTCGCCGCCGAGCGGGATCGCCGCCAGCACTTGCGCGACGCCGTGCTCCTCGTCGCGCGCGGGGATCACCACCCGACCGTGAGCGGCGCCGTCGCGCGCGAACGGGATCGCCGCAGGCGGCTCGCCTACCGCTGATCGCTTCCCGATACCTGGTCCGCGCAGCGCGGCCTGGGCGGCGGCGAGCCGCGCGATCGGCACGCGGAACGGCGAGCACGACACGTAGTCGAGGCCGACGCGGTGGCAGAACTCGACGCTCGCGGGATCGCCGCCGTGCTCGCCGCAGATCCCGACCGTGCAGGTCGGCGCGTCGAGCGCCCGCGCTCGACCGCCCACTCGACCAGCGCGCCCACGCCCTCCGGACGTCGATCGACGACGAACGGGTCGCCGGGCAGGATCTTGCGCCGACGTACTCGGGCAGGAACTTGCCGGCATCGTCGCGCGAGAAGCCGAAGGTGAGCTGGGTGAGGTCGTTGGTGCCGAACGAGAAGAACTCGGCTTCCTCGGCCATCTGCGTCGGCGGTCACCGCCGCGCGCGGGACCTCGATCATGGTGCCGACCAGGTACTCGACCTGATCACTCGCGGCGGTTCATCACCTCCTCGGCGACGCGCCGCACCAGCAGCCGCCTGGTCGCGCAGCTCGGTCGACGTGGCCCGACCAGCGGGATCATGACCTCGGGAATCACCTGGATCGCCCTTCGCGGCGCACGTCGCAGGCCGCCTCGAAGATGCGCGCGCGCCTGCATCTCGGTGATCTCGGGATAGGTGATGCCGAGCCGGCAGCCGCGGTGTCCGAGCATGGGGTTGAACTCGTGCAGCGCCTCGACGCGCTCCAGCAGCTGCTCGCAGCTGGCCGAGCTTGGCCGGCTTGCGCCGTCTTGCTTGCGCTTCTGGCGCGCCCACTGGGCGCGCAGCACGCGCAACCTCGACCATCAGCTCCTCGCGCTGGGCAGGAACTCGTGGAGCGGCGGATCGAGCGTGCGGATCGTGACCGGGTAGCCCGTCCATCGCCATGAACAGGCCGCGGAAGTCGGCGCGCTGGAGCGGCAGCAGCTTCGAGCGAGCGCCCCGGTAGCGCGTTCGAGCGGCCCGTCGAGCTCGGCGCTCGAGCGCTCGAGCTCGGCGACGCAGCTCGCTCGCGGTCGGCCGCGTCGGCGCCCTCGAGCTGGCGCCGCTTGCGCCGCGAGCTGCGCCTCGAGCGCCTTGGCGCGCGGGCGCCGCCATGATCATCGCCGACCACGTGCGGCAGCCGGTCCGCGGCGAAGAACATGTGCTCGGTGCGGCACAGGCCGATGCCCTCGGCGCCGAACGCGCGCGCCTGCTTGGCGTCGCGCGGAACGTCGGCGTTGGCGCGCACCTTGAGCCGGCGGCAGCTGATCGCGCCCAGCGCCATGAAGGTGCCGAACTCGCCGGTCACCTCGGCCGGGATCGTCGGCGCCTGGCCGAGGATCACCCGCCCGGTCGAGCCGTCGAGCGTGATCCAGTCGCCCTCCTTACCACCGTCGCGTCGCCGACGCGGAACCGGCGCGCCGACGTCTCGACGCGCACGTCGCCCGCGCCGCAGACGCACGGCGTTGCCCATGCCGCGCGCGACCACCGCGGCGTGCGACGTCAGGCCTCCGGTCGCGGTGAGGATGCCCTGGGCGGCGTCCATGCCGTGGATGTCGTCGGGCGTGGTCTCCTTGCGCACCAGGATCACGCGTCCTCTGCCGCGCGCTCGGCGGCGACGGTCGGCGTCGAACACCGCGCGTCCCACCGCCGCACCCGGCGAGGCGGCGAGACCCCGGGCGATCACCGTCGAGCTTCGCCTTGGGGTCGAGGCGCGGGTGGAGCAGCTGATCGAGCGTGGCCGGCTCGACGCCGCATCACCGCCTCCTCGCGCGTGATCAGCCCCTCGTTCACCATCTCGACCGCGATCCGCACCGCCGCCTGGCGCGGTGCGCTTGCCGGTCCGCGTCTGGAGCAGGTAGAGGCGTGCTCTCCTGGATCGTGAACTCGAAGTCCTGCACGTCGCGGTAGTGCTTCTCGAGCCGCGACGGTGATGTCGCGCAGCTGGCGGTAGGCGTCGGGCATCGTCTCCTCGAGCTCCTCGATCGGCACGCGGCGTGCGCACGCCGGCGACCACGTCCTCGCCCTGCGCGTTGAGCAGGTACTCGCCGTAGAACTTGTTCTCGCCGGTGGCCGGGTTGCGGGTGAACCCGACCCCGGTGCCCGAGGTCTCGCCCAGGTTGCCGAACACCATCGCCTGCACGTTGACCGCGGTGCCGATGTCGTCGGGGATGCGGTTCGTGCGTGCGGTAGTAGACGGCGCGATCGTTGTTCCACGACTCGAACACCGCGTCGCGGCGCGAGCGCGAGCTGGCGCGTCCGGCTCCTGCGGGAACTCGTGGCCGGTGCGCTGCTTCACCAGCGGCTTGAACTCGGTCGCCAGGCGCTCGAGGTCGGCGGCGCTGAGGTCCGGCGTCGGTGTGGACGCGCCGCTTGTGTCTTGAGCGACTCGATCATCGCCTCGAACTCGTGCTTCTCGAAACCCAGCACCACCGACGCCGAACATCTGGATGAAGCGCCGGTAGCAATCCCAGGCGAAGCGCGGGTTGCCGGTGCGACGGGCGAGCGCCTCGACCGACTCGGTCGTTCAGCCCGAGGTTCAGGACCGTGTCCATCATGCCCGGCATCGAGAACTTGGCGCCCGAGCGCACCGAGACGAGCAGCGGGTCGGTCGCGTCGCCGAGCCGCTTCCCCATGATGCCCTCGAGCCGCCCGAGCGCCTGGTGCTGCTCGCGCTCGAACGCGGACGGGAGCTTGCGGCCCTGCGCATGGTAGTGGCGGCACCGTCGGTGGTGATCGTGAAGCCGGGCGGCACCGGCACGCCGGCGTTCGTCATCTCGCGCGAGTCCCGCGCCCTTGCCGCCGAGCTGGTCCTTCATCGCTCCGGTTCCTTCGGCCTTGCCGCTCCCGAAGAAGTACACGTACTTCACGTCCACGCGTGACTCGGACATCGCTTCGTGCAGTGAGGTGATCTCGGGCATCCCGGTCCTCCTTGGAGAACGGCGTTCAGCGTGACGGCAATGACATCGGGGCCTCGGGCTTCTCGAACAACGCTTCGTCCACGCCCGAGTCCAGCGCGACGGCCTTGACGGTGATCAGCATGACGCGCTCGCCGTTCAGCCATCGCTCCTCGACATGGGGCCACAGGACGCCCTTGACCGGCCGGTAATCTCGATAGCGGCGGCTGGCGGTGAACTCGGCGCCACCGGCGCCGGACTCGTGCTGCTCCATCCCCACCAGCCGATGCGTGGTGGGATCGAACTCGAGCAAACGGCGCTGCTGGTTCGCGTCCAGCTCCTCGACCACGTCCACGGTCCGGTTCGCGAGCTTCTTCTTCCCGCGGCCGGCGAGGCGAACGGTGGGCTCGAGCGCGCCGACCAGCAGATGCGGAACGTCGGAGGCGAACCCCGAGCGCATGCCGGCGACCCCGAGGCTGTCGAGCGGCTGGTCCTCGCCGGTGGCCGAGTTCGTGTTGGCCCAGGCGCGGTCACCGTTCAGGATCTGCTGCGTGCCGAAGCCGGCGAAGGTCGTGGTGTAGACCATGCGGTAGGGCTCCTTCTTGATCTGGCGCATGGTGCCGAGCAGCTCGCGGCCGCCCATCGTGAGCGTGACGTCGGCGTCGACGCGTGAGTCCCGGATCGCGCGCAGCCGCGTGAGACCGCCGTGCGCGGTCGCCGCCTTCTGCACCAGATCGCGCCCGCGCGCGGCCTCGGCGGCGGTCGGCGGCTTCATCGTCGCCACGACCGGCGTCACCTTGCTCTCGGTCGCCCGCACCTCGATCGTGCCGAGCGGCGCGAGCTGCGCGCGAAGCGTCTGCGCCGGGCCGACCGCCACGATCGCCACGTGCTCGGGATCGAGATGGTGGCTCGTGGCCGCGGCGATCTCGGTGGCGCCGATCGACCGGATCTGCTCGTCGTAGCGATCGAATTGTCCCGCGGGCAGCTGGTAGAAGCGCGCGCTCGTCCACTGTGCGATCCAGTCCGCCCAGGGTCTCGAAGGCCATCGGAAGACGTTCCGCACCGTTCGCCGGACCGGTGCGATCTCGGCCTCCGTGGGCGGCGTGGCGGCGAGCCTCGCCACCTCGGCGCGCAGGCGCTCGACCCCGATTCGCGCCGAGTCGGCGGACATCGAGGCGGACACCACGAACGCGCCGGCGTCCTCGAGCGGCGTGAACGAGCTGCGCGCGTCGGCCGGTAAGGCGCCGCTCTCGGCCAGCCGTGACAGCCGTGACGAGGGCCCGCCGAGCAGCGCGTTGACGAACGACAGTGTCCGTTCGTCGGGCTGGCCCCGCTTGGGACCGATCCAGCCGAGCCGGACCTCGGCCGTCCGGCCGGGCGCGTCGATCACGCGGATGATGGGCTTCACGGGCGGCGCCGGTGCGGTGCGCGCCGTCGGCGTGGAGGTCCCACTCCAGCGGCCGAGCCACTCCTCGACCGCCGCGAAGGCGCGGTCCGGCGTCACGTCGCCGGCGATCGCGAGGATGGCGTGGTCGGGCGTGTACCGCGCGCGATGGAAGTCGCGCAGGCGCCGCGCTTCACCGCGGCCAGCGAGTCGAGCTCACCGTAGGGCGACTGGCCGTAGGCGCCGCCGCGGAACAGCAGCCCCCAGATGTTCTCGTCGGCGATCCCGGGCGGGCTCTGGCGGAGCTGCAGCACCGAGCGCGCGACCCGGACCTTGACGCGCGTCAGCTCCTCGTCGGGAAACAGCGGGTTCAGCACGGCGTCGCTCATGAGGTCGAGCCCCGACTCGAAATCCCGCGCCAGGAACGCTCCGGAGAGCGTCGTGTAGTCGCGCGTGGCGCTCGCAGTCACGCTGCCGCCGAGGCGCTCGAGCTCCTCGGCGTAACGCGTGGCGCTGCGCGACGTCGTGCCCTGGACCAGCATCTCGGCGGTGAGGTGCGCGAGCCCGGCGTGGCCCCGGGGATCGTCGGCGGCGCCGGCGGGAATCAGGAGCTGCATCTGGACGATCGCGAGCCGCGAGCTCGGGAACACCGCGACCTCGAGGCCGTTCGAGAGCGTGCGCGTCACCGGCGCGGGGACGCGGAACGTGTCGGCCGCGCCGGTCCGGACCGGAAGCAGGGTGACGAGGACCAGGAATGCGACGAGTGCGAGCGCGCGCCGGCTCATTGCCCGCCTCCTTCGCCGACGCCCGTCGAGCCGGCGTCGCCCGAGGGCAGCACCATGACCAGGCTGCGGTTCGACGCGACGAAGAAGCGGGCGGCCGCGCGAGAGAGATCGTCCGCGCTCATCTGCTTCACGCGCTCGAGCCGGCGTTCCTCCTCGCCGGCGTCGCCGTCGAGCATCTGGGCGAGCCTGAGCGACTGGGCCCGGCCGCGCGAGGTCTGCCAGCCGAACAGGACCTCCGACTCGTACTGGCGCTTGGCGCGATCGAGCTCGTCGGCGGTCACCGGCTCGCGGGCGAGCCGCTCGACCTCGTCGATCATCGAGCGCGCGACCGTGGTGTCCGCGACCGACTTCACGGCGGCGACGCACACGAACAGCGACGCCTCGCGCCGACGGTCGAGGTTCCCTGCGTGAAGAGCACTCGGACGCGTCTCGCCCTTGAGGGCGCGATTGAGCCGCGACGCCGCGCCGCCTTCGAGACGATGCGCGCGAGCAGCTCGAGCGCCGGACCGTCGGCGTCGGCGTCGGCGGGACCGCGCCAGCCGACCATGACGACCGGCGTGCTGGTGGCCACGCGGCGCGTGGCGCGTCGCTCGCCCTGCTGGGGCGCCAGCGTTGCGGTGGCGAGCGCCGGCGTGGCGCGTCGCGGCACGGCGTCGAACCGCTTGCGGACGCGCTCGAGCGTGGCTCGACGTCGAACTTTCCGACCACGGTGAGCACGGCGTTCGCAGGTCCGTAGCGCTCGAGGTAGTACTTGCGCGCCTCCTTCTCGCCGATGCGCGCGAGATCCTCGTCGAGCCCGGTCACCGGTCGCGCGTACGGGTGGCCGCGGAAGGCGATCCTCGTAGAGCCGCTGCAATCCCAGACCCAGCGGGCTGCCCTCGACCCGCCGCTTGCGGTCGTCGCGCACGGCGTGGAGCTCGGACTCGACCTTGGCCGCGGTGATGTCGAGCGTGGCCATGCGATCGGCCTCGAGCTCGAGCGCCAGGTCGAGCGCCTCCGGCGGCAGGGTCTGGTAGAAGCACGAGTAGTCCGGGTTGACCGTGGAGTTCAGCGTTCCCCCTCGGCCAGGATCAGCCGGCGATGCTCACCCGACGCGTGCTGCTTGAGCCCCCGTACATCAGGCGCCCGAACAGGTGCGAGAGGCCGGTCGCGCCGTCGATCTCGGTGCGGCTGCCGGCGCGGTACCACACCGCGACGTCCACGGTGGTGGCGAGCGGGTCGGGTGCGAGCAGCACGGTGAGCCCGTTCTTGAGGGTCACGGTGCGAAGGCGAGCCGACGAATCCTCGCCGGCCACGGGGAGCACGATGCAACACGTCAGGAACGCCACGACCCACCACTTCATACTTTCGATTCCTTCGCTGGTCTAGTGTCCTGAATCAGAAATTCGCAACACATCTCGCTGGCCCTCCTGGCCGCTGGCGGCGTTGCTCCTCCTCAAGGTATCTCCTTGATACATCGTCGTCGTCGCGCCTTGCCAGCGTCCACGATGGCTCAGCGATATATGTCGCGAACTTCTGATCCAGGACACTAACCCAGCACGACGCAGCGCGCCGAGGTCACGTTCTGATGCCCTTCGAGGGTGATCCAGTAGACGCCGCTCGCCACCCGCCCACCTTCGTCGCCACGGCCGTTCCAGCTCGCGGTGACCGTCTGTCCCGCGCACAGGGAGGCCCGACCACAGCGACCGCACCCTTCTGCCCTGAACGTCCACCACCCGCAGGTGCGCCTCGACCGATTCCCTGGGCGCCCAGGCCGAGGCCGAAGCGAATGCTCACGTCCGGGCCGCCGAGGCGCAGCGGCTGCGGTCCCGACAGCGCGAGCCCGAAGAACCCGGGAGGCGCCGAGGTCAGCCCGCCGGGCCATTGCAACGCCGCCATCCCGTTCGGGATGCCGTAACCCATGAGCTGATCCGCCGGCTGGCGCGGGACGCGAGCCCCGCGGAGCGCGCGGATGATATCGCGTGGAGTCCACGAGGGTCGAGCCTGCATCAGGCAGGCCGCCAGCCCCGCGACCAGCGGCGTGGCGAACGACGTGCCGCTGCGCGTCGTGTAGCGGACGACCCGCCGCCGTCGATCAACGGCACGTTGACACCCGACGCCACGAGATCCGGCTTGATCCGACCGTCCGCGGTGGGCCCGGCGCGACGAGAAGCTCGCCACGTTGCCGCCCTGATCGACCGCCCGACCGCGATCAGGCTGTCGCCGTCGACGTCCGCGGGGGCGACGACGTAGGTCCACGGGGTGTTGCCCTCGTTGCCCGCGGCGTTCACGACCAGGATGCTCCTTGCTCGCGGCGATCTCCGCCTCGCGGGTGATGACCGTGGTGTGACCGTCCAGGTCGGCGTAGGTGTACGACTGTGCGGTGTCCTCGAAGGTGAAGTAGCCGAGGCTCGAGCTGATGAGGTCGGCGCCGATGCTGTCCGCCCACTCCGCCGCCATGCCCCAGTACAGCATCTCGCGCGGCGACTCGAGGGTGTCGTCCTCGGTCCGCGCCAGCGCGAAATCGGCGTCGAAAGCCGCGCCGACGTAGGCGCCGGGCACGTGCGCCGCGAGCAGTCCCAGCACGCGGCTGCCGTGCCCTCGAAGCTCGACTGCGTGACCACTGTGTCGCCGTCGACGAAGTCGCGGGTCATGCCGGGCGCGGGTGGGAAGGGCAGCGCCTCATGGCGGCCGATCAGCCCGAAGCCGTTGTCGATGACGCACAACCGCACGCCGCTCCCGGTGAAGCCGCAGGAATGGAGCGACGCCACGTCGATCTGCGCCATCTCCGAGTACGTCCGGCCGTAGTCGATCGCGGCGGCCTCGGGTCGCGGGATCGCGCCGACCGACCGAAGCGCCACGGGTCGGCCGCTTCGGGGGATGCAGGAACGTCACGAATCCTCGAGACCTCGGCGACCGGCGCGATGCGCTCGACGAACGGCAACTCGGCCAGCTCCGGGCAGCCGCTCGCCGGTGGCACGGACCGCGACGCGGTTGAGCCAGCGCGACACGGCGACGATCGCGAGCCCACGGCGCTCGAGCGTGTCGGAGATAGGCGGGATGGACCGGAAGATCACGGTAGTCGACGAGCGGCGCGACCCGCGCACGCGCGCGGCGCGCGCGGTTGCGCTCGGTCAGCGACGCGCGCGGCGCGGCCGAGTGCCAAGGCGTCAGGTCCGCGGGGCCGCGCTCGCCCTTGTCGGTCAGGTCGAGCCACACGGTTCGCGCCGGGCCGCCGGGCAGGAGATCGGCGAGGAGACGCGGGTCGAGCTTGGCGGAAGAGGCTCGGGGAAGCACGGCGGCGACGGCGGTCCGTCCGCACGAGACCACGATCAGGATCGACAGCCCTATCGCCTGAGCCCGCGCGCGACACCCGGCGTCACGTCGACGCGTAGGCCGGCGCGCGCACCATGGCTTCGGAGCCGTCCGACCTCGAGCCCGGCGCGGTTGGTCACGCGCGGGCTCCGCCAGGCGGCGAGCGAATCGGGCTCGCCCGTCCGGATCTGGCCCAGATGTTCGAGCAGCGCGATCACCGCCGGCGCGACCGCGCGATCCTGGCCGTCCTCGCTCTTGAGCGCGATCCCGAGCCTCGACTCCGTGAGCCCGACGCACTCGAGGCCCTCGGCTCCGCCCTTCGAGACCAGCCGATCGCCGTACGCCTCCATCAGCGCGGTGGAGAGCCGCTCGCGTCCGCCGGCCGCGCGGGGTCGCGACTGCATCGCGCGCCGGATCGTGGCGAGCGCCGCCTCGCGCGGGTCGTCCGATCGGGGCGCCGACGCGAGGCGCGCGTAGGCGCGCGCCATGCCGGTGAGCGGAAGCCCGAAACGACGGCGCTGCACCCGTCGACGGCGGCGAGCAGCGAGGCGGAATCGACGCCGGTCAGATCGGCGAGGGTGCGGCGCATCAGCACCTGCACGGGATGGTCGGCGCGCTCGTAGCCCTCGATCGGCCAGCCCTCGGCGATCGCGAGGCACAGCATGCCGGCGTGCTTTCCCGAGCAGTTGTTGTCGAGCGGCGTCCGCCGCTCTCGGGATGCGCCGCGCGGGCCGCGCGCGCCTCGGGATCGAGCGGGTCGTCGAGCCCGCAGGCGAGCTGACGCTCCGACAGGCCGGCGCGGTCGAGGATGCCCTGGACCAACGCCACGTGATCGGCGCTGCCGGTGTGCGAGGAGGCCATGACCGCGATCTCCTCGTCGGAGAAGGCGAAGCGTCGCGCGTGACGCTCGATCAGCGGCAGCAGCTGGAACGGCTTCGCCGCCGAGCGGAAGGTCGTGACCAGGTCCGGCGACTCGGTGCCGAGAATCAGGCGGCCTTCCGCGTCGCACACTGCGACCTGCACACGGTGACGCGATTCGGCGATCGCGCCGCGCCACACCATCACGTCGACCTGCAGTTGCATGGGCGCCCGGAAATCTGAGATCGGAATCCGGCTCCTGGTGGAGCCGTGACCTTCAACGGATGACGATGAAGCGGTCCTGGAAGCTGAACAGGTCCGACTCCACGCGGAACATGTAGATCCCCGAGGCGACGTCCTGGCCGCTCTGGTTCTTGAGATTCCAGACCGCGAAGTCGCGCACGGTGTCGTCGTGCAGCAGCTCGACCACGAGGTCTCCGGCCGCGGTGTAGACGCGGATCTTGGCCTTGGCGGGCAGATTGATGAAGTGGAGCTCGTTGCCGCCGGCGCGATCCCACGATTCGTGGGCGCGGTACGGATTCGGCACCACGCCCACCTTCTCGAGATTCGCGGTGGGCCCGCGCGTGGCCGCCACCGGCGCCTCGACCATGTTGTAGCACTTGTTGTTCAGGTTCGGGCAGGTGGTGGTGTCGCCGGGCACGCCGCAAGGGGCCGATGATGCCGAGCGTGTCGGGCACGAACAGATCCTGGTAGTCGCCTCCCGGAGAGGGCAGCCCCGGTTCGACTGCTCGTAGGTGATCGCGTACCAGGTGCGGAAGCCGTCGTGGCCCGGGCGGCGCCTGCAGCACGAAGATCGAGTCGCCGCGCGACGTGCAGCGGCCGAGGTGGTCGACGGTGCGGCACACCTTGACCCAGTTCCCGTTCGAATCGGGGTCGACGAAGGTGACGATGCTGTCGTTCATCACCGCGCCGTTGCACATGTACTGCAGCGTGGTGTCGTTCACGACCGAGAACTGCCAGGTCCGCTCGTCTCCCAGCTGGCGCGAGTACCGGCGGATCAGCACCGCGCGCGTGGTGTCGACCGAGTTCTGCACGCGGTAGATGCGATAGCCGCCGAAGTCGTTGCGCGCCTCGGCCACGCGGTCGCGCAGGAAGCGGACGCTCAGCGTGCGCGGCTGCTGCCGAATGGTGTCCGGCAGGTTGGTCAAAGGCGATAGGCGTGGCCCTTTGAAGCCCCGGATGCAGCGCCGCGCGTAGCGGTGGGGATCGTTCGGCGGCCCCGCCACGGTGCTGCTGTCCTGGAAGGCGCCGGGGACCCCCAGATCGGGATCCGCGGGAAGCGCGGCCGCTGGATCGAGAGGCTGCCGAACTGGTCGCCCTCCTGAGCGGCACGGAGCACGAGGTGCTGAAGCGGACCCGCTGGACCTCGAGCGCGCCGAGTACACCGTAGGCATAGGTGAGATTGCCGAACCGCGCCGCCCCGCCGGTCTCGGCCTCGACGACGAAGTCGCCGCCGATCGGGACGGTGCCGTTGAACCAGACCCGCGCCGCCGCGTCGGTGGGGTCGGGACGGTCGGTGACGAGCACGCGCACCGGGTTGGCGTTGAGCGGATCGCCGCTGCAGGCCACCGACGCGGAGTCCTGCGTGTGATGCGTGGCCGAGCAGCTCTGGCCGCTGTAGTGCATGAACAGCCGCGCCGGATTCGTGGTGTCGGGACAGGCGTCGAGGTTGAAGTTGCAGGGCTCCGCCGCCGCGGCGTCACGGGCGCCCCACGCCATCGGCGCCGGTCGCGGGGACCGGCGCGAGGAGCAGGAGCGTGAGGATCGAACTCGAGGGCGACGTGCGTCGTGGTCGCGTCATGCGTGTCAGTTTCCGGGTGAACGAGCCGGTCCGGCGCGGCCCGCAGGCTGCGCCCGGGGAAGCGAAGGTCGAGGGTTTCCACGTCGCCGGTGTGCGCCACCGCGCCTCCTCGGGGCGGTGGATCGCGCCCGTGCCGCATCCATGGCCACGCCCCGCGCGCTGGCGGTCGGCGACGGGTGCAGGTGCCAGATCTCCTGCATCACGAAATCGATCAGCGCCTTGCAGTGGTCGCGCCTGAACATCCACAGGCTGAAGCCGGTGAAGACGAAGCCCTGAGGGATGGCCGGCCCGTGGTAGTAGGTCATGATGACGTTGTTCGGGTTCTGCGTCACGGGCGGCAAGCCCCGGTGTGGCTGGCCTCGTAGAGCGTGTCGAGCGTCGGCACCTCGTTGACGACATCGGGATCGGTGCTGGTGTTCTCGATGATGTAGTTGCCGACCTGCATGTACTCGTAATCGAAGGTGGTCTTGTAGAAGTCGCCCGGATTCGCCCGCTGGGGCGGCAGCGGGTCAAAGGCCGCCGTCTTCTTGTCGATTTGGCGCGGCAGCTTCCAGTACGGCACCCAGCTCGCCGGATCCGTCGTCGAGTCCTGCGGCGCCTCGAAGCGTCCGAGGAAGCGCTTGGGAATCGCGGGCTCGCTGCTGACCCGGATCTCCGACCGCCAGTGCGGCAGGTCGTACATGAAGCGTCCGGCGTCGAGCTCGCGATTGCGTCCGGTGATGTTCGAGAACGTGGTGGTCGGGACGTTGTTGGCCGCATCGTCGGCGGGGATCTGGCTGGCGTAGGCCACGCCGCCGCCCGCGCCCCAGAACAGGCCGCCTTGCTTCACGTAGGCGCCGATCGTGTTCACGTGCGTCGAGATGCTCATGCAGCGCAGCGACGTCTGCGGCTGGATGCCGTCGGTGCCGTTCTTGAAGAACGTGGCACTCCTGCCGTCGGTGAGCCAGATCAGGTGGCGGAACTCTCCGAGCTGGGCGAGGCTTGATGGTGAGGTCCTGCTTGCCGAGACGCGTGCCCAGCGTGTCGAAGTCGTAGCCGTTGAACAGGCCCGGCGGGCTGATCGTGCCCGCGGGATAGCAGCTCCAGGTGTTCCCGCCGCGCGCTACAGGAAGGTGTCGAGCTCGGCCGCGGTCGGCCAGGGCCCGAGCGGACGCGCCGTGCAGCCGCTCGGCAGCCGGTAATCGCCCGCCATGCGCGTGTCGTCGACGATGCCGATCGACTTGGCGAAGGTCGACTGGACACTGGTCAGCGTGGATGATCCCGAGGCTGCGCAGCCCGATGTTGTCGGCGGCCTCGACGTAGAGCCGATGCTCCTCGCCGCCCGGGAACGGCCCGAGCGTCGCGCTGGTGACGTTCCGGCTCTTGGTGCTCCAGTGACGGAGATCGGTGGCCTCGTCGTCGCGAGCGTGCTCGTCGGTGACGTCGCCGTCCATCATCCAGCGGTAGCTCTCGATGTCGGCTCCGGTCGGTGGCGACGCGAACCAGTTGATCGTGATCCGTCGTCCGGCGGGAAGCTCGACGTCGACCTCCGCGGGGCGGCAGACGCAGTAGCCGCCGCTCGGGTAGGTGTAGTTGATGAACTCGTTGAAGAACGTGATGCGCGGTCCCAGCGTGGCGGCGTAGCCGACGCTGAAGCGCAGCATGTTCTTCTCGAGCGCGAATGCCGGCGAATAGGCCCCGGCCTCGTCGAAGCCGATCACCACGAACAGGTAGCGATGGCCGGGCGACAAGCCCGAGAACTGGACCTGCGTGGTCTCGGCGCTGGTGGAGTCCCAGCCGGCGAAATTGGTGGGCGCCGCGTAGCGCCGCAGTGAATCGGGATCCCGATGACCGCGTCGATCGTGGGCACCGGAGCCCTCGGACATCAGCAGGTACTTGTACTTGACCGGCTTCGAGGTGAAGACGCCGTCCGCGTCGGTGCCGCCCCAGGTGAAGCGCACCGACGGCGTGAGCACGGGGTTCGCGAACTTGCCCGGCACCGGCGCGAGCAGGTTCACGTCCGGCGCTTCGGTGAACGAGAAGAACGAGCGGTAGACCACCGGGCCTTCGAGCCGCGATCGTCGACCGCCTTGATCGCGAAGGTGTGCGGATCCTCGGCGTAGTGCCGGATGTCGCCGGGGCGGTTCGGCGCCGGCTGGCTGGAGCGGAAGGTCAGGCGCCGCTCGTTGTCCCGCGTGATCGTCCAGCAGGTGTCCCGACCGCCGCTCGCATTCAGATGGGCGCCGAAAATGCCGCCGCAGGTGTCCCGGGACGCGTTCTGCGGGTCGATCGCGTAGAGATAGTGATCGACGCGGCCATCCGGGTCGTAGCCGACCCAGTCGACCGTATACGAGTAGAAGTATCGACCGGAGGTGTCCACGGGAGCCGCGGTCAGCCGCACTTCGGGGAGCTGGTTCGGCAGGATGTCGTGCTTGAGCTTCTGGCTACAGCTCACCACCGTGAGCAGCATCGCCATCGGGACGAGCAGCCATCCCGACCAGCGGGTCGTGAACTTCATGGTGCCACGCTCCTCTTCTTGTCACGCGAGATCCCCGGTCCGGTCTGGCCTCGTTCAATAGCCGGCATCGCGAGGCCTGTCGGCGCCGGCGGTCGTGGAACCCGGATCGGAATATCGTACTGGATGCAGCGGCCCGATCCGATGTTGTTTTCGCACTCCTTGCAGTCGCACAGCTTCACCTTCAGGGTGTCCACGTCCTCGACCAGGTAGCTCGGCAGCTGGATGTTGTCGAAGCGCGGGTTGTTGAGCTGGCGAATCGGGTTGCCGCTCATGTCGGGGAACGGCACGAACACGGTGTCGACGCCCCGGGCGGTCTTGCCCTTGATCACGATTTCCCAGCGCAGCACGGTGCTGGGCGAGGGACCGCCGGTGCGCGCCGGAGGATCGTCGAGATTGTACGGATCCTCGTCGACGGCGAGCAGGTTGAGCGAGATCAACCGGTCCGGGAACTGGTGCGGAACGGCGGCGCCGGGGAGAACCCGGGCGCGGTGAAGGTCAGGTATGGCGACTTGTTGACGTAGAAGGTGAGGATCTTGTGGCGTTGTTGCCGCTGGTAATCGCTGCCGCCGCCGCGGTCGACGTCGTTCGCGAACTGGCGGACCTGCAGCGGGTCGATGCGGTCGTCCTTGGCCCGGTTGGCGTCCTCGCCGCGCAGGATGGCGAAGATCTTCCCGGACGAGGTCAGCGGCTCGTAGGCGCCGATGCGGGCATTGTCGCCGCCGCCGGGAGGATCGATCGAGTTCTGATCGAAGACCGGGAACAGCGTGGTCGGCGACTTGTTCACCGGCGACCGATCGGGATCGCGCTCCTGCGAGAAGGCGCTGTGGAACCCGACGATCGAGCCGTTCGGCCCTCCACTCTGGAGTCCTGCGGTGTCGCATCCCGCCACCGCCTGGAGGTACGAGGGGTCGGTGGGGTCGACGTAGAGGTCATAGGGCGAGTCCGGATCGGAGCCGCCGCCGTAGACGAGCGCCCACGAGTTCATGTGGACGGTGTCGTTCTCGCTTCGCGCCCAGATCGTGTCCTTGTAGAGCTCGAGGAACGTCCGGCGCTCGGGTCGCGCGGCCGGGAAGGTGGCGATCGAGTCGCAGCCCAGCAGCGAGCCGGGGATCGCCGGCAGCGCGGACCAGTTGGTCACCGGGTAGAAGTGCTCGGTGCGACCGTTCTTGATCTGCGTCTGCCACACGGTATTCGAGAGGTCGGGGCCCGAGATCCAGGTCTCCGGGCTGTAGTTGAGCTGGAACTTACGGCTGGTCCTGCTGGCTCCGCCCGCCTGATCGATGACCTTGAGGTTGAAGACCTTGCCGCCCGCCGTCAGGACCGGGCCCGCGGTGTTGTAGCTGATGTCGTGCCGCGAAGAGTCGGCGCGGATGGGCTGGTTCTCGTCCGGCGAGAGATTGTACCGGTAATACGCCACGTAGGTGCCCGCCACCTTGGGCACGCCGTTCCAGTGGAAGTCGAGTCGCGCGTTGATCGGGACGGTGTCCTTTGGAGCGAGCGTCGAGGTGACCTGCGCGTCGGTGTCGTCGACGCAGTACGTGATGGCCTGGCTCACCGCGCGTCTCAGTAGCGGATCCCAGTGATAGACCGTCCCGTGCCCGACGGCGTCGCCGCAGTAATGCAGCTCGCGATGGATGAACCCGCCTCGATCCGTGTATCCCAGGCACTCGCACTGACCGGCAATCGGCGGGTACGAGGAGAACCTCATCACCGGGATGGGCGGGAAGTTGTCGTGGGCGTCGAAGATGAACCGCGCCGGGGTGGCATCGGCCTTCCCTTGATTGTCCACCGCGTAGATGAAGAACGCGTGCTGCCGGTCGGGGCTCGTCTCGGACACGTTGAAGATGAACGTGCTGTCCGTCTTGGTCGTGTACTGGTAATCGCGTGGCTTCGGTCCCGGCAGCTGCGGCGTTTGGCCGAACTCGTCGATCACCAGGGTTTCGACCACCGCCCAGTAATAACCGACGACCGTGCCGTCGTGATCGTCACCCGCCCAGTAGATGTGGGCCCGCACCGGAATGTTCCCGACCTGTCCGGGGTGATGGCCGCTGTCGTCGCCGTAGTGGAGGGTATCCTGTGGCGCTGCGGTGATGTACGTCTCGGGGGCCTGATTGCGATCTGTGTTACGCCAGCGGCTTCCGGCACCCGAAACCCACCACGATTGTGAAAAGGACAAAACAGAATACAGCGCAAAAGCGCATCCAAGCCCCCGGCACGCCCAGTCATGTAGTAGGGAAGTGATCGAAAGCTAGCAAGGAGAATCAGGAGCGTCAAGCCCCAAAACCCCTGACGAGCCTCGCGGCCGGGTCCTCGTGCCGTCCTCTCGCGACGAAATCGCGATCGCGCAAGAATTTGCGACGTGCCGTAAAACGAACGGTGGGCGGGGCTCGCGCCCCGCCCACCGTCGTATGCTCTGCTGCTTCGGACTACTTCAGAACCGCCAGCTTCTTCGCCGCGGTGAACCGGGTGTTCACGTACTTCACCTGGGTGAAGTACACGCCACGCGGGGCCGGACGACCGGAATCGTCGGTTCCGTCCCACACGACGTCGTGCGAACCCGCCGTGAAGCTCTGGTCAACCAGGTTACGCAGCCGGCGTCCCGTCACGTCGTAGACATCGATCCGCACCCGGTCGGCCTTCGCCAGACCGAAGTGGATCGTGCAACGACCTGAACGGAACGGGTTGTTGTTCAGCTGCATGAAGTTGACCATCTCGCCGTTGTCGAACTGCGGGACTTCCAGCGGGATCAGAGGCGTTCCCGCCACCAGCCAGATCTTGCCCCATACCCAGGAGAAGATCTCGTAGAAGTACCGCGAACGACCACGAGTGTCGTTGCCGAAGCGGCTCATGATGTGCTCGATGTCCCAACCGTCGACCAGCGCCTTCCACGGCTTCGGCGTCGCGCCCGAGTTCGTGTAGTCCTTGAACACGGAGGCGAGCATGGGAAGCGTGGGGCCCAGGCGGTCTTCGTACTTGGCCGCGTCCTGGGTCTGGCCCAGGAGGCCAGGGGTACGCTGGAGAACGTCGTTGGTCCAGAGGCACAGGTTGCTGACGCCCCAGATGTCGAAGTACGGATCGCCAGGCTTGACCGGGCAAACGCGCCAGATCGAAGCAGATCGGGAACGTTCTCGGCATTGCCCGACTCAGGGACGTAGCTGTTGTTGCGCAGCGTGACACCGAAGTAGTTGGTCATGAGGGCTTCCTGAGGAGTCCCAGGGCCTTCACTGATGTTCGACTCGACGAAGCTGTCGCCCATCGCCCAGATACCGCGGTTCTGCGCCACCAAGCTGCCACGATCCAACCAGCCGCTGATCAACGCGACGTCATTCTGACTGCGGCCCGCGAACGGCCCGAGGACGCCCGAGTTCAGGTCACCCGACAGAATCAACATGAGGTGTAGTACGCATCCATCATGTCGGGAGTCGGTCCCTCGACGCGAGGACTTCGGTCCGGTCTGCGCGTCGCCGCGATTCGCGAGACGGCTGCCAAGGCTGCCGGCCTGCGTGGTGAGCGACTCCGAGGCCTTGACCTGATACATGTCCCAGGTCGTACCCGGTGAGCCGCCGTGCTCCGCCTGAAGCCGACGCGACCTGCAGCGTCGACGTTCTGAGCGGCGTCGTTGACGTCCTGACCACCCTTCGCGTGCCAGCCGTTATGAGCGCCCCACTTCTGCTGGGAGGTGGCGCCGATGGTATCGGCGACGCTCACCCACGCGCGCTCGTTGCCGCGCCGGTCGTTGTAATCCACGACCAGGAGGCAGGCCGGTCCGTGTCCGAAGGTCTGGAACAGCGGATGACGGTAGGCGGGATCCTTCCAGCGATCGGGAAGAACGCTGAACTCCTGCCACCGGTGTCCGTCCGTCGAGCCCTCGGCCACCTGCGGCGACACACGGTTCGTGTCGGGGTAGATGCCGGACGGGCCAACGTCGCCCTGCTTGATGTCACGGAAGAAGTACTCGACGTGCGCGCCCGCAGTGAGCAAGCCGTCGGGAATGATCTTCGTGTATTCACGAGTGGTGGTGCTGTTGGCCGCATAGCCGGTCGAGGCGCAGTTCGCACCGATACCATTGCACGCCACGTACGAAGGCACCGTGCCGTCGCAGACAGACGTCGTTGGGATCGAGGTCAGCGTCTTGATGTAGCAGCGCGGCTTGAGCTGCCCGAGGGTCGCGAAGTGCGCATCCGACTCGTGCAGGTAGTTCACCCAGATCTTGCTGTCGCCAGAGTCCGCCGAGAATGCCGCGGCTCTGGAACGCGAAGATGTTCACTTCCGCGGTGTCACAGCGCGACTGTTCCACACGTTCGCATCCCATCCACCCTTGGCGGCAGCGTGCTTCGCGACCGCGCCCGAGCTGGCGAATGCGCCGGGGTTCGTCCGGTAACCGTCCCAGAACGAGCCGTCGCCCGGGGTCACCGTGGCGATGTTGTTCGGGAGCTTACGGATGAAGCCGGTGTGGCGGATCACCGACCGGGGTGTAGTTACCCGGACCGGGGAGGATGCGGAAGATCATGTCCACCTGGGTGGTGGTCGGGCTGGAGATGATCACCACCGAGTCGCCCGGGATGTCCGACCGAGTCGGGCTTCCGGCGTTCGGTCCCGTGTTGAGGCCGGTCTTGAGGATCGCCCCGCAGGTGTCGAACTTCGACGCCACACCGGGGAATCCCGCCGTCTCATTCGCGGGGAAGGTGTCATTGATCCAGTTCCAGATGTCCGAGCTGAGCTGAATCGGCGGGCCGTCGATGATCGTCAGGTCCGCGTTGTCCCAGTAGCAGCCGTCGGTGGGCGAGCAGCCCGTCGACACGCCGAACCGGAAGCACTCCTGCAGCTTGCCCAGATAGAACTTGACCGAGTCAGAATGCCCGACGCGTTCGAGGTCTTCAGCATCGAGTTGCCCTGAATGCCCTCGAGATCGCGGAAGCACTGCTGATCGGGGTTGAAGATGATGAACGCCGGGAAGCGCACCCGGCCCCACGCCGGATACGGATAGGGCGGTGCCCGCCCCGTCCAGGTCCGTCGAGTTGCCCGGATAGCTCATGAAGCCGAACCGCCACAGGTTGCCCTTGGTGAACGGATCCATGATGCCGGCGTAGCAGATCGTAGTCGACGTAGTAGTCGTCTTCCGCGTTGACGTCCTGGTCGCCGACCCGCGCGCCGCCCGTGTTCCCGTTGACCGGGTACAGGCCCTGCGGGTTCTGCACGCCAGGCGAGCCACCGACGAACTGAATCGTCGGCGAGTAGATGCCGTCAAAGCGCTCGCGCTCCGCCGTACCGTCGATGAGACCGCCGGCCGCTTCGGAGTTGTCGTGATCGCCGGCCGAGATGACCACGCCGTTGAGGTCGCAGATACGCGACACATCACCCGGCTGGCCGCACAGGTCGGTGTAGATCAGGTCGCTCAGCGCGTGCGGGTGGTGGAAGATCGCCGGCGGCTTGCCGGTGGACTTCCAGGCATCCTTGGCGCTGACCAGCGCGTTGTTGTCGATCGCCGAGGCGCTTTCGAAATCACCGAAGTGCTGACCGTCGCGCCCGCGCCGATCTTGTAGGTCACGTTGTCGATCACCGCCGCACCCGCGCGTCCCGAAGCTGAACGCAACGCCTTCATCGCTGAAGCCGTTGTTGGTCTTGACGCGGAACACGAGACGGATCTCTGCCGCTCTTCTGGAGCATCGGCGCGCCAGGATCGCGTTCGAGATCGTCCGCGTGATGTGGGTGGCAGCGTTGGTGCCGCTGACCGAGATCAGCTCCACGGTAGTAGAGCGGAGTCGGGTTCGACGGGTCGCTGTTCGGATCGCGGTCCCAGTGGATGACCTCGTCGAACCAGCGGTGCTTCTTGTCGTACACGGTGTCGACGTGACCGTCGGAGTAGAGCACCGGGTTGGTCGGATTGAACACGGTCGGGCCATCGACGCCAGCGCCGATGTAGACCATGAACGAGTCGACCGGCGCGCCGGTGGCCGACGCCGCGTCGTTGCTGCTGATGAAGTTGTTGAGCTGACCGTTCACGGCACCCGAGGTCACGCCCAGAGGATCGGCGTCGAACCAGCCGGTCCGCGTGCCCGCGGCAACGCCGCCGTCGGTCGACATGTTGGTCCGGAAATCGAAATCGATCTGGAGCGAAAGCTGCTCCCGACCGCATCGATGTCGCGGTACAGCATCTGGTCCATCTGGTTGCCGTAGCCGGGGAACGCTTTGTCGTTTCCACTGGCCGCCGCCGCCGTGAACCCGTTGAACATCAGCAGGTCTTCGTTGAACGGGTTGTGCTTGCCCTTGCCGTCCTTCTCGACCACGTCACCGTGGACGCGGAGGCCCATCCACGCGGAGAAGCTTCCACCGAGCGGAGTCCAGGCCGGACGCGGAAGCGTTCCGGTTCCCTCGTTGGCACCAGCGTCACGGTGCCAAACGCCGTTCACGCCGAAGGACTTCCCGACGTACTCGCCGCTCGGCCACACGCGCCGGCTGAGCGGAACGTAGTTGGCGGCGTTGCCGATGTCGATTGCCCACCAGGCACGATTGCGGTCGGTGCGAGTCTGGCCGCCGGTTGCGGTGTACACGTTCCGCATCGACCACCAGCCCCCTGCAGCGAGTCGCCATTGATGTAGCTCGCGCCATCGGGCTCCCAATCCCAAACGCCCTTCCGGATCGGAGGACGCTTGTAGCCATCCTTGCCGGTGCCGGAATAGATCGACCACCAGTTGTTCGAAGCGTTGAAGCGCCCCGGGTGTAGCCGACGTAGGTCGTGTCGTTCCAATGAGGGAAATTGGTCGACGTACCAATACCGCCGGCGCGGGATCGAAGCTCCTGGGCCATCTGGGCATTCATCAGCTTGATGCCCTCGTTGCCGCCCAGTTCGTTTTCGACCGCCGCAAACGCCAGGTTCGCCAAAGACGCCGCCCGATGACGAGAAGCAGCGTGACGAACGACTTTCTCATGTGACTACCTCCATCGTCGCAATGCAAAGGGCAATGCGAAGTCTTCCTGATTACGGATTGCGAGCGAGGTGTCGCTACGAACGCCGACGGAGTCTTCAGTGGGGAGGCGAAGAGATCCGAAGGCTGATGGCTGCACTCAGTAGAGTGCTCATCCCCCTTTCTGCTGTCCGCATTCCACCATTAGGCAGTTCAGGCGAACGCGGACACTCTTTTATGCTCTTTCACATCGGCACAATCGCCGGAGTCGCAGGCCGCTGCCCAGCCAACGCGCTCACGACGATCGACGGAACTTCGAGGCGCCCCTTGGGGTGGTAGAGGAGGGCACCGGCTACCCAGCACGAGTGCAAGCCTAGGCTCAAGGACAGGGCTGTGTCAATCCGTTTTTCTCTGGAACTTGGGCTTGATGCTGCCAATGCACCAAGTTACGGCTCCGATTGACTGGAGCCACGCCTCGTCCTGGCTGGCCAGGAAGACCGCTCGCCCCACCGACTCCCTCTCGAATCAGATCCGCCAGTCCTTCGCGGCGAAAGGTGTCGAGCCCGCAGGTCGGCTCGTCGAGAATCGCCACCGAGGACGGTGCGAGTAGCGCGCTCAGCACCAGGACGAGCCGCTTGGCTCCGGCCGACAGGTCCCAGACCCCGAAGTCCAGGAACTCCCTTCCGAAGCCGAGAGCTGCGAGCCAAGACGTTGCGGTAGCGATCGTTCCTTCCCGATCGGCGCCACGTGCCGCGGCCGGCGTAAACCATCTCGTCGACGACCCGCTCCTCGAAGAGCTGTTGCTCCGGATACTGGGCGGCGAGGATCGGCGCCCGGTGTCTCGATTCCTCCAGGCGACTCGCACCTGCGGGATCTCGAGCGTCCCGGCGAGGCGGGCCATGACCGCGCTCTTTCCGCAGCCGTTGGGTCCGGTCAGCGCCACCGCGCCGCGCGCTCGGGCAGCTCGACCACCCAGGGCTCGCAGACCGCCACCGAGGGACCCACGGTGCTCGCCGTTCGCGGAACGATCTCGATGCGAACCAGCGGCGGGAAATTCCGTGGCGCCTGATCCGCGTTGGACTGGGGCTCGGACGGCGCCGCGCGCTCGTCCGTTTCACCGGCTTCCTTGCGCCGTCCCGTGCTCGCGCGGTCCGCTCCGACCGGCTCGAGATCCAGCAGTCGGTCCGCCGCCGCCCACTCGACCGGCTCCTGGGTGACCCAGACCACGGCGAGCCCACGAGCGACTTCGTCACGGACCCGATCGAGCACCAGACGTCGCGCCGCCGGATCGAGATGGGCGCCGGGCTCGTCGGCGATCAGCACGCGGGGGCGGGCCACCATCGCCGCCGCGAGCAGGACGCGCTGCTGCTCGCCGGCCGAGAGCGACAGGGGATCGCGGTCGAGGAACCCGTCGAGTGCGAGCCGGTTCGACCAGCAGGCCGACTCGCGCTCGACATCCGCTTCCGGATGCCGAGATTCCGCGCCGACAGCGCGAGCTCGTCGCGGACCGACGACTGCAGCAGCTGCGAGGCGGGCTCCTGGAGGATCACCGCGACATCGCGCGACGCTCCGGGACGCTTCGCGTCGAGCGGGGCGCCGTCGAGCTCGACGGCGCCCGCCCGCGGCCAGGCAGCCCGGCGAGCGCCAGGACGAGGCAGGTCTTGCCGCAGCCGTTGGGACCGGTGATTGCGAGCCATTCTCCGCGGATCGACGGTGAACGTCAGCTCCGCGAGCGCCGGGCGCGAACCGCCCGAGGGAGCGACCGAGAGGTCCCGGACGCTCAGCATCGTCGATCAGGCTTCGAGCTCCACGCCGCGATCGCGGCCTCGGCGATCTCCCGAAGCGGGCGGCCGGTGCGCCTCGGCCGCGGCGCGCAGCGACTCGAACTCGGGAACCGCGCGCTCGCCGCCATCCGGGAGCGTCGGCGATCTTGAGCGCCACGCGGCCGAACGGCGTGTCCACCTCCGCCGCCGCGCGCGAGCTCGAAGCGCTCGTCGATGCGCATGCGGACGCCGAGCGGTCGAGGTCTCGGTCACGAGGATGCGGGCCAGATCGTCGGCGTGATCGGGATCGCGCGACCACGACCAGCCACAGCCCCGGCCGCCCCTTCTTCATGATGGTCGGGACCAGCATCGCGTCGAGCGCGCCGGCATCGAGGAGCCGCGGGATGAGGGCCGCCGACGAACTGCGGGTTCTCGTCGTCGAGCGCGGTCTCGAGCACCGCGACGCGACGCCGCGCGAGCGGCGCGCGCATTCGGCGCGCGCCGACCAGCGAGCGCGGAGCACGTTGGGCTGCTGCTTCAGGTCGCGGCCCCCGCCCCGGTGCCCACCGCTCGAGCCGGAACGGCGGCGGCGCGACCCAGCTCCTCGACCAGGCGTCGCGAGCAGCGCCGCACCGGTCGGCGTCACCAGCTCGACGTCGATCTCGGGCAGCTCGACCGGCGCGCCGCGCAGCAGCAGCGCGGTCGCGGGCGCCGGGCACCGGGATGATGCCGTGCTCGGACGTCACCGTCCCGCGACCGAGCCGCAGCGTCGAGGCGAACACGCGCAGCGACGCCGAGCGTCGTGAAGCCCTCGAGCGTTCCGACGATGTCCGACCAGCGCGTCGGCGGCGCCGACCTCGTGGAAGTGCACCTTCTCGAGCGTGCTGCCGTGCACCTCGGCCTCGGCGGCGGCGAGCCGCCGGAAGACCTGTGCGCGCGCTCGCGCGCACGGCGGCTCGTCGATCGCCGGCGCTCGAGGATCGCCTCGACGTGGTGGAGGTGGCGGTGCGGCTGCTTGCCCTCGACCTGCACCTCGACCCGCGCGCGCGGTGAACGGTCCGCGGCGCGCTCGCCGACCTCGATCGTCACGCCCTCGAGCCCGAGCCGCGCCGGGCAGCGACTCGAGACTCGCGGCCGGCCAGCCCGGCCGAGACCAGCGCGCCGAGACACATGTCGCCGCTGATCCCCGAGAAGCAATCGAAGTAGGCGATGCGCATGGCTCCTCCGTCGCGAGGTCCGATCGCTGCGCCGCACGGCGTCGCGCACGCGTCTCGTCCGTTCCGCGCGCCAGTGTTGATCAGGTGCGCCGCGTAGCCGGCGCCGAAGCCGTTGTCGACGTTGACCACCGTGACGCCCGCCGCGCACGAGTTGAGCATGCGCGAGCAACGGCGCCAGGCCGCGGAAGTGCGCGCCATAGCCGACGCTGGTCGGCACCGCGATCACCGGCCGGTCGATGAGCCCGCCGACCACGCTCGGCAGCGCGCCCTCGAGCCCCGCGACCACGACGAGCACGCGCGCCCGCGCAGCTCGCTGCGCGGTGCGCGAGCAGGCGGTGGAGCCCCGCGACGCCGACGTCGGCGATCAGCTCGGCGCGGCTGCCCAGCACGCGCGCGGTGACGAGCGCCTCCTCGGCGCACCGGCAGGTCCGCGGTGCCCGGCGCACAGCGACGAGCACGCGGCCGTGCGCGGCGCGGCGCGCGCGCGTGCCTCGGCGCAGCACGACGACCGCGCGGGCGCGCTCGTGGACCTCGGCGTGCGGGAACGCGTCGCGCAGTCGCCGCGCGCCTGCGTCGGCTCGACCCGGGTCGCGAGCACGACGCCGTGCGCGCGCGTAGAGCCGCTCGACGATCGCGCACCAGCTGCTCGGGGCGTCTTGCCCTGGCCGAACACCACCTCGGGAAGCCGGCGCGCAGCGCGCGCTGGTGATCGAGCGTCGCGAACCCGAGCCGTCTCGAGCGGCGCCTCGGCGATCGCGCGCGCCGCGCGCGCCGGGCGAGACGCGCCGCGTCGGACGCGCCGAGCAGGGTCTCGCAGCTCAGCCGGCCGCAATGCATGCTCGTCCGTCCGCCGGGTCTCGCCGCCGCGCTCGGCGGCGATGCCGTCCAGCCCGCTCGCGCTCGAGCTCCTCGAGGTAGCCGCGCAGCAGCTCGGCCATCTCCTCCGACCGATGCGCGTGCGGTTGACCTGCTCGCGCACGCGCGCGCTGTTCGGCAGCCCTTGACGTACCAGGCGACGTGCTTGCGCATCTCGCGCGCCGCGCCGCTCGGGACCGACGTCGATCCGCCATGACGTCGAGGTGGCGGAGGCCCGCCGCGAGCCGCTCGGCCGCGGTCGGCGGCGGAAGCGTCTCGCCGCGCTCGTGGAAGGCGCGCAGGCGGCGGAACACCCACGGGTCGCCGAAGGCCGCGCGGCCGAGCATCACCGCGTCGCAGCCGGTCATCTCGAGCATCCGCACCGCGTCCTCGGCGTGCGCACGTCGCCGTTGCCGATCACCGGGATGCCCACCGCGCTGCTTCGGCCTCGCCGATCATCTCCCAGTGCGCGAGGCCCTCGAACTTCTCGGCGCGCGTGCGCGCGTGGATCGCCACCGCCGCGGCGCCCGACGCCTCGAGCGCTACGCGACACCTCGACGACGTTGCGCGACTCGCCGTCCCAGCCGAGCCGGATCTTGGCGGTGACGGGCACGCGTGCTCGCGGCGGCCATGCGGCTCACGATCTCGCTCGACCAGCGGGACGTCGGTGAGCAGCGCGGCGCCGGCGCAGCGGTTCACCACCTTGCGCACCGGACAGCCCATGTTGATGTCGATCAGGTCCGGTCGCTGCTCGGCCGGGCAGCTCGCACAGCACGCGCGCCGCCTCGGCCATGACGCCGGGATCGGAGCCGAAGATCTGGATGCCGATCGGACGCTCGCGCGGGTCGAACGCGGCAGTAGTCGAGGGTCGCGCTGCTGTTGCCGCGCAGTGAGGCCGTCGGCCGAGACCATCTCGGTGTAGACGGCGGACGCGCCCTGCTCGCGCGCGAGCCGCCGGAACGGCGAGTCGCTGACGCCCGCGAGCGGCGCGAGCATGAACGGGGAATCGTACGCGACGGGTCCGATCTTCACGGCAGCGACGCTCCGGGACGGCCGGACGCGCGCGCCGGATCGCGCCGGTCGAGGTCGTGCGCGATGCGCGCCACGTCGGCGAAGTCCTCGAACGGCAGCGCCTCGATGCCTTCCTGGCGGCAGAAGGCGAGCAGCTCGCCGCGCGCGATCACGCGATCGGCGAGCCGCGCACCGCAGCGATCGGAGAGCCCGTCACCCACCATGATCACCTCGTCGCCGCGCGCGCGATGCTCGCGCACGTGCCGAGCCTCGCAGTTGCCGCAGCGACCGCAGCCGTCGCGCGACTCGAACTCCGGGATCATGGCGCCGCGCGGCGAAACGCGAACGGTTGGCCGAGCGCGGGAGATCGGCGAGCTCGGCCCGCTCGAGCTGGTCGCGCACGTAGAAGTCGAAGCCGTCGCTCACCACCATGATCCGATCGCCCTGCCGCTGCACTCGCGCGCGAACGCGGCGAAGTGCGGGATCCACCGCAAAGCCGCGCGTATACGCCAGCGCGTCCGCCTCGGTGACCTTCGAGACTCCGGCACTCCACCTCGGTGACCTCGCGCGAGCCGAGCTCGCCGCGGCGCCAGCGCTCGATCAGCGCCTCCCACGCCGGCTCCGGGCAGCGTCGTGAAGCGCCGGACGAACGACGCGCCGATGTCCGAGGGGCAGATGGTGCCGTCGAAATCACAGAGATAAGCGCGCGGCATCAGCTCCGGGACTTCCGGCTGCGCGGCCGCGGCGCGGCGGGTTCGGTCGATTTGGACGAAGCGGCGGGAGCTCCTGCCTCGACGGTGCGCTTCGGGTCGCCGGCCTGCGCCATCGCGGAGCCGAAGACGTCCGCGGGGCCGCGGGCGTGCGTCGCGCACCTGCTCCGCGCGCAGGAATGCGCGATCCGACGCGAGCGTCACGCGCGCCGCCGCCGAGTCGCCGCCGGCGCGCCGGGCGAGCTCGCGCGACGAATCGCCCGGTCGAGCACCGTGCGCTGCGAGTCGAGCTCGTTCTCGTTGAACGGCAGCTTCTCCGATTTCAGAAATGCCGTGAACTGGCGCCAGCCGGTATCGCCGAGACTCGCGCCGACCCGCTCGCCGGGATGCGCGTTGGCCCAGCGCGTCGAGAACCGGAAGGTCAGGCCGCGCTGCTCGATCCGCTGCGACAGCGCGGGAAGCGTGTCGGGATCGACCGCGACGTCGGGGTGATACCGCCGCCGCCGAACACCTTGCGACCCGCGACGGTGAGGAACACCGGTCGTCCGGTGGTGTCCGGCGCGTCGGACGTTCCCGCCCCGAGCGAATCGATCACGGACCCGTCGTCGTCCTCGTCGTCTTCCTCGTCGTCCAGGGCGGCGCGATTGGCGCGGTGGATCGAGCGTCCGCTCGGCGTGTAGTAGAGCGCGGTGGTCAGCTTGAGCGCCGCGTTCCGGCCGCGCAGCGGGAAGACGCTCTGCACCGAGCCCTTGCCGTAGCTGGTCTGGCCGATCACGAGCGCGCGATCGCGGTCCTGGAGCGCGCCGGCGACGATCTCGGAGGCCGAGGCCGTGCCGTGATCCACGAGCACCACCATCGGCCACTTGGTCTCGGGGCGCGTCTCCGAGGAGTAGTAGCGGTTGTCCTGACCGCGCGCGCGGCCGCGGGTGTAGACCACGAGCTCGCCCTTGGGCAGGAACTGCTCGGCCACGTCGACCGCCTGATCGAGCAGGCCGCCGGGTTCTGACGCAGGTCGAGCACCAGCCGGGTCGCGCCCTGCGCGCGCACCCGCTGGATCGCCGTGCGCAGCTCGGACGCCGAGGTCTCCGAGAAGTTGGCGAGCCGCACGTAGCCGGAGCGGTCCTGGCGTCACGAAGGAGTACGGGACGCTCCGCAGCACGATCTCGCGGCGCTGGAGGACGAAGTCATGGTCCTCGTCCTCGCCGTCGCGGTGGACGCTCACCTTGACCGAGGTGCCCTCGGGACCGCGCAGCTTGACGCGGCGTCCTCGACCGTGAACCCGGCGCTCGAGGCGCCGTCGATCTTCACGATCACGTCGCCGGACAGGATGCCGGCCTGCCAGGCCGGGCTGCCCTCGATCGGCGCGATCACCGTGGGATAGTTGTCGCGGATGCTGACCTCGACGCCGATCCCGCCGAACTTGCCCTGGGTGACGTCCTTCAGGTTGCGGTAGGACTTGTCGTCGAGGTAGAGCGAGAACGGGTCGAGCTGCTCCAGCAGGCCCCGGATGCCGCCCTGGATCACCGTGGTCGGATCCACTGGGTCGACGTAGTTGTCCTCGACCTTGTGCAGCACTTCGACGAACAGATCGAGGTTGGAGTAGAGATCCGAGGTGGCGCGACCACGGCCCACCCACCAGCCCAGGGCGAACACGGAGAGCAGGGCGGCCGCGATCAGGAAGCGTCGACGCATCAAGCAAGAACCTCCGAACGACTCGCGCGGGGCTGCCCGGCCGGGACCGACGGGATCCGTTCTCCGGAGATGAAGAGTCGTCACTCGACGGAGCGGAAACTATAGCACAGGCCTTCGATGCGGGCCGGCGGGGCGGGGCTGCGGCTTTCGATTCCCGTGACATCGCGAGCCGGTCGCCGACGGACGACGTCCCGACGCGCGAAGGCGGGCGAACCCCGCATCGGTCCGCCCGCCCCCGGATGCTGCGATCGTCGTGCCGCGCCGTCGCGCGGCCGACGCCGCTCCGTTACGCGCTCTCGGCGCCGCGCCGTCTGCGGACGAAGAAGATGCCCGCGGTCGCGAGCAGCGCAACCAGCGCCATGATGCTCCAGGGCGCCACCGACGGAACGTTCGGGAATCCGGTGATCTGCCCGCGGATCTCACCGCCCGGGTTCGCCGAGGTATGGATGTTGACGTACATCTGACCGCTCAGGATCTGCCCTTCATTCGCTTCCGGATAGTTCCACACGCCGACCTTGGGCGATCCGGCCGGAAGTCCGAACAGCACGCCGGCGTTCACACCCGGGCTCGCTGGCCCGTGGATGTGCGCCGCGGTCTCGTTCACGACGCCGGTCTCCAACTTGATGTTGAACGAGAGCGTGTTGGCGTTGGTGTCGATGTTGATCGTCCCGACCGCGGTGGCGGTGGAGCTGTTCGTCGGCACCTCCTGAGCGGCGCTGATCTGGATGGTGACCCCCTTCTGGACGGCGTACGCCGAGCCGGCGATCAGCAGGGAACCGAGGAGTACGGCGGACAGCGCGAAACGGGCAAGGCGGGGTCGCATGTCGTTTCTCCTTTCGACGACTGTTGCGGGAGGTCGCTCGATGCCGGCAAGAAGTCGAATCGATGATGCGTTCGGATCGAGTCCTCGTGGAAGAGGTGTGTCCGTGTCGCGCCGGTCACCTCATCACCCCATGAGGTCACCGTCACGACGTGCGCAGGAACTGCACCGGATCGACTCTCCCGAGCGGGCGCGAAAAGACAGAGACGAAAGCGCCGTCGCGAACCATGACCGCTACCGGGACAACGTGGAGGGAATGGTGTCGCGGGAATGTTCGAATCCCGGCTGCGCGAGGCAGAGGATAACCCAGCAGACGCGCGGGGAGTCAGGAGATTCTCGGAATGCTCGGTTTCCGCCTCATGGGGTTTGATGACACTGAACCGAGCGGTCAGCGATCGCCGATGTGCTTGTGCAGCGCGGCGCCGACCTCCTCCCACACGCGCTCCTCGAGCCGATCGGGCGGCAACGTCGCGTCGAGGATCCGGATGCGCGATGGCTCCCGCGCGGCCAGCTGAGGTACGCCGCCCGCACGCGGCGGTGGAAGTCGAGGGCTCGCGGTCGAGACGGTTCATGGCCGCGGCGGTTTCCGCCGGCGCGCGAGCCCGAGCTCGGCGTCGAGATCGAACAGCAACGTGAGGTCGGGCGTGAGCCCGCCGGTCGCCGTGCGGTTCATGGCGCGCAGGAGCCCGAGATCGATGCCCCGCCCCGCGCCCTGGTAGGCGAGCGTCGAATCGTCGTACCGATCGCAGAGCACCACACGGCCTGCCGCGAGGGCCGGGACGATCGTGGTCGCGACCAGGTCGGCTCGAGCCGCCTCCATCAGGAAGGCTTCCGCGGCGGGCCGGGATGCCGCTCGGGATCGAGCAGCAATGCGCGGACCCTCGGCGAGCGAGCGTGCCGCCGGGCTCGCGGGTGACGAGCGGCTCTGATGCCGCTCGTCCGAGGCGCGCGAGGCGGGCGAGCTGCGTCGACTTGCCCGAGCCCCGCCGCCCTCGAAGGTGACGAACAGTCCAGGCCATCGGCCGGATCGTCAGCGCGCGCTCTTCGCCCGTGGCCGGGAGCGCGCCGTCTTCCGGCCGGGACCGCGCCGACGGCGCGCGGACGGCCGGAGCCGAACCGTTCGCGGACGGCACCTTCCCGCCACGCGAGCCACGGGCGCGCTCGGCCTCTGCCACGACCCGCGCCGTAGCGGCGGATGAACTCCTCGACCATCTCGCGCGCGCTGGTCGTCCGGGATACTGCACCGGCGGCGACTTCTTGAAGTAGGACGACGGCGCGATCAGCGCGCCCTTCAGGCCGTGGTCGAGCCCGAGCTTGGCGCAGCGCACCGCGTCGATCACGACGCCCGCCGAGTTCGGCGAGTCCCACACCTCGAGCTTCAGCTCGAGGTTGAGCGGCACGTCGCCGAAGGTCGTGCCCTCCATCCGGATGTGGCACCACTTGCGGTCCTTGCAGCCACGGCACGTAGTCCGCTCGGCCCGACGTGGACGTCGTCCTCGGCCAGCGGTCGTACGGGAATGCTGCTCGTCACGGCGCTGGTCTTCGAGATCTTCTTCGACTCGAGGCGCTCGCGCTCGAGCATGTTCAGGAAGTCGGTGTTGCCGCCGAAGTTCAGCTGGTAGGTGCGGTCGATGCGCACGCCGCGGTCGTCGAACAGGTTCGGCGAGCACGCGGTGCGTGATCGTGGCGCCGACCTGCGACTTGATGTCGTCGCCGATCACCGGCAGGCCGCGTCTTCTCGAAGCGCTGCTGCCAGTACTTCTCGCGCGCGATGAACACCGGGATGCAGTTCACGAACGCGCAGCCGGCCTCGAGCACCTGCTCGACGTACCACTTCTGGTCGCCTCCTCGGAGCCGACCGGCAGGTAGTTGACGACGACGTCGGTGCTCGGTGTCCCGCAGCAGCTTGACGATGTCCACCGTCGAGCCCGGCGCCTTCTGGATGATCTTGGAGAGGTACTTGCCGAGCCCGTCGTGCGTCATGCCGCGCTGCACGGTGACGCCGATCCGCGGCACCTTCGAGAACACGTAGCGTGTTGTTGGGCCAGGTGTAGATCGCCTCGCGACGACGTCCTTGCCGACCTTGTTCTTGTCGATGTCGATGGCGGCCGCGATCTCGACGTCACTGAATGTGGTAGCCGCCGAGATTGACGTGCATGAGACCGGGCACGCGGTCGCGTCCCTGCGCGTTGCGGTAGTAGTGGAGACCCTGCACGAACGACGAGGCGCAGTTGCCCACGCCGATGATCGCGACACGCACCTTGCCCATGAAACCGGACCTCCTTACGGGTTCGTCTTCGACCTCGGCGGCGCCGGACCGTGTGCTCTTCCAGACGTAGATGACTCCGTTGGATGGCGGTGGCGAACGACAGCACGGCGAGCAGTAGCAGCGCGGCCGGCATCACGGACCGACCCCGAACGCGCCGGCCACGATCAGGAGCACCATCCGCTCGGGGCGCTCGAACCAGCCGACCTTGCACTCGCAGCCCGAGCCCCTCGGCCCGGGCGCGGGTGTAGCGAGACCAGAAACGACCCGATCAACGCCAATACGGCGGTGAGGGACACCCGGCCCAGGCCTCCGGGCTCGAGCCCGCGCTGCAGCTCGTCGAACACCTGGGTCGGGTCGTTGGACCAGCTCGAGCAGGTGGAGCAGGTAGAAGCCCGAGATGCCGGTGAGCGTCATCGCCCTCGCCGAGGCGGTCCAGGGTCGAGTCGAGGAACGCCCCGAACTTGAGACGCCAGCATCCAGCTCGCCAGCTCGCCGTCGAGGATGTCGCACACCCCGCTGATCGCCACGAGCAGCGCGGCCCACCGGAATGCGCCTTCGAAGAAGGCGGAGCCGCCGCTCCGAAGCTGAGGATGCAGCCGAGCACGGTGATGAAGTCCGGGCTGATCCCGAGGCGGGCGAGGCCGCGGATCAGCGGACCCACCGCGCTGCGCAGCACGCGGCGCAGCGACTCTTGGATCTGGACCAGGGCCGGACGGACGATCGCCGGCCGCGATCTGGGGCGCGCTCACGAGGTGGTGGCCGTCTCCTTCCGTGTCTTTCCTCCCAGCACGAGCACCATCTCCCCGCGGCGACGATCCACCGTCAACGCCTCGCGGACCGCCGCCGCCGAGCCTCTCAGGACCTCCTCGTGCACCTTGGTCAGCTTCGCGCGCGAGCACGATCGGCCGTCCCTCCCACAGCTCGTCCAGGTCTTCGAGACTGCGCGTCGATGCGATGCGGCGACTCGAACGCCACCACGGTCTCGCGCCTCTCCCGGAGCTCCTCGAGCCGGCGTGCGCCGCGCCGCGCGCTTGGGCCGGCAGGAACCCGGCGAAGGTGAACGCGCCGGTCGGCAGGCCGCTCACCTGCAGCGCCGCGACCACGGCGCTCGGCCCCGGAACGCTTCTCGACCCGGATCCCCTCGGCGACGGCGGCCCGCACCAGCGGATACCCCGGATCGGAGACGCCGGGCGAACCCGCGTCGGTGACGACCGCCACGCGGCGTCCGGAGTGCATGGCAGCCGGATCAGCTCGGGCAGCCCGCGCGCGCTCGTTGTGCTCGAACAGGCGCGTCATGGGCGCCGACACGCCGTGCCGATCGAGCAGTCGGCGCGTCCGGCGCGTGTCCTCCGCGGCGATCAAATCCACTTCGGAGAGCACCCTCACGGCCCGATAGGTCAGGTCCTCGAGATTGCCGATGGGTGTCGCCACCAGGAACAGAGTCCCTCCGTTGCCGGAGGGCTGGGCTTGCTTCACGAAAGACGTCCTTCGGCGGGACCCGACGCGACCGCCCGACGCGATGACGGCGAACGAAACCCGAGCCGGAAGCTGGGCCGGGGCGTGGTTCAACCCGCGTCGGTGGCGATGAGACGATTCCATCCGGGTTCGTCGACTCGTGGCATGCCGGCCGGGAGGACGTCGCTTCGATGCCATCGATCTCGACCGCGATGACGGCACGTTCCGAACCGCGCGAGGCTAGCACGGCGTTGCGAGCCGGTCCAACGCCGAGCGCGGAGACGGACTGATATGATGGGCTCCCACCATGAAGCGGAACTCGGCCCTCTCCCCAGAACTCGTCGATGCGCCGGCCGTGACTGTGACGGCGGACGCCCACCGCACCGGCGACCGATCCGTCGCCTTCTGGGCCGGAGTGGGGTTTCATCGCCTTGACCGGGCTGTTCCTGATCGCCGTGCGCGGCGTTCTTCACCACCCGATCGGCGACTACTACGCCGAGAGCGACTTCTACGGCGGCTATGCGGACGGCGCCCGCATGATCGCGCGCGGCGACATCGATCCCGACGGTACGTGGTCGTCGGCCCGCTGTACGAGACGATGGTGGCGCTGCTGAGCGGCGTCGCCGGCGACCGTTACGCCGCCGGCAAAGCTGGTTTCGGTCGCCTCGGCGATCGCCCGTGCTGATCGGATGGTTCGTGCTCGTCCGCCGCCATGCCGGCGATCGCGCCGCGGCGTGGACGACGGCGTTCCTCGGCACGAACGCCATCCTCCTCCGGCACGGCTACTCGGCGACCACGGACATGCTGGCCGCGGCACTTCAAGCCCTCACCCTGCTGCTGCTCGGCGTCTCGTCGTCGATCGGGCTTCGCCGCGGCAGGATTGCTCTCGCCGGGCCTCGCGATGCCGTGACCCGCCACAGCTCGATCCTCCTGGTTCCCGCGGCGGCGCTCACGCTTTTCAGCTTGTGCTCGCGTGCGACTCCACGCGGGTCGCGCCGGCGACGCGCTCGGGCTCTGGCCTCGCGGGGTTCGCGCTTCGATCGCCTGCGCCGTGGGCGAATCTCTCTCGGTCGCGCACGGCGTCGTGCGCCGGGGTCCGTGCTGGCCGAGCGCTTCGGCTTCTACCGGCAGGCCGACGCGAGCCGCAACGCAGGATCTGCCCCGCACCCCCGACCGATCCCTACGATTCGGCGGCGGGCGTGGTGCGGCGAGATCCCGGGGCGTTTCGTCGCGCGGCTCGCCCGGCAACGGCCGGCCGCCTCGCCGGCGTGACGCGCGGTGAAGCTGCCTTCGCTGCGCCGGCCGCTCGCGATCCTGGTCGCGATCGGCGCCGTGCTCGCGATCGCGGCGGCGCGGCGAACCCCCATGACTCGGGGGCCGTGCGATCGCGGCCCACGGCGCGCTGCGGGCGCTGTTCGCGATTCTGCTCCCCGCGTTCTACAGCGAGCGCCGCGCGCTACCGCTCGTTCCCTTCACGCCGCGCTCGCGGGGTTCGCGGTGAGCGCGCATCGGGCGCACCTCGCGCGCGGCGTCGATCGCGCCACGACGGTCGCCGTCCTCGTGCTCGCGGTAGACGACCTCGCGTGCGCTCAGCGCCGTGGACCAGGCGCTCCGGGAATCCCCGCTCGAGGTGATCCGGCCGGCCGCGCGCTGGCGCGCGTGGCGACGAAGGAGACGCGCGTGATGTCGCGCAAAGGCACATCGGCTACTACGCCGGTCTCGAGGTGGTGCCGTTCCCGCGCGCCGGGTCGCTCCGTGAGCTCGCCGACTCGCGCGCGCGCCGAAGGCGCGGGCTTCCTCTACTACTCGTGGTACGAGACGCGGCTCCGTCGCGAGTTCGGCTTCCTGCTCGACACGACCGCCGAGCATCCCGGGGCTCACGCGCGTGTTCTTCACCCGCCACGAGCCCGGCGACCGTGTTCGCGATCGGCCCCGACTTCGGTCGCGACCCGTCCTGGTTCGCCGATCCCTTCGCGGTCGAGGTGCACAACGCCCGCGGACTGGTCGAGTCCTTCCCGACTCGCTCGCCTGGCCGTACCGCACCGTGCTCGCAGTCGACGCGCTCGGCCGCGAGCACCCCGAGGAGGCGCTCCGTCTCGCCGAGCTCGCGACCCGCGCGATGCCGCGCGACACGCTGGGTTGGGTGGTGATGGGCGAGGCGCTGCGCACGCTGGGTCGGAACGACCGCGCGCCTCGATGCGTATCGCCACGCGCTCGCGCTCGACCCCCGGCGATCCCCAGGCCGCGCGGTCGGCGCGGGTTGGGTGCTGCTCGCGCTGGGGCGCCGTCGCGAGGCCGCGAGCGCGTGGCGACCTGTCGTCGGCGTGGCCCGCGGACACCACCACGCTCGGCGCGATGACCCGGCTCTGTTCGAATCGCTCGGCGACGACGAGGCGGCGGCCGCGGCGCGCGCGCCTGGCGCTCCGGCCCGCCGCGGACCCGGGCGCCGTGAGCGAATGCGTGACCGCTCCTTGACACGCGAGCGCGCTGGATGCCTTGATGCGCGCGTTCGACGAGAAAACGAAGGTCCTGAACCTGTGTCCCGGGGATGGCGCATCTAGATTCCCGATTCCATCCGGAGCCGTGGAAGCTGGCCGGCCCGTTCGCGTGCGCGACGGGCCCCAATCAGAGGCTCCAACTCACGAGGAGTGACCCATGTTCGGCATGTTCTGGGATCCGACCCTATCTTGATGGTGGATCCCGGCTTTCATCTTCGCGCTGTGGGCGCAGTCCAGTGTCCAGAGCACCTACCGGCGCTACTCACAGGTGCAGTCCGCCAGCGGCATGACCGGACGCGACGTCGCGAAGCTGATCATGAATCGCAACGGCATCACCGACGTCGCCGATCGAGGAAGTCGGCGGCGTGCTGAGCGACCACTACGACCCGCGCACGAAGAAGGTGCGGCTGTCGCGCGTCGAACTATCGCCAGGTCTTCGCTCGCCGCGATCGCGGTCGGGCGCGCACGAGGTCGGGCACGTGCTGCAGCACGCCGCAGGGCTACGTCCCGCTCGCGATGCGCGCGGCGATCGCGCCGGTCGCGGGCTTCGGCAGCATGCTCGGCGTTCCCGCTGTTCTTCATCGGCTTCATCTTCGGCAGCGCCGCGGCTGACGCTGGCTCATGGACCTCGGCATCCTGTTCTTCACGGGCGCGGTGCTCTTCCAGGTCGATCACGCTGCCGGTCGAGTTCAACGCCTCGAAGCGGGCGCTCGCGCAGCTGCACCGAATCGGCGCGCTCGCGCCGGAAGAGGTGGGCGGGGCGAAGAAGGTGCTCGACGCCGCGGCGCTGACCTACGTCGCGGCGGCGGCGATGGCGGCGCTCCAGCTCCTGCGCCTGCTCCGGTGCTCCGCAACAGCCGCGACTGAACCACGATGCTCGCGGACGAAACGAACGGGGTGGGATCGCCGGGATCCCAGCCCTCGTCCTTCGCTCGCGGCCGGTGTCGTCAGCCCTGCGCCACCATGTCCTTCAGCTCCTTGGACACCTTGAAGACCGGGACCTTGCGCGGCGGAACGGGAACCGCGTCGCCGGTGCGCGGGTTGCGAGCGATGCGCGACTTGCGATCCTTGACCCGGAACGTGCCGAAGCCGCGGATCTCGATGTGATGGCCGTTCGCGAGCGCGCGCGCCACGGCGTTGAGGAACGAGTCCACCGTCTCCGCCACGTCCTTCTTGGTCAGAGCCCGTCCGCTCGGCAATCTGATCCACGATATCCGCCTTCGTCATCTCGTCCTCCTCGCGCCACGCGAGCCATCGCCGGAACTGGACCTCGCGACCGGCTGAGCTCCGGCAAGCTAGCAAGCGCAGCGTGAAAACCTGTCAATCAGTTTTTGGACAAGGCGTTGCGCGATTTCTACCGCGGGCTCGCTCCGGCGCCGGCTCGACGCCCAGGGCCCGGCGGCGAGCACGTCTCGATCGGATGTCGAGCCGCTGCCTCGGCCGCGCGCGTCGAGGTGGGCGCGCCCCGCCGCGACCTCGTCGCGCCACTCCCGCGCGAAGGCGCCGACCCGGATTTCCTCGAGGATCGCTCGCATCGCCTCACGGCTCGCGGCGCCCACGACCCGCGGCCCGCGGGTGAGATCGCCGAACAGCGCGGTCGCCGCTGATCGCCGCGCGCGAATGCCGGCCGACCCCGCGGTCGTGCAGCAGGTCGGCCAGGTACTTGAGCTGGTGGACGCACTCGAGGTAGGCGATCTCCGGCGAGTAGCCGCGCTCGACCAGGGTCTCGAACGCCGCGGTCACCAGCGCGTTCATGCCGCCGCAGAGCACCGTCTGCTCGCCGAAGAGATCGACCTCGGTCTCCTCGCGCACCGTGGTGCGCCACAGCGGGCGCGCAGCCGAGCCTCGCGTGCGTAGCGACTCGGCCAGCGCCCAGGCGCGTCCGATGCGATCGCGGTGCACGGCGAGATAGGCCGGCAGCGTGCGCCGCGGCGTAGCACCCGCGCAGCAGCGCGTTCCGGGCCCGGTCGGCGAGACCAGCACGACGTCGGCGTCGCTCGGGAACGCGGAGGTCGCCGTAGAGAGGTTGAACCCGTGCGCGAACACCAGCGCTCGCCGCCGGGTCGAGCGCGCCGCCAGGCTCGCGCGCACACCTCGGGAGCACCTCGTCGGGCAGCAGGACGGCGACGACCCGCGCGCGGCGCCGCCGCCTCGTTCGGAGCGGCGATCGTCGAATCCCGCGCACGCGCGCGCGCGTCGCCCGCGACCGCCGCGCGCCGCGCGCCGACTGATCACGTCGACGCCGCGCGTCGCGCAGCGTTCAGCGGCCTGCGCTTCGCCCTGGTTGCCGAAGCCGAGCACCGCGACCGTGGTCCGGAGCGGAGCGGATCGCTCACGGATGCGCGGCGTGCGTCGCCGCACCGGCGGCCGCTGCCTCCGGTGCTGTCGGATCGGGACGCCCCAGTCGGACTTCTGGCACCAGGCATGCCGCCCTGGAAGTGGTAGGCGGTCGCGCTTCGACCAGTAGAACCAGGTCTCGATACTTCTGGCCCTCGGCGTCCCAGGCGACAGATCTGCGTCCGGCATGCCGTCTGCTCGCGAGCGTCTTCGCCGGCCACTCGGTCCGGCCGGCGCCTTGGCCGCCTCGGCGCCTGCGCGTCGGCGACGGGCTTCCCGTTCTGGAGCGCCAGGAAGACCATCAGCTCCTCGGTCGCCTTGGCGTTGTTGCCGGCCTTCGTGTAGACCGCGCCGAGCTGGCGGTGGAGCGTCTTGTTCTTGGCGTGCTTGGGACGCTCAGCAACGCGGTGTGCAGCACCTTGATCGCCTCGTCGAACTTGCTTCTAGCTCGGCGAGGCACCACGCCCAGCGACGACGACGCGCTCGACGTCGGTCGGACGCAGCTTGAGGACGTTCTGCCACTGCGGCCACCGAGAGCGCGTACTCGCCGGCAGTTCTGGTAGGACGAGCGCCGCGTTGAAGGCCAGGTCGGCGTCGTCGGACTGGACCGCGACCGCCTTGGCGTAGGCGTCGCCGGCGCGCCTGAAGTCCGGCTTGCGCGCGTCGCCTTCCTTGCGTCTGCGCGCGCGCTTGAAGTAGGCGTCGCCGAGCCCCGACAACTCGCCGGTCCGACGTTCTTCGGCTCGATCTTCGAGCAGCTCGGAGTAGTACGCGATCGCCTCGTCGTACTTCTTCTCGTCGACGCAGCTGGTTCGCGCGCGCCGCGACTGTCGCGCGCAGCGTGCTGCTGAGGTCGGTGTCGCCGGGCGCGCTCTTGAGCCTCACCGGAACACCGCTCGGCCTCGTCGTCGTACTGCGCCCTGGAAGCCGTAGCACGATGCCCAGGTTGCGCAGCGTCCGCGGATCGTTCGGGCCTGAGGTGCGAGCGCGCGCGTCAGGCTCGCGATCGCCTCGTCGTAGCGCTTGCTGGCCTCGGCGCTTGGCCTGCTTCTCGCCGTCGGTCTGCCGGCTCCTTGCCGAAGTCGGGTAGAGCTGCTGCGCGCCTCGTTGATCTTCGTCGATCGCCGTCGTTGAAGGCGTGGGCCCAGTACGAGTCGCGGTTGTCCGTCGACCCACTGTTCCTTCTTCGGATCCTTGTCGTGCAGGCGCCGCATCGCGAGCGCGGAAGGCGCGTGCCGGCGGCGGCGCGCGCTGTCGACCTCGGCGTACGGCCAGCGGCCCAGATAGCCGACCGCCTCGGCGTCGTTCGGCGTCCTCGGCGGCGCACGTCTCGAGCTGCTGGACCGCCTTCGTGCATCTCGCGCTGGTAGTCCTCGCGTATTGCCCTTGTCCTTGTCGCGCATCGCCCTGCGTCACGTACTGGATGCCGCCCGCGCAATGCGGGTTGCGGGCCTGCCGACGCGGCGCCGGCGAACGCGCGAGGCACCATGCGACGGCGGCGCGACGATCCACGATGATTGAGTTTCACCTGCATCCTCCTTCGGTCCGTTGACGTCAGCCGGTTGCCGTTCACCGTCAGGCCGAACGTCGTGCCCGAGGAACTTGCGCCGCCTTGCGCGACGCCAGCATGCGCGTCATGAAGATCTCGAAGTACTCCATCACCTGGGAGATGGCGGTGTCGATCGGTGAGCTCCAGCGTGATCTGCTTCGTCGCCTCGTCCACGTTGAGGAAGCTCTTCTCGACCGCGTAGTTCACGCGGTCGTGGATGTCGAACTTGATCATGTCCGGGTTGCGCACGCGCGTGCGGTGCACGTCGCTCTTGTCGGCCGAGGATCACCGCCGCGCGCCACCGCGCTCACCGGATCGCCGTCGTTCTCGTGGTGGTTGCCGATCGCGCCCATCACGCGGACGATCTCGACGTCCGGCATGCCCCATGTCGGTCGAGGAGCTGCATCGCCATCACGCGCCCCGGTCTGGGCGTGGATGGCTCGCGGTTCACCGCGTTGCCGATGTCGTGCAGGTAGCCGGCGATGGCAGCGAGCTCGGCCTCACGCTCGGGATAGCCGAGGCGCTTGCAACGATGTTGTAGGCGATGTGCGCCACGAGCCCGACGTGGCGCTCGCCGTGCTCGGTGTAGCCGATCTCCGCCAAGCGCCTCGTCGCGACCTTGCGGACGAACACCTTGACGCGCGGATTCTCGCGCACGATCGTCGGCCGTGACGGCGTGAACCAGGCGGTCCCCGGGCCGGTGGCGGGCGCGGCAATCGATGGGCTGGTCGTGGTTCGGTTGGCTCATGTCGGGATGGGCTTTCGGTAAGCGGGAAGATGCCAGCTGCGTCGGGCCGTGCGGCAGGCGCAAGCTCGGACGACTCTAGGCTCGCAATCTGCTCGGTCAGCGTCAAGCGTGAGCCCGCGGCGCGGGCCTCGCGATCGCGACCGCGCGCTCCGACCGTCCTATCGAGGTGCGTGACGCCGCGCCACGCGGTGATCCCCGGTCACGACACCAGAGGACGTCGATCGGATCGACGTCGGCGGCGACGCGCACCGATCGCGCGCGCGACCGCTCGGAGCGCCTCGAGCGCTCCCCGCGCCGCGCGCCGCGCCGCGCGCGGCGCTCGCTCGACTCTTGATGCAGCACGTGCCAGCGATGCTGGCCACGCAGTCGCGGCCAGCGCCTGCGGCGCGGGCCCGAGCACGTCGATCGCGCGCGCGTCCTCGCCCTGCGCAGCACGTCGGCCGCGCGCTCCGCCGCGCGCGCTCGACCGCGCGCCGCGTCCACACCCGAGAACCGGCAGCGCGACGAGACGCGTGTACGGCGGATAGCCGGCCTCGCGACGGATCGTCGAGCTCGCGGGCGATGAAGTCGCGCGGGCGTCCTGCTGCAGACGTCGCGGCCACGATCGCCGGGATGCTCCGGCGTGCAGGTCTGGACCAGGCACCTCGCCGGGCGCGGGCCGCGGCCGGCGCGTCCCGACACCTGGACCAGGAGCTGGTAGGTGCGCTCGGCGGCGCGGAAGTCGGGCAGGTGGAGCGCCACGTCGGCGTCGAGCACGCCGACGAGCGTGACGCGCGGAAAGTCGAGGCCCTTCGCGATCATCTGCGTCCCCGACCAGCACGTCGGCGTCGCCGCGCGGCGAACGCCTCGAGCACCGCGGCGCTGGCGTCCCGCGCGCGGCGCGCGACGTCGGCGCGTCGAGACGCAGCACGCGCGCGCCTCCGGGAGCGCCGCGCGCGATCTCGCGCTCGGCGCGCTGCGTGCCGGCGCCGGCGAAGCGAAGCATCGCGCGCCACGCACTGCGGGCAGCGCGGCGCTGGAACGGTCGCGCTGATGAGCCGCAGTAGTGGCAGCGCCACGCGCGCGGGTCTGAGGTGGAGCGTGAGCGCGATGTCGCAGGCGGACACTCGGCGACGAACCCGCAGGTCCGGCACTGCGTGATGTGGCAGTGGCCGCGGCGGTTGAGGATACAGGAGCGCCTGCTCGCCGCGCTCGAGACCAGCTCGGTCAGCGCGACGCGCAGCAGGCGCGACAGCAGCGCGGCGGTCGACGCCTTCACGCTCGCGGGTCGACCAGCCGCACGACCGTCAGCATGGCCGGCGATCGACGCGAGCGGCGGCAGCCCGGAGCGCCGGTACTTGGCCGCGCGGCGTTGGCGCAGCGACTCGATGCTCGGCGTCGCCGAACCGAGCACCACCGGGATGCCGCAGCATCTCGCGCGGCGCACCGCCGTGTCGCGACCGTGATAGCGGAGCTGTCTCGCTCTGCTTGTAGGCCGGCTCTGTGCTCCTCGTCGACCACGATCAGCCGGAGGCGCGGCAGCGGCGCGAACACCGCCGAGCGCGCGCCGACCACGACGTCCAGCGCCCCGCGCGTCGCGCCAGCTCCCAGTTGCGCCGCCGCTCGCCGACCGGCGAGATACGAGTGCAGCACGCCCGACGCGTGCTGCCGAAGCGGCGGCGGAAGCTCGCGATCGACCTGCGAGCCGAGCGCGATCTCCGGCACCAGCACCGGAGCGGCCCGGCCGCCCGCCTCGCGCGCGGCCCGCGCCGCGCTGCGGCAGGTAGACCTCGGTCTTGCCGGTCTCGGCGGTGCAACTCCGTGCAGCGACACCTGGGGCGAACGTCGTCGAAGGCAACCGACGGCGGCCTCTGATCTGCGCGGCACGGCGAGACGCCGCGCCTGGCGGTGAAGCGTGACGCGCCGGGCAGCGGAGGCGCATCACCGGGTCCTGCGCGCCGCATGGCAAGTCCGCGCCCGGCGCGCACAGGCCCTTGGTGCCTCCGGGCATCGCCAGGCGCTTCAGCACCGCCACCCAGCGGCGCCGAATTGCGAAGCACGCCGCGACCCAGCGCGCGCGGGGCGAGGAGGTGGGGAAGCCCAGGAGCGCGTCGTCGGGGACCGAGGGTGATGTCCTGCACCCGCTCGATTCGCGCTCTCGCTCGGAGAGCTCGACCACGAATCCCCGGCGCAGGCGAAACCGCGGCACGCCCACCTCGACCTGGGCGCCGAGCACCACGCGTCCCGCCAGATCGCCGGGGACGCGAGCAGGTGAAAGGTGTCGGGTGGAGCGGCAGCGCGGGGCGCCACCTGCGCGGAAGGCAGCGGCAGGGTCCATCGCGGGCGGTGCCACGGCGCGGTGGGAAATCGAGTGCGCGATTCGCGGCACGGCGGCGTCCTCACCGAGCGCGAAGCGGGACTTGAGCGGCGCGACGGAAGGACCGATCCCTCGATCGAGGAGGCGGGGAGGAACCCGGACCCGCGAGCGTCCAGAAGCGAGAGGCCGGCCGGGCAGCCACGGCGCATCCCGGCCATAAGCGCCCCCGCGAAACGAAGCAGCGACGCGGAGGCCTGAGCCTGCACGGCGCTGGCGAGCTGGGTCTGGCCGAGAATGGCGTTGATGCGTTCAATTAGAGTCGCGCACCAGCGCTTGGGCGACAACGTCTGCCGACCCCGAAGCCGACCTTCTGGTCCACGTTACGCCCTTCGCCGACAATATATCACCGGATGTTCTTGGTGCTGTCGTCGGAATTCTCAGCATTCGGCAGGTCTCGGTAACCGGGTCCAGCTTTCGGCATCGTTGATGGTCAGAGCGAACATCAGATCGGGATGCTTCACTGCGAGCCTTCCCAGCGCGCTTGCTCGCCGTCGAGCGCCGTCAACACTTCTGCGGCAGCCTTCCCATCCCCAGACCGAAACCACAGGATGTGAACGATGATCCCCCATCGTCCACCACGGCGTGATTTTTCCCTATTATCTCGATCATCTCCTTGCGCCGGTGGCTTTCGACTGGCCGGGTCGGGTTCGTGGCTTATCTGATCCGTTGCCCGACTGCAACCAGGCGCGCTGAACGCGTCCCCACGACATCTTGATCGGAACTGTTCTCTCTTGAGCCGCCCTCGAGCTTCCAGGGCGGCGTTCTTCCCAGCGTGCCCGGTGCGCGCGGCCCACCGTCATGCTCTCGTGGCGTCGACCACCGCGATGATGCGCCCGCCGATCGATCTCGTCGCCTTTGAGACCGCGCGGGTAGTTGGTGCCGTCCCACCACCGTGGGAGAAAATATCTAAACAGCGCGTAACTGGAACGAAGT
>ERZ1370068.1894-contig-11846_pt1 | contig 77125 bp, 114 predicted proteins | sample MGYA00561227_ERZ1370068 | MGnify/ENA primary metagenome ERZ1370068 (study PRJEB38410, sample SAMEA6850437) | metagenome | study: Metagenomic assessment of the ecological functions of the soil: analysis of the soil microbiota associated with the... | reverse complement strand
AAGCCAGATGCACTGCTCCCACATCTTGTCGTAGGGAATGGCATCGAGCGGGGTCCAGAGCGGCGTCGCCTCATCGGTCTCGCGCGGCTGGCCTTCGAAATCGTGGGCGAGAAAGACGACGCAATGCAGGCTGTGACCATCGCGGAACTGGAAGTGCAGTTCGCCGCGCTGTTCGGTGTCGAGCGGCGTGACGCCGAGCTCCTCGAACGTTTCGCGCAGGGCCGATTGCAGCGGCGTTTCGTCCGAATCGACCTTGCCGCCGGGTCCGTTGATCTTGCCCGCGCCGAAACCGCGCTTCTTCCGGATGAGGAGAATTTTCCCTTCTCGCACAATGAAAGGAGGGTGGCATGGACGACGCTGGTTGCCATATTGCCCAGTTGGTCATGTCGCTCAAACTCTTATATCTTGTCACCGCAGCGAGGGGCACGAACTTGATGCCGATGGTGACAAAAGCGGGGAAAGCGCGGCGATTTTTTCTGGTTCTGAGTTCCTTTGCGGCCAACGTGGTGGCGCCGACGACGTCGGAACTCGAGGAGATGTATTCCGCCGCGGCCCAGGAGCTGGACGCCGGACACTATCGCGAGGCGCTCCAGAAACTCCGACGCGATCGATGCCCGCCAGCCCGAGACATGGCAGCGGCGCAAAATCTCCGCGGAGTGGCCTGGATGCGCCTAGCTGAATATCGCAAGGCCGAGGACGGCGTTGCGCAAGGCGCGCGGAGATCGACCCGGATTTCTGGGAAGCGCGTTTCAATCTGGCGGAGGTGCCGTTCTTAACCCAGGACTGGACCGAGGCGCGCCGTCGTTTCTCACGGCCCTGGCAGCGGAGCCTAACGACCATCTGGACGGCGCGACGAGGCGATCTCATTCAGTTCAAAAATCCTGCTGACCTTCCTGCTCGAGGGCAAAGAGAAGATGGGCGCGCCGATCCTGGCGAAAATCAAGGCGTCGCCGGAAGGCCCGGCTTTTACTATGCGCAAGCCGCACTCGCTCTGCGACACGAGGACCGACAGGAAGCGAGAGTCCTGGATGGCGACGGCGGCAAAGGAATTTTCGCCGCAATTGAACAAGCTTTTGCGGAATCGTTTTACGAAGTGGGCTGGCTGCCGAAAGCCGGAGGGCGCGACGCCTGGTCGGCGCTCGAGGTCACGTCGCCGGCCGAGCGTCTGGCACGCGCCCAGGCGGATCTGGCACGGGCGGAGCGGGCTTACCGTCGGCGCGATCTCGAAGGAGCGTGGCAGTTGCTCGATCAAGTCGACGCGACGGCTCCGAACCAGGCGGTCACCTACACCTGCGAGGCGAGATATTGCTCGACCAAGGGAAGATCGATGAAGCCGAAACGGCTTTGCGGAACGCGTTGGCGGCCGATCCACAACTTCCGCGGCCGCGCGCTACAACCTGGCGCGAGTGCCTTTGCGCAAAAGACTACGCGACTGCGCGCAAGGAATTGGAGGCGCTCCTCGGTGCAATCTCCGGTGGCAAGGAAAAGCAGAGAGAACGGCTGATCCGATATCAGATTTTTCTAACGCTCCTGTTGGAAGGCCACGAAGGCGCGGCGCAGAAGGCGATGGACGAGTTCAAGATGATGGACGACTCGCCAGCCTTGTATTACGCGCAGGCGGCTTGGGCTTTCCAGCACGGAAATCCCAAGCAGGGAAACAACTGGGTGGCCAACGCGAGCAATCTCTATTCGGCGGAACTGAACCGCGCTTTTGCCGCGCCCTTCTCCGACCTGGGTTGGGTAAGCAATGCTACGGCGCCCACTGGGTCGGCGATGCCTGACACCGGAGGTGGTGCAGAACGTTTCGGCCAAAGCGGAGGCCACGCCCGACAGCGCCAGCTATACTCGCCAAACCCGTGGAAAAAGTGTCGTCCCTGCCCGCCGTAGCGCAATCCGAGCCAGTTACGCCCGCGCCTTCGCCGAAACCGACACCAGAAGTTTCAGCAACACCCGAGAAGGTCGCGGACGTGAAGAAAAGCCGAAAGCAATCGTCAAGCGCTTCAACGAAAACGGTGAAGAAGCGTTCTACTCCCAAGAAATCCACGGACGACGATAACGTGCCGGTTCTCTCGTTCGGGGCAGACGGCTTCCGAGCGAGCGCGCGACTGCGTTGGCAAATTCTCCTCCGGTCGCGCTGCCGACTCCGGCGGAAGTCAGCCCAGCCGAGACGCCAGAATCTGGGAGACAAGGTTGTGCGGGCACTGCTTTACCCTTTCCGGCATCGAGGGAAAAGGCTTCAGTTCCTCCGGTGGCTGGGTCCACTGTCGCCCCAAGCATCGGCGTCAGCCCCACGCCGCTGCCGAGGGCGCCGGCCGAACAATTAGAACTTGTCACCGTCGGTCCGTGACGGTTTTATCCAGGTTGATCATGCAATTCCGAAAGCTCAGTGCGATTTTGCTCTTGTTCCTGACTTCTTTCGCGATCTCTGGAGTTGCTCCAACGAAGTCGGAACTCGAGTCGATGTACGACAAAGCCTTCCAGGCTTTCGATGCGGCAAACTACGATGAAGCGCTCACGGCACTCGACGCGATCGATGCGCGCCAACCCGATCTTGCGGAATCGCTCAACCTGCGCGGCGTCGTCTACATGCGCCAGGGCAAAGTGCGACCGAGCGGAGGCGACGTTGCGCAAGGCGCTGTCCATCGAGCCCAAGTTCTGGAACGCAGGCTTTAATCTGGCTGAGATCGCCTTCCTAAAGAAGGACTGGGTCGAAGCGCGCAATCGTTTCGAGGTGCTGATCGCGCGCGAAAACGAGGGGATGCAGTCCGAGATGAGCCAGCTCATCAGTACAAAATTTTGCTCACCTTCGTGCTCCAGGGAAGGAGAACATGGTCGATTGGATCCTGAACCAGTTCGAGCTCGCGAAGGGTAGCCCGGCGCTCTATTACTCGAACGCCGCAATCGCGCTCCAGCACGGCAACCAAAGGAGGCGACGAGGTGGATGAGCGCGGCGAAGAAGCATTTCGCCGCACCGCTGAACGAGCTTTTCGCCGAATCGTTTACGAAATCGGCTGGATGCAAAGACCAGCCGGTAAACCGCGCGCCGCGCTTGAGATTACCTCGGCCGCCGAGCGCGCGGAGCGACTGAAGGCGGATGCGAAAGTGAATTTCGAAAAAGCGGGGCGCGCCTTCGAGCAGCGTGACATCGATGCCGCCTTGAAATTCCTCGACCTCGCGGAAGCCGCTGTGCCTAACGATGCCTGCTTCCGACAATCTGCGGGTGAAATTCTGATGGATCAGGGAAGGTTCGACGAAGCGGAGGTGGTCCTGCGGAGGGCTTTCACGGCCAATCCGAAATTCCGCGAAGCGCGCATAACCTTGCGCAGATTCCGTTCAAGAAAGGGGAATACGCAAAATCGCGCGATCGGCTCGAAGCGCTCTTTGCCGAGACGCCTGGCGACGATCTGAATCAGGCCGCGCAACTGATCAAGTTCAAGATTTTCCTGACGTTCCTGCTCGAGAATAAAGAGAGCGAGGCGCGGCAGTTGATGGATCAGTTCACATTCACCGGGGATAGCCCCGCGCTCTATTACGCGCAATCAGCCTGGGAGTTTAAGCATGGCAATGCTGACCGGGGAAATGATTGGATTACGTCCGCGCAGAAAATCTATTCGCCCGCGCTCAACCTCGTTTTCGCCGACTCGCTTTACGATATCGGTTGGTTGAAGCGATCCGGCGAGGAAGACACCGCCGATCGAGGCCACCCTCGAGCAGGCGGCGGCGCCACCAGCCACGGAACCGAAACCAGCCATGCCGTCTCGGCCTGGCCGGGCGCTACCTGGGACGATGGGCGCAGGTGGAACAACGGGAAATCCGCCGACGGGCCACACGACCCAAGCGGCGCCAAGCAAAGCGCAGACCTACTTCGATTCCCACCGCACTCGCAACGCCGGTCTTGGCTCCATCGCCGACGGGCTCTGCACGGCCAAACGCAGCGTCTGCAAAACTGTCTTCGACTCCGCTCGCCAAACCACCTGTTTCGGATGGGTGCCGCTTCGGCAAACCGCTCCGGCGGTGACCGTGCTCGGCAGGATCCGCCAATGGTTACAGCCGGTTTTCGCCGGGATGTTGGATGACTTGCCCAGTCCCCGAACGCTGCTGGTCGGTGTTCTGCTAGTGGCAGGAATCTTGCTATTGGTTTGGTCCGTCGTGCAATTCCTTCACCGCAATCTCCCTGCCGGTCTGATTCAAGGGTCGCCCGTTCCGTTGACTGAGCCGCCGCTCTCCGGTGACATCTCTGAGGCGGGCGATGAGCAAAAATATCGAACAATCTGCTGGACTATGGTCCGCCGAAACTTTCGCTGCAATTGCAGGCGAGAGAAACGTCCGTCGATCCGACTGCTCTACCCTTACTCGCGGCGAATGATGACGCCCTGGGAGTTCAGGAGCTGCTCAACGACATCCGCGAGACAAACTCGGAAGCAGTCGAGGAAATTGCTCCTGGCGCTCCGTTTTATTCTGAACCTGCCACGCGCGAAGAAGAGAGAGCTTCAGTGGAGCAGGAGGCCGTTTCCGAAATCTCTCGGCCACACGATTCGGAGGAAGTTTCGCGGGCCGCCGGGGAACCTTCCGCCCTTGCGATTGATTCGGAAGTTTTGACGGAGATTGAAATGCCGCCAGCCATTGCCGAAACCACCTGGCGCGGTGACGGATCTGGAAAAGCGACAAGAAACTGCGCAGTCCAGCCATTGCCGACCTCGCGCCCCTTGGGGAAGAGCTTGCCGCGCCGGACGAATCGGTTGGCCAAGGCCAGCCGATTCCGCAATTGACTGCCGCGCCATTTACCGAACCCGCCTTATCCGAACCGGCCCAGCCCGAACCTGAGTTCACGGCCGGCTCCGCGAGTCCCGAGGCGGTAACGGCGGAAACGACGGCCAGTCGGGATGCCGCGCAGTCTGCCGCCGAACCCCTTTCCTTTCCTCCTACGATCACCGTATCAACCGAACCGATCTCACCGCAACCAACCACTCCAACTATCATGCAAGAAATGACGATTACTCCACCTCCGGCAGCCCAAGCTTTTCATCGACGATGCCGGCTCAACGGCCCGCCGGTGCGATGCAAACTGCCGTCCAGTTAACGTTCTCGATGGAGATCGGCTCGATGCAGCTTACGCCAACCTTTGAAATGCGTGATCTGCAGCTAAAGCCGACTTCACGAGTCGTGACAATGCGTTTGGCGCCCTGCCAGGCTCCGCACCCGCCTCTCGATTTGCAGATCACTTTTGAGATCGTAAAGATCGAGCTTGAAGGCGAGACCATCAGCACGGTTCGTCTCGTGCCCTCGGGCGCAGGAAAAGCCGGCCGTCATCTCTTCGTCGTCCTTCGCCGTCGCGAGGTTTGAGCTCGAGCCCAATTCGGGAATCGCTTCGGTCCAGCTCACGCCCTCTCATCAGGCAGGCGCTTCGGTGCATCTGACGGCAGGCTTCCAAATTTCGGCCATCGAATTTTCGCCAGGTTTCGGAATAGCCGCCATCGTGCTCAACTCCACCTCGCGCAACGTCTCTCTGCAGCTGCCTGGCGCCGAACCCACGATTGAGGACGCGCCGGTTTTCGCAATTGAGAAAGTTGAGATGAATGGAAGCCAACTGGGCCTGATTCAGGTGACCCAGCTCAGCTCTGGACATCTCTAAAGCTCTATCGCGGGGATCAGGGAAGCCCGCGTTTTCTTACCTGAAGCTTACCCAGTTGAGCGAACGCAGGGACTTGGGCAAAAACTCCCCGTTTTGCCTAACGAGCTTCCCGTCGAAGTAAATTTCGCCGCCGCCGTAATCTTTCCGCTGAATGCTGACCATGTCCCAGTGCACCTGGCTGCGATTCCCGTTGTCCGCCTCCTGATAGGCCTGGCCGGGCGTAAAGTGGAACGAGCCCGCGATCTTTTCGTCGAAGAGGATGTCCCGCATCGGATGCATGATGTAGGGATTACAACCGAGCGAAAACTCGCCGATGTAGCGCGCGCCCGCGTCGGAATCGAGCACCGCGTTTAGCTTTTTCGTCTGGTTGCTCGTTGCTTCGACGATCTTCCCGTCGCGAAAATCGAGCCGGATGTTATCGAAGGCGGTGCTCTGATAAATGCTCGGAGCGTTAAACGTCACGTGCCCTTGCACGGAATCCTTCACCGGGCAGCTGAAGACTTCGCCGTCAGGAATGTTGCGATCGCCCCCGCAGATGATCGCCGGGATCCCCTTGATGCTGAAACGCAAGTCTGTTCCGGGACCTTTGATCTGCACCTTGTCGGTCTTTTCCATGAGCGTTTTGAGCGCCTTCATGCCGGGTTGCAGCTTGCGGTAATCAAGTGTGCAAACCTTGAAGAAAAAGTTCTCAAACGCCTCGGTGCTCATCCCGGCGAGCTGCGCCATCGCCGGGGTTGGCCAGCGAAGCACGACCCATTTCGTTTTCTGCACCCGCTGGTCCTGCACCGGCCGCAATTTTTCGCGACCAGCTTCATCCGATCGATTGGCACATCAGCCAGTTCGCTGATGTTGTCGCTCCCGCGAATCGCGATGTAAGCGTCCATTTTTTCATCCGGGCGAGTTCGTGGGCCGCGGTCAGATCAAGCGCGCGCCACGTCGATCTCGAGCGCGAGCTCTCGCGTCACGCGGGCCCGCTGCAGTTGCACAAACGGGATCGCCTTCGCCTTCCGGGCCGCGCGAATGAGGCGCGATGGCCATTTCGTCGGGCGCGTCGAAGGCCTCGATCAGGACCTTTTCGTTGCGCTTGAGAGCGGTGGAATAATCAACCAAAAGGGAAGCGAGCTTGTCGAAACGGGCATCTTGCATAGAGCGCTATCATTCCACCGCGAAGAAGGGATGCAAACAAGGCGGCCTCCAGATCGTGCTCGTAATCGGAACGCGTCGATCAGAAGAGCGAGCACGAGGAAAGAATCTGGACGAACGAAAACTGCGAAGCCGTCCTCGGAGCGCGCCGCAGCGAGTCCAGTTTCGCCAGGCGAAGGATTTACATCCGTTCGAATCGCGCCACGAAAGCGCCATCGATGCTGTCGCGAAAGGGCAGGCGTTTTTCTGATTTCGTTAGGCAGAAATCGCGCTTCTCTCGCAGGAACGGCCTCGATCACCTGTTCGTTCTCCTCCTCCTCCAGGCTGCAGGTGCTGTAGACCAACGAACCGCCCGGTTTGAGCAATGGCACCAAGCCCCTGGAGAATGGTCAACTGCAGCCGCTGCATCCGAACAAAATCATCCGGCCGCAACCGCCAGCGGACGTCGACTCGCCGCCGCATCACGCCGGTATTCGTGCAGGGCGCATCGAGGAGAATCTTGTCGAAGGAATGAACTCCAAGAGCCGCGGCCCGGATCGATTTTCGTCGCGACCAATCGCAGCCTAGAGTGCGCGCGTTAGTGATTCCCAGCCTAACGAAATTGTCGCGCAAACGTCGCAGACGGCTTTCGTCCTGATCAGCCGCCACGAGGATGCCCTGATTTTGCATGATCTCAGCGAGATAAGCCGCCTTGCCGCCGGGCGCAGCGCAGGCGTCGAGCACCGTTTCACCAGGGACAGGCCGCAACATTTCGCAGGCGAGCGCGGTGCTCGGGTCCTGAATGTCAGCAATCGCCCGCTCTCAGCGCCGCGCCCGGCTCGCGCAATGTGGCGAAATTGTGGGTCTCCGGCAGCAAAGCGCTTCCGGGATAGTGCAGAAGGAACTCAGGCACTGTCGTTTTGAGCTGATTGATCCGGGCGTAAACCGGCGCCGCCCGGTTGTTCCACTGGCAAAGCCTCACGACTTCCGCAGGCGTCGAATTGGCGCGACCATCTTTCAATCAGAAATTCCGGGGTGGAAAAGCGGATCGGCCGCGGCTGGTTGTCGGCCGCCTTCGTTAGGGCGTCCTTCTCTCGGAGCGCGCGGCGCAAGATTGCGTTGATTAAGGAGCGCACTCCAGAGGGGGCTAACTCTACCGTCTCGAAAACCGCAGCATGGGCAGCGGTCTCGATCAACAAAACCTGATAGAGCCCGAGCCGCAGGATGTCCCGCGCGCTCGAATTGACCGGTTCGGAGCGCAACTTGGCGATCCAGAAGTCGAGCAGGCTCAGGTTGCGCAGGACGCCGTAGAAAAGCTCAAGGACAAAGGCGCGGTCGGAGGAACCGAGTGAACTGCGGGCAAAAATGTCGGCGACAATCTTGTCGGCAAACTCGGTCGCCACGGCGCCAACGTTCGAGCAGCCTCGAGAGTGAGAGAGCGGCTGGAAGACATGACAGCGCAAGCTTCCACGCTGCCTGGTCGCGGAGTTCGTCTAGCTGTTAGGCCGGACTGGTCGGCGGCCGGCCAACCGAGGTGTAGTGGAAGCCGAGCTTGCGCATCGTTTCCGGATCATAAAGATTGCGCCCGTCGAAGATGAGAGGGGTGTGCATCTTCTCCCGCACCGTTTCGAGATCGACGTTGGCAAACTCCGCCCATTCCGTCGCGATGATGAGCGCCTCGGCGCTCCTCGACCGCTTCCAACGCTGTAACCGTTAAGCGCGCGCCCGCGATCGATTTTACTTCGCGCGCTTTATCCATCCCTTTCGGATCGTAGGCGGTGACGTGCGCGCCCTCGCGCAACATCTCGGCTACGAGCTCGATCGCGACTGAAGAACGAATGTCGTCGGTGTCGGGTTTGAAGGTCAGTCCCCAGACGGCGATTTTCTTATCGCGCAAGACCCAGAGGGCATCGCGTATCCCTTTGAGGAAACGCTCCTTTTGTGTCGCATTGATCCGCTGCACCTCCTTCAGGAGATTAAACGGCACCCTGAGCTGCTCGCTGATCGTGATAAACGCAGCGATGTCCTTTGGGAAACAAGAGCCGCCGTAGCCGATACCGGCGTTGAGGAAGTTCCGCCCGATACGCCGGTCCATGCCGATTCCGTCGGCCACTTTTTCGACATCGGCGCCGCTCGCTTCACAGATCGCGGAGACGGCGTTGATGTAGGAAATCTTGAGCGCCAGAAAAGAATTGGCGGCGTGCTTGATCAATTCCGCGCTGTTGATGTCGGTCACCAAAATCGGGGCCATGAAGGGCTCGTAGAGCTTCTTCATTAGGTCGATCGCGCGCTCGCTTTGCGCGCCGATCACGATTCGATCGGGTCGCATCAAGTCAGCCACCGCGCAGCCCTCGCGCAGGAACTCCGGATTGCTTACGACGTCGAACTCCGTCCCGTGCTTGTTATAGCGTTTGATCGACTCCGCGACTTTTTCGCCGGTCTTCACCGGCACGTGCTGCTCTTGTCGACGATCACTCTATAATCGGTCAGCACTCCGGCGATCTCGCGTGCGACGCGCTCGATGAAGCTGAGATCAACGCTGCCGTCGGCATCCTGCGGCGTCGGCACAGCGATGAAGATGACCTGCGCGTTATCGACGCCCTCCCTTGATGCTGTCAGTAAAGCGCAATCGCTGCGCGGAAACGTTACGATGCACGATTTCCTCGAGTCCCGGCTCGTAAATCGGAATCTTGCCCTTCCGAAGCAATTCGACTTTGCGGAGGTCGTTATCGATACAGATTACGTTGTGGCCGACGTCGGCAAAGCAAGCGCCTGTTACCAAACCGACATAACCGGAACCGATGATTGAGAGATCCATGGGAAATTTATGATTGCTAGCTGCTGACCGCTGATTTGGCGGCGAACCGCGCTGGTTGATTTCAAATAGAAATCAGCAATCAACAATCGGAAATATCATTGCGACTGGTTCGTTCCGGCGGGATCGAAATTCAAGTCGAGGCCGAATTTCGGAAACGCTTTCAGGGTGAAAGTGAGCAGCACGCCATATTCCTTGACGCCGCCATTGTTTTGAATAATCCCGCCTAACGATGCTACCCAGCCCGACAAGTCGCGATAAACCGACAAGCGCTGCTGTTCGAGGATTTTGGTGGCGAATTCATACTGTTCCAGCACGGCAACGCCCCAGTTGTCGTTGATCCGGTAATAACCGCCGACAGTGAAGAGGCTGCTATCGAGGAAAAACGGATTATTATTCAGGTAACGATGGCTGAAGGTGAGAGCGGTGTTCGCGCTTGGCTTGAAATTGATGCTCGTGTCCACCCTCGGTAAAGCCCTTGTCGAAGAGCGGAATCTGCGGAGTCGACTACCAGCGTCGCCCACGGGACCGGCGTAAAGCTCAGTCGATTGAAGACGTTCGAGAAATCCGTGCGATCGAGCGGATTGTCAATGTTGACGTCGAAGAAGGTTTCCAGTTCCAGCCAGCTGACGGTCAAGTCGTCCCGCCGGGTTTGGAGGCGGTTGCGCACGCCGACGCGCGCGACCGTCCGGTTATCGATCGAATCGATCGAGGTGTATTGCGGGAAATCGATCGGGTTGAGTTTGGTCGAGGCCTGAACGCGGTCAAACTGGAGGATGGTCGTGGGATCGATGTTCGGGGAAGAGACACAGGAAAAGTTGGCGAACGGCTGAATGATGTGACGCAGCGCCGTCGAGTCCCAGACGCGCGGTTCTGCACCTGGTTCCATTCGCGCGAGAGTTTGAACGAACCCTCGAGGCCAGCGTTGAAGATCGAGCGGAAAGCCGCGCCCGTCGTCGGATTTGGAATCCCGGTCTGCGGACTCGGCAACGGAAACTCGGGCGCGAGCGGGTCTGGAGGGTTGGGGAAGAGCAAAGGTGAAGAGGATTTGCGTCTGGCTGTAGTAGGTCTCGCGGAATCCACCCTTGGCACGAGGGCAAGCCATCCGAAAATAAGTGTTCGGATAGGTCAGCTGGTGGAAAGAATCGATCCGAAAAGCGCTGTAATCCTCGTTGATCGACCCGGCCGGAAAATCCAGGCGCAGCTGGCCGGCACTGGTTTCACCTTCGTAGAAAATTGGACCGCCAAAAGGCCGTGACGCTTGATGTCGAGGGCGATTTCCGGTAACCGCTCAGTGGTTTCGATAAAGGTGTTAAGCTGAAAACGGCTGGAAGCCGTCAAGGTGTAGAACGGACTTGTTTGGGTGAGGGCCACGACGGTTGTCCGGTTGCGGATTGACCCTGAATTCCGTCGGGAAAAAGTCCTGGAGCAGAAAGATATCGCTCAGTTTGGTCATTTCGACGGTCGCCTCCAGAGTGTCTGTGATGTGGGTGCGGTCCTGGATCGAGAAACGGTAGCGGCTGGTCGGTGTGCCGCTACGGGGCAGGAGGTGCGATTCAAATCGGGATTCTGATCCTGCAAATAGTAGGAGATGATTTTCGCGACGTCATTGTTCTCCTTCCCGTAGTGAATCTCGAGTCGAATCCGAGCGCGATGCCCCGGCGAGTGCGATAATCGAGTTTCACCGTGCCGACGATTTTCTCGCCGATCGGGAAAGTGATTTCGCCGAGAAGCGACGGCCCCCACGAACTAAGATAGGCGGGCACGATCGAAATAGCTGAAGGAGCGGTCGAGCGACTGATAGAGATAGGGCCACCAGAAAACCGGCGTCTGGCCGATGTAGAAAGTGACGTTCTTGAAGATGACTCCGATCGTTTTGATAAATCCGGACACTCTGGGCGTTGAGATGGAAATCCGGTTGCGACGAATCGTCTGTCGTGAAGCTGCCGTTCTTGATCGTGTATTCCTCGTCCGAGTCGCTGGTCACAGTTTTCCCGGACAAGAGATAAGGGTAAGTGCCGGACCGCATCTCCTCGGCGCTGATCGCTTTAGTGTCGAGGTTATAGGTCGCTTTTTCGCCCATGTAGAGCGTCACGCCGCGATAGATGCGGACATGACCCTGCAGATACACGGTGCGCTTGGCCGAGTCGTATTGCGCGAAATCAGAGTAAATATCGGTATCGCCGAAGCGGATTGCGACATTGTCGCGCGCAGTGGCGAGGCCGTTCTTCGTAAGTCGTCTGGCCGGTAGCATTGATCTCGATCGGGAGCGAGCCGGGTCCTTCCAAATCCTCCGCGGCCGCGTTACCGGCGGCGAGCAGGAAAAAGAGCAAGAAATACCAGGCTTCGCATCGCGGACGCCGAAGGTAACGGCGCGCGGGATCGGTTGCAAAGTGAAATGGCGAGTCTCGAACCTTTTCCTCCCGATCTTCAGTCCGAATCTTCCGTTGCCTTCTACAGGCGCAGCGTGAGCGCGGCCATCTGCTGATTGAGCCCGCAGGTGGTCACGACCGCCCGCCGCCACGCCTGTTCCGCAGAGCTCCGAACCGTCGTTAGGCCGGAATCTGCCGGCGCGTGCAAAATCGGCGGCAACATCTGCGCCCGCAATGCCTGCGCAGCGCAGATCAACTGCCAAAGCCCGCCCGCAGCAACACTTTCCCCAAGCGCCGGCTTCGCGGTATAAAGCGCGCGCGGTCGGAAAATGCTTCGCCGCCGCTGCGCGCTCGGCTTCGTCGACAAAGGTGCCATTCGCGCTCCGCGATCAGGATGTCGACGCAGCCTTGCCCGGAAGCGAGCCGCAGATCATATCGAGTTGCCTAACGAGTTCGCTCTGTTTCGCGAAAATTCCCGCCCGCATGAATATGCTCAAGCGCGAGATCGCCCTTTCGCGCCAGCAACACCGCCCCAGCGCCTTCACTCAGGATCATCCCCTTGGGCGGCCGCGCGAACGGCTCGATCGGTGGCTCGGGCGCGGAGCAGCCGCCACTTGCGATAGGCGTCGCAGAGCAGCCAATCGGCTTCCTCTGCGCCTACCACAAGACAGCGGTCCAGGTCCGGATCCGCCATCAAGTCCTCCGCCATCTTCAGGGCAAGAATTCCGACCGCGCCGTCGCCAACCAGCGTATAGCTCGCGCCGGTGATGCCGAGAATCGCCGCGAGATGGCTGGCGCGGCGCATTAAAGACCGTCTCCGGAAAGAGGAGCGGGCTCGCCGCTGACGCGCCCGATTTCACGATGTCGTGAAAGAAGCGCCTGGTGTAAATGACCCCGCCATTCGAGATCGCGAAGACCAGCGCGGTCCGGGCCGCGCTCACTTCATCCAGACTCGAGCGCCCCGTCGCGCAGGGCGTCCAGGCCGGCCAGGACTGCGAAGCGCGAGATCGCGCTCGCCCGGCGGAGCCGCGGATGCCGGGCTTGCCTCCGCTATCGCGGCCGGCGGCACGGGAAAAGCATGAGATTTTCTCCCCTAACGAGTCGCCCAAAATTGCCCCTTCCGCCTCGGCGCCGGTCAAGAGTTTGGCCCAGACTTCGTCAATCGTGCGGCCGAGTGGTGTGACCCATCCCAGGCCAGCGAGGCGCAGGCTCATGCCGCCAGCGTCTGGATCACGATCGACGCGTTGGTGCCGCCGAAGCCGAACGAATTCGAGAGCGCCGCGGTCGGCGCGGCCGAGCGCACCTTGTTGGCCACGATATCGAGATCGAGCCCCACATCGGAGACGCGGAAATTGATGTTGGCCGGCAGAAACTCGTTCCGCAGCGCGAGGATGGTGAGGACCGCCTCAATCGCGCCGGCCGCGCCTAACGAGTGACCCATCATCCCCTTGGTCGAGCTGACCGGCACCCGGCCAAACAGCTCCGCGATCGCACGCCCCTCGGCTGCGTCGTTGAACGGCGTCGCCGTGCCGTGCGCGTTGATGTAATCGATCGCTTGCGGCGCCAGCGCGGCGCTCCGCAACGCGCGTTCCATCGCCTGGCGCGGACCGATCCCCGAGGGATTCGGCTGGGTAAGATGGTGGTTGTCGGTTGAAATACCGTAGCCGGTAATCTCGGCGAGAATTTCCGCGCCACGCGCCGTCAGCCTGCGCGAAATTCTCGAGGGCGAGAAGGGCCGCGCCTTCACCGAGCACCGAGGCCGCTGCGCGCGCCGTCAAAGGGCCGGCATTTGTCCGGCGTGGCCGCTTGCAGCGAATCGAAGCCGACAAAGACCAACTCGGAGATGGCATCGTAGCCGCCGGTCAGGACGCGGTTGTAGCGGCCCGAGCGGATGCATTCGAAGGCGTGGCCGATTGCGTTTGTGCCCGAGGCGCAGGCGTTCGCGATCACCTGGCAGGGGAGTTTAGGCCGCAGGCCTCGAGCGCGTCGACCGCCGGCTTTTGCGGCGGATAATTGGCGATCCAAGCCGGCGAACCGGCCGCGCGCGTTCCCGGTAGCTGGAGGGCGCGATAATAGTGCTCGCCGAAACTCATCCCGCCGCTTGTCGTTCCGACGACGGTCAGCTCGGGGCGGAAATCCGGGGCTTGTTCGAGCAACTCGGCGAGCGCGCCGATCATCATGCGCGAGGCGCGATGAAGCCGGCGCGATTTGCGGTCGTTAGGCATTACATCCCGTCAGCCATTCGTCTGCAACCTGGCCGGCCGTGGAGCAGCGGCATTGCTCGACCGGGAAACGTGTCACCGGCGAGACACAGTCGCGCGCCTCCCGTAACGCCCGCCAGCGTCGCCGCGAGGCCGAGCGCCGAGCGGGCTAATCACACCCGCGGCGACGACAGCTACGCGCGATCGATCCGGCCCTGGGTCGATGGTCGGTCTGTTCCGTCATTGTTTCGAAAAATCGCCCCGTTTATTCCGCTTGATTTGCCTCCCGATCCACCTTACATAGCCGCCAGAAATAGCGGTTCCGGACGTTGGTGAATTGTCAGTTGAGTTTGTTCAGTGGCGATTTGAAATCCGATAAGCGGGAACAGTGACCGAGCAGCGTTTCAAATAAAGAATAAACTCAGATGGGTACCCAAACTATACGTAGGAAATCTTTCCTTCAATACTACCGAAACCGACCTGCAGGATCTTTTCGCCCAGGCTGGCGCGGTCCAGGAAGTCACCCTCATGCAGGACAAATTTACCGGCAAATCGCGCGGTTTTGCCTTTGTCACGATGGGCAGTGAAGCCGACGCACAGAAAGCGATCACCGACTTCAACGGCAAGACCGTCGAAGGCCGTCCCCTGACCGTAAACGAAGCGACGGCCGCGTGAAGCGCGACCGGGTGGCGGTGGTGGCGGTGGAGGTCGAGGCTATGGCGGCGGCGGGTGGCGGCTATGGCGGCGTGTGGCGTATGGCGGTGGTGGCTATGGCGGCGGTGGTGGCGGCGGCGACGCCGCGACGGCGGCCAACGGCGCGGACGTTAAGCGGTCACCAAGGAGAATTTTCGAAAGCGCCTGGGTCAGCCCAGGCGCTTTTTTTGATAGGGCTATGAGGCTGGCTCGAAGCGCCGCCCCGAAAGTAAATTCCTGCCAGGCAGGTCTCGGAAAGACTTGAATTTGTGTAGCAAGAGTTCTTTGCCGACTCAGGGTGTTCTTGTTGCCGAACGGCGGCCTAACGTTCCCGAGAAGCTCGTAGGAAAGGATGCTCAGGCAATAAATCGCTGCCGTCTCCACCCGCAGGATGATGGGACCGAGGGTGAGGGAGCGCAGCCGTGCGAGCGCGCAGAGCGCGATCTCAGCCGGGGTGAAATCCGCCTTCCGGTCCGATGAGCATGAGGACAGCTCGCCGGCCGCGTCCCGTCGTAGCGCGTCGGCATAGTCGGCCGGGATCTTTTTCAAATGCCGCGCGCCCGGCTGGAGCGAGCCGACGAGCCGCAGGTCGAAAGTGTAGCGGCGTTCGTGACGGGCGCAGAGAGCGGTGCTGCGCGGTTGCGCGCGCCGTCGTTCCGGTTTGCGGGGATCGACGAGGTCTGCGCGACGGCCCATCTGCGCCGACGGGCGAGATAGCCGGATTCGATCTCGCGGAAGAAATCGTCAGGCGAGCGCGGAGAATGGATGTGCGGGAGCCAGTTCTGCCCGCATTGCTTGGCTGCCTCGAGGGCGACGGTCTGCCATTTTGCCTGCTTCTGTGCCGCGCTCTCGGGATCGAGCTGCACCACGGTGCGCGCGGAAACGAGAGGAAAGATCTCGGCCGCGCCGATCTCGACCGATTTCTGCACGATGAGATCCATGTTTTTCCCTTCGGGATGGCCTGGGCCAAGGGTGATGCGGGCCTGCAGCGGCGGGGTGACGGCCTCCTGCAGAATGTGCAACTGGACCGCGGCGGAATCGAGCGCGGTGATCTCGGCGGTGGCTTCGCGTCCCCGGCCATCGAAGAGGACGACGCGATCGCCCGGCTGAAGCCGCAGCACGCCGCGGGCGTGGTGCGCCTCGGTGCCGGTCAAGGCGGCGGATGGCCAATCGTTAGGCGCAAGATGGAAACGATGCACTGATGAGGAAGGATGAATTGGGATTCGCTAGGTCCCGTTCAACCTTCGATTTTCGGCGTGTCGATGCCGAGAGCGTCGGCCAGGTCCTGCAGGTGTTCTTGCTCTTGGGCGATGATCTCGCGCAACACTTCGCCGAGAGCGAATTCGCCCATGGCGTCGGCCTGCCGGATGCGCTGACGATAGTTGATCAGGGTTTGGCGTTCGTTCTCGAGATCGAAGCGGAGCATTTCCTTCGGTTTGTCGGAGACTTTCACTTCCTTCGGCCTGTTGACTGGCTTGCCATTGAAGTAATCGATCTGTTTGGCGATTTGAATGGCGTGAGCCAACTCTTCGCCGGCGTGCTTTTCGAGCTCCTGCGCAATGTGGTTGTACTCCGCGCCTTTCATCGTCTGGCTGTAGATGACGTAGGCGATGATGGCTTGGTATTCGCGCGCGAGATCCTCGTTGAGCAAATCCACCATCTGTTTGCGGCTGATTTTGCTTCGTCCATACTGAAATGGATTCGAAGGAGGCGAAGGGTCGCGATTGGGCGAAATCTTGTGCGCAGAGCAAATTGCCATGCGCCGGGCTGCTGGCTAACGGAAGAATCCCTTGGCGCGTTCGAAGAAGCTCTTGTGCAGCGGGGTATTGTCTTCGCCGCAGAGGGCCGCGAATTCCTCCAGCTTTTGGCGTTGCTCGTCTGTTCAGGCGGCTCGGCACTTCCACGAGAAGCCGCGCGAAGAGGTCGCCCCGCTCGCGGCCGTTGACGTGGACCACCCCTTTGCCGCGCAGCCGGAAGGTTTGTCCGCTTTGCGTCCCAGCCGGCACCTTCAAACTCGCTTTTCCTTCCAGGGTCGGCACCGGCACTTCGCCGCCGAGCGCGGCCAGGCGTGAACGAGATCGGCACTTCGCAAAACAAGTTGTCGTCCTCGCGTTGGAAGATCGGGTGCTCCTTGATGTGAACCACGATATAGAGGTCGCCCTGGCCGCCGCCGCGAATGCCCGCTTCGCCATTGCGCGGAGCGCAACCGCGAGCCGTGGGCGATCCCGGCTGGGATCTTGATCTTGATCCGGCTGGTTTTTCGGCCCGGCCTTCGCCGTTGCAGACGTCGCACGGGTCGCTCGATCACTTCGCCGAGTCCACGGCAGCGCGGACAGGTCTGCGAAACTTGAAAATCCGCGCGAACTGACGACCTGGCCGCGCCCGCGGCAGGTCGGGCAGGTTCGACGCCCGGCACTTCCCCCGCCAGACGCTTCAAGCTCCCCAGGTGGGTGGTGATCATCGCCCAGGATCCCGCACCGGCAACGTGCTCGATCACCGCCCGCGCCAGCGCGGCGCCGTCGTCAGGATCGGTGCCTGCGCCGAGCTCGTCGGCCAGCAGCAACGTCCTCGGCCCCGCGGCTTCTGGTCGTGCGCGACAACATGCGCAGGTGGGCCGCGAACGTCGAGAGGCCCTGCTCGATCGACTGCTCGTCGCCGATGTCGACCAGCAGCCGTCGAGCTCGGGAACGCGGCTGCCCTCGCCCACCGGAACCGGCAAGGCGCCATGCGCCATCGCCGCCACAAGACCGACGGTCTTGAGGAGGACGGTCTTCCTCCCATGTTCGGCCTCCGCTCACCAGCAGGACCTTCCCGGAACGCGCGACCGTGGAGCTCCAGGTCGAGCGGAACGACCTCCTCGGGCTCGAGCCGTCTGGGCGCCCATCGCCAGCAACGTGGCGCGCTCGCTCGAGCCGGAGCACGTCGCCTTCCGGGCGAAGCGCCATGGCCCCGACCTGAGGGGCCCACCGGGATCGGGCGTGGAGTGTGTCGAGGTGGACGAGCGGCCTCGATCGTTTCGAGCGCGGCGCGCGAGTCGACGACGCGCGCGGTGAGCTCCGCCAGGATCCGGTGCTCCTCCTCGTGAGCCGCGCGACGCATCTCGATCAGACGATTGTTCTCGCCGCACCATTCCAGGGGCTCGACCAGGAGCGACTGCCCGCTGCCCGAAGCGTCGTGGACGATGCCACGGCGGCGTGGGAACCCCGCGGCCGGGACCATGGCCACGAATCGCCCGCCGTGACGCGTCACGTAGGCCCGGCGCCGAAGCCGTGAGCCCACTTCTCGAGATGCTCGGCGAGGCGCTGCCGCCGATCGCCAGCTCGAGCGCGCGCGCTTCAACGCCGGCGAGGCCGAGTCCAACACCCGCCCACTCGTCGATCGAGCTCGACAGCGATCGTCGCAACGGCTCGCATGCTTCGATGTCCGGAACGAGCGCCGCAAGCCGGGGATGACGTGATCTCAGTTCCTCGCTCTGACCAAGCTCTCCGCCGTGCGCGCCGCGGCGTCGAGCCAGCCGCTCACGCCATGCGTGCGCCTCGCCGCTTCGGCTGTCCTTCCCTCGCGAGATGCTCGAGGATCGCAGTCCAACCGCCCTCGCCGACGGCGCACCAGGAGCCGGCCCGCCGAGCGCCGGATGGCTCCTCGACCAGGCGCTCGTGCTCGAGACCGCGCGCTTGCGTCTCGGCGATCGGTCGCCACGCGGACAGCATGGCGCGCCCCCGCCTCTGCTCGAGGCACGCTGCGCCATCGCGGCGGTGACGCGGAAATACTCGATGAGTTCGAGCGGATCGCGTTCGTCCAAAGAGCTCCCTTCGTCCGGGGTCTCTTCAGTCGCGAGGGCAGCTGGCTTCTCCGGACCGCAACTCGCGTCTACAACTTCGTTCTGTGTTCGACCCGCTTCGTCAACGTGCGGCGGTGCGCCTCTGCGGAACTTCTCCGTCCACCAGCGTCCGTACCCGGAAGGTAGCGGGACGACAACGAGCACGCTTCCGCCGCCGTCGCCATCATCGGCTTCGGCGGCGCGCGCGCGGCCGCGACGCTTTGCGAAAGAGCGCCTCGGCTTCACCGCACCAGCAGACTGGCTTTCACCGCGGCCATCGCAATGGTGACCAGCCCGAAGAGTGCCCCAGACTGAGCCCACCGCCGCGATCCAGCGCCACGCTGATGGGTCCCGCCTGGACGAGACGACCGAGTCAGGATCACCACACCATTGAAAGAGCCGTCGCGACGGCCACTCCAGCCAGGCCGGCGACGATCCAAAGCGCAGCACGAGGAAGACTCAGGATCGGCTGGGAGCCGCTCCACGCGACATCCAGCCAGTGAGACACCCACAGTCCGGTCCACAAACCAGCGAATACACCCAGCGCGCGGAAAACACCTGCGCCACCGTCCCCCGTACGAGCCCATGGATCGGAAAAGAAGACGACCCAGACCAGGGTCGCCCAGTCCGCCCACGTCCACCCCCAAGCGCTGGGGATCGAGATTTACTAGAGGTTCTCCCGCTGACGCCGCGCCATTTGCTTCCGTCGGGCAGCGTTCAGCTTCCGCTTGGTCGCTCGCTGGGCTTCTCGAAGTGCTGATGGCGACGCAAATCGGACAAGATTCCTGCCTTTCACACTTCTTCTTGAAACGACGCAGGGCGCTCGAAGGACTCGCCTCCTTGACCCTGATGCCCAGGCAAATAAAATCACACCCCCTCACTACGGGAAAGTCACGATGATGGTGTCTGTCTTGAGGAACGCCAATGGTGGCAGGCGTAGAAAACGCACATGCAGTCTATTGCCCGCATCCCGAAGCCGTCAAGCCAGCCGGCCCCAGAAAGCTGCCGTCTTCCTCAGGCCCCCTGCGGAGGGCCCACCACGCGGCCCAGGCCGAGCGCGGCGGTCTTCGGTCCGCAACCGCGATGGGGGCCAGCGACATGGCGATGAACCCGGTCGAGAAGAGACGCCCTTCCCACGGTGCTGAATCCGGACGCCGGACCCACGGGCCACCACGGTCCGAGCCACTGTTCTGTCGACATGAGCCGGACACGCCTTCCGGATCGGCCAGGATCGGGCCAGCGAGCCACACCCCCGGGCTCCCGACTCCCCGACTCCCGGGCTCCAAGTCGCCTCGGCCTCCAGTGCATCCTCGAGCCCCACTGACTTTCGACCTTCGAGAAGGAACCTTCCGCGAGACTGTTCGAGGGCGGCCACGGCCAGCCTCTTCCACCGTTCAGGCGCACCGCGGCGCGCGGGCCACGCGCCTGCGCTCGCATTCGACCGGTCGCACGCGGGCGATCCCGAACTCGGCGAGCTTCTCCACGAGCCAGTCGAAGCGCTGCCCTTCGGGAGCGCCGCAAAGCTATGACGCCGGTTCGGATCGCGCTCGATCCGATCGACGGTCCCCACTTCGAGTCTCACCCGGTGGAGTCAGATGCGTAGCCCGACAGCCGGCGATCGCTCCCTTCGTCCGTCGGTGGCCGTCGCAGTCACCGATCCGCGCCCGCGACAGACACGAGTCACATGGTGAGCGGCCGACGGGTCGAGGATCACGGGTGCGCCTCGTCCGCCAGGTCTTCCACCCACACGAACGCCGGAACCGCGTCAGGCAAAAGCGTCCTTCACTCGATCGTCGGTGCTCTTCCCTGGGCGGGGTGGCTTGAGCGCCATCGCTTCGCCCCAGCTCCTCCAGCAGCTTCTTCTCCCCACCCGCTCACCCGGGTGGGAACGAAGACCGTGAGCCGCACCATGAGGTCCCCGCTTGCCACCGCGCAGGCCCGGGCAGTCCCTTCCCTTTGACCCGGCAGCACTCCGCCCGCTCGGTGTCCCGCGTCGAGATGTCGAGGTTCGCGTTTCCGTCGAGCGTCGGCACCTCGATCTTTCCGCCGAGCGCGAGCGTCGCGGAAGCTCACCGGCAGCGTCGAGCATGCAGATCGTCGCCTCTCGCGACGAAGCAGCGCGATGCGGCTTCTCCTCGATCAGCACGATCAGGTCGCCGGCCGGCCCCCGCGCGGTCCCGCGTCGCCCATGCCGCGCAGCGGAATGAAGTTTCCGTTGCGCCACGCCGGCGGGGACCTGCACCGCGATGGTCTCGGTCTCCGACGTTCGCGCCGTCGCCGCCGCAGGTCTTGCACGGGCTCGCGCACGATGCTGGCCCTCGCCGTCGCAGCGCGGGCACGCCGAGACGTTCACGAACTGGCCGAAGAACGACTGCTGAACGCGCCGCACCTGCCCGCGGCCCGTGCACTGCGGGCACGTGGTCGCCCCGGTCCGCCGCGGCCCTCGCAGGTCTGGCACGCGCGGTCGTGCTTGACGCCGGATCTTCTTCTCGACGCCGGTCGCGATCTCTTCGAGCGACAGCTTGAGCCGCACCTGGAGGTCGTCGCCCCGGCTGCGGCCCCGGCGACCCGCCGACGCCGCCGAACAGGTCCTCGAACCCGCCGCATCGCCGCCGAAGTCGCGCATGAACGCGCGCAGCGCGTCGGCCAGGTCGAAGCCGCTGAAGTCCGGTGCCGCCGCCCGCCGCCGCCCGGTAGCGCGCCGCGTGGCCGAAGCTGGTCGTAGCGCGCGCGCTGCTCGGATCGCGCAGCACCTCGTAGGCCTCGGTGGCCTCCTTGAAGCGCTGCTCGGCTTGCGGCGTCGTCCGGGATTGCGGTCGGGATGATTCTCGAACGCGAGCTTGCGGTAGGCCTTCTTGATCGCCGCCTCGTCGGCGTCGCGCGCGAGCGCCGAGGACTTCGTAGTAGTCGCGCTTGGCCATCAGACTCCGCCCGGCTCCGCGCGCGCGACCACCACGCGGGCCGGCCGCAGCGCGCGCTCGCCGCGCCGATAGCCCCTGTGCACCACCTGCACCACGGTCCCCGGAGCGGCGTCCCGGCGGGGCATCGACCTCGAGCGATCGCCTCGTGGAAGTTCGGGATCGAAAGGCTGCCGCACGGGATCGACCACGATCACGCCGAGCCGCTCCAAGGTCTCACGACCCTTCTGGACCACCAGGGAAACCCCCGCGGACCACGAAGCGGCGGCGCCGCCCTCGTTCGCCGACTCGACCGCCCGTTCGAGGTCGTCGAGCCACGATACGAGCTCGAGCACCACGGATTCCTCAGCGGATCGTCGGCGCGTCTTCGATCTCGCGTCGCGCCCGCCGTCGATAGGTCTGGAGCTCCGCTTCCGTCCTGAGCCAGCGGTCCCTTGTAGTCGATGGCCGGCTCGGACCGCCGCGGCGGCGCCTGGGCCTCGGCCAATCGCGCTTCCCGCCTCAGGCGCTCATGCTCTCGGCGGGAGGAGTCTCCGAAAGGATCGCCTTCCTCGCTCGTCGCTCTCTTCCACGATCTCGTCTTCTCGTCCTCTTGCGGATGTCGTGCTTCACGAACCCTCCGACGCGTGGCGGGGCTTCGGATTCAGAGGTATTCCGAAACCCGCGCGCCAACGCGCGTCCACCACGGCCAGGCACCGGGCGTAATCCATGCGCAGCGGACCGAGCACTCCCAGTCCCGCGCGCTGCCGACCAGGCAGCGCGAAGCTCACCAGGCTCAGTCCCGCCAGCGCGCGGTCCTGATCCAGCGCCACTCGAACCGCCGCGTGTCCTCGACCGTTTCGACCATGAGGCGGCGATCGAGCGGAGGCCCGCTCTCGACCACCCGCAGCAGGGAGCCCGAGCGCTCTCGCGGTCGGCGAACTCCGGGCTGGGTCGCGAATCCGCCCGCGCCGGCGCTGAACCACGCGCCGTCGGTGTGTCCCCAGCTGGCGGTCGCCGCGCGCGAGACGATGCGCACCGCCGCGTCGTCCACCAGCTCGAGATCGGTCGCCAGACCCATCCGTCACCTGACCTGAGCGTCCGACCCAGGAGCCGCGAGCGGAGCGCATCGGCGACCGCTTCCAGATCGTCCTCGGCCAGCTCGCTCTCCGAGAGGCAGCACCACGGTGTGCACCAGCCCGCCTCCGAGGCCGAGCGCCATCAACGCTCGGCGCGGGCCGAGTGGCTGGAGCTCGAGATGGACCAGCCGCTCCTGCTCGAAGCGCCGCCGCCACCGCCAGCCCCATCTGTGAACGTGAGCTCCGAGAGCAACCGGCGAAGCCTCCGCGAGCAACGCCTCGACGTCGCGGCTCGCGCGTCTCAGTCGCTCGTCGACCTCCCGGCAACACTCTCGCCTGGCAGTCGGGCCGGCTCGACCTCGCGGCGGACATGGAACGCATAGCCGACGGCGCGTCGGCAAACGACCGGCGGAGGCATGGCCGCGATGGAGCATGCCCAGACTCTCCAGCTCGGCCAGCGTGCTTCGAATCCCGGCCGGCGACCACCGGACCCCGGGCATCCGGCTCAAGCGCGTCCGACGCCGACCGGCTGGCTGGTTCGCCGATGGAGCTCCAGCAATGCCAGGAAGATATGGCGCTGGCGCCTGAGAGCTCGGGGTCTTCGCGAAGCGCGCCGCCAGGAAAGCGCGATCTCACTCATGAGCTGAAGGTTAGGGATGGCTCCCGAGCGCTGTCAAATGCGCTCTGGGAGGGTCACTCCCCCCCTTGCCGCACTTCACTTGAGATCGACCAGCGCCTTGAATCCGCCGTAGGCCATGCGCTTCATGTCGAACAGCGGCGCCGTCTTCGTCATCCTCATGATGCGCGGATCCTTCATGACCCTCTTGTTGACGCTGTCGCGGTGCGCACGCGACTCTGTAGACGATCCACGAAAACACCACGGCCTCCTCGGCTTCGACCGCGCGGCCCGCGTGAATGGCGCGAAACCCTTCGTCTCGAGGTCGTCGCCCGCCGTCTCGATGTACTCCGAGTGCGCCGTGCTCCATCCACACTTGCCGGCCAACGCGGCAATGCGGCGATAGCGCGAGCTTGCGCTTCGGGACCGGAATCAGAAAACCATCGATGTAACGCGCCATGGCTGGGCTCCCTTCTCTCGATCTTGCAGTCGTTATTGGGTCGCGCTGCCGGCGCCGACCTCTCGAGGCTCGAAAGTATAGCTGAGACCCCCTAGGGCCTCCCGCTGGGCTCAGAGCCGGCGCGCCAGCAACAGCGTGACGTCGTCGCTGCGCGGCTCGCCCGCCAGGAAGTCGCGCGACGCGAGTGACACGACGCCCTCACTGATGCGGTCGATCTCGCTCTCGCCGGCGAGCTCGATCAGAGCCTGACGCAAGCGATCATCGTCGAAGAACTCGCCACCGCGCGTCGCTTCGAGGATGCCGTCACTGAACGCGGCGAGTAGGTCACCTGACCGCAGGTCGGTCTCGCCTTCTTCGAATGGGGAAGTCGGCAGCGCCCATCGGCACCCCGCCGTCCTCCAGCATGCGTAAGCTCTCCGCCGCCGATGACCAGCGGCGGATTGTGCCCGCGTTGACGTAACGCATCTTGCCGGTCGTCGGGATCGAGGAAGGCCGAGGAACATGGTCACGAAGTGCCGCGAGCCGCGCTGCGGACGACGGCCTCGTTGAGCTTGTGCGCCAGAGCAAAGCGGACGCTCGCACGTGTCGTAGAGAACGCGCGCCGAGGACAGCACCGACGACATCAACAGCGCCGCGCCAAGGCCTTTGCCCGAGACGTCACCGACCATGAGCACCCAGTGATCCCGTCGGAACGCCGGTGGAAGTCGTAGAGATCGCCACCCACCTCGTAGCAAGTCTCCAGACGGGCGTGGAACTGCCAGCCCGGCACACTCTCGGGGGCGACCGGCAGCAGACGCGCGCTGGATGCGCGTCGCGGTGGCGAACTCCTGCGCCATCCGCACGCGACCCTGCTCCGCTTCCAGCGAGGCGGCTGTTGGTGATCTTCACCGCCGCCATGTTGGCGAGGAGCGTGAAGCAGCTGGAGCTGCTCCTCCTCGAACAGCCACGCCGGGGATCCGGCTGTCGGCGTAGAGCGCTCCCAGCACCTTCTCGTTGTCGAACAGCGGCACCGCCATCGCCGCAGTGCACGCCCTGGGACACGATGCTGTGCTGTCCGAGGAACCGTGGATCGCTCGGCGGCGTCGCTGGTGACGACCGAGGCGCAGTCGTCGAGCACCAGGCGCAGGATGGACCGCGAGATCGCGAGCGGCTCGCCCGGTTTTCCGCCTGCTGCATGCGCGAAGCGATCGGGCGTCGGCTCGCCCATCCGGGCGTCTCGCGCAGCATCAGCACCAGGCGTGACACCGGCATCGCGCGCTCGACGAAGGCTCAGGATCTCCTCGCAGGTGTCGCGCAGCGGCCGGGGCAGGATGAGCAGCCTGCCCGGCCTCGGCCAGCAGCTTCACCACACCGCGGCGAGCCGACGTTCTCGGTGGGGCGTGCAAGCAGTTCCTGCGCTTGGTGGCGCATCGCCGAGCTCAGGTCGCGGGCGGCGAACCTCGTTCCCCACTGGTCGCATCCGATGCCGACCCGCACCATGACCTTGCCGATCTCGAGGACGTCGCCGTCGCTGAATCGTCATCGGCTCGCGGGCCTCGACGCCGTTGACGCGGGTCCCGTTGCGGCTGCCGAGATCGCGAATCAGCCAACCATCTCCGGCACGCACGACCTCGGCATGAGACTTGGACACCGTGGCATCCGGAAGGTGCACGTCGCTGCGCGAAGATCGGCCGATCTGGACCACGTCATGCGTCGAGCGGCCAGGCGCGACGCTGTCCTTCGAGCGTCGCCGAGAGCTGAACGAGCGGCGTTGCTCATCGAGCCTAGGCGACTTCGGCATCGACGGCTCCGGCGCCGGCCAGACGGGCCGGCCCGCTCGGCCCTGGCCATCAGCCAGGCGATGACGTCGTCGGCGACGAAATCGATGTGCCGGCCGCGATCCGGATACCCGCGTCGCCGTCGCCTCGAGGCGCCCGGTCGCGACCGCCCGATCGAAGGCCGGGCCAATAGCGATGCTCCACCTCGCCCACTGCTCGCGACGGTGGTCGGCGCGATCGAGCCCACGGCCGAGCCGCAACGCGAGCATCACGATCTCGTCCGCGCTCGCGACGTCGTCGGTCTCGTCCTCGCGCGTGTCGCACGGAAGTGCCGCGCTCCAGAGACTTCGGCCCAGGCCACCACGGTCGCGGTGGTTGGCGTACCGCTCCCCACGCCACAGCCCATGGGCCGATGGCCCGAGTGGCGAGGTAGTCGCGCCTGAGCCAGTAGACCAGGTTGTGGCGGCACTCCCCGCGTGGTCGCGCGACATTCGGAGGTCTCATAGAATCGATAGCCTGCCTCCTCGGTCCGCCCGAGGAGTCTCTCGTAGAGATCCGCCTGCCACCTCGGGCGCCAGCGGCGTTCGCGCTCTCCACGCCAGGGTGGCGGCGCCGAGCGGTGTATCGGGCTCCGGGATGAAGCAGTAGGCCGACAGATGCTCGAGGCTCGAGCGCAAGGGCGGAGTCCAGTGTGCGATCCCAGCGCCCCGCGTCGTGCCCCGGGAACCCGAACATGAGATCGATGGACAGACGCTCGAACCCGTGCGCGCCGCGCCAGGGCGAACGCCTCGCGCGGGCCGCTCGGCGGGCCGTGCATGACGCCCGAGCATCTCCAGCTCTCCGCGATCGAAACTCTGCGCTCCCATCGAAAGCCGGTTCACGCCTGCTTTCGCCCAGGTCTCGAGCAGCGCGCGGGCGGACCGATTCCGGGATTGGCCTCGAGCGTGACTTCGGCGTCGGGCGCGAGATCGAAGTGATCGCGCAGAGTCTGCCACACTCGCGTGAAGTGGCGCGCCGACGAGCGCCGAAGGGGTGCCGCCACCGAAGAACACCGAGGTGAAGACGACTCCGGCCGCGGCGGGTGCTCGAGCGCAGCGCCTCGCGCTCAGAGCCGCCGAGGTAGCGCTCGACCGCAGCGGCCGACGAGGGCGCCGGTCGCGAAATCGCAGTATTCGCAGCGGCGCGCGCAGAAGGGCACGTGCACATAGAGCCCTCGGCGCGCGCGCGTGGCGACGCGGCCAACGGCCGAGCCCGTCTGCGCCAGCGTCGAACTTCGAGGTACGCGCTCAACGGATCACCTGGAGGATGCGGTTCCACCGCGGCCAGTTCTTGTCGCCGATCCCAGGACCAGTAGAGGAACATCGCGCGTCCCTTCACCAGGTCCATGTCGAGCGGTGCCCCAGTAGCGGCTGTCGTTCGAGTTGTCGCGGTTGTCGCCCATCATGAACAGCTCGCCGGGCTCGACCGTCAGCGGTCCGAAGTTGTCGCGCGTGCTCGTAGCCCGCCGGCCGCATCGCTGGGATCGGTGTGGATCGCGTACGGCTCCTGCAGCGCGCTTGCCGTTCGAGCGACCACCTGCTTGTCCTGGATCTCCAGCGTCTGGCCGCCGGTGGCGATGCAGCGCTTGATGAAGTCCTTGCTCGGATCCTGCGGGAACTGGAACACGATCACGTCGCCACGCTTCGGCGTGCGCGAAGCCCGGGCAGGCGGATGTGCGTGAACGGGATCTTCGGCCCGTACTCGAACTTGTTCACGAACAGGAAGTCGCCGACCAGCAGCGTGTCCCGCATCGACTCGGAAGGGATGCGGAACGCCTGGATCACGAAGGCCCGCAGGAACATGCGTGAGCGACCAGCGCCCACAGCGCCGCTTCGACGTACTCCCGGACGATGGAACGTGACTTCTGGTTCATGCGACATGGATTCCTCGTACGAGACTCTAACGCTCCACCTTGAGCACCGCCAGGAACGCCTCCTGGGGCACCTCGACGGTGCCGATCTGCTTCATACGGCGCTTGCCTTCCTTCTGTTTCTCGAGCAGCTTGCGCTTGCGGGTGATGTCACCGCCGTAACATTTGGCGGTGACGTTCTTCCGCATCGCTCCCAGGGTCTCGCGCGCGATCACCTTGCCGCCGATCGCCGCCTGGATCGCGACCTGGAACATCTGCCGCGGGATCAGCTCCTTGAGCTTGGCGCAGAGATCACGGCCCCACTCGTAGGCCTTGTCCTGGTGGACGATCGCCGACAGCGCGTCCACCGATCTCGCCGTTCAGCAGGATGTCGAGCTTGACCATGTCGCCCTCGCGGTAGCCGTCGAACTCGTAGTCGAGCGAGGCGTAGCCGCGCGAGACCGACTTCAGCCGGTCGTAGAAGTCGAGCACGATCTCGCCGAGCGGCAGCCGATAGGCCAGACGCGCGCGCTTCTCCTCGACGTAGTCGAGGCCGACGAAGATGCCGCGCCGGTCCTGGCACAGCTTCATGATGCCGCCCAGGTACTCGGACGGGGTCAGCGACGTGGGCCAGCACGTACGGCTCCTCGATCGCGGCGATGGTGTTCGTCGGGCGGCATCTGGCTCGGGTTGTCGACCACCAGCAGCTCACCGCTCTCGAGCAGCACGTGGTACTCGACGCTCGGCGTGGTGGCGATCAGGTCGATCTGATACTCGCGCCGCAGCCGCTCCTGCACGATCTCCATGTGGAGCAGGCCGAGGAAGCCGCAGCGGAACCCGAACCCGAGCGCCACCGAGGTCTCGGGCTCGTAGGTCAGCGACGCGTCGTTCGAGCGCCAGCTTGCCGAGCGCCTCCTTGAGCGGCTCGTACTGCTCCGGACTCGATCGGGTAGAGGCCCGAGAACACCATCGACTTGACCTCGCGGAAGCCGGGCAGCGCCGTCAGCCCGTCGACGTCCGGCGCACCCATGGTGTCGCCGACCCGCGCCTCCGCGACCGTCTTCACCCCGGCCACGACGTAACCGACCTGGCCGGCGTGCGAGCGATCGAGCCGGCTCGAGCTCGAGCCGCAGCCGGCCGACCTCGGTCGACCTCGTAGCGCTTGCCGGTCGAGAGGAAGCGGATCGCGATCGCCTGTCCTGCACCGCGCCGTCGACGACGCGCACCAGCGCCACCACGCCGCGGTACTGGTCGAACTTCGAGTCGAAGATCAGCGCCCGCAGCGGCGCGTCCGGGATCGCCGCGGGCGGCGGCATGTCGGCGACCACCTGCTCGAGCAGGTCCTCGACGCCCAGCACCGGTCTTGGCGCTGATCCGCAGCACCTTCTCCGCAGGCACGCCGGTGACGTGCTCGATCTCGAGCGCGACGTCGTCGGGACGCGCCGCGGGCAGATCGACCTTGTTGATCGCGCCGACCACCGCGAGCCCCTGCTCGCGCGCCAGGAAGTAGTTCGAGAGCGTCTGCGCCTCGATGCCCTGGGAGGCGTCGACCACCAGCACCGCGCCCTCGCACGCCGCGAGGCTGCGCGAGACCTCGTAGGTGAAGTCGACGTGCCCGGGGTGTCGATCAGGTTGAGCTGATAGGTCTCGCCGTCGCGCGCCGCGTACTCCATCGCGATCGCGTGCGACTTGATCGTGATTCCCTTCTCGCGCTCGAGGTCCATGTCGTCCAGCACCTGCGCCTTCATCTGCTGCGGCAGTCAGCGTGTGCGTGATCTCGAGCAGGCGGTCGGCGAGCGTGCTCTTGCCGTGGTCGATGTGCGCGACGATGCAGAAGTTGCGGATGTGCGCCATGCGGCGATCGCTCAAAAGGACCATCCCAGGCGCAAGACGCGCGCCGAAGCTGCTTCTGCCGCCCGGCCGCGCGCGGAGCGGATCGAACTCGACGTTGAAGTGCCTGAAGTGGGCGTCGACGTAGGCGTCGAGCGAGCGCGTAGGCCACGAGCCCGCCGAGCAGCCAGCGTCGCCGGTCGACTGGTCAGCCGGTCGTTGTAGCGCGTTGGCTCGCCTCGAACAGCCTCTTCATCGCCGGCGTCCTCGCGCTGCGTCGCATTGCCTGCGACAGCCGAGTCGAGCTCTTGCTCGTCGTCGCTAGATCCCGACGACGAATGCCGATCTCACCGGCGGCGACCCCGATCGCCTTGAACCACGAGCCATTGTGGAGCTGTCCCCAGCCCGGAATCAGCGCCGAGCGCAGCATCACGTAGCGCGGCTCACTCAGCGCCTGATCGTCGGCCGGCGCTCGACCGCTGCGCCTGCGCCGCTCGGACGCTTCCTCGCGAGCGCGCCGCTCGGCCTCGGCATCGGAATGGTCCGGGCTCGGCGGGGCACGATCTCGAAGGTGGCGATCGCGTCGATCCACCGGGAGCGGCAGGCATCGGCGCCGGAGGCGCGACCGTGCTGTCCGCAGCGACCAGCCGTGCCGCGCGCCGGGCACCGCACCGAATCAGAACCCACGCTCAGGAGAGCGCCGCCAAGAGCGCGCCACGATTGGCGGGAACGCGTGGGAATCGAACCCACCTCGGACGCTCGACGACGCCCGACCGACAGGATTTGAAGTCCGCGGCAGCCACCAGGACCGCATTCGCTCCCGAGTCCTCTACGTCGGAGTTAGTACCAGAGCCGCCGGCGAGCGCTCGCCACGCGTGAGCAGCGTCACGCTGAAGCTCGATCGCGCTTCCGGCGCGGGACGACCTCGCCGATCTCCGACCACCCACACGCGGCGCCGCTCAGCGCCGCTCATCATCGCCGGGCGCCGACGCCGGCGGCACCGCAGATCAGCGAGGCCGCCCGAGGTCTGAGGATCGTACAGCGCAAGCTTCAGCATCTTCAGCGACGTCGCCCTCGTCGACCTGGGCGGCGAAGAATGCGCGGTTCTTCTGGCAGACCGGCCGGCGATCTCGCCCGCGCGTCGCGAGCTCGAGCACACGCGGCAGGAACCAGACGTGGCGACGGGTGAGGCGGATGCGTCACGCCGCTCGCGTCGGCGACCTGCGTAGCGTGGCCCAGCAGCCCGAAGCCGGTGACGTCGGTCGCCGCCCGCGCCTCGAACTCGACCGCGGCCTCGGACGGCGCGCGCGGTTGAGCGTGGCCATCTGGCGCGTCAACCGCCGCATCAACGCCCGGCTCGAGCGTTGCCGTGCTTGAGCGCGGTCGACGAGGATCCCGGTGCCGAGCGGCTTGGTGAGCACGCACCGCGATCGCCCGGAGCGCGCTCCGGCGTTCGGTGAGCAGCTGGCGACGCTGCAGCGACGCCGGTGACCGCGTAGCCGAACTTCAGCTCCGGATCGCGCACCGAGTGGCCGCCGAGCACGCTCACGCCCGCCTCGCGCATCTTCGTCTTCGCCCGCCGCGCAGGATCTCGCGCAGCACCTCGGGCGGCGAGCTCGGCATCCGGGAAGCACAGCACGGCGAGCGCGGTGAGCGGCGTCGCCCCCATCGCGTACACGTCCGGAGAGGCGCGTTGGCCGCGGCGATCTGCCCGTAGTCGAACGGGTCGTCGACCACCGGGGTGAAGAAGTCCACCGTCTGGACCAGGGCTTCGCCCCTGCCGTGCGCGAAGACGCCCGCATCGTCGAGCGTGGTGTGATCCACCAGGACGCGGCGGTCCCGCTTGCCCGTCGAGCAGACCCTGCAACGCCGCGCGCAGGTCCCCGGACCCAGCTTTGACGCTCAACCGGCGCAGGCCACCTGGGCGGTGAGCCGCACCTCGATGCGCCGCCGCTCGCTCACGCAGGCGTGGCTTCGGCCACGAGATCGATCGCTGTCCTGCCTCATGCGCCTGAACGCGACCGCTTCGATCTCGACACGCGCGCCGCGTGGGCAGACCCGCGGCGGCGATCGTGGTGCGGGCGGGCGGCGGCTCGCTGAAGTGGCTCGCGTAGACCTCGTTCATGGCCTGAAGTCCTGCATGTCGGCCAGGAACACCGTGGTCTTGACCACGTCGGCGAAGCCGACGTCCGCGCCGTCGCAGCACCGCCGTCGAGATTCGTCGAGCACCCGCTCGGTCTGCTCGACGACGCCGCCGGCGACCAGCTCGCCGCGGCTGGGATCGAGCGCCGACCTGTCCCGCGGTGAAGACCAGGCGGTCGCCGCCGTGGCAGCTCGCATCGACCTGGCCCTGGCTGTAGGGGCCGATCGCCTGCGGCGCACCGTCGACCTGACGGGATCTCGTCGCCGGCCTCAGGTCACTCCGACGGTGACGCTCTTGGCCAGGTTGCGCGGCTGATCCACGTCGCAGCCGCGCAGCACCGCGGCATGGTAGGCGAGCAGCTGGAGCGGAATCACCGACAGCAGCGGCTGCGAGGCATGGCACGCGTGTGGCGGCACGTAGAGCACGTGGTCGGCGCTGCGCGACCGACCTCGGTGTCGCCCTCGGTGGCGATCGCGATGATGCTGCCGCTGCGCGCCCGCACCTCCATCATGTTGCTCATCACCTTGTCGTAGGCGCGCGTCGCGCGTGCAGATGAAGACCACCGGCATGTTCTCGTCGATCAGCGCGATCGGGCCGTGCTTCATCTCGGCCGCCGGATAGCCCTCGGCGTGGATGTAGGAGATCTCCTTGAGCTTGAGCGCGCCTTCGAGCGCCACCGGGAAGTTGTAGCCGCGTCCCGAGGTAGAGGAAGTTGTTGTGCGTGATCGTACTGCTCGGCGATCCGCTGCACCGCCTCGCTGCGCGTCGACGATCGCCTCGATCTTGCCCGGGATCTCCTCCAGCTCGCGCGCCACCTCGATGCCCGGTCTCGAGCGACATCTCGCGCTGGCGCCCGAGCGCCAGCGTGAGCAGCGCCAGCACCGTGACCTGGCTGGTGAACGCCTTGGTCGAGGCGACGCCGATCTCGGGACCGGCGTGGATGTAGACGCCGCCGTCGGACTCGCGCGCGATCGTCGAGCCCACCACGTTGACGATGCCGAGCGACCGCGCGCCCTTGCGCTGCGCCTCGCGCATCGCCGCCAGCGTGTCCGCGGTCTCGCCCGACTGCGAGATCACCAGCACCGCGGTGCCTTCGTCGACGATCGGGTTGCGGTAGCGGAACTCCGAGGCGTACTCGACCTCGACCGGGATGCGCGCGTGCTCCTCGAGCATGTACTCGCCGATCAGCCCGGCGTGCCACGACGTGCCGCAGGCGAGGATGATGATGCGGCGGATCTCGCGCATCTCCTCCGGCGTCATGCTTGAGACCGCTCGAGCCGCGCCGGTCGCCCGATCCGAGTAGCAGGCGGCCGCGCATCGCGTTCCGCACCGACTCCGGCTGCTCGTAGATCTCCTTGAGCATGAAGTGCTCGAAGCCGCCCTTCTCGATGCTGCGCGAGATCCCACTCCACCTCGTGCACCGCCTTGTCGACCGGGTCGTGCGCGATGGTGGCGGTGTGGAAGCCGTCGGGCGTCAGCACCGCCATCTCGCCGTCGTCGAGGTAGACCACCTGGCGCGTGTGCTCGACGATCGGCGCCACGTCGGACGCCAGGAAGTACTCGCCGTCGGCGACACGCCGACCACCAGCGGGCTGCCATTGCCGCGCGCCGACCACCACGTCCGGCTCGTCCGCGCGACACCACCGCGATGCCGTAGGTGCCCTCGACCAGTCGCAGCGCCGCGCCCACCGCCTGCTCGAGCTTGAGCCCGCGCTTGCAGGTGCTTTCGATCAGGTGGGCGAGCACCTCGGTGTCGGTCTCGGTCGTGAACTTGTGTCCCTCGGCCTCGAGCGCGCTCTTCAGCACGCAGGTAGTTCTCGATGATGCCGTTGTGCACCAGCGCGACGGCGCCCGTGCAGTCGGTATGCGGGTGGGCGTTGATGTCGTTGGGCTCGCCGTGGGTCGCCCAGCGGGTGTGGGCGATGCCGGTGGTGCCGCGCGGGCGCGCTCGCGCGATGAGCCGCGCTTCCAGCACACGGATCTTGCCCGCGGCCTTCGACGCACCCTGAGCTTGCCGTTGTCCTGGATCGCGACGCCGGCGGAGTCGTAGCCGCGGTACTCGAGGCGCTTGAGTCCCTCCATCAGGATGGGGAGGCACTGGCGATGCCCGACGTAGCCGACGATGCCGCACATGAGTTCCTCCCTACGACGTCCGCCGTGAGGGCCAGAGCGCGGCTCGCGATGGCGACCAGCTCGGCGCGTGCGAGTCCTCGCTCGGCGATTCGGCGATCAGCCGGACCACCGGCTCGGTTCCCGACGGCCGCACGTGCACCCATTCGTCCCCGCGGCTGAAGCGCAGGCCGTCCGCGGATGTCGACCGCGATAGTCGGGAAGCGCTGCCGCAGGCGATCGGCCGCTCGCTCCCATGGTTCATCGGGCCGCGCCGGTCTTCTGCTTGTGCATCACCAGAGCGCGGCAGCCGATCGGCCAGACTCGCGCAACGACGTCACGCACCTCTGCAATCGCCTGGGCGATCAGCGCGATCGCCACGAGACCATCACGTCCGTAGTGCGCGGCCGGAAGGATCATACCACCGTTGCCTTCGCCCCCGCCACCGCTCGCCGCTCGGCGCATCTCGGCGACCACGTGCGCCTCGCCCACCAGGCGTGCGATGGAGCAGGCACTCCAGCGCGCGCGCAAACCGCGTCCGATCATACGGGAGGTCGATAGGTTTGTCACCACCGGGCCCGGCCGTCGCGCCAGCACGACGCTGGTCGCCGAGCGCCACGGTGTACTCCTCGCCGAGCGGCACGCCCGAGCGATCCACGAACGCCGCGCGATCGGCGTCGGGATCGAGCGCCACACCGAAATCGGCGCCCGCTCTCGACGCACCGCGCGACCGAGCTGCGCCGAGATGCTCGGGCAGCGGCTCGAGCTCGCGCGTGAAGCTCGCCGTTCGGAACGCAGTCGAGCTCGACCACGGTCGGCGCCCAGGTCGCGCAGCAGCCGCGGCGCCGTCGATCCCGCCGACGCTCGCGCAGCCGTCGACCGCGACCCGTGAGCCGCGCGCGCGGCGGATCGCCGGCACGTCGACGAACTTCGAGGCTCCAGCACCTGCTCGAGGTGCCAGTCGTCGGCGCCCGACTCCTCGGCACGCTCGACGCCCAGCCGATCGAACGGCGCCACAGTCGCGGTCCGGCCTCGAACCGCTCCGCGCACCGCGCGCCCCGCGTCGGCGTCGATGAACTCGCCGCGCGCGGACAGGAACTTGAGCGCGTTCCACTGCCGCCGGGATTGTGACTGGCGGTGAGAATGATCGCCGCCGCCGGCCTGAAGGTGCTCGACCGCGATCTGGGTGGTGGGCGTGGTCGCCAGCCCGATGTCGATCACGTCGCGGCCCGCGGCCAGGAGCCCGGCGGCCACCGCGCGATGGACCATCGGACCCGAGCGTCGCGGCGTCGCGCCTGACGACGACCGGTCCCGCCGGCAGCGAGCTCGGCGGCGAACGCGGCGGCGAAGCGCGCCAGCACCGGCGGCGTGAGCGACTCGCCGACGATCCCGCGCACCCCGGCGACGCTGGATCATGAGGTTGGAGGTCATGTCTCTGTGTGTCTCCGAGAGAGATCGACGCTCGTGCCGCGGCTCACCGCGCGTGCGCGAAGATACGCGCGTGCTCCGGGATGCACAAAGAGACCGAGCACATCGGCTTAGGATCTGGCTGGTAATGCGGCAAATCCGAGGGAAAACCGTGGATGCTCGCACCCACTGACACACTTTTGGGCAACAGTCTTGGGGCACAGCGGGCGATGGCGATGCCATTTCGCAGGTCGGTCTGTGCGACATCCGTCTGCAGCGCCATCGACTTGAACTGGAGCTGGTAGACCGGAATCGAACCGGTGACCCCGTCATTACGAGTGACGTGCTCTACCAGCTGAGCTACCACCAGCTCCGGAGGCGCTGCAGCCGCGGCGCCAGCGAGGTGGGCGCGTGAGCCGGCCGATCGAAGTGGTGCGACCCCCAGAATCGAACTGGGGACACCGTGATTTTCAGTCACGTGCTCTACCAACTGAGCTGAAGTCGCACACCGGCCGCGGGGTCCGCTGTCGTCGGCGAGTTACTCTCACGGCGCGAGAGGTTCTAGCATTGGCGGCCCGCGGGAGCGCAAACCGCGCGTCCCGTCCGGACAAGGCTGGAGCGGCTGCGGCCGCGAGAACTTCGAGCTACCGGGCGTTCTCTTCGGCGCGTGGTCGCGACGATCGTGCGGGGCCTGGCGGCGGTCGTTCCGGACGTGGCGGCGGTCCTGGTTCTCCTGACCGGCAGCGTGAAGGCGACGATGGTGTCCCAGGTCGCCCTCCTGATCGCACCTGATCTCGCCGCCGTGCTCGCGGACGATACCCTGCGCGACGCCGGAGGCCGATCGAGCCCGAGCCGGGCGAGCCGGTGGCGAAGGCGACGAACATCTGCTCCAGCGATTCGCCGGGCGCGCGGACGCCGTCGTGGGCGACCCTCGACGACGACGCCGGCCGAGCCGCCGGGACTCGATGCGGATCCGGCCGCCGACCGCGACCGATTCGAGCGCGCGTTGTCCATCAGGTTCATGACCACGAGGTGGATCTGCTCGGCGTCGAGCAGGAGGCGCGGCAGGTCGGGCGTGAGCTTCTTGAGCAGCCGGATGCGCCGGCGCACCAGCGTTCTCGCCGGCGCGGTGGAGCGCTTCCTGATCACCTCGTTCAGGCTCTCCATCCGGAGCCGCGCGGGCTCGGTGGCGAGGTGGTCGAGCGAGCCGCCGATCAATCGCTCGAGCCGGTCGGTCTCGCGCTCGACGATCTCGAGATACCTCGCGGCCGACGTCCTCCTCGCCGCGAGCGACTGGTGCGCGCGCGCCGCGAAGGTGCGGATCGAGCCGAGCGGCGAGCGGGCGCTGCGCGCGAGGCGCGCGGTCATCTCGCCGACCACGGCGAACTTCTCGACCCGGCGCGAGCCGGGCGCGCAGCTCGCCCAGGTCGTGCCGGCGCGCGCCACTTCCTCGAAGCGCCCGGCCTGATCGACGGCGAGCGCCAGCAGATCGACCAGACTGTCGAGGAAGACGCGCGGTCGGCGGGATCGAAGCCGGCGCGCTCGATCGGTGCGCGTGATGCGGATCGTAGACGGCGACGACCCCGAGCACACGGCCGTAGGCGGTGAGCGGGAGCACGAGGCAGCGCGTGAGCGCCGCCGCGGCGTCCGGCGGCAGCAGCAGCTCCTCGGTCGGCCGGTCGATCTGCGCGCGCGCGCCGATTCGAACACCGCGCGCATGATGCGCTGCACTGAGCGTCCGAGCTGCTCGCGCTCGCCCGGCGCGCCGAAGGTGATCTCGAGGCGCGGCTCGCCGGCGGTCGCGCAACCACACCACCGCGCGCCGCGGGCGCCGAGCTGGTCCCGCTGATCAGCTGCGCCGTCTTGTGCAGCACCCTCGGCGAGGTTCGAGGGTGACGTCGCGCGCTTCACCGTCTCGGCGACCGCCACCGCACGGCGGATCGCGCGCTGACGCTCGCGCCTCGGCGAGGGCGGCGAGCGACTCTTCGCCCAGCGCGTGGAGTGCGACGAGCGCGGCGTGCCGATCGAGCGGCTCGTGATGCTCCCATTGCCCGATCAGAAGGCCGTAGGTCGCGCGGCCCCATCGCAGCGGCAGGGCGCCGAAGCCAAACGGCTCGCGATGCGATCCGCCGGCGTTCTCACCCACCGTGATCCGTCCCTCCGACCACGCGAGCGCGAGCGGTCCCGGCAGCTCGGCCGGCGACCAGCCCTCGGTCGGGATCGAGGCCGGTGGCTCGAGTGCGACCGACGGAGCGAGTCTCCCGCGCGCTCGAGTCCCTGGAGCAGCGGGGGTCGACGTCGGCGGCGCGGGTGAAGGACCGGGGCAGAGCCGGCCGTGCCGCGGATCCGGCGCGAGCACGCACGCGTGGGTGAAGCCGATCGGCTCGCGTCGGACTGCGAGCGAGAGTGAGCATGCGCTCCAGCTGATCGACGTCGGTGGTCGCCGCCAGACGCCGGACCAGGCCCGGCTCGAAAAGGTGCGCGGCACGAGCAGATCGGGGACGGGATCGCCGGGAAACGTGGCGCTCATGGACGGGCGGTTCCGGGTGGGACGACATGGGAAGTCACGGCCATCCTGCGAATCAGCGCAAACCACATGCCACGCGTGCGATGGCCGCGATCGGGCGGATTGCCCGGCGGCGGCGGTCCGGAACGGACGTCACGCCGGGTTTCGACTTGACTCTGCATCGGACCCGGCTCCTAACGTCGCGGGTTCGCCGGGTCAAATACGCCAACGCGCGGGGAAACCTCCCCACCGCGCCGCTCGAGAAGGAGCCATCAGTGGAGACGCAGTTCGGGCCCATCCTGTTGCCGGGCGACTCGCGCTCCGGCCGCGCCCCTGGGCTTCACCTCTTAAGAGGAATCGTTCATGTCACGCGGCGCGTTCATGTTCGTCCTGCACTCCCATCTCCCGTGGGTGCTCCATCACGGTCGCTGGCCGCACGGGGTGGACTGGCTCAACGAGGCCGCCGGCCGAGACCTATCTGCCGCTGTGGCGGGTGCTGAACGACGCGCGCCGAACGCGGCTCGCTGGGCGTCACGATCGACCTCTCCCCCGGTGCTGTGCGAGCAGCTCGCGCATCCCGACTTCGCCCGCGAGTTCGTCGTCCTATCTCGAGCAGAAGATCGCCGCCGCGGTCGAGGATCGCGCCTACTTCCAGCGCACCGGCGAGACGCCGCCTCGCCGCGCTGGCCGAGCGCTGGGAGCGTTTCTATCGCGGCACGCTCGAGGACTTCACGGCCCGCACGGCGTGAATCGTGGTGGCGCGCTTCCGGCGGCTCGAAGAGCGCGGCGCGATCGAGATCATCACCTGTGGCGCCACGCACGGCTATTTCCCGCTGCTGTCGAGCGATGCGCGCGGTCGAGATCGCAGGTCCGCACCGCCTGCACGGCGCACCGCCGCCACTTCGGTCGCGCGCCGCGCGGGATCTGGCTGCCCGAGTGCGCGTACCGCCCGGCGGGCCCGTGGCGCTCGCCGGTCGATCGAGCAGGCGCCGCCGGTGCCGCGGAAGCGGCGTCGAGGAGATCCTCGCGGCGCAGGGCTCGTCGTACTTCTTCGTCGACCGCCACCTGCTGAGCGGGCGGCAAGCCGCTCGGCGTCTACGCCGATCGCTTCGACGTGCTCCGCCACGTGCGCGCGAGGGGCCGGGGCGCCGGGCGCGACCCGAGCACCTGCCCTACCGCGCCTACCGCGTCGGCCGCGCGCGCGCAGGTCGCCTGCTTCGGCCGCGACGCCGCCACCGCACTCCAGGTGTGGAGCGGCGAGCACGGCTATCCCGGCGACGGCGCGTATCTCGATTTCCACAAGAAGCGCTTCCCGGCGGGCACCGCTACTGGGCGGTCGACGCATCCGCAGGCCGATCTCGCGCACAAGCAGGTCTACCGGCCCGAGCGAGGCCGACGCCCAGGCGCCGCAGCCACGCCGCGCACTTCACCGGCTCTGGTCGCGAGCGTGCTGTCGCCGGAGGCGCGCCACGCTGCAGACCGCGAGCCCGGTGGTGTGCGCGATGTTCGACACCGAGCTGTTCGGCCACTGGTGGTTCGAGGGCCCGCGCTTCGTCGCCGCGCGTGCTCGATCTGATGCCGTCCGGCGGCATCGAGCTCACGCTGGGATCCACCTATCTCGAGCGCAACCCGCCGAACGAGGTCGTCGCGCTGCCCGAGGGATCGTGGGGCGACGGCGGCGGTCACCACGTGTGGCTCAACGAGCACACGCGCTGGACCTGGGGCCGATCCACGCCGCCGAGGCGCGCTTCGACGCGGCTCGCCGCCGAGGCGGACGCGCGCGAGCGCCCGGACCCGCTGCTCGATCGCGTGCATGCGGCAGGCGGGTCGCGAGCTCCTGCTGCTCGAGTCCTCCGACTGGCAGTTCCTGATCACGACGTTCGCGGCCCGCGACTACGCCGAGCTGCAGGCTCACGGGTCACGCCGAGGACTTCGACCGGCTGCGCGGCACTGGCGGAGCGGCGGCTCGAGGGCGGGGCACTGAGCGAGACCGACGTCCAGTTCGTCGCCGAGTGCGAGCGTCGCGATCCGGTGTTCCCGGACTTCGACTGGCGCGGCGTACGCGAGCGGCTCGACGGCGCCCAGCGCGGTGGCGACGGGCTAGCCCGCGATCCTCGACGGTCGCCGCAGATCGTCCTCGCTCACCCGCGGCGCGCGCGCCAGCATCTCGGTGACGACCTCCGGCGGGCGCACCGGGTTTGCCGGCGCGATCCATGAAGCAGTGCTCGGTGAAGCCGAAGGCGAGCAGCTCCGCCTCGGGATCGAGCCGCAGCACCCGGTAGCCGAAGCGCACCGAGGCGCGCGCGAATCTCGACACCGCGGCCTCGATCCCGAGGCGATCGTCGTAGCGCGCGGGCTTGAGGTAGCGGCAGCCGGCCTCGAGCACCGGCAGGAATACGCCGGCCTCCTCGATCGAGCGGTAGGTCGCCCCGAGCGAACGCATCAGCTCGGCGCGACCGATCTCGAAGAAGCGCAGGTAGTGCGCGTAGTAGCAGAATCCCATCTGATCGGTGTCGCCGTAGCGCACCCGGTACTCCGAGCGATGCATCGCGTCCTCCCCGTGCGCGTCACGCCGCCGTCGCCGACTGGCGGACGGGCGGTGCGGTCTTCCAGCGGCGATGGAGCCAGAACCACATCTCGGGATGCCGCCGCACCCACCACTCGAGCCGTGCGACGTGGGCCGCGGTCAGCCGCTCGACCGCGTCCTCCGCGTCCGGGCGCTCGACGGTGAGCGGCGCCTCGACGTCGAGCTCGTGGCGGCCGTCGTCCCTGCGAGTGATGAAGCCCATGATCAGCGCCGGCGCCGGTCGCGAGCGCCAGGCGCGCAGGACCGGTCGCCGTGCTGGTCGGTCGTCCCATGAACGGCACGAAGACGCCGCGACCGCGCGCGTCCTGGTCGCCGAGCATGGCGATCCAGCGGTTGGCGCGCAGCGCGGCGTACACCCGCGCACCCCGGTCCTGACCTCGCACCTGCCCGACGCCCGCCCGCGCGCGCCGGTCGGCGATCATCGCCTCGACGCGGGGTTGGAGAGCGGCTGACCACGAAGTCGACGGGATGGAGCTGCGCCAGATGCGCGCCGAGCAGCTCGATGTTGCCGTAGTGACCCGACTAATAAAATCGCGCCGCGACCGGCCGCCCGCGCCCGCTCGAGGTGCTCCTCGCCGCGCACGATCGCGACGACGCGACCTCGCGGTGCGCGCGCCAGCTCGTCGAGCCGCGCGTACTCCGCCACCACGCGGCCGAGCTCGCGGTAATGATCGGCGAGGATCCGCTCGCGCGCCGCCGCGTCGCGTTCCGGCAGCGCGAGCGCCAGGTTGTCGCGCGCGCCACGCGCGCCCGCGACGCCGAGACCCCGCGCCATGTCGCCGAACCGAGCCTCCCGCGGCGATCGAGCGCTCCCAGCCGAGCGCGCGGAAGCCGGCGAATGCCACCGCGGCGAACCCGGCCCTCGAGCGCGTGGCCCACGCTCACGAGACGGAACGCGACCAGCGCGATCCGGGATGGGCCACCGCACCGCCCGACCACTCGAGCCGGAGCAGCCCCGCCAGCGTGTCGTCGACGCCGAGCCCGGCCGCGGAGGCGATCGCGTCGACCGTGTCGCGGCCGGGGCCCGAGTGCGGTGATCAGGCGCGCCTCCGGCGTCACCGCACTCGACGCATCGTCGCCGAGCACCGCGAGCACGTCGGCCGCACTCCGCACAGGCGCGCGCCACCCCGATCAGCGCGTGGCACCCGCGCGCCGTCGGGCGATCGACGTCGCCGGGGACCGCGAGCACGGGACGACCGAGCCGTCGCGCCGCGGCGGCCGTGCTCAGGGCGCCGCCCGCTCCGCCGCCTCGACCACGACGGTGGCTCGCGACATGGCGGCGATCAGGCGATTGCGCCGGATGAACATGCCGCGCTGGAGCGAGCGTTCCACGCTCGATCTCGCTCGAGCAGCGCGCCCGCTCCGGCGATCGTCGCGGCGAGCTCGTGATGATGGCGCGGCGCGATCGCGAGCAGGCTCCCGGGCAGCACGGCAATGGTCCGGCCGTCGACCTCGAGCGCCCCCTCGATGCGCGGCGGCGTCGATCCCGCGCGCGAGACCGCTGACGATCACGATGCCGAGGCGGGCGAGATCGGCGGCGAGGCGGCGGGCCTGGGCGATCCCGTACGGCGTGGCGGCGCGGGAGCCGACGATCGCGACCGCGGGACCCGCGATCGGCAGCGCGCCGGCGACGAAGACGCGCTCCGGAACGTCGTCGAGATCGAGGAGCCCAGGAGGAAATCCCGGGTCGTCGCGCGCGCGACGGCGCTAACCTCGGGGATCGCTCGGGAATGGGCGGCGGAACGCTCAGCCATCGCCACCGCCCCCATCTCCGGAGCGCGGCTTCGGAGGGGGCGGCGGACCGGTGAGCACTTCCCATTCCACACCTTCCTCGGCCGCGCGCACCCCGGGACTGTCGTCGGAGAGCGCGTCGACCTGCTCGGCGGACATCAGGTCCTCGTTGCGCATCAGGCGCATGAGGCGCTCGGAGAGCACGCGATCGCGGCCGGCGATGTCGTCCATCCGGCGGCGGCGGCGGTCGGGCGGCATGCGGTGGAGCGCGTGGGCGATCCGGATCGCGCCGCGCCGGTTGCCGATCGCGACGATCGCCTCGCGCGCGCGGCCTCGGCGGCGGTGTCGTTGGTGTCCTCGGCCAGCCTCGAACAGGCCCCGGCACCGCGGGGCGAAAGCCGAGCTGGCCGAGCACCCGCGAGGCGCTGGTGCGCGTGAACCACAGTCCCTGACCGAGCAGCGGCACCAGCACGTCGGCGTGCGGCTCGCCGAGATCGAGGAACGCGTGCTCGGCGAGCTCGCGCAGGTACCAGGACTCGTCGCACAGGCACTCGACCAGCAGCGACAGCGACTGCGTGCGTCGGCCCGCAGCTTCAAGCCGCGGACGTACTCGCGCTTTCGAGGCCAGGCCGCGCGTGTTGAGCACGTCGAACGGCTTGCCGGCTCCGTATTTCATCGCTCATGGTCAGCGCTCTCCGGCTGGGTTTCGATCACGAGTCGCCGCCACAGCTCCTCGAGCAAGGACGGGATGCTCGCCGGTGTGGCGCGCTGACCAGCCGCGCGTCCGGGAAGGCCGGCCGCCGCCGGCGACCGGCCGCGTGCAATTCCGGCGGCAGGAGGTCGGCCTTGGTGAGCACGGGAGACGCGAGGCTTCTCGGCCAGCGTACGGCTGTGCAGCGCCAGCTCGCGCTCGACCACCTCGGCGTCGGCCGCGGGATGCTCCGAGGTCGCGTCGATCAAGAGCGCCAGCACTCGCGTGCGCTCGAGGTGGCGCAGGAACTGGAAGCCAAGCCCCTGGCCGGTATGGGCGCCCTCGATCAGACCCGGCAGGTCGGCCGCCACGAAGGTGCGCTCCTCGCCCAGCGAGACGATGCCGAGATTCGGCTCGAGCGTGGTGAACGGATACGTCGGCGATCGCGCGGTCGCGCGCGAGTCACGCGCGACAGCAGCGTGGACTTGCCGGCGTTCGGCAATCCGACGAACCCGACGTCCGCGATCAGCTTGAGCTCGAGCTCGAGCCAGCGTTCCTCACCCTTCGCCCGGGTCGGCCCGTCGCGGGGCCTGACGCGTCGGCGTCGCGAAGCGCGCGTTGCCGCGGCCTGCCGCGCCCGCCCGCGCCGCGAGGAACACGCTCTCCCGGGCGACATCAGGTCGGCGAGGGTCTCACCGCTCGGCATCCTTGACCAGGGTGCCCGTGGGCATCGGACACGACGAGGTCGGCACCGTCCTTGCCGGTGCGGTTGTTTCCCGAACCCGCACCGCCGTGCGCGGCACGGTAGCGAGGCTGCGTCGCGGCAGTCAAGCAAGTGTGCGCACGTGAGGATCGACCTCGAGGAACACGTTGCCGCCGCGACCGCCGTCGCCGCCGTCGGGTCCGCCCTTCGGCACGTACTTCTCGCGACGGAAGCTCACGCAACCGTTTCCCACCGTTGCCGGAGATCACGTGAATGCGGGTGAGATCGACGAGCATGAGTGTCCTACGCCTCCGTCACCGGCGCGGCGAGCGCCTCGATCACCGCGTCGGCCATCTGCTCCGTGGTGGCGGGAACGCCGGGATGGCTCGGCGCGCGTGGAGGTCCGCGGTCACGGTGCGTCCCTCGGCGAGCACGTGGGCGACGGCGTGCTGCAGTCGCTGCGCGGCGTCGGCGCTCGCCGAGGTGGTGGAGCATCATCGCGGCCGAGAGGATGAGCGCGGTCGGGTTCATGCGGCCCGAGCCCGCGAAGCGCGGCGCCGAGCCGTGCACCGGCTCGAACAGCGCGACCTCCTCGCCGAAGTTGGCGCCGGGCGCCACCCCGAGGCCGCCGATCAGCCCGGCGCACAGGTCGGAGACGATGTCGCCGTAGAGGTTCGGCATCACCAGCACGTCGAAGCGCCTGCGGGCGCTGCACGAGCTCCATGCACAGCGCGTCGATGATGATCGATTCGAAGCGCACGTCCGGGTGCTTTCGCCGCAACGGCCCGCGCCACCTCGAGGAACAGGCCGTCGGTGATACTTCATGATGTTGGCCTTGTGCGCGGCGGTCACGCGCGTGCGGCCGTGGCGGCGGGCGAGGTCGAAGGCGAACTCGACGATGCGCGCCGAGCCGTGCTCGGAGATCGGCTTGAGCGACAGTGCAGCGTCCTCCGCGGAAGGTGCGGCCGAGCGATCGGCGCACGAGGTCGCGGATCTCGGCCAGCGCCGGCGCGCCGCGCTCGAACTCGAGCCCGACGTAGAGGTCCTCGGTGTTCTCGCGCACCACCACCAGGTCGACGCCCGAGAACGCGCGCGTGGATCCCGGCAGCGTGCGCGCGGGCGCACGCTCGCGAACAAGTCGAGCTCGATCCGCAGCATGACGTTGACCGAGCGGAAGCCCTCGCCGATCGGCGTCGAGAGCGGACCCTTGAGCCCGACGCGGCTCGCCCGCAGCGAATCGAGCACGCGCGGCGGCAGCGGCGTGCCCTCGCGCGCGAGGACCGCGGCCCCCGGCGTCCTGCTCGTCCCAGTCGAACGCAACACCGGTGGCGTCGATGACGCGGCGGGTCGCGCGCATCAGCTCGGGGCCGATCCCGTCGCCGGGGATCACCGTGACGCGGTGGCTCTGCCGGACCCGGACGGCGGCGGGGTCGCGCCGAAGTACGCGAGCAGCCCGCCGGCGCGGGTGATCGCGATGTCGCGCTCGGTCAGACGATGCGGCACCGCCGGCCTGCGTGCCGCGCGTCAGATTGCGGACGACGAGCGGCTTGCCGGGAAGCAGCGTCTCCGGGAGCCCCGGGATCTCGAGCTCGTCGCCGAGCGCCATCGGCGTCTCGCCGCCGCGCGGGCGACCGGAGCGGAGCACGCCGGCCTGGATCATCCGCCGGTGCAGCGGCTCCGAGAACGAGCGCGCCAGCACCGCGCGCACGCCGAGTGCCGCCAGCGCGAGCGCCACCTGCTCGCGCACGGCGCCGAGACCGAGCCCCTCGCCCGCGACCACGAACCCGCCGCCGAACGCGCGGGCACGGCGCGCGAACTCGGCGTCGACCGGCGCGAGCACGTGATCGGCGAGCCGGTCGGATCTCGGCGAGCATGGGCTCGAGCCGGGCGCCCCAGGGCAGGATCTGGTCGGCGGCCACGCGATCGCCGATCGCGAGCAGCACGGTGCCGCGCAGCGGACCGTCGAGCGGCCGCGGCAAGGGCAGCGCCGGGTGCTCGGGGCTCGCGGTCGCGTCGGCGGTGGGATCGTCCTCGGGCGGCGGCTGGAGGAGCGGCAGGTCGTCGCGGGGGTCGGGATCGATCGTCGATGCGCCCGCGCCGACCTCGAGCTCGCGCGGATCGATCACGCGGCCGTGGCGCGCCGCGGCCGCGGCAGGACTCGGGGCTCGCCACGTACCAGCGAACGTCGCGTCCCGCCGCGTGACCGTCGAGGCCCAGGCACAGGCCCGCCGAGGTCGGCGTCGTCCCGCCTCCCTGACCCGCGGCAGCGCGTCCGGAGTCGAGCACCTTGGCGCCGGCGCGCATCAGGGACTCGAGCATCGTCGATCCGCGCACCTCGAGCATCCGGCGGCGGGCCGGGATCACGAACACCTCCGTGCCCTCGGCGGCGGGCCCACCGTCGAGCGCGCGCACGAACCGCGCGAGGTCGGCCTCGTTGGCGCCCGGGCCGAGCACGACCCGCGACACCGCGAGTCCGACCGCGTGCCGCATGGGCCGCGCCGACTCGGGCTCCTCGAGCGGGGCGACCAGCGGCTCGATGCGATCGAGCTCGATCACCGCCACGTCGTCGAACTCCGCTTCCGCGTCGCCGCCCAGCGTCTTCCAGTCCGCTTCGCGGCCCCGCGCGGCGAGGGAAACCGCGGGTGGCCTCGTCGGACGGGAAGACGATCGAGCGCAGCTCGAGCGCTTCCGTACGCGCGGCGACCGCGAGCCGGTCGTCCATCGGCAGCGTCTTCACGCCGTCGCCGCGAAACTCGAGGATGCACCGCGGCGCCGCGCCGGACCGAGGAGGGCGCAGCAGCTCGAGCGCCAGATCGTGGCCGCCGACCCACGGACCCAGCTCGCCGCGCAGCTCGACGCCGAGCACCCCCGCGCAGGTGAAGTCGTACGGCGCGCCGGCGAGCACGACCGCGGTCTCGAGCGCGCCGGCGGGGAGCACCAGCATCCCGAGCGCGCCCGACGACCACGGCGGATCCCCGCAGGCGATCATCGTCCGGCCCGGTGCGGCGAAGCGATCGCGGTAGACCGGAGCGCACCGGCCGGCGCCGGGCGGACTGACCCGGGCGCCGCGGCGCAACGCGCTCTGCACGAAGGCGGCGACACCATCGGCGGAACCGTCGCCGTCGGCGCAGGCGAGCACGACGTCGGGCCGGAAGCGGCCGACGGGCATGCGCTCGATCGCAGCGAAGATCAGATCACCCGAGCCGTGATCGAAGGCGACGTGGGCGGGCCGGATCGACCAGTCGTCCGGTCCGCGCGCGGTCATGGGGGCGCCGCGCGCACCGGGCGCGTGCGCCGCGGCGATCTGCCGGGTGAGGTTGAGCGGCACGCTCGTCCCCGCCGTCAGTCGGACGACGAGCCGGACTTGCCGCCGCCGCCCTTCCCGTCGGACTTCGACTCGCCGCTCTTCTTCTCCTTGCTCGCCGACTCCTTGGCCGGCGTCGACTCCTGGACGGCGTCGACTCCTTGGACGGCGTCGACTCGGAGGCCGGTTTCTCCTGCTTGGCCTTGTCGCGGTAGGACTTGCTGCGGTAGTCGGTGATGTAGAAGCCCGTGCCCTTGAAGATCAGCCCGCCGCCGCTCGAGGGAATCCGGATCGCGCGCGAGTTGCACCGCGGGCAGCACTTGGGCGAGTCGTCGGTGATCGAGTGGAACAGCTCGAAGACGTGCTTGCACTTGGTGCAGCGGTAATCGTACGTCGGCATGGAATCAGTTTCTCCCGGTGTGTCCGGCCTCGGCGCCGGCGGTGGCGCTGAGCGCGCAGGCGATGGTCGCGACCTCGACCACGTCGTCGGCGCTGCACCCGCGCGACAGATCGTTCGCCTGGCGTGCGAGCCCCATCAAGATCGGCCCGTAGGCCTGAGCGCCGGCCAGCCGCTGCACCAGCTTGTAGCCGATGTTGCCGGCGTCGAGGTCGGGAAAGACCAGCACGTTGGCGTGGCCGGCGACCACGCTGTCGGGGGCCTTGCGCCGCGCCACGGCGGGATCGATCGCGGCGTCGAGCTGGAGCTCGCCGTCGAAGTGCAGATCCGGTCGGCGCGCACGCGCGAGCTCGAGTGCCTGACGCACCTTCTGGACCCGTGGATGGTCGGCGCTGCCCCGGGTCGAGAACGACAGGAACGCGGTGTGCGGCACGCCGCGCACGAGCCGGGCGTAGTGATCGGCGGCGAGACACGCGATCTCGCCGAGCTGCTCGGCGGTGGGATCGGGAACCACGCCGCAGTCCGCGAACAGGAGCACCCGTTCCTCGACGCCGCTGCGGGCCGGCACCACCATGAGGAAGAACGACGTCAGCGTCTTGACCCCGGGCTGGAGGCCGATCAGCCAGAGCGCCGCGCGCAGCACGTCGGCGGTGGTGCGCGAGGCGCCGGCGACGAGGCAGTCGGCGCGTCCCTCCCGCACCCTGGTCGCGGCCTGGAACAGCGGATCGCGGGAGAGCGTGGCCCGGTCGGCGGCGTTCAGCCGCTCGCCCCGCGCCGCGGCGAGGGCGGCCGCGGTGCGGTCGATCTCGTCCGCCTGGGCGGGATCGACGCGGGTCACCGCGGTCAGCGCGAGATCGGCGCGGCGCGCGGTGGCGCGAATCTGCTCCGGATCGCCGATCAGGGTCACCGCGGCGAGACGCTCGCGGGCGAGCCGGTCGGCGGCGCGCACGACGCGGTCGTCGGCCGCTTCCGCCAGCACCAGCCGCTGCGGCCGGACCATCGCGATCCGGCGGATCGCCTCGATCACTGCCGTCATGCGCGTGATCCGGGATCCCGGGGTCGGACGCTCGGGCTTGCGCGCGGGCGGGCGCGGGCGACTCTGGCGCCGTCCTCGGCGCGAGCCGATCCGCTCGCCCGGGCCGCGGACTCGAGCGCCTTGTGAAGCGTCTTCTCGATCGCGGGCGGCACCAGGCCGCGCACCGAGCCGCCGAGTCGCGCCACTTCCTTCACCAGCGTCGAGTTGAGATAGGTGAAGCGCTGGCTCGGCATCAGGAAGGCGACCTCGAGCGAGCGGCGACAGCCGGCGGTTCATCAGCGCCATCTGGAACTCGAACTCGAAATCGCTGACCGCGCGGAGGCCGCGGATCATCACCTGCGCGCCGACCCGGCGCGCGCAGTCCACCACCAGGTCCGCGAAGTCGACCACCTCGACCCGCTTGAGGCTCCGGGTGGCGCCGCGGATCATCTCGACGCGCTGCTCGACCCCGAACAACGTGCCCTTCGAGGGGCTGTGCGCCACCGCGACCACCACGCGATCGAACAGCCGCGCCGCGCGCGCGGGTGAGATCGAGGTGGCCGTGCGTGAAGGGATCGAAGGTGCCGGGAAACACCGCGGTCCGCTCGTCGCTCATGCGTGGTCCTCCGTGTGATCCGTTTCCGGCGGTGCTACGCGATACATGCTGACGCGGGTCTCGCCGTAGCGCCGCTGGTCCCGCCGCTCGAGGCTGCCGAGACGTTCGGGCAGGTCGTCCTTTCCGTGGTGCTCGACCACCACGGTCGTTCCCGGTCGCAGCGTCGAGGGCTCGCCGAGCGCTTCGAGCGTCCGCACCGCGAGCGAGCCACCGTACGGAGGGTCCATCAGCACCAGATCCGCTTTGGCGAGTGCTTCCCGCAGCCGCTTCATCGCGCCCGGAAGCTCGAGCCGCCAGGTCCGCGCCCGGCCGGCGAGCCCGAGGGTGTCGAGGTTCGCCACGAGCACCTGCATCGCCGGGATCCGCGCTTCGACGAAGTCCACGTGCGCCGCTCCTCGTGACAGCGCCTCGATGCCGAGCGCGCCCGACCCCGCGAACAGATCCACCACCCGGAGGTCCGAGAGCGGCTCGAGCCGCATGAACACCGACTCGCGCACTCGATCCGAGGTCGGCCGCGTGTCCCGACCCTTGGCGCCACGAGGCGCCTCCCCCAGCAATCCGGCAATGACGCGCACGACCGACCGCGGAGTCTCGTCGAGGCGGCGCGCGAGCGTCATGGAACGCGCCCCTCGGGCGCGCGCGATCGTCTAGGGAACCTCGACGACCTCGTAGCCCTGGGGCGGCGCGATCGTGAACGCCTTGGCCCCCTTCGCCGCCGAGAAGCGCCAGCCGCTGAAGCGGTACACCGTGCGCGACTCGCCGCCCTCGTCGAGCTCGAGCCGCGAGGGCAGGCCGTTCCCGTCGAGCCACACCCAGGCGCTGTCGGCCTCCGCCGACGCCTCCGCGTGCGCGAGCACGACGTAGCGGGATTTCCCGAGCGCGCGCCTCGAGTGCTTGCTGCCCCGGCATCAGGATGCGCCACCAGCGCTGGGCCGCCGCCGCGTGCTCGGGACCGAGCACCAGCATTTGCTTCAGGCCCGGCTGGAGCCACGCGCCGGTCCCGCCCTGGAGCGTCACCCGCTCGCCGGTGTTCGGGAACTTGATCTCGGCGCGATCGGGCGGCTCGAGCGCCAGCCGCCCCGCGATCGTGCGGGTCGAGCCGCTGAAGGGATCGGCGACGGCGCGCTCGAGTCGCGCCTCGGCGCGTCCCGACTTCGCGAGCTTCTGCCGGAGCACGCGGCTGGGATCGCTGGTGCTCGCCTGGGTCTTGCTCGCCGCCGGGACGGCGTGCGCGACGAGCCACGCCCGAGGCATGCCGCGACCACGCCGCGCCCGGCACGCTACCCCTCTCCGCGCTGGAAGGCGCGCTTCAATCCCGCGACCGTGAGCCGCTCGGCGTTCCGCGGGATCACGACCTCGAGCCGCTGGCGCGCCGGCGGGCTCGTGAACCGCGCGCGGGAGACCCGCGCGGTGAGCACGAACGCGGCCTCGGAATCCTGCGCCTCGAGCTGCTCGGGCCACGTCACGCCCTGCCAGGTCCCGTACCGCTTGTAGCGCACCGCGACCGTCGCGGCGTCGGCGGGACCGTAGCGCACCTCGACCGGAAGCCCGTTGCTCCCGATCACGAGCTCGAGCGAATCGCCGTGCTCGACCCACCGCACGCGGAGCAGCGAGTCCTGGTACTCGGCCCCCTCCCAGGCACGATCGGGCGGGCGCCAGGTCGCGCTCCACAGCCGCACACCGAGCGGACCGGGATCGGCGAGGCCCAGCGAGTCGCGCGAGGAGGGCAACACGATCCCGACCTTACCGCCGGCGCGTAGGCGCGCACCGAGTCGCCGCGCGCGCCGAAGTCGAGCGCGGTGCCGAACGAGGACTCGATCCGCAACCGGAACGCGTCCGGCGCGGCGAGCAGGATTCGACCCTGCATCCCCGGCGGATCCTTGATCGCCCGCCCGCGCGCCCACAGGCTGGTCTCGATCTCGACGCCCGTGGCTCTTGTTCTCGCGTGCCGCGAGCGCGCGCTCGAAGCGCTCGCGGGTGAGATCGGCGTCGAGCGCCGCCGGTGGCAGCACCGGCCGCGCGCAGGCCCCGAGTGCCAGGGCGTCGCGATCAGCGCTCCGGCGAGGCGGCCGCGGCTCATCGCGGCGCGCCGTCGAGCGTCGCCAGCACGGCCTCGGCCACCTCGCTCGCGTCGCGTCCCGTGGTCCGCACCCGCGCGCGCGCCGCCGCCTCGTAGAGCGCCCGGCGCTCGGCGAGCAGCGTCGCGATCCGGGTCGCGGGCAATCCGGCGGCGAGCAGCGGGCGCGTGCCGGCGAGCGCCCCCATCCGCTCCGCCGCGGTCTCGGGCTCGACCTCGAGCCAGACCGTGTGGCAACGCTCGAGCATCGCGCGGTTCTTCGGATCGATCACGACGCCGCCGCCGCAGGCGATGACGCCGGCGCTGTCCGCGAGCGCCCGCTCGAGCGCCTGGGTCTCGCGGGCGCGGAAGTGGGCCTCGCCACGGCGCTCGAACAGCTCCGCGATCGTCGCCCCCTCCTCGGCCTCGACCGTGGCGTCGAGGTCGACCGCCGAAACCTGAAGTCGTTCCGCGAGCAGGCGAGCGACCACCGCTCTTGCCGGCGCCGGGAAGACCGATCAACGCGATGGGGATGGGTGGCGTCGGACGCACACGTCGAAGCTAGCACACCATCCGTGTCGGTCCTGTCACGCCCGCGTCCAGATCGGGATGGCGGAATCGAGCGCGTCGCACTTCGAACAGAGCCGCGTCAGGGGCCGTAATTGGCGGTCAGCCGGGGCAGGCTGTCGGGGAACGGTGCCAGCCCGGGGATCAAGGCGATGGCGCGCGCCTTGGCCTGGTGCGCTTCCGCAGCTCGACCGGAGGCACGCAGCAACATGGCTCGCTCGAACCATAGCGCGCCCTGCTCGGGATTCTGCTGAATCAGGGTGTCGAGGGCGCCCAGCGCACGCTCGGGCCCGCCGTAACCCGCCACCGCCAGCGCGAGCTGCTGGCGGTAGTCGGGCTTGTCCGGTCGTAGCAGCACCGCCAGCAGATACGACCGAAGTGCCAGACGCGGATCCTTCTGGTCGAACGCGATCCGCCCGAGCAGGTCGGCGGCGCGGGTTGTTATATGGGTCGATGGCGAGTGACTTCTGGATCCAGCGCTTTGCCTCGGGGACATCGCCGTGCTCGGCGTACCAGAACGCGACCGTGTTCTCGGTGCGGCCGTCCCCGAGCGGAAGCGTCTTGAAGCGCTCGATCGCGAGCGCCTCGGACGTGTTGAGCATGATCCATGGCAGCGTGTGGAACACGGACAGCGCCGCGGCCAGCAGCAGCGCACGGGGCCACACCCGGCCGACCCCCAGCGAGGGACGAGCGAGAAACAGACCGGCCACCGTGAGCACGACCCCCGACGGCGCCAGCAGGTCCCAGTTGCGCGCGTAGCCCAGATTGGAATCCCCGGCGACCATGCACGCCCCGGCGCAGCCCAACCCCGCCATCGTCAGGAACACCGCAGACGCGCTTCGCCACGCGCCGGTTGCCAGCGCCGCGATGAAACCCGCCACGAACGCGAACATACCGAGCGGCCCGATCAGTATCTGCTCGTTCAGCACGTCGCGAACATGCCGCAGCGAGATCAGGTATGTCGGGTCCTCCTGCTTCTGTCCGACTGCGCGCAAGGTCACGTCCCACACCGTGCGCAGGAAGTTGTAGCCCGGCTGCAAGGAGGCGAGCGCGACGCACAGCAGTGCGGCAAGGACGACGGTGAGGCCGAGCTCGATTCCCAGGCGTCGCCGATCGCGGCGACGCCACAGACTCCACGCCGTGAGCGCGGCCCAGGCGGGGAGCAAAACGGCGCCGGACAGGTGCAACGCCACGGCCAGCAGCACGGCCGCACCCACGGCGAACAGCGAGCCCTTTCCACGCGCGCACCGGAGCCCGGCCAAAGGGCCAGGGCGAACGCCAGCGCCAGCGGCGCGTAGTTCTCCACGTATCCGCAGAACAGCAGCAGGTAGCCCTGCGACATCAAGATGGCGAACACCAGCGGGCGCGCCCACGATGCCGTCGCCAGGTCGCCGAACCCTCTCGTGGTCCCGCGGTGGAACGATGGCGCCGTCACGGCGTCGATCTCACCCGCCAGCGCCCACGCGACGGGGACGAACAGCGCGCCGGCGAACACGCTCACCAGCGCCACCGATCGTGGCGTGATCTCGCGCGCCGAGTGCGTCGAACCCAGCACGGCGCTGCAGAGCTGGAATGCCTTGGCCTGACGACCATGGTGAGCGGTTCGAGTTCGTGCAGGCCGCCGTGTTCCGGGCGCCCTGCTCAGGATCGCGATGCCGTCCCCGAGCAGGACGTTTCGGGAGCGCATCACCCAGAAGACGACGGCGGCGGCGAGTGCCGCCAGAGCGGCCAGCCCGATCGATCGCAGTCGCCGCCCCGGCACGGAGGGGTCCGCGTTGCGGCCCGCGTCGCTCGGTGGCTCGACATGATCGGAGCCGAGGCGTCGCGGCAGCTCCTCGCCGTCGGTATCCGGCGGGTGCCGAGGCCGCGCGACGACGCATCTCGTCAGCGGCGCCGCCGCCACCAGGCGTGAGCGCGACGGCTGCCCACAGCAACCCCGGCGGCATGAATGCCCACATGTGGGCTCCCACCAGGTGCCGATGCCGATGCGCGTGGTGGCGACGTGCAGCGCGATCACCGCCAACGCGAACGCCAGGACAACGATCGCACCCGTGGTCGATGCATCGGCGCGAGCCGGAGCCAGCGTGCCTCGCGCGTCAGAACCCATGCGTGTGCCTCACGCGATGGTCGCGACCCAGGCCCATGCTGGGAGGCACGACGATGCGGGCGGACGCTGGATTCGGTGGGCTCGGGGGCATCGATGGTCCTCGGTCCGGTATCGGACACGGGGTTCATCGGCGGGTCGGCTGGGAGATTTGACCCCCAATGGGATGGGCCTCCAACGCGGAAACGGCCGCCGCGCTCGGGCGCGGCGGCCGTCTTGGTTCAACCGATCGGCGTCAGTTGCTCGCCATCGAGTTCACGATCTTCGGGGTCACGAAGATGATCAGCTCGCGGTTCTGGTGCACCACGTTGCTGGACCGGAACAGCATCCCGAGCAGCGGGATGTCCTTCAAGAGCGGGATACCGGTGCGGATGTTGGCGTCGTTGGTGCGGATCAGGCCGCCGATCACCGCGGTCTGGCCGTCGTCGACCATGACGCGCGTGTCCGCTTCGCTGGTGTTGATGATCACGCCGCCCTGAACCGTGCTCTGCGCCGACAGATCGCTGACTTCGGGATGCAGGTCCATGATGACCCGCTTGTCCTGGGTCAGGTGCGGCGTCACCTTGAGCTGGATGCCGATGGTCTGCAGCTGCGAGACCGGGTTGCCGGCGACGTCCTGGACGATGAGCGGGATCTTCTGCCCGACCAGGATCTTGGCCTCACGGTTGTCGACGGTCGTGATACGCGGGTTCGAGATGATGTTTGCCTTGCGGTTCTGTTCGAGCACCTGCAACTGGGCCTCGATCGAACCCCAGTCCTTGAGAATGCCGTAGGTCACGCTCGCGACCGGGTCGGCGATCGTCGCCGTCTGCTTGGCGCTCCCCGCTGCGTGGGGTCCTTGCCGTTGACGCCCGGCGGAACCAGTCCCGGCGTGAACGGAGGGCCCTCGACCAGCGTCGGATCGAGGTGACCGACGTTCCACTGCACGCCGAGATCGCGGAGTGCCGTGGCGTCGACGTCGATCAGCTTGGCGGTGATCTCGATCTGCGGCGTGGTCGAGTCCAGCGTGACCGCCATCCGCTCGACCTTGTCGAGATTGCTCGACAGGTCGTTCACGATCAGGAGTTGGTGCGGCGCTCGACCAGGATCGCGCCGCGCTCGGTGAGCGATCCCTGGAGCGACGCCTGGAGCTCGGCGGCGTTCGCGTAGTTGAGCTTGACGACCCGGGTCTCGAGCGGCGCGAGTCTCGAGCTGCTTGGCGTACGCGGCGTCGCGCTCGACTTCCTCCGAGCGCAGCTTGGTCGCGTCATCGACCCGGATGATGCCGGCCTCCGAAACGAAGTCGAGGTTGGCGCTGCGCAGCATCGTACGCAACGCGTCCTCCCAGGGGACGTTCTTGAGCGTGATCGTGATCTGCCCTTGACGCCGCTGGCGAGCACGATGTTGCGGCCGCTGAACTCGGCCATCGGCGCGGCACACCGTGCGCACGTCGGCGCCGTCGACGTCGATCGAGAACGTGCCGGGCCCGGTGCGTTCGATGCCCAGACGGTCCGGAGGCCGAAGCACCCGCCGCGGGCGGGGAACGGCCGTGAGGATCGCGAGGCAGACTCCCGCCGGCGATCAGGCCCGCAACGAGCTTGCTGATTGCCGCATCCTTATCTCCCTTCAAGGTCAGTGGGATCTCCACCGATTGGGTCTGACCGTCCACACTCAGCTTGACCACGATCGAGCCGCGCTTGAGCTCTTCGACGACGCCGTTCATCACCTTGTCGCCCTGGCGCAGGACGCATGCTGTTGCCACGCGGGTCCTCGATCAGCGCGAACTTGTCGGTGGTCCCCAGACGATGCCGACGACCTTGATGCCGCCGACGTCCGGTGGCGCCTTGCCGCCCTCGTCGGCGCCGATGAACCCGCCGCCGATCAGCGGCTGGAACGGATCGCGACGCCCGAGCGCGTTGTAGTGGTAGGTGATCTGCTCCTCCTGGGGCGCCAGCGTCGAGGCCTGCGACCCGCGGTCCCGACGTGCGCATCGGCGTGGTCGGCGACGGCAGCGTCACCATGGCCGGCGTGCTCGCCACGACCCGCGTCGGCGGCTTCACCGCGTTCGGGCTGGCGCGCGCCGGCGTCTTCGAGCGGGGCCGCGACTTCGGCGGCGGTCGGAGCGGGCGCGGTCTTGGCGTTGGCGTTGTTCGCGTTCGCGCTCGCGCCGGTGTTGTTCGGCGCGGCGGTGGCGGCGTTGGCGGGCGCCCCGCGTTGACGGCGTTCGAGTCGGCGGCGGTGATTGGCGGCCGCGGCCGGCGGCGGATCCGGCGGACTCGGCGGGTTCGACTGCGCCTCGGCCATCACCGGGGCGCCGGCGTGGATCAGCCACGCGACGCCGCCGGCCAACGCCAGGCGGCCGAGCCCGGCGTTTCCGCGTCGAGCGAGTGTCGAGGGTGAGCTACGACGGCAGCTTAGAGCATTCGACGCTCCTCTCTTCGGTTCCGAGGGCGGCGGCGGCGGTGCCGCCGACGAGTTCAGGCTGTAAGCCGAGGCGGTGAATTCGGCCGAGGTGGTGCCCTCGTCCGCCGCCTTCGAGTTGGTCTTGAGTGCCAGGTTCGACACCGTGACGATGCGGCGCATGTTCGGCGAGCTCGGCGATGAACGAGCCGATCTGGTGGTAGCCGCCGTACACGGAGAGCTGGACGCGGCAGCTCGGTGTAGTGCTGCTCGGCTCCGCGCCTCGTTCGGACGGAACACCACGAACTGCACGCCGGTCTGCTGCGCCGCCAGCGTGATCTTGCGCAGCAGCACGGGCAGCTGCTGGTCGGTCGGCAGCAGCTCGGCCGCCATCGCCCAGCGCTCGTGCAGGTGGTCGTACTCGGCCTCGAACCGCGGCAGGTCGGCGACCGTCGCGCGCGCGCGCGCCAGCTCGGTCGACTTCTCTCGTAGTCGGCCTTGAGCGTCGACAGCTTCTCGATCTGGTTCTGGTAGCCGAACGGCAGGAAGTGAGTGAAGAAGAACACCCCGAGCACACCGCCGCCGAGGATGACGCTGAGCAGGAACTTCTGGACCGCCTGGTTCTTGAGATCCACGTTGCCATGGTCGCTCCCTAGTTCGCGCGATCGTCGTTCGGGCGTCACCTGGCAGGTGACCCGGAACTTGACCATCGGATGGCCGGTGGCGTCGCCGCGCTCCGGCGATCTCGAGCTGCACGTTCGGCGAACATCGGCGAGCGCTCGAGGCGCGACATGAAGTCCGAGACCACGAGGTTCGAGAACGTGCCGCCCTCGAGGGTGAGCTTCGAGCCGTCCTGACCGCGGACATCAGCCACAGGTGATCGGGCACGCAGCGCGCGAGCTCGTCCATGAGCCGCACGCTCTGCGTTCGCCCTTCTCGCAGCTGGTTGATGACGCCGAGCCGCAGGTCGAGCTCGGCGCGCTCGCGGGCGAGCTGATTGACCTGCTCGATCTGGGGCGCCAGCGCCCGCGATTGCGACTCGACGTCGGTGATCGACTTGGTGAGCGACGGCGACGACTCATGCGCTGCGACATCGCGGTGCCGGCGATGACCAGCGCCGCGACCGACGACCAGCGCCACGGCAGGATCACGTCGCCCGACCTTGAACTGGATAGGAGACGGCGCTCGCGTTGGGCCTTTTCCTCCCGTGGGAGAAGATTGACGCGAATCATTTCTTTGTCCCCCAGTCGGCGCAGCGCGAGCCCGATGCCGACCGTCAGGAGCGGCGCCACCTTCAGCACGTCCTGACCCGCGAACAGCGCCGGGTCGTAGCTGATCCGCGCTCAGCGGATTGGCGATCTCCGCCGGCACGTTGAAGCGGCGGTTGAGGAACTCCGACGAGACCCGGGCGTCAGCGCGCTGCCGCCGCACAGCACGATCCGCGTGATCGACGCCGGCCTCGCCGGCGGTGCGCAGGTAGGCCTGCGCGCGATCGAGCGCGAGTCGCCAGGCTGCTCGCACGCCTGCTCGATCACCGGCGCGACCTCGAGCCCGACGCTCGACTCGCCGCGAACCACCGCGGCGGCCTCGGACTGGCTCGAGGTTGAACTTGCGCTGCGCGTCGCCTCGACGAAGCGTGTTGCCGCCGAGCTGCAGGTCCTTGGTGAAGTACGGCACGCCGCCCTGGGTGATGTTGATGTTGGTGATCTCGGCGCCGATGTTGAGGATCGCGACCACCTCGTCGGGGCCGAAGTCGTAGTTGGCCTCGAGCGCGTTCTGCGCCGCGAACGAGTCCACGTCGACGATCAGCGGCGTGCAGCCCGGCCTCGCGGATCAGGTCGCTGAACGACAGCACCATGTCCTTCTTGGCCGCGACCAGCAGCACCTGCATCTGCTTCGGGTCGTTGGGCGCCGGCCCCAGGATCTCGAAGTCGAGCGAGACGTCGTTGATGTCGTAGGGCACGTGCTGCTCGGCCTCCCAGTAGACCGCCTGCTTGGCGTCCTCGGCGCGACAGCTTGTTCATCGGGATCTTCTTCACGATCACCGCGCGCCCGCTGACCGCGGCGACCACCTGCCGCGAGCGTGATGCCGCGCGAGTCGAGCAGGTTCGAGATCGCGTCGGTCGACGAGCTGCCGGTCCATGATCTCGCCGTCCACGATCGCTTCGGCGAGCGGCGGCGAGATGCCCCAGTGGACGAGGCGATAGGTCTTGTTCGACTGAGCCTCGAGCTCCACCGCCTTGATCGTGTGGCTTCCGATGTCCAGCCCCACGAGCGATCTGCTTCTTGCCGAAGAGCATGGTCGTCACTCCCTGAACGCGTTGCGGTCGTCGCACGACCCGCGCGATGAGCCTTTGTCCGCGGGTGGGCGTTGCGCCGCTCGGCGCGGCTCGTGTTGCGGACTCGAGCACGATCGGTCCGGTGCCCGGACCGACGTGGCGATTATCGGAAGCCTGTCCGTCATTCTTGAGCGCAATCCCGTCGCGACGCGCGCTGCGAACGGCGCCGGACGCTCGTGTGCCGCTGAGAATCATCGGCCCACCTCGACCTTCGGCGTGCCGAGCATGCTTCATCGCCAGCTCGAGCCGCCCGCGCCGCCATGGCGAGACGGATCTTCTGCATCTCGTGTTCCGCGGTCTCGCGCAGGTAGGGGTTCGGCGAGCTACTCTGCACGTCGGCCCAGAGCGCGTAGGCGACCATGAGATCGCCCTGGTTCTGGCGCGCGAAGGCGAAGCGCACCGCCTGCGGCGGCGCGTCCGGCTGACCGGGACGCCTGCTCGAAGTACTCCGCGCGCCTTGCCCAGATCGCGGCCGCCGGGTCGCACGTAGTAGAGGAAGCCGAGCTGGAACGCGAGCCATCCGTTGCGTCGGATTGGCCTCGATGCCCTTGAGCATCAATCGCTCGGCGGCGGGGAAGTTCTGCCCTTCCTGCGCCAGCGCAGAAGGCGCCGAACACGTACGCCGGCAGGAACCCGGGCGCCAGCGAGGTGAGGATGTCGAACACGTGCTCCATGCGCGTGAAGCGCATGTCGGAGCGCCGGTGCTCGCCGTAGTACTGGACCGCGCGCAGCCACGCCGAGGTCGGCCGCGGTCTCGGCCTGTCCGAGCGACGCCGGCTGCAGGTGCTGCGCCCGACGGGTAGTACGGACAGCTCCTCGAGCGGATGCGGATGCGGCAGCGCGCGGTACGAGAAGTCGGCGGTGGCATAGGCCATGGCGCCGAGCGGCCGAAGCGCCAGCACCCACGCCGAGCGAACCGCGAGCGGTCTCCGCTCACGCCGCGATCGAGGTCATTTGAAGTCCCGGCGCTCGAAGGCCGCGGTGGCGAGCGCGAGCGCGCAGGCGCAGTAGAGCGCGGCGTAGGCGGTCGCGATGCCGAGGTGCGTGAAGCGACGTCGTGGCGCCCTCCGCCGCCAGCGTGCGCATGTTGAAGAGCGGCAGGTTGGGCACCACGTTGGCGATCGCGCCGATCAGCCCGTGCAACCCCGGCGGGAACTCCACGGAGACGCGCGCGCAGGTCGTAGCGTCCACTGGCCCGACGACGTAGAGCCCGATGGTGTAGAGCGCGGAGAGCACCGGCGTCGAGATCGCGCTGAACAGCACCGCGACCGCGGTCACCAGCGTGAGCTCGAGCCCGGCGAGGTAGGTGGCCTCGCAGCACGGCCGGACCGTGTGCCGCCGCACCCGGATCGCGAGCACGACGCAGAGGGCGGTGCCGAGCACCGCGCACAGCGACCCACAGCGCCAGCGACAGGCCCGCCCACTTGCCGATCAGGTACGCGTGCCGCGAGATCGGACGCGACAGCAGGTTGTAGATCGTGCGGCGGTCGATCTCCTTGGTCACCAGGCTGCTGCCCACGAGCACGACGACCATCACGCCGAGCACGGTGATGCCGGTGAGGCCGAGATCCACGGTGAGCCGCCGGCCCTCGCCGAGGGCGAGCGATCCCATCAGCTGGGTGGCGAGCAGCAGCGCGATCCCGGCGGTGAGCACGCCGGCGAGCACGCGGTCGCGCGTCGCCTCGCGGAAGGTGTTGCGCGCGATCACGACCGGGATCACGCCGAGCGCTCCACGAGCCGCGCGACCGCGAGCGGCGTGGCGGCGGCGGCGGCGGCGAGCAGCAGCTCCTCGAGCCGTCCGCGCTGCGGCGTCACCGCCCGCAGCGACGCGCCGCTCTTGATCAGCCACTGGACCACGTCGTTCAGACCGCGACTCGTCGGCGAGCAGGAACGCGGTGCCTTCAGGGTGCTCGAACCGGGTGAGCACGGGCGCGAACGCCGGTGGGATCTCGAGCAGCGGCGTGCCCGTGCAGCGGATCTCGATCGCGTTCCGGCCGTCGGTCACCAGCTCGTGAACGGTCGCGGTGCGCGCCAGCCGTCCGCCGGCGAGGATCGCCACCCGATCACAGAGCGTCTCGACGTCGGGCAGGATGTGCGAGGAGAACAGCACGGTGACGCCGCGCTCGCGCTGCTCTATGATCAGCTCGCGGACGTCGCGGCGGCCGAACGGGTCGAGACCGCTCATCGGCTCGTCCAGCATCAGGAGATCCGGCTCGTGCACGAGCGCGGCGGCGAGGCCGAGACGCTGGAGCATGCCCTTCGAGTACTTGCGCAGCATGAGCCGCGGCCGGTCGCCGAGGCCGACGCCGGTCCAGCCAGTGGAGTGCCCGCCGCTTCGCTTCGCGCGCGTCGAGCCCCGACAGCCGGCGCGGCCAGATCGACGCACTCGACCCCGTTCGGGTGGTCGTAGAAGTAGAGCTGCTCGGGCAGGAAACCGAGCCGCCGGCGGCTGGACTCGCCGGTCGATCGACTCGCCCAGCAGCCACGCGTGTCCACGCGCGTGGGCCGGAGCAGGCCGAGCGAGCAGCTTGATCGTCGTGGTCTTGCCGGCGCCGTTCGGCCCCAGCAGGCCGATCACCTCGCCACGGGCGACGTCGAAGTCGAGATCGTCGACCCCGACGGTGAGACTTCATCGTCCAGGGATGCCGGTAGTGCTTGGCCAGTCCGCGTGCGCACACCGCCAGCGACGGATCGGGGCACTCGCTCCGGTCGGTCCGGTGGCTTTCCGTGCGATTCGCAATGCTCCCTGGTCGCAGATTGCACGCGGGCCCTCGAAATGAAATGGGGCGGCTCGGCGCGAACTCGCGCCACGACAACGTTCGAGATGAAGAGGGGTCGGCGGAATCGGAGCCGGCCGCGTGCGGACTGCAACCGCTGTGCCGCGCGGGCGCGCGGCGTCCCTCTAGCGGCGCGTCACTGGCCGGACGTGAGCGTCAGGCCGGAGCGTGTCGCCCCGGGCGTTGTTGCCCTTGACCAGGTAGTTGGTCGCGAACGCCGGGTTGATCGCCAGCTCGCCCGGGTTCCCGGTCGAGGGTCACTGTTCCACATCACCACCGACGGGAGCTTGGTGTAGGGATTGATCGGGTAGTTCCCGGTTGGACACACGTCGGCGAGCTTGCGGCCGTCGGTGAGCGCGCTGGTGGCCGAGGTCGGATAGCCGCCGTCGTTCTGGAGCGCGTAGTCCTCGATGGTCATCTGCAGCGTGTGCATGTTGGACTTGGTCGCGCCTTCGTACGCCCGGCGCTGCATCGAGGCGGAAGTTCGGGATCGCGATCGCGACCAGGATTCCGATCACGACCACCACGATCATCAGCTCGATCAGTGTGAACCCGTTCTGGCTGCAGCGCTTCATCATTGCCTCGCGTGTCCCTTTCCGATTGCTCTCGTCCTTCACACGACGATGGGCGGGAGTCGCCCCGCCCTCGCGTTCATCAGGCCTCGGCGGCCGACTACTGGCCGGAGGTCAGCACCAGCGTCAGAGGATTCTGCGCGCCGGCCTTGAGCTGCCGCGTTGCCCTTGATGTTGTACTGGGTCGTGGCGAGTCGGCGTAGCTCACGAGACCGGGGGCCGCGGCCGTCGGGGGTACCGTGAAGCCTCCACGCGTTCTCCCAGTCCGCCGCCGTGGTGCTGAACGGATTCTGGAAGTTGGCCGGGAGCAGGTCGCCGATGTGCGCACCGTCCATCGTCGCCGCGTAGACGCCGTCGTTCTGGACGCCGTAGTCCTCGGCCGCGAGCTGAACCGTGTGCATGTTCGCCTTGGTGCTTCCCTCCTTCGCGCGGTTCTGCATCGCGATGAAGTTGGGGATCGCGATCGCGGCGAGGATACCGATGATCACGACCACGATCATCAGCTCGATCAAGGTGAAGCCCTTCTGAGTCCTGAGCATGACGCGCTGTCCTCCTCGGTGTTTGGGCCGGGGCCCTTGACTTGCGTTGACCCTCACCCGGTGTGGACTGCAACCGATGTGCCACGCGGAGCTCGCCGCTCGGCCGCCGCGCAATCCGTTGCGCGCCATCGTTCTGTTCGGCATTCGACCGATCACGGCGTCCCACGCCGTGGCCGCGCGGATCAGGCATTATCGATTCACACTCGTGCATCGCGCCTGCAATTCGCACGAACGCGCATTCGATTCGTGCGGATCGCACGTCATGCCGCGTGCTCGGTGACCCCGTTGTCCGGATCCTGATCCTGTCCTTCCTGACCGCCGGGCTTCTCGACGCCGTACGTGATGAGCTTGCGGTACAACGTCGAGGCGTTGATGCCGAGGATGTCGCTGGTCTTCTTCTTCTGCCAGCGGGTGTAGTTGAGCACCTTGAGGATGTACTCCTTCTCCAGCTCCTCGAGCGTCAGCGTCGGTGAATCGATGATCAGGCTGCCGCGGTGGCTCTCGCCGAAGCGGATCTTGTCCGGCAGAGTCCTCGGGGCCGATGACGCCGCCCTCGTCGAGGATCAGCGCCCGCTCCATCACGTTCTCGAGCTCGCGGACGTTGCCGGGCCAGTCGTACTTCATCATCAGCTCCATCGCATCCTTGTTCACCGTCTTGGGGCCGGGTTGTTCTCGTTGTGGCGCTTGAGGAAGTGATCGACCAGGAGCGGAATGTCGTCGCGCCGCTGCCGGAGCGACGGCAGCCGGATCGGGATCACGTTGAGGCGGTAGAACAGGTCGGCGCGGAAACGGCCCTCGGCCACCTCGCGTTCGAGGTCGGCGTTGGTGGCCGCGACCAGCCGGCAGTCGATCTTGATCGGCTGGGTGCCGCCGACCGGGATGATCTCGCGCTCCTGGAGCGCCCGCAGCAGCTTGACCTGGGTGGCGAGCGGCGTCTCACCGACCTCGTCGAGGAAGAACGTGCCACCCTCGGCGACCTGGAGCAGGCCGGCCGAGTCGCTGACCGCGCCGGTGAACGAGCCCTTCACGTGACCGAACAGGTTGCTCTCGAGCAGGTCGCGCGGGATGGCGCCGCAGTTGATGCTCACGAACGGGCCGTTGACGCGCCGGCTGCGGTAGTGGATCTCGCGGGCGATCAGCTCCTTGCCGGTGCCGCTCTCGCCCTGGATCATGATGGTGGCCTCGCTGTCCGCCACCTTCTCCACCATCTTGAACACCCGCACCATCTCTTCCGACGAGCCGATGATCGTCTTCTCGTCGTGACGCCCTTGCGCAGCTCGCGCTTCAGGTACAGGTTCTCGACGCGCACCTTCCTCATCTCGATCGCGTTGCGCACGATCAGCTTGATCTCGTCGTTCTTCGCGTTCTTGATCAGGTACTGGAACGCGCCCAGGTTGACCGCATCGATCGCGGACTGCTGGGAGGCGTAGGCCGTCATGATCACGACCGGAATCGAGGGTCGTGCTTCTTGATGCCCTGGAGCACCTGGATCCCGTCCATCCCCGGCATCTTGATGTCGGTGATGACGACGTCGAAGTTCTCGGCCTTCACCTTCTCAGGGCATCACGCCCGTTGTTCACGGTCGTGACCTGGTAGCCTTCCTTGCGGAGCATGATCCCGAGGAACTGGGCCATGCTCTGCTCGTCGTCCACGACCAGGATCTTTTCAACGGCATCTCCTCACCTCGTTTTCAGCGTCGTCTCGGTCGTGTCATGCCGCCATGGCCAAGGAAGCCACGCCGTTCCCGGCAAGCGCAGCGCGCAGCCGATCGTGCCCCGGCCGGGTTGGCTCTCGAAGGAGAGCGCTGCCCCGTGCCGTTCCACGATGCGTTGCGCGATCGCAATGCCCAATCCGGTGCCTCCGGGTTTGGTCGTGTAGAACGGTTCTCCCACCCGCGACAGGTCGGCATCCGCGATGCCAGGGCCCGCCGTCGATGAACTCCGCCACCACCGGCTGGCCGCCGGTCGAAGGTCCCCAGCGCACCGTCCAGCTCACCGCCCTCCCTCATCGCCTCCCACGCGTTGTTCGCGAGGTTGAGCCACACCTGCCGGATCTGCTCCCGGTCGGCCTTGATCTCGCCGACCGCATGGCGCCGCTCGAAGCGGATCGGCCGCCTCGATGCCCACCGCGGGTCGCGTGACGCCATTTCGCAGAATTCGACGAGCTGCTCCTCGAGATCGAGCGGCTCGAGGACGAGCTCGCGCTCGCGCGAGTAGTTGAGCAAGTCGGTGACGAAGCGGTTGAGCCGGCCAGTCTCGCGCACGATCAGGTCCATCAGGACGGCGTTCTCGCCTTCGACGCTTGAACTCGCGCTGGAGGCACTCGACCGAGCCGCTGATCGGGTTCAGGCCGTTGCGCAGCTCGTGCGCGATCCGCGCCGACAGCGCGCCGACCTCGGCCAGCGTCTCGTTGCGCCGGGCGCGCCGCTCCATCTCGCGCACCTCGGTCAGGTCCTGGAACACCGCGACGACGCCGGTCAGCTTCTCCTCGTGGACCAGCACGTTGGTCGAGATCCCGACCGGCAGCGCACGGCCGTTCACCGCGTGCATCATCAGCTCGGCGCGCGCGCGCGGTGCGCGCTGCAGCAGCGTGTCGACGATGAGGTCGCGCAGCGGCATCAGCCGCTCGAGGAACGCGTTCTTGAGCGGGACGCCGCGGCAGTCGAGGGCCCGCACGCCCAGCACCTGCTCGGCCGCGGGATTCAGGTAGGCGACCGCGCCGCGGCCGTCGACCGTGAGCACGCCGGTGGTCAGGTGGCGGAGGATGACGTCGTTGTCGATCCGCACCCGGTCGAGCTTCACGCGCGGTGCGCTCGAGGTCCTCGCGCGTCCGCCGCACCCGCTCGCCAGCACGCCCGAGAGCACGCCGACCAGGGTCAGGTAGGCGACCAGCATGCCCGGCGGCGGCAGCGCGCTGCCCGACACGTGATGGTCGAGACGGCGCCGAGCTGATGAGCCACCCACGGCAGAGGCGGTGAAGGCGCCGCAGCTCGCGGCCGCGGTCAGGATCCCGCCCGGAATGCGGTTGAGCAGGCCGCCGGCGATCACGACCAGCGCGTAGAACAGCGCGAACTGGCTCTCGCGCCCTCCGGTCTTGGCGGCGAGGATCGTGACCAGCGCGATGTCGACCGCGGCCTGGAGATAGGTCTGGAACTGGAGCCCGCGACGGATGCGCACCCGAGCCAGAACAGCGCCGGAGACCAAGCCGACCACGAGCAACGACCACCACAGCACCCACCGCGACTCCTCGCTGGCGTCGGGGCGCAGCAGCACGCCGATCGGCAGCGCCAGCGTCGCCACCAGCAGGCGGGCGCGGATCAGCGTCCGCGGACCCTCCCAGCGGTCGAGCAGGGCGCGGTCGTATTCGGCCGGGCTGAGCGCGCGGCCGTGCCGAGGAGCTTCGAGCTCAATGGCCGCTGCCCGCGACGACGTTGATGAGCTTGAACATCGGCAGGTACATGGCGATGACCATGCCGCCCACGATGCCTCCCATCACCACGATCATCACCGGCTCGATGATCGACGTCAGCGTGTCCACCGCGACGTCGACCTCGGCCTCGTAGAACACCGCGATCTTGGTGAGCATCTCGTCGAGCGCGCCGGTCTGCTCGCCGACCGAGATCATCTGCACCACCATCGGCGGGAACACGCCCGAGGTCTTGAGCGGCGCCGACACCGTCTCGCCCTCGCGGATCGAGGAGCGGGCGGTCATGATCGCCTCGGCGATGACCTTGTTGCCCGCCGTCTTGGCGGTGATCTCGAGACCCTGGAGAATCGGCACGCCCGACGAGATCAGGGTGCCGAGCGTGCGGGTGAAGCGCGCCACCGAGCCCTTGAGCAGCACGTCGCCCAGGATCGGCAGCTTGAGCAGCAGGGCGTCGATGTTGCGCTGGCCGGTTTCGGTGTCGTAATAGCGCTGGAGCGCCAGGACGCCCGAGATGGCGCCGAGCAGGCCGACCCACCAATACGACTGGAGCAGGTGCGACATGCCGAGCACGATCTTGGTCGGCAGCGGCAGCTCGCCGCCGAAGTCGGAGAACATCTTGGCGAAGGTCGGGATGATGAAGATCAGCATGAAGGCGGTGGCGCCGAGTGCGACGGTCAGCACGACGCCCGGGTAGACCATCGCGCTCTGGATCTTGCGCTTGAGCGCGTCGGCCTTCTCGATGTAGGTCGCGAGCCGCATCAGGATCTCGTCGAGCACGCCGCCCGCCTCGCCGGCGGCGACCATGTTACGGAACAGGTCGTCGAACACGGTCCGGTAGCGGCCGAGCGCGTCCGACAGCGTCGAGCCCGCCTCGACCTCGCGGGTCACCTCGGAGATCACGCGTCCGAACGAGGGCTTGCTCGACTGCTTGGCCAGCACGTCCAGGCACTGGACCAGCGGCAGACCCGCCGAGATCATGGTCGCGAACTGGCGGGTGAAGATCGCCAGGTCCTTGGTGCTGACGCTCGGGCCCCGCCAAATTTCGGCAGCGCCAGCCCTGAACCCTTGGGACGCACCGACGCGACCAGGATGCGCTTCTTGCGCAGGAACTCGACCGCCTCTTCCTGACGGTTGACTTCGATTTCGCCCGACTGCACCTCTCCGGCGAGCGTTCGGCCCTTCCACACGAAAACCGGCATGACGATCTCCTACGCCGCGGGGCGCTGAAACTTGCGCAGCAGCCCCTCGAGCTCTACGGCGATCGGTCGCGCGCTCCAGTGCGTCCTCGGACGAGAGCGCGTTGTCGAGCACCGCCTGGAACAGCGCCTGGTTCATGGTCTGCATCCCGTACTTCTGTCCCGCCTGCATCAGGCTGTAGATCTGGTGGGTCTTGCCTTCACGGATCACCGCCTTGATCCCGGGAGTGCACACCAGCACCTCGGCGCACATCACGCGTCCCGGTCGATGGCTCCGGGGATCAACTGCTGGGTCACCACGCCGACCAGCGTGAACGCGAGCTGGCTGTGGACGTGGCGCTGCTGCTCGGGTGGGAACACGTCGACGATGCGGCTGACCGCCTCGTAGCTCGAGTTGGTGTGCAGGGTGGCGAGCACGAGGTGGGCGGTGTCGGCGATGGTCAGCGCGGTCTCGATCGTCTCGAGGTCGCGCATCTCGCCGACCAGGATCACGTCCGGGGTCCTGCCGCAGCACGTACTTGAGCGCGGCCGGGAACGAGTGCGTGTCGGCGCCGATCTCGCGCTGGTTGACGATGCACTTCTTGTGGTTGTGGATGTACTCGATCGGATCCTCGATCGTGATGATGTGCCCGCGCCGGCTCGCGTTGATGAGGTCGAGCATCGCCGCCAGCGTGGTCGACTTGCCGCTCCCGGTCGGACCGGTGACCAGGATCAGACCCTTCTGCCGGGTGGTGAAGTCCACCACGACGGGCGGCAGGCCGAGCGACTCCATCGGCTTGATCTCGAAGGGGATCTGCCGGATCGCCACCGAGATCACGCCGCGCTGGAGGAACGACGTTGGCGCGGAATCGCGACAGGCCCTTGATTCCGAAGGAGAAGTCCAGCTCCTTCGTGGTCTCGAAGCGCTTGCGCTGGTCGTCCGACAGCATGCTGTAGCGCGAGCTGGCCCGTGGTGTCCGGGGTGAGCACCTCGTGCTCGCTGGGCGTGATCGCCCCATCGACGCGGAACTCGGGCGGCACGCCGGCGGTGATGTGCAGGTCGGACGCTTTCGCGCGCGACCATTTCTTCGAGCGAGTTGTCGGAGGGTCACCACGTTCGGTTGTCTCCCCGTTTCGTCGGCCCCACGGTCGGCCGCACCCGAGTCAGGCGGCCTAGTCGGCGGCGGTTTCCTTCAGTATTTCTTCCGGAGTGGTCAGTCCGCGCTTGAGCTTCTCGAGCGCGTCCCGCCGCAGCGTCAGCATTCCCTCTTCGATCGCGGCCCGCTTGATCTTCGAGGCCGGCGCCCGCTCGAGCACCAGGTCGCGCACCCGCGGGCGCCATCGGCATCACCTCGTAGACGCCCTGCCGGCCGCGATACCCGGTGTTGCTGCAGTCGACGCAGCCCTTGCCGTCCGCAAAGCCTTCGTGATCGGCATCCTCGGGATCGAGCTGGAGCTCGCGCACGATCTCCTCGTTGAGCTTCACCGGACGCCGGCAGGACGGGCAGGTGCGGCGCACCAGACGCTGGGCCAGGATCAGGTTCACCGAGGACGAGACCAGGAACGGCTCGACCCCATGTCGATCAAGCGGCCGATCGCGCTCGGCGCGTCGTTGGTGTGGAGCGTGGAGAGCACGAGATGCCCGGTGAGCGCCGCCTTGACCGCGATCGAAGCCGGTGTCGAGATCGCGGATCTCGCCCACCATGATGATGTTGGGGTCCTGGCGCAGGAACGCGCGCAGCGCCGCGGCGAAGGTCAGCCCGACGTCCTCGTTCACCAGCACCTGGTTGATGCCGTCGAGGTTGTACTCGACCGGGTCCTCGGCGGTCGCTGACGTTGACCTCGGGCTGGTTGATGCGCGACAGCGCCGAGTACAGGCTGGTGGTCTTCCCCGAACCCGTCGGCCCGGTGACCAGCACCATGCCGTAGGGGTTGGCGATGGCGGAGCAGAACTCCTTCATCGCCTTGGGCTCGAAGCCGAGCTTTTCGAGATCGATGTTGAGGTTGGCCTTGTCGAGGATTCGCATCACGATCTTCTCGCCGTAGATCGTCGGCAGCGACGAAACGCGCAGGTCGATGGTGCGATTCAGCACCTTGATCTTGATGCGCGTCCGTCCTGCGGCACCCGCCGTTCGGCGATGTCGAGCTCGGCCATGATCTTGAGGCGGGAGAGGATCGCCGCCTTGAACTTGAAGGGCGGCGCCATCATCTCGTGCAGCATGCCCGTCGATGCGGAACGCGCACGCGCATCGACTTCTCGTAGGGTTCGATGTGGATGTCCGACGTGCCCTGCGCACCGCGTCGGCGATCAGGGAGTTCACGAGCTTGACGATCGGCGCCTCGTCCATGCCCGCGAGGCCCATCTCGGCCTCGGCGCTGTCGTCCTCCTCGACGACCGAGAGGTCCTCCTCCATGCCCTTCATCACGTCGGCCATCGTGCCGGCGGAGTCGTAGGCGCGGTCGATCGCGCGCTTGAGGCTGGCCTCGGTGGCGACGTGCGGCTCGACCTCGTAGCCGGTGATGAACTTGATGTCGTCGATCGCGAACATGTTGGTCGGGTTGACCATCGCGACCACGAGTCGCCGCCCGCTGCGGGACACCGGCAGGGCCATGAAGCGAGTCGCCAGCTCGCCGGGGATCAGCTGATCAGCGCGGGATCAGGCTCGTAGTTCTTGAGATCGATCGCCGGCGCGCCGTAGAAATTCGAGAGGAAGTCGAGCAGCCCTTCCTCGGTGATCGCTCCGGTCTTGACCAGGTTGGCGGTGAGGCTGCTGCCCGTGCTCTTCTGCTGCAGCGCCGCCTTCTGCAGCGCCGCATCATCGATGAGGCGCGCCTCGACCAGCCGGCGTCCGATGTCTTCTTGAATGCTGCCGTCTCGTGGGGATGTCATCGCGATCGTCTCGTGCGAGTGGAGTCGCGTGCCTCGAAAGGCGTGAAGAGCCGGCGGCCGACAACGCAACAAGCATGCCGTGCACTCTGCGAGTCCGAGCGCGCGCAATGAGTTGTCGGAAGAGGCTCGCGCCGGGTATCGGACGATCGGTCATCCGGCACCAGCAAAAAAACGCACGAAGCGAAGCACGCGGTCCGTGCGGAATGCACGGCGACCGGACGAGCGACACCGGACCCTGCACTCACCCCGGCGCTTCGCCTCGCACGATGACATGCGGCCGGATGCGATCGAGCAAACGCGGGCCGATGCCGCGCACCGCGAGCAGGTCCTCGACCCTGCGGTACGGTCCGTGCAGCGTTCGCTGGGTGACGATACGGCCGGCCAGGACCGGTCCCACGCCCGGCAGGGGCGTCGAGCTCCTGCGCGGTCGCGTGGTTCAGATCGATCGGCGCGGCGCTCTCGCCGGGTGGTCGCGGCGTGAGCGCGCGGGGCGGCCTGGGCCCGAGCGAATCGTCGCCCGGTCCGGCGTACGGAGCCGCCGCGGAGTCCGTCGCACTCGTGCGCGCGGCGATCGACTCACGCTGTCGCGCGAGGGTGTGCGCGCGCCAGAGGGTCGTGCGCGGTTCCGATCAGGAGCAGCGCCACGACCACCCACGCGCCGCGGCGCTCCGCTTCGGTGAGGGGCGAACATCTCGCCTCGCTCGCGGGGCGGATGGGACGATCGACGCGCCGCGGGGCGCGCGCGTCAGTTGAACAGCCGGAGGGTGAAGCCGAGACGCACTTCGCGTCCGGGACCCAGCGCTTCCGTATCGGTCGACCAGTCGAGCCAGGGCTGCGGCCGCGGCTTGTCCTCGAGGTTCTTGATCCGCAGGGTGAAGATCGCGTCGGCCAGCGTGAACGCCAGCGAGGCGCCGGAGGTGACGAACGCGGTGATCTCGTGGCTCCCGACCTGCGACTCCTGCGGGCCGACCGCGTCGACCTCGCCGCGCACGATGATGCCGAGGTCACCCTTGAACGCGGACATGCGCACCTCGCCGATGCCGCGCGCGCCGAACGGCGGGTCGACGTTGAGGCTGATCGGGGCTCGCCTCGCGCGCGAGCGCGAACCTCGACCCCGAGGCCGTACCGTCGCGACGCCCAGCCGGCGTCGAGCGTGATCAGCCCGGAAGTCGTAGCGCTTCGTGTCGGCGCGGAAGCCGCGCACGGGCTCGCCCTCGCGCGTGAACGGCCGGAGCCAGAGCTCGTCGAGCGGGTGGCGGTAGACGATCGCGCGGTCGGTGGTGCTGCCGACCAGCGTCGTGACGCCGGCGTGCGTCGACGTCCGGGCAACGCGGAGCTCCATCACGCCGGCCCAGGTCGACTGGAGGAACGGTGACTGGAAGCTCGCGAGGTCCGACCACACCGGCTCGAGCACGCGCTCGAATCCGACCCGGGCGGTGAGCGTCAGGGCGACGAACCGGTACGACACCTCCGGGGCCCAGTCCCAGTGATCGGGGATGCCCGGGTTGCCGCCGCCCACGCTGGCGCTGGCCCAGCCGCCGGCGATCCGGCGCTCGAAGCGCGCCGCCGCCCAGCGCGAGATCGCGTGGTCGTCGAACTCGGGCGCGAGCCCCTCGGCGAACAGCGAGGTCCGCACGATGTGGCTGCGACGCCATTCGAGACGCAGTCCCAGCGCGGTCTGCTCCGTGCGGTGCTCGACGGTCGTGCTCGCCACGGAGGCATCGGCGTCGCGGCGCGAGTAGTAGAGGAGATAGCCGAAGCTCTCGCGGTGGTCGTAGCCGCGCGACGCCGCGATCCGGACGTCCGCAAGCTCGCCGTGCCACCGGTAGGTCACGCTGCCGCTCGCCCCCGCCGCCGACTGCTCCTCGCCGCTCCAGCAGGCTCGAGGCCACGCCGCGCTGCGCGAAGTTGGCTTCGAGCCCGTGGGCGCCGCGGCCCCATCCCATCGCCGCGCCCCACAGGTGCCGGCCCTCCTCGCCGAGCGGGCCGACCACGCCGTGCGAGGCGTCCATGGCCTCGCCGCGGATCCACAGCGTCGAATCCCCTCGTTCGATGGTGAGCGAGTTGTCCTGGTATCCGAGGGTGCCGTTGCCGAGATCGACGATGGCGCGCGCCACGCGCGTGGGACGGAAGCGCGGGTCGCCGGTCGCGCGGGCGAGCGCCGCGCCGTAGCCGCGCCACACCGCGCCCTCGCCGAGGACGGCGCTGGTCGAGTCGTACCAGGTGAGCACCGAGTGCACCGGTCCCACGCCGGGGAACACGATGGTGGCGGGTGGGCGGGCGATGTCGTCGATCGACCACGCGCCGCGCGTATGGCCGGCGATCACCCACGGTGTGCCGCTCCCGAGCCAGACGTCGAACGCCTGCCCGGGACGTCCGAACTCCGACCACCAGGACGGCAGGTCGGGGAGCACGGTGGTCGCCTGATCCAATCGATCCGATGCCGGCGCCTGAGCCCGCGCATCCGCGCCGAGCAGGATCAGGAGGACAGCCGTGACCGATAGCGCGCGCATACCAGCAAGAGCGGGGATCCGATCAGCGCGAACAGCGCGACATTGGTCCCGATGTGCCACAAGGAGAACGGAATGCCTCCGATCAGCACGGCCCGCATCTGTCCGTACACCAGGCCGGCCATGACGTTGGTGAGCAGATCGAAGACCACGGTGATCGCGGCACCGGTGAGCGCCAGCGTGACCGCCCTCACCGGGAAGGAATGCCGCGAGACGCCGACCCCGGCGATCGCCCCGCCGGCCGCTCCCGCCAGCGCGATGCCGGCGACCTGGCCGAGGGTGACGAGCGGATGGGCCGGACCGTAGGGATTGAGCACCGAGTAGACGAGCTCCGTCACCGCGCCCACCAGTGCCCCGTCACGGGCGCCGAGCAGCACGCCGGAACAGAAGACGACCAGGGTGAGGATCTCGAAATTGGGGATGGTCTCCGCGTAGACCCCGGTCAGTCCGGCCGCCACCATGAGGGCCGCGTAGGAGAGCCGGCGTGAAGACATCGGCGATCGTGCGATCTGGTCTCCTCGGGGTGCTCGACGCTCTAGTGTCCCGTCTCCGAAATAGTTTTACCACCAAGGCCTCCGATGCGCCCGGATGGCAAGGCGTGACGACGACCGCGGTATCCAGTCGATACGCCGAGGAGGAACAACGCAGCCAGCCGGGATGCAGCGGAGGCCGACTGGAAGCTATTTCGGAGACGGGACACTAGGGCCGCGGGAGATTAGCGGCGAGCTCTCGACCGCGTCAACGTCGCGGGAGAAAACTGTTTGCAAAGGCGGTGGCATGGCCGCGGCGCCGGTTCCGGCGCGTGCCCGCCCGTCGCGTCCCGCGTGAGGGTCGGGACGTCAGCCGGCGACGCCGGCGGCTTCCCTTGAGGCGGCCGAGCACGCCCGCGGGGACCGGGATCTCGCCGAGCTCGGCGCTCCGGCCCGCGCCGTGGTGAGTCGGACCCGCCGGTCTCGAGCAGGAGAGCCTCGCCGCCAGCGCGCGAAAGCGTCGCACCGTGGCCGGGCTGTGCTGCGGATGCCGGATCTCGATGCCACGCAGCCCCGTGGCCACCAGCTCCCTCGATGGTCTGGTCGCTCATCGCCGCACCGGCGTGGGCGAGCACGCTGATCCCGCCCGCGGCGTGGATGAGCGCGATCGCCTCGTCGGGACGGAACGCGGGACGCGGCACGAACGCCTGACCGTCGCGACCGAGGAAGCGGCGGAAGGCGTCGTCGATGCTCTCCGCCTGGCCGCTCTTCACCAGCACCGCCGCGACGTGCGGGCGGCCGACGACGCCAGGGCCCGCGAGCGCCAGCACGTCCTCGGTCTTGAGCCGGGCGCCGAGCTGGTTCAGCCGCTCGACCATCGCCATCGCGCGGTTCAGGCGCTGCGCGCGGAACGTCACCAGACGCTCGCGCAACGGCTCGTAGTGCGGGATCGAGGTAGTAGCCGAGGATGTGCAGCTCCGTCCCGTCGAGCGAGGAGGACAGCTCGATCCCGGGGACCAGCTCGAGCATGGTGCCCGCGGCCTCGCGCGCGGGCATCAGCGCCTCGACCGAATCGTGGTCGGTGATCGAGATCGCCGCGAGCTGCCGGTCGACCGCGAGCGACAGCCAGGGCTGGCGGGGACAGCGATCCGTCGCTGAAATGCGTGTGGGTGTGGAGATCGATGCGGCGACCGCCCGGTGCCGCGGGCGGCCGGCTCATCACGTCTTCTCCATCGTCTTGCGAATGCCTCGTATCTTGGACGCGACGTCCGGGTAGTTGGGCTCGATGGAGTAGACGGTCTCGAACTGCCTCGAGCGCGCGGGCCATCTTGCCGCCGGCCTCGAGCGCCAGCCCGAGCTGGAACCGGAGGTCCACGGTGGCGGACGGATCACCGTGAGTGTTCTTGATCGCGGTGTCGAGCTCGCGTGCCGCTTCGTCGAAGTTGCCGACCTCGAGCAGGCAGCGCCCGATCATCTCCGAGGTGCGCACCTTGAACGCCGGCGTCTGGGCGGCGAGGCGGAAGGACAGGGATGGCCTGGTCGTGGAGACCCATCTCGCGGTAGCTCATGGCCAGATCGCATAGTGCCCCTGGGGATCGTTCGCGAGTTGCTCGTCGATGCCGCGCTGGAACTCGGAGATCATCTGCCCGAAGTCCGTCCCGCCGAACGACCCGGGATCGAGCGCCGCCACCTCGACCAGGTCGGTCTCGGCCGCGGCGGGCGACACCGGCTCCTCGATCGCGATCTCGCGGGGCGCGACCGCCGGCGGCAGCGGCGCCGTGGGCCGAGGTCTCGACCTCGGCGGGCGGCTGATCCACTCGGCCACCGTCGCCGACCGGGCTCTCGCCGGCGCTCGCCCTCAGGTGCTCGAGCCTCGAGTCGCCATCTCGTTGCGTTCGTCGAAGGAGTGCGCGCGCTCGAACCACTCCGCGCGCGCCGGCCAGATCGCCGTCGGTCAGCGCCCGGTTGCCGAGCTCGCACGCGACGCGCGCGCGGCCTCGGGCCGGTCGTCGCGGCGCTGGCAGTTCTTGAGCCAGAGGAGCATGACTCTGCAGGGGCGCTTCCATCACCTGGCTCAGGCTGCGGTAAGATCGACGCCGCGCTGTCGAGGCTTGCCGGTGCGGTCGTAGGCCTGCGCCGCCTTCACCAGCGACGCGCTCGCGGCCTCGCGATTCCCCTTCTGGAAGTGGGTCTGGGCCTCCTTGAGGAGGACGCTCACCTCCGGCGCGGCTTCCGGCCTCGACCTGGCGGCTCCGGTTCCGAACGCCTCGGCGGGCTCCTTCGCCGCGACCGGCGCGGAAGCAACCGGCGGCTCGGCGGGGCTCGATCAGGCCGCCGCGGGCGCCGAAGATCGAGCGCGGGCGGCGCGGGGGACACGCGGGACGGTGGCGCGTCGGGAAGGCCGTTGTGCGGGTCGGCCTCGAGGCCCGGCGGCGTGGCATTGGCCCATGACTGGGGATCGTGATCGATGTCGGAAATGCGCGGCATGGCCGCCGGCCCCGACTGCGACGGTCGCCTCGCCGTTCATCCCCGCTCGTGCACGAACGGCGAGCCCCCGACGGCGGCGTTCTCGGAGACGCGCGGCGCGTCCTCGACCTCGTGCCGGATTGGCCTCGGGCTGAGCTGGACCGTCGTCGAACCGCCCGGCCCGGCGCCGGGTGCGACAGGCCGGGGCGCCGCGACACCGCTCAGCGTCTCGGCGCGATGACGGCAGCGCGCGGCTTCGGCGGTCTGGCCCTGACGCTCGTAATGCGCGGCGGCGGCGTTCATCGTCCGCACCGCGGCGTCGCGGGATCCTCGAGCGACTCGTAGATCTCGCCGAGGCGCTCGAGCGCCTGAACGTTGTCGGGGCACACCTCGTAGGCCAGGCCGTACGACTTCACCGCTCCGGTCGGGTCGTGCTTCCGCGCCAGGAACTCGGCGTGCTGCGTATGTAATGAGGCTCGACTCGGTGGTGAGGCCCGTCGAGGGCGTGCAACCGGGCGGGCGCTCGAGCACGACCGAGGAGGCCAGCGAGAGCCGCGACATCTTCTTGCACACGGCGATCGCGTTCTTGAACAGCGAGACCTTCTCGTAGCCGTCGACGGCCTCGAGATAGCGCCGTCCCGCGCCGTCGTGGTCGCCCTTCTTGTAGAGGAGATCCGCGAGAAGCACGGGTGGTAGGGGTCGGATTCCCCCAGAGCGCACGAGCTTCCTCGTACGCGCTGAGCGCACCGTCAGGTCACCGTTGAGGATGCAACGCTGGGCGCGGCAGCTTGATCTCGATGGCTTTTTCCAAGTGGATTCTTCCCTGAAATCCGGTCGGTTCGAGGCCGGATGCTTGCGACGTCACGCCTCCATCACCGCGCGCACCGCATCCCGACAACGTTGTGCCGCAGGGCCGAGCGCGTCGTACAGGCGCTGCAAGTTCACTCTGGATGTCGTTCTTATCGGCGTTGTCGGGCAGGGGACTTCAAGGTTGATTTGGACGTTGAGCAGAGCGCCTTCGCCGCCGGCCGCCGCCATCAGGCCGGCGACGCCGGCGTCGAGACCGCGTTGACGTTGCCGAGCCGGGCCGCCTGCTCGGCCAGTCCCAGAACTTCGAGGCAGGCCTCGGCGGTCTCGAGCGGCACGCGGGCGGCTTCAGGTCGGCCTCCGCCAGACAGGTTGACGCGTCGGGCTCGTGCTCGGGGAGAGCGCCGGCCGCCCGGCGGGCGCGCAGCACCCCTCGAAGGCCTCGCTGTCGCGGCGGGCGAGACCGAGCAGTCGGTCCCTGAGGGTTCCGGCCCGAGCGCTTGATCTCGCGCAGCTCCGGCTCGTGAGCCGCGTACTTCTTCTTCCCGATCGACAGGTTCGCGACCATGGCCGTCGAGGCTCGCGGCCAGCGGCGCCCGCCAGCGCCGCGACCGGTGCCGCCGCCCGGCGTGGGCGTGGGCGCGGCGACGTCGATCGAGCAGCGTTCCGAGCGGCACCGCGCTCGGTGATCGGCGGATGCTTGAGCCGCAGCTCGAGCACCTGGTCGCGGCGGAAGCCCTCGAGCTGGAGCGCCGCGCTCGGCGGCATCGAGCATCGCCGCCTCCGGGATCAGGCCGACCACCTCGCAGCCCGGACGACCATCGCGCCGTGGCGCCGGCCTCCTCGCGCACGAGCGCGAGCACGCGCGTGAATCGGGCGTGGCCTCGGCGTTGACCAGGTTCATGCTGACCTGGGCGCGCCGCCCGCCCTCGATCGAGAAACCGAGGGCGCGCACGTTCCTCAATCCCCGCTCTGCTCGCGGATCGACGCGGCGATCGCCTTGGCGACGCGCACGTCGCCGGTGTTCGAGGTTGGCGTTGAACGCGACCAGGAAGCGGCGCGCCCCGACCGCGGTCGCGCCGGCGGTCGGGTGGATGCGCGCCGGGACCGAAGTCGGGCGCCGCCCGGATCGCGGCCGATCTGCTCGCGCAGCCCCTCGAACTCGCCCGCGCCGCACGTCGGCCAGGCTCAGCGCGGTCGGGCCGGCTGGCCGCGGCCTCGTAGAGGAACACGGGGATGCCGTGCTCCTCGGCGATGCGCGCGCCCGCGCGTCGCGCCAGCTCGGCGCAATCGTCGAGCGTGAGCCCTCGACCGGCACGAACGGCACGACGTCGGTCGCGCCCATGCGCGGATGCTCGCCGCGGTGCTGCGTCGAGGTCGATGAGCTGGGCCGCGCGGCCGGTCACGCGCACCGCCGCCTCGACCACCGCGTCCGGCTCGCCGGCGAAGGTGATCACCGAGCGGTGGTGATCGGCGTCCATCTCGCTGTCGAGCAACGTCACGCCGTGAACGGCGACGATGGCCTGGATGAGCTGGTCCACCACCTCGCGGCGGCGACCCTCGGAGAAGTTCGGGACGCACTCGACGATTCGGGTCATGGCGTTCTCGGGACGAAAGTGAGGTCGCGCGCCGCGGCGGGCCGGGTGGCGATCATGAG